>JAEAME010001028.1_pt1 | contig 22189 bp, 17 predicted proteins | sample 8958731 | NCBI WGS metagenome assembly JAEAME01 (sample SAMN16933194, study PRJNA681113) | bioreactor sludge metagenome | isolation source: anerobic bioreactor sludge (Control) | place: India:Bengaluru | collected 2018-10-24 | reverse complement strand
GACTTCACTGCAGTTGCAGTTTGAAAAACCGGCTGATATCGGCAAAATTCGATCCGTTTTATCTTCGATTAACTTAGCAAATAGCGAGATTAAAGGATTTGCAACCGGCAATGAAATATTAATTCGAGTACAGCAACAAGAGAGTCTGGAAGATGTTTCTGAGAAGGTTGTTAGTGTCTTAACGAATCAGATGTCTGATAACAAATTTGAGCTATTATCAAAAGAGACGGTTGGACCGAGGATTGGCAGCGAGCTAACTCGCGCCGCAATCAATGCCGTGCTGATATCCATGCTTTTAATTATGATTTATGTAAGCTGGCGTTTTGAATTTAAATTTGCCCTCGGCGCCGTCATTGCTTTGTTTCATGATGTCTTGATTTCATTGGGTATTTTTTCGTTATTGAACCTTGAAATAGATCTGACAGTTGTAGCAGCATTCCTGACCATAGTTGGATATTCCATCAACGATACGATTGTTGTGTTTGATCGGATCAGAGAAAATTTAAAAGCCATGCGCCGGGAAGAATACACTGATATTTTTAATATCAGCATCAATCAGACTTTGAGTCGAACAATTCTGACATCTTTTACCACGCTGGTTGTTACCGTGGTTTTATTTTTCTTTGGGGGAGCAGTCATTCATAATTTTGCGTTTGCATTGACGTTCGGTATCATTATCGGAACCTATTCATCCATATTTATCGCCAGCCCGGTTGCTCTTGAGTGGTATTACCGAAGAGAAGCCAAAAAGGGCAAAGCTATGCTGGCAGCACGTTAGCAGAAGTTGTTTTTGTAATAAGTTTATAATTTAATTGAGGCAATAAAACCATCATAAAACCTGGAGGAAAAAATGACTTTAAAAGAAAAAAAGATAAATGGCATCGTTATTCTGGAATTGTCCGGCAAAGTAATGGGCGGACCGGACGCCAACCTATTAAGTGAAAAACTGCATGAGTTGGTTAATCAGAAAAGCACCAACGTGGTTGCTGATCTGAGCAAAGTAGATTGGATGAACAGTACTGGGCTTGGCCTTTTAATCGGTGGATTAACAACGATGCGCAATAACAAAGGCGATCTTAAGCTTGTTAATGTAACCGAGCGAATTAAGAGTCTGTTGGTTATTACCAAGCTGATCACTATTTTTGAAACTTTTGACTCAATAGATGATGCTGTCACCAGTTTCAAAAAATAAGTTATTCACGCTATCTTCAATACGATAAAATTAATTTTGAGGTATTATAACAAACTCCGAACGTTTATTTCGTTTCGGAGTTTTTTAATGAAATCCAGCGAGGTAGGAATGTCGGTCACCATTATCATTGGAAGCCAGTGGGGAGATGAAGGAAAAGGTAAGATCGTTGATTTATTAAGCAAAGATGCCGAAGTTGTGGCACGCTATCAAGGCGGCGCCAATGCCGGGCATTCTATTGTCTTAAAAGGCGAAAAATACATCCTTCATCTGATCCCCAGTGGGATCCTCCATGATCAAACAGTATGCGTCATTGGCAATGGCGTGGTCATCGATCGATCCTATTGCGCTTTTTGATGAAATTCAATTTTTAGAATCAAAAGGGATCAAAATTTCAGGACGTCTGCTGATCAGTCATCGAGCTCACCTCATTATGCCTTATCATAAGCTGCTCGATCAAGCCCAGGAGGATTCCTCGAACGATGACAAAATAGGTACCACGGGCCGAGGAATTGGACCGGCTTATGTTGACAAGCTGAACCGTACTGGCATCAGAATAGTCGATTTATTAGACAAAGAGACACTGACCCACAAAATACAACTGAACATCAATCAGAAGAACCAGATACTGGAAAGAATTTATAAACGCGACCGTTTAGATGTCGCTGCGATCACCCAACAATATCTTTCATTTGATAAGCGGATGGACGAATACATTACCGACATCTCGGTATTTTTGGATCAAGCTATCCGCGATAAAAAGAAAATCCTGATCGAAGGGGCGCAGGGGACGCTTTTAGATATTGATTTTGGGACCTACCCCTATGTAACCTCTTCCAATCCGACCAGCGGCGGCGCTTGCACTGGACTGGGAATTGGTCCCACCCGAATTGATCGTGTCATCGGAATTATCAAGGCTTACACCACTCGGGTTGGCCATGGTCCATTTCCGACCGAATTTCCAGAAGACCTGTCTTTTCAAATGAGAGAATTGGGTGATGAATATGGCGCTACAACTGGACGTCCCCGAAGATGCGGTTGGTTCGATGCTGTGATCGCTAAATATGCTGCCCGAATCAATGGACTTGATTGCTTTGCGCTTACCAAGCTCGATGTTTTAGATACATTTTCGGAAATCAAAATTTGCACAGCCTACCAGTTGGATGAAAAACAAATCATTAATTTCCCGGCCGATTTGAAATCACTTACTCAGTGCCAGCCAATCTACATAACGCTGCCAGGCTGGAATGTTCCTACTCATGACATCACTTCCTACCACAAGCTTCCTGAAAATGCCAGAAAGTATATTGAAACGATTGAATCTATTGTTGGAATTCCAATAACACTTGTTTCTGTCGGTCCTGACCGCGAACAAACTATATATCGAGAACGATTCAAACTCTAAAACTCACGATTTCGCCTGATTGAAAAAGAAACGGATTAAATTTTCGTAGCCACCAGCTTTAGAATCCGTTTACGTTTTCATTCTACATTGGTCGCGATATACCAAGCCGTTTTCATTCTTAATCCTTATCGTCTGAAGATAATTTTTACTTGACATAAATTGAATTTTTGTTTATTTTAATTTGCGAGTAATTTCGAAACAAAAAACCAGCACAAATTAAACCTTGTGATAGCACTGAATTTCCCCTGTCTTTATCGGAGATTGAACAACAGCCGTACTTAGAAGAGGAGTTACAATTACATTAAAAACAAAAGCTATGACATTAGATCAAATTTTAGATTTAATCCGCTCTGATCCTGACATAATTGCCAATATCACCCATTGGCAAAAAATTCCCGCAAAGGAAGCTCAATATGCTGAATTTCCTGAGTCAATCCATTCTGATTTGATTAAAATTTTACGGGACCGTGGCATCCAGAAATTATTCACCCACCAGGCTTCAGCCATCGAAGCTATTTTAAATAAAAAGAATGTTGTCGTAGTTACGCCCACTGCTTCAGGTAAAACCCTCTGCTACAATATTCCTGTGCTAAATTCCCTCATTGAAAATCCTGAGGCTCGCTCACTTTACTTATTTCCGACTAAGGCATTATCCCAGGACCAATTAGACGAGCTTTACAGCATCTCTTCGGCGTTGAACCGCGATATCAAGACTTACACGTTCGATGGCGATACGCCAGCCTCCGCCCGCAAGGCGATTCGTTCGGCGGGACATATCGTCGTCACCAATCCTGACATGCTGCACCAGGGCATTCTGCCGCATCACACCAAATGGATCAAATTATTTGAAAATTTAAAATACATCGTGGTCGATGAAATTCATCATTATCGAGGCGTGTTCGGCAGTCACCTGGCGAATATCATTCGGCGTTTAAAAAGAATCTGCCAGTTTTATGGCAGCGATCCCCAGTTTATCTGTTGTTCCGCCACGATCGGCAATCCCAAAGAGCTGACCGAAAAAATACTCGAAGCCGAATGCGAGCTGATTGATAACAACGGCGCTCCTCGAGGAGAAAAGCATTTCATCCTGTACAACCCGCCCATTGTGAATTATGAGTTGGGAATTCGGCGGTCAGTAGTGAATGAGACCCAAAAATTGGCAGAAAAATTTTTAGCTTCAAAAGTTCAGACTATTGTTTTTGCTCGAAGCCGATTGCGGGTGGAAATTTTGGTGACCTATTTAAAAGAAATCATTCAAAAATTCGGCAAGCCAGCTCGATTGATTCGCGGCTATCGCGGGGGCTATCTGCCGCTGGAGCGTCGCGAAATTGAAAAGGGACTTCGTAATGGCGAAATTTTAGGCGTGGTCAGCACCAATGCGTTGGAATTGGGAATCGACATCGGACAATTGTCCGTCTGTTTGATGGCGGGTTATCCTGGTACCATCACCAGTAGCTGGCAGCAGGCAGGTCGGGCGGGTCGGCGCGCCGAAACTTCCGTTGCGATTTTGGTCGCTTCCAGTGCGCCAATCGATCAATTCATCATCAACCAGCCCGAATATTTTTTTGGCAAATCACCCGAGATGGGAATTGTCGATCCCAATAATTTGATTATTTTGATGAGCCATCTCAAATGCGCCGCCTTCGAGCTGCCATTTGAAGATGGCGAGAAATTTGGCATCGACGCTACCCACGAAATGCTTTCCTATCTGGAAGAACATGGCGTGCTCCATCATGTCGAAAATCGCTGGCACTGGACCAGCGAGATTTATCCGGCCCAGGAGATCAGTCTGCGGAGCGCCTCGCCAGAAAATTTCGTCATCGTTGACACGACTTATGATGATCGCGTCATCGGCGAGGTCGATTATTTCAGCGCGCCGATGCTGATTCATGAGGAGGCAATTTACATTCACGAGAGCAAGCAGTATCACGTTGACAAATTGGACTGGGAACGACGTAAGGCGTATGTTAGAGAAGTCGATGTGGATCATTACACCGATGCCCAGACCAAAACCGATTTGAAAGTGCTGGATGTTTTTGAAAGCCAGGATGTCAAAGGCGGAAGCAAAGCTCACGGGGAAGTCAGCGTCACGACGGTGACGGTAGCTTATAAAAAAATCAAATTTCACACCCATGAAAATATCGGCATGGGAAATATTCACCTGCCAGAGATTGAAATGCACTCGACGGCTTATTGGCTGGAATTCGCCGAGGGAACTGAAAAAGCTTTACAGATTTCCCAGGCAGATTTTGGAGATGCCCTCAAAGCGTTAGCCAATGTTTTAGAAAACGTCGCCCCATTTTATGTCATGGGCGATCCCAGCGATCTGCGTACCGTGCCCATGATCAAAGCGACTTTCTCCAAAAAAGCCACTATTTATATCTATGATGCCTATCCTGGCGGCGTGGGTTACAGTCGAAAACTGTTTTATGCACACGATGATCTGCTGCTGGCGGCGAAACAATTGATCTTAGAATGCAAATGTAAGTCAGGCTGTCCCTCCTGCGTGGGACCAGTGCTTGACGTGGGAGAGTTCGGCAAGGAGAGCGCCTTGAAATTATTAAGCCTTGTCCTTTCTTAGAAAATCCTTTCAAAGGTTTGCAACCTTTGAAGGGTAAGTTGAATCTTAAATTCTGGAGGAAGCAATGAAAAAATACTTCATTTTTGTTCTGCTTTTAATTTTTCCACTTTCATTATCTTCTCAAAATGCGCTTCAATTTGGTGATTATTTTATTGACAAAACCCTGCGCATCGACTATTACCATATCGGCGATACGAAGGATGAATTCATCACTATCGATCAAATTTATCAGCAGCGCATCTGGGCGGGCAATCCCAACAAGCTGATCGATTCATTTAATAATGGCAAATATGAGATTAAAGTTTATGACGTGGCTTCCAATCGACTGATCTATTCCAGAGGCTATGCCACTTATTTCGGCGAATACACTACAACTGATCCAGCTATCAAGGGCGTAAAAAGAACCTACCATGAAACGGTGCTGGTTCCATATCCGAAAAAGCCAGTATTGCTGGTTTTTGAAAGCCGAAATAAAAAGAATATCTTAGAGCCGCTGTTCTCGACTCAGATTGATCCCAGCGATTATCACATCAATAAAGACACTACGGATTCGGGCGATCAAATTTATGAAGCGCTAAAGAACGGCAATCCCCAAACCAAAGTCGATCTCGCCTGGATTGCCGAGGGATACTCTGCACAAGAGTTCGATAAATTCAAAAAAGATGTGGATCGCTTTATTAAGGCGTTGTTTGAAGTCGAGCCTTATGACAGACTGAAAAATAAATTCAATATCTATGGCGTATTTCGATCGTCGGCCGAAAGCGGTGTGGATCAACCCCGCGAAGGCATTTTTAGAGAGACGATTGTGAATTCATCATTCAATGCGCTGGATTTAGACCGATATCTTTTGACCGAAGACAATAAGTCGATGCACGACATTGCTGCCTGCGTACCTTACGATGCCATCGTGATTTTGGTCAACAGCGAACGTTACGGCGGCGGCGGGATTTATAATTTTTATGCTGTCTCCACTGTTGACAATCAATTAAGCGAAAATGTGTTCATCCATGAATTCGGTCATTCGTTCGCAGGTCTGGGAGATGAATATTACACCTCGGACGTGGCTTACAACGATTTCTATCCCAAAGGCGTGGAGCCGACCGATCCGAATCTCACCGCGCTGCTCGATCCTGAAAATATCAAATGGAAAGATTTACTTTCACCAGGCATCGAAATTCCCACCAATTGGGGAAAAAATGAGATCGAGGCGCTTCAAGCAGATCTCCAGAAGAATAGAAAAGAGATGCGGGAGCAACTTGCGCAGCTCGAAAAATCTGGCGCTTCAAAGTCAAAGATAGAAAAGCTCAAAGCTGAAAATAAAAAAAAGTCCGATGAAATCAATAAAAAGCTCGATCAGGTTCGCGAAAAGTATCACCATCTAGAAGATAAAGTCGGCGCCTTCGAGGGCGCAGGCTACTCTGCCAACGGTCTCTATCGCCCCATGATGAATTGCCTGATGTTCGGCAATCGTGAGCGAAAATTTTGTAAGGTTTGTCAGCAAGCCATCGAACGGATGATTGATTATTATTCGGAATAAATTATGCAAAACGCAGGAAGCCAAACGCGAAAAGCGAAATAGAAATCATTTCTCTTATAAAACCAAATGGGAGGTTCAAATGACTGCTGCTAAATATTTTTTTGAATTCATTAACTATTTTGTCGTCATTACGATTGGCTGTTTTCTTTTCAATATTATTTCAAACAGATTTATGCATATCTATTGGCAGAATGCCATCTTGATTGGATTTGTCTGGGCGTTGGTATATACAACGTTTAAAATTGTTATTAAAAGTAAGTTCAAAGCAAAATAGGCGCTTCCAGCCTAAGATCGATTTGCTAAGGCGGATGATCGAGAGTTTTCAGTCAATATTTTAAACGATCATTTGTTGAATATTGGAATAATGGAATATTGGATTTTTACAGCCACATTGACATTAATATTCCATCATTCCAGCTTTCCAATCTTTCTTTTTTCAAGTGAGGTCTGGAATAAATTTTAAAATCTCAACCCAAAAATACCTAATCATACAAAATGCGACCCATCCTGATCATCAAAACAGGCAGTACCTATTCCGAAATCTCGAAGGCTCGCGGCGATTTTGAGGATTGGATTATGGCTGGTATTGAACTCGACCGCCAGCAATTTCTGGTCGTCGATGTTTCGAGGGGAGAGATGCTTCCCGATTATGACGAAATTTCTGGCATTGCCATCACAGGCTCCCATGCGATGGTTACCGATCATTCGGATTGGAATGAACGACCTGCGGCGTGGCTGGTTGGCGCAGTCGAGCTAAACATTCCAACGCTGGGCATCTGCTATGGACATCAATTGCTGGCGTATGCGTTTGGAGGTGAAGTTGCTGACAATCCCAATGGTTTGGAATTCGGAACGAAAGAAATTAGTTTCACTAAAGCAGCGAAGGATGATCAGTTATTTTCATTTTTGCCAGCCCGAGCCTATTTTCAGGTTTCGCACACCCAAGCTGTCATCCAGCTTCCGCCAGGGGCAAAATTGCTGGCGTCCAGCGAGATGGATGTGAATCATGCCTTTCGGATCGGAGATTGCTGCTGGGGCGTGCAGTTTCATCCCGAATTCGACGCCGATATCGTCCGAAGATATATCGAGCGGGAGCGGGAATATTTGCAGGCAAAGGGTTTGCCGCCCGATGAATTGATCGAGAATTGTTTCGAGACACCGTTCGGCGAAAGATTTTTGAAAAGATTTGGTGAGATTATTGCTGGAGTTAAGTCGTAAGACTTTTATTTCGGAAGCAGGACAATTTAGGTTTTTGAATATTGAAATTTATTTGGAATTTGGATTTTGTTGTTTAGAATTTTGTCTATAAAAACATCAGCGTCAATTTTATGCGATGTTCCGAAATAAGGAGAAAAGTGAGCCATGGCAAAAATCTATGTCTCTTCCACCTACCTGGATTTGCAGGATTATCGCACCCAGGTCGAGCGGGTCATTCGGCGCATGGGGCACGAGGATGTGGCGATGGAATATTACGTTGCCGAAGACCAGCGCCCTGTTGATCGCTGCCTGTCAGATGTCGCGGCGTGTGATTTGTACATCGGTATTTTCGCCTGGCGCTATGGCTGGATTCCTAAGAAGAATAATCGAAAGAAGCTCTCCATCACCGAAATGGAATATCGCCAGGCGCAAAAGACGGGGAAGCCCTGTTTGATTTTTCTGCTCGATGGCAAAGCGCCCTGGCCGCCTGATTTTATTGATGACGATAAAACCCAGATCAAGCGACTGCGCAATGAGCTTGGTGAAAAACACAGCACTGGCCCTGGCTTCAAGTCTGTGGATGAGCTTGGCAGACTGGTTGCCGAAGCCATCCACAAGTGGGAGAAGGAACATGGCTACATCCCGATTGCTTCGTCCATTCCTGAATATAATCTCGATGCTTATTACCAGGCGCTCCGCAAACGCTACCAGACCTTAGCCCTCGAAGGTCTCACGCCACCGCAAAAAGAAGAATATCTTCAAATCCACCTCCGTTCCGTTTTTGTCGAGCAGAATGTGCGGGAGAGTCCGCCGCCCGTTGAATTACCGAAAGAAGTGTGGGAGAAGCTCCAGCGGGATCGGGACGTTCACCCCGAAGATTTGCCTTCGGGCATTACGTTTGATGATGTTCGCCGTGCCCGTGAAATCTATTTTGAGAAGCAACCTCGTCCTGTGCTGGAAGTGTTGACCGATGCTCGCCACCAGCAGGCAATCATTCTGGGCGATCCTGGCTCAGGCAAATCCACGCTGGCACGATACATCATGCTATCTCTGATTGACCCCTCGACTGCGCTCGGGGCAGGCCCTTCGACTCAGCTTAAAGCAGGTCCTGCTGACGATGAAAAACTCCGCGATAAATTCAATGGCTATCTGCCGCTATTGATCGAGCTGCGAACCTATACAGGCGCCTGTCTGGAAGGGAATTGTGGCACTTTTCTCGAATTCCTCGAATATCTCGGTAAAACCGAGGGCTGGCATCTCACCCAGGCAGCGCTGCACCATCATCTCAAAAATGATGGCCGTGCTGTCGTTATCTTCGACGGGCTGGACGAAATCTTTGATCCTGAAAAACGGGAGCAGATTACCCGACAGATTGTCGGCTTCGCCAATGACTATTCCAAGCCAAGAATTATTGTCACCAGCCGCATCCTTGGCTACAGACAAAAGATTTTGACTGATGCAGGATTCACGCATTTTACGTTGCAGGATTTGGACGAAAAGCAGGTCGAAACTTTTGTGAATCATTGGTACGATCTGGCGCTGAGCGACCGCCCTGATGAAGCGAAGGAACGACAGGAACGAATTCTGAAATCGTTCAAAGAATCTGCCTCTATTCGCCAACTGGCAGGCAATCCCATGCTATTGACGATCATGGCGATCATTGGCAAGCATCAGGAATTGCCACGTGAGCGCTGGAAACTGTACGACCATGCGGCGAGCGTGCTGATTCAGCACTGGGATGTTAACAAACATTTGAGAGACCAGCGTGTAGAGGCTGATTTCATTGGCGAGGATGACAAGAAAGAATTGTTGCGTCGACTGGCATTCAAAATGCAAGGCGCCGAAGGTGGTCTGGCGGGCAATTATATCCACCGCGATCAATTGCAAAACGAGTTTGAAAGTTATCTGATCGAGCGATATAGCCAAGCAACCGATAGAGCAAAAGTGATTGCTGAGATGATGATTCAACAATTCCGCGAGCGCAATTTTATCCTCTCGCTTTACGGTGCGAACCTCTATGGCTTTGTCCATCGGGCTTTTCTTGAATACTTTTGCGCGTCCGCGTTTGTTTGGAAATTTGAAAAGACGAAAGAACTGACGATAGAGCAACTGAAGACTGATATTTACGGCAAGCACTGGGAAGACCAGAGTTGGCATGATGTTTTGCGGTTGATTTGTGGTATGATTGATGCAAAGTGGGCTGAGAAAATAATTGATTATCTATTTAACATGTCTTATCAAGAACCTACTAATTTAGATAATTTTATTTCTGATGAGGAAATCGAAATAGTCATTAGAAGAGCATATAATCAATCATCTAATCAACCAATGCTCCCTGGATCTCATAGAAAAGTATCCCTTTCAGCAGCCTGTTTAGGTGAAATGAATAACATTTTGACAATAGAAAAGCTCGCAAATAATTTTTCTATGCACGTTAATTGGAAAGTACGATATGATATAATGACAGTTCTCGTTGAACGCTTTCGTTATAATTCAAGAACTTTAGAGATACTTAATGAATACGCAATTAATGATTTATGTGAATATATTCGTGAAGCTGCTGTGAGCGCGAAAGCTGAATATTTACAAAACGATATGCAAACGCTTCCAATATTACTTGACCGAGCTATAAACGATATATGCGATTCTGTACGCAGAGCTGCAGTTTGGGCGCTGGCAGAGCGCTATCGAGACGATGCCCATACCTTGCCGCTCCTGCACGATCGTGCTGTAAATGACACATCCCCAAATCCAAGCGATAAAGATTACGTGATCAATTCTTACATACGATATGTAGCTATTAGTACCATAGCAAAACATTGGCCTTCTCATTCTGACACGTTGCCTTTGTTGAAAGACCGCGCCAAAAATGATCCAACCCCCTGGCTTCGAAAACGGGCAAAGGAATTAATAAAAGAACTCACAGAAAAAAAGAAATAAGCATGATAAAAATATTACTCAACCAACTCAACTCACTCAACCACACACGGAGAAACACATGATCTTACAAACCATCGACTGGTCTATCGTCGTCATCTATTTCATTCTCTCGCTCATCATCGGGCTGGCTGTAACCCGACGGGCAGGCAGCAGCACCGCGGAGTTCTTTCTGTCGGGCAGAAATATGCCCTGGTGGCTGCTCGGCGTTTCTATGGTCGCCACCACTTTTTCCACGGATACGCCCAATCTGGTCACCGATATGGTGCGCCAGAACGGCGTGGCAGGGAACTGGCAATGGTGGGCGTTTCTGCTAACAGGCATGTTGACGGTATTCGTTTACGCCAAGCTGTGGCGTCGCTCCAAAGTGCTCACCGATCTGGAATTCTATGAGCTGCGTTACAGCGGCAAGGCAGCCGCGTTCCTGCGGGGCTTTCGTGCCCTCTACCTCGGCGTATTTTTTAACACACTGATCATGGCGACGGTCTCGCTGGCAGCAATCAAGATCGGCGGGGTCATGTTTAAATTCACGCCTGTACAAACGTTGTTGATCGCACTGTTCATCACCATGGTTTACAGCGCGCTCGGCGGCTTGCTGGGCGTATTGCTCACCGATTTCTTTCAGTTCATCGTTGCCATGATCGGCTCGATCAGCGCCGCGATTGTTGCGATCAATCTGCCCCAGGTCGGTGGGTTGAGCAAATTATTGAGCCATGATTTCGTCATGCCCAAATTAAATATGCTGCCCAATTTTTCCAATACCGAAGCGTTGGTCGCCCTGTTTATTTTGCCGTTGGCGGTGCAATGGTGGAGCGTGTGGTACCCAGGCTCAGAGCCAGGCGGCGGTGGTTACATTGCACAACGCATGTTAGCTGCTAAAAACGAAAGACATGCCATGGGCGCCACTTTATTTTTCAATGCGGCGCATTATGCCTTGCGCCCCTGGCCCTGGATTCTGGTGGCATTGGCTTCGCTGGTTGTATTTCCAAATATCAGCGACTTGCAAATGAGATTTCCGCATATCAATCCCCAGGTCGTCAAGCATGATCTGGCGTATCCTGCCATGCTCACCTATTTGCCGCATGGATTGCTGGGCGTGGTCGTCGCTTCGCTGATTGCCGCTTTCATGTCCACCATTGCCACGCATTTGAACTGGGGCTCGTCCTACGTCGTGAATGATTTCTACAAACGTTTTATCAATCCCCAGTCGAGTGAAAAAAAATTGGTGCTCGTCGGAAGATTATCCACTTTCGGATTGATGATCCTGACCATGATTATTGCGCTATTACTGAGCAATGCATTGCAGGCGTTCAATATCCTGTTGCAGATCGGTGCGGGCACTGGACTGCTGTTTATTTTGAGATGGTTCTGGTGGCGGATCAATCCGTTCAGCGAGTTGACGGCGATGGTCGTTTCGTTTGTGATCGCAGTCTATTTGCAGCTGATCCATCCGCATACGGGCTTGCCCGCTATTTCCACGCATATTCAGTTGGTCACTGGCGTTGCTATTACCACCATTGCCTGGGTAATGGTGACGTTATTAACTAAGCCTTCAGAGATGAAGACACTGGTCAGTTTCTATCGCTTGATCAAACCTGGCGGTCCTGGTTGGAAGCGAGTCTTTGATTATGCTCAACAAAATAATGAACCTATCGCCGAGGCGGATAAAGGCTGGGATGTGCCGACGGGGATTTTGTGCATGATCCTGGGCTGCTTCGCCATTTACAGCGGCCTGTTTGCTACGGGGAATTGGATTTATGGGAAGAATTTGTTGGCTTCTGCCTTGACTATTGTTTCGGCGATTTCCATATTTCTGTTGGTCAAATTGTGGAATAAATTAAGGGTACAGTAATTTATATGATCTCACGCAAAGCCGCCAAGACGCTAAGAAATTTTTAAGCAGTAAAATTATTCAAGAGAACTGAGTTTTGGATATAACTTCAAAATCGAATTTAGAACTCGAACTTTGCGATTTTGCGTCTTGGCGTGATGAATTATTCAAGCTAAAAAATTTTAAGAAAAGGAAATAATATGAGCAACGAAAAAGAATTAAACCGTAGAGACTTTATAAAAATTGGCACTATATCTGGCGTTGGCGCTGCTGTCGCTGGCATTAGCTTTCCCAGTCGCGCCGTGGCAGGACGAAAAATAAATGCTTCTCTCGAACAGCCACTTCGAGTCCCGCCGATCAATCCTGTTCGCATTGGATTTGTTGGCGTCGGCGGCATGGGTTCGGCACATGTCCAGAATTTTTTGAAAATCGATGGTGTGAAAATTAAAGCCGTGTGCGATATCGTTCCAGAAAAGGTCGAACGAATACAAACCTGGGTGGTCGATGCTGGTCAGCCAAAGCCAACGGGATATTCCCTCGGAGAGAGAGATTTTGAGCGGCTTTGCGCAGAAGAAGATTTAGACCTGGTTTTTACAGCTACGCCCTGGGAATGGCACGTTCCAGTTTGTATCGCTGCCATGAAAAATGGTAAACATGCAGCCACCGAGGTCCCGGCTGCGGTCACTCTTGATGAATGCTGGGAATTGGTTGAAACGGCTGAAAAGTTCCAAAAGCACTGCGTCATGATGGAAAACTGCTGCTACGATCGGGAAGAGATGATGATTTTTTATATGATTCGAAAGGGACTTTTAGGCGAAATTATTCACGGAGAAGGCGCCTATAATCATGACTTGCGGGCGCTGAAATTCTCTAATGAAGGCGAGGGATTGTGGCGAACTGCACATTCTATCAAACGCAATGGGAATTTATATCCGACCCATGGTTTGGGACCCATTGCCCAGGCCATGGATATCAATCGCGGCGATCAATTCGATTACCTGGTTTCTATGAGCAGCGTTTCCCGGGGATTGAACCTTTTTGCTGCTGAACACTTTGGCGTTGCTGATCCACGCGCAAAACAGAAATATGCACTTGGGGATATCAATATCAGCATGATCCGCACCATAAATGGGAAAACCATTGTCGTGTATCATGACACGGATTCACCACGACCGTACACTCGCATTCATCTGGTTCAAGGCACCAAAGGGATTGCGCACAAATGGCCCAATCAGATTCACATCGAAGGCAGAAGTCCTGCGCATCAATGGGAGCCGCTGGAAAATTATTTGGCGGAATTTGAACATCCCCTTTGGAAAACGTTAGAAGAACGATCAAAAGGGGCAGGACATGGCGGCATGGATTTTATTGAGGATTATCGACTGGTTGAATGTTTGAGAAAAGCTCTGCCCACTGACCAGAATGTTTATGATGCAGCAGCCTGGAGTGTTGTCTCGGCTTTGAGCGAATGGTCGGTGGCAAACAAAAGCCGTCCCATTGATTTTCCTGATTTCACTCGTGGGAGATGGGAAGCGTGGCAGCCGTTGGGGATTATTGGGGCTTAAAGATCATTATGAGAAATGAAGGAAAAAATGGAGGCCATTTTTAAAGGGGACTCCATTTCAATAAAGAGGAAAATATGGATTATTCAATCCCAAAACTTCGCTTTTATCTGTTCCTGTTTTTCGTGCTCTCGACTTTGGTTTCATGCCAAAAATTAAAAAATAATAATCTGCCAGTGATAACAGATCAACAATTTTTAAAAAATTCGGTTCCGCTGCCAGGTGGATTTTCTATCCCCTTTATTGATCTCGCGAATCAAAAGCACCGTCAGATTGTCGTCGATAAAGAACCAGGGCAATATCTCGGTCATCCCACTACGGTGCTATTGGATGATGGCAAAACCATCATTGCCGTCTATCCCAAAGGACACGGCAAAGGCGCCATTGTGATGAAGAAAAGCCTTGACGGTGGCTTGACCTGGAGCGAGCGGCTGCCCGTCCCTGAAAATTGGGCGACATCTTTGGAAGTGCCGACCATTCATCGAGTGATCGATCCACAGGGCAAGAAACGGCTAATCCTATTTTCAGGACTCTATCCTGCCCGAATGGCTGTCTCCGAAGATGATGGCGAGACCTGGACGCCGCTGCAGCCGATCGGCGATTGGGGTGGCATCGTGGTCATGGGAAGCGTGGTCGAGCTGCGTACTGGAAAAGGAAATTACCTGGCCATGTTTCATGACGATGGCCGATTTTTTCAGAATGATGGAGCGCCGACCGATACCTTCACCCTGTATCAAACTTTTTCAAACGATGGGGGGCTGACCTGGTCTTTTCCTGAAGCGATTTTGAAAACGACTGAAGTGCATCTCTGCGAGCCAGGCGTGATCCGTTCACCTGACGGCAAACAATTGGCTGCCTTGCTGCGGGAGAATCGTCGCCGCCGAAATTCGTTCGTAATTTTTTCGAATGACGAAGCCAAAACCTGGACCGCCCTTCGTGAGCTGCCTGCGGCTTTGACTGGCGATCGCCATGCGGGCAAATATGCGCCCGATGGCCGATTGCTCATTTCGTTTCGGGATACAGCTCATGACTCTCCCACTCAGGGCGATTGGGTCGCCTGGGTGGGAACTTACAAGGATATCGAGAATGGTCGGGAAGGTCAATATCGAGTCCGATTGATGGATAATCACCACCAATGGGATTGCGCCTATCCTGGCGTCGAAGTGCTGCGTGACGGAACTTTTGTGCTGACGACGTATGGGCATTGGATCGAGGAGGAGTCGCCCTTTATTGTGAGTGTGAGGTTGAGGCTGGAGGAACTTTCTGAAATAGTCAGAGGTAAAGATAATAAATAATGGCTCCACTGATTAAATCAACCTGCCTGAGGAAATAAGAATGGTCGTTTTGCAAGCAATAGCTGCAATCTGAATGGAAATTTTCCCATCCAGGAGAATGAAAGGAGTGATGAAAAATGAACATCAGAATTATAAAATGCCTGGTGGCCCTGCTGATTTTTCTATTTTCCATCGTTTGCGAAAAATCGCCCAATGAGCCAACTTATAAAGAAAAAATTTTCACCCTGACTGGTTTTGTTTATGAAGCCGAAACGAATCCACCCATTCCAGTCGCTCACGCTAAAGTGATGGTTGGCGATGTCTATGACTTTTCAGATTCAACGGGTCATTTTATTGTAGATGATATTTTAGGAAGAGAGGCCGTTGACAATGTTTACCTTTTCAGGGTTTTTCACGAAACATGTGATTCATTAAAAGAAACAGTGATCATGCGATCGGATACGACACACGATTTTTTTCTTGTTAAAAAAGTCGACTTCTTCCCTGTAGCGGCGGGCAACTATTGGAAATTTGATTATTACTACAATATCCATACAACGGAAAATCAAGGAAAATTTATTGGACAAATAACGTGGCGCATGATATCTGAAGAAGGGAAATGGTATATACAAGAGGAGCAAAATGGTGTAGAATATATTGGTGAAGGACGTTCTGACTGGGATAAGGAAATATATAGTGATACTACTTACATTAATAATAGGGTCTATAATTGTTCTTTCTTTTGCTCACCTAAAGTTATTATAAGTAGACCTCAATGGCGCAACTCATATAATAAACCTACTCCGATAGATATCAGAATTTATCGTTTTCAATCCCCAACCATTGGTGACACACTTCATATTGACATAAAAGATTACTTTCCTAATTACAGTGATGCTGTATATTACAAGGCTGATTATATAAAAAACATCGGACTCGTATATTGGGACTGGTACGGCCCAATATATCATGCTAAGGTCAAAGAAAAAGCAACTTTGATCGAATATCATATTAATAAATGAGGAGCTAAATTTTATGGATTCCTTTCACTTTTTTTTCAAATTACTCCTGTCAATCGTTGTCATTTCTCTCTTTTTATTGAATGTTAAACTATTCTCCTCCGAACCAAACGACTGGGAAAATCCCCAGATCACTGCCATCAACACAGAGCTGCCACATTGTACCCTCATGCCTTATGAAAATCTGAACAAAGCCATCGAGGGGGATCGGTTCGCTTCCCAATATTTCAAATCACTGAATGGCAATTGGAAATTCCATTGGGTGAAAAGACCTGATGATCGACCAAAAGATTTCTATAAATTGGATTTTGATGTGAGCCAGTGGAAAGAAATTCCCGTACCCAGCAACTGGCAGATGCAGGGCTACGATGTCCCGATCTATCTGAACATCCCGTACCCGTTTGAAAATAATCCTCCTTTTATTCAAAAACATTTCAATCCCGTGGGCTCGTATCGCACCGAATTCGAAATTCCAGTCGATTGGAAGAATCGCCAGGTGTTCATCCATTTCGATGGCGTCGAGTCGGCATTCTATCTCTGGATCAACGGCGATCAGGTCGGCTTCAGCAAGGATAGCCGCACGCCTGCGGAATTCAATATCACTAAATTTCTTCGGGCTGGTAAAAATATACTGGCGGCTGAGGTTTATCGCTGGTCCGATGGCTCGTATCTGGAATGTCAGGACTTCTGGCGGCTGAGCGGGATTTATCGCAACGTCTATTTATTCTCCACCCCGAACGTTCATATTCGGGATTTTGAGGTGAAATGCGATCTGGACGAAAACTATCAGGATGCCATGCTGCACGTTATTGCTAAAGTCTGGAATTATGGCAAGGAAGCTTGCTGGAAGCCTGAGATCGAAGTTGCCCTGCTGGATGCGAATCATCAAGCTGTCGGATCTGATATTTTGATGAAGGGGAACGCCGTTTACATTCCCTCTGGCGATGAAAGCAGCGTCAGGATGAAAGCCTTTGTCAAAAATCCATTGAAATGGTCGGCGGAAATCCCCAATCTTTATTCTGTGGTTTTGACACTCAAAGATAAGGATGGAAATATTCTGGAGATCGAAAGCTGCCAATTTGGCTTCCGAAAATCGGAAATTAAAAATGGGCAACTGCTGGTCAATGGCGTTCCCATTTTGATCAAAGGAGTGAATCGCCATGAGCACCAGCCTGATACGGGGCATTATATTTCGCTTGAATCCATGATCAAAGACATTCAGTTGATGAAACAGCACAACATCAACACGGTCCGCACCTGCCACTATCCCAATGATCCGCAATGGTACGAGTTATGCGACAAGTACGGCATCTATTTGATCGATGAAGCGAATATCGAATCCCATGGCATGGGCTATGATCCCGACAAGACCTTCGCTAATAAACCGGAATGGAAAAGAGCTCACCTGGATCGCATTCAACGCATGGTGGAGCGGGATAAAAATCATCCGTCCGTGATTATTTGGTCGATGGGAAACGAAGCAGGAGATGGCATTAATTTTGAAGCGGCCAGCGATTGGATTCATCATCGGGATCCTTCTCGTCCTGTCCATTATGAGCGAGCGGGATTACGACCGCACACCGATATTTATTGCCCCATGTATGCTCGCATCGAGCATTTAGAAAAATACGCCGGTCAGAAACAGGATCGACCTTTGATCTTATGTGAATATGCTCATTCAATGGGCAATTCGACGGGAAATTTGCAGGACTATTGGGACGTGATCGAAAAATACGATCAGCTCCAGGGCGCCTGCATCTGGGACTGGGTGGATCAGGGCATTCGGAAAAAGACGGCCGATGGCAGGGAGTTCTATGCCTACGGTGGTGATTTCGGCGAGAAGCAAACCGATCGGAATTTTTGTTGCAATGGCCTGGTGCTGCCTGATCGTCAGGTCACGCCGAAATTGCTGGAAGTGAAAAAGGTGTATCAATACATCAAGTTCAAGCCAGTGGATTTGAAAAACGGCAAGGTTGAAATTATCAATAAATACGACTTCATGGATTTGAGTACCGTCGATATTCACTGGGAAATTCTGGCTGACGGAAAATCTATTGATAAAGGATTGCTATCGAAGCCGAGGATCCTGCCCAAAGAAAGCCGCATCATTACGGTCGATCTCTCGAAAATCAAACCCGAACCAGGCGTCGAATATTTTTTGAATTTCAGCGCCAGAACCACGGATGCCCAGCCACTCATTCCCACTGGCTATGAGATCGCTTGTGAACAATTTCAATTGCCGATTGAAATCAAAGCGGCCACAATCGATGTTTCCAGCCTGCCGAAATTGACGCTCAGTCAAGCATCCCAGACGATCACGGTGAGCGGCAAAGATTTTCAGGTTCAATTCGATAAATCAAAGGGGACGATTGCTTCTTTCAAATATCAAGGTGCTGAATTGATTGTGGCTGGATTGGAGACCAACTTCTGGCGAGCGCCGACGGATAATGATTTTGGCAATGGCATGCAGAAACGCTGTGCGATCTGGCGTCATGCAGGTCGGGATCGAGTCGTGACAGATGTTCAAGTGCAACAACCAGTGGCTTCTGAAATCAAAATCACTTTTCAATTTGATCTAAAAGAAGCCGAGTGCCAACATCGAACGGCTTACACGGTGCTGGGCAGCGGCGATGTGATCGTGGAAAATCACTTCACGCCTGGGAAAAAGGAGTTGCCTGAATTGCCCCGCTTCGGTATGACCATGCAAATTCCAAAAGAATTTGGGCAGGTTTATTGGTACGGCCGAGGTCCGCATGAAAATTACTGGGATCGGAAGACCAGTGCCCTGGTGGGCGTTTATCAAAGCATGGTTCGAGAGCTATTTGAGCCGTACATCAGCCCACAGGAAAACGGCTACCGCACCGATGTCCGCTGGGCTGCTTTCTTGAACGATAAAGGCACTGGCTTGCTGGCCATCGGACTGCCGCTGATCTGTTTCTCAGCGCAGAACTATACCAATGAAGATTTGACGCAACAAAGCCGCGGTACAATGCACCCAACAGACCTCAAAGAGCAGGACTTTGTGTTTCTGAATCTGGATTACAAACAGATGGGGGTCGGCGGCGATGATTCCTGGGGCGCACGTCCCCATGCGGAGTATAGCTTGCCAACGCAGGAGTATTCGTATAAATTTCGATTAACACCTGTCACCAAAAAAGATGACTTAATGAAAGTGGCCAAAAAGCGGTTGGAATAGCATTATGATCAAAAGGTCAAAACAAAGCCCTGATTACCTGACAGGAACCAGGGCTTTGCCTCAATAATAATTAACTTTTCTGTCAATACTTTTTGGTTCCAACCAATTCAGGATGAGCGATTAAACGGCAATGTTGTCCAGTCATACAATTTTAATCCACACCTTTCTCTTTCTCGGCCCATCGAACTCACAAAAGAACACCGATTGCCACGTCCCCAGCTTGGCTTTGCCAGCTTCGATAATGATGGATACTGAACATCCCACAAGAGTCGATTTAATATGTGCCGCTGAGTTGCCCTCTACATGGGCATAGTTATCGCTCAGCGGAATCACTTTATTCAGCGCTTTCAAAATATCCACTTTTACATTGGGGTCCGTGTTCTCATTGATCGTTACCCCTGCTGTCGTGTGCGGCGCAAATACACAACAAATTCCATCCTTGATTTTACTTTCGCTAATGGCTTTATCGATCAATTCATCGATTTTAACTAACTCAGTTCGAGAATTTGTTTGGACTGAATATTCTAATGTTTTTGACATTTACTCATTCCTCTCCTATCCTGCTTTAATTTATATTTCAATAAAACCCTAAATTTCAAACGCTAAAAATTTAGTCAAGTTCAAATTCTCCCAGTTTTGGTGATTGAAAACTGCAATTTGAAATTTATTGGTATTCTGCTTTTTGTTATTTGGAATTTCCCATATTTACATTTCATTATGTTTTTCTTTCTTTCTTCTTTGCAGCTGGAAAAAGTATATTGTTCAAAATCAACCGATAGCCAGGTGAATTTTTATGTAAAGATAATTGTGTTTCGGGATCGCCGACAAAATGCTGGTAATCTTCGGGGTCGTGTCCGCCATAGAACGTGAAAGTTCCCTTGCCGACATTACCGTGGATATATTTCACCTGTTCGGTTCCTTCCGATTCCGCCATGATGATGACCGATTTTTTAATCAGGTTCTTTTTAAATCCTGTCGTCTGTCCCATAAATCCTTTGATCACCGAAACATGATTCTGCGTCAACATGGTCGGGACGGGATCGTACTTGGCAGAAAAATCGAACAGCGTGAAATAATCCGTCTCCTGTCGGCGCAGGATGGGATTGTCGCTGGACGGAATATCGATGTCCGAAAATTCATAAATCAACGGATCTTTGATCAGATTGAAATTTTCAAAGGCATACGTTTTATTGAAATCCAATTTTTGCTGGCAATTGGGATCGAAGGGATCGCCATCGAAAATCGCATCACAAATATCGGTTTCAGCCGCTGCCAGAGCGATATCATACGTATCAGTTCCCGAACACATGGCAAACAAGAATCCACCACGTAACACATATTCGTGAATCATCTTCGCTACCGCCAATTTCAAATCCGATACTTTTTTGAATCCCAGTTCTTTTGCCATGGTTTCGTTAATCTGCACCATTTCGATGTACCAGGGCGCATTGCGGAAGCTGCGATAAAATTTGCCGTACTGACCCGTAAAATCTTCGTGATGTAAATGCAGCCAATCATATTTTTCCAGCTCCCCTCGAAGGACTTCTTTGTCCCACAATTTTGTGTACGGCACCTCGGCATAATCCAGCGCCAGCGCCACCGCATCATCCCATTTCGTCTCCCGTGGCGATTGATAAATAGCAATCTCAGGCGCCTTTTCCAGCAGCACCACTTCCATGTTATTTTCTTCGATGGTGGCATAAATCTGGGCTGCATCAGCTCCCGAAATATTCTCGTACGACACCCCTCTGACCTTCAATTCCCGCTCAATCGCCGAATTATAATCGACCAAAAATGCTCCGCCACGATAATTGAGCAGCCACTCCACATTGATCCCCTTTTCCAGCGTCCAATACGCCACGCCATACGCTTTCAGATGATCGGTTTGTTTCAGATCCATGGGAATCAGGATTTTTTGGGAAAAGGCGGGGGAACAACATAACAAAAAAATAATTATTAAGTAGCTTTTTAAAAAAAATCTTATCATTAATTTTACTCCAGGTCGTAAATCTATAAGCATATTAATGTCCAGATAATCTGACTATTATGCCATTTCTATTTGTTTCTTCTTCGAAAGCTTATGTTTAATTCCCAATAATCCATCGATAGATAAATCTTCATCTATTAGTGGCCAGTGAATTCCATAGCCTGAAGATGAAATCTCAAATCTTTCTCGCTCTAATTTAGATGCGTTCGCCAACTTTTTAGAAATTTTTTCTAATTGAAAAATATATTCTTTTCCATCGACTTCTAAATACATTTTATTGTTTTTGAAAGTAATCCCCAGGACATTATGATAGTTAGTCATCTATTTATCTCCTCTTGAAAATTATTCCACTCGTTTTCGATGAATTCAAAATATTCAAAGATTATCTTTTTTACCTGGCGCTTATCTTTATTATTCATGTTATACTCAAGCCGAAATGGTTTTCGGATTTAGCTCGATTTCAGCAATATGAAA
>JAEAME010001027.1_pt1 | contig 22223 bp, 8 predicted proteins | sample 8958731 | NCBI WGS metagenome assembly JAEAME01 (sample SAMN16933194, study PRJNA681113) | bioreactor sludge metagenome | isolation source: anerobic bioreactor sludge (Control) | place: India:Bengaluru | collected 2018-10-24 | reverse complement strand
CCGATGCCCATAGTAATTCCAGGAGAGCCAGGCAAAAGATAATAAAATAAATCGAAATACGGCACACCCGTGATACAAAACGGTGAATCATCATAGTCAGGATCGTTGGTCATAGAATAGGAAATATCCAGCGCACCTTCAAGTGGAGCCTGCGTGCTATTCAGATAATTCCAGATATTATCGTCATTGTTATAAAAAATTGAGTTGGTTACTTTCATCAAATTTCGATATGACCAGCTATAACTGTCACCGACCCGCAAACCAACCTTGTTCTCAATTGCCACGCAGTGATCAATAAAAATAATCGGTCCCTTGCTCACGCTGCTTTCAGTCCAGCCGTTTTCAAATCCCTGGTCATTTTTCATGGCAATCGTATTCAAAATTTTTACCGTATCACCCCCAGAGGCTGCTACCCCTTCGTGAATAAAATCTTCGAGCCAGCAATTGGAAATCTGAAGCCTGGCATGATGATGATCGATGGCGTCGTCCTTCCCTGTTACAAAATAGCAGTGATCAATTACTGAGTATTGCGGGTATTTTGGATTGACGTAATCGAGATGAAACCCGTCGGTATCGATGTCCTCGGTATAAATATGATCATCATTGGGCAGATTCATAAGATGACTGTCACGGTAAAGCAACAAAACTCGGTGGAATTCACCACCGTGCCAAACAAAAGAAGAAACGGAATTGGTGACCGTAACTTTAGAATCCTGTACGCCGAAAACTTTGCCGGGCGAATAGAGAAAGAAGCACTGATCGAAATTAAATTCCGAATCATTTTTGCCGAAAAAGATATGCTGATGTCCAGTGTGCCAGCCATCGCTAGTCGGATTTCCCTTTGAAAGATCGCCGCCTCCATTCAATACCATGCAGTACCGAAACGAAGCTACAGCATTGGTAAATTCCATTCCGCCCCATGGCTCCGACCAGTTTTCAGCGGTGATGATTACCGGCTCCATTTCAGTTCCTTCCACAGCAAGCTGCCCCTGGACATAAAAATTAACATGCTTTTTCACCATTACCCAAGTGCCTTCTTTGATGGTCAAATGACATCCTGTCGGAATGGTGATGTCCGCAGTGACCAGACGATCAGCCGTCTTGTCCCAAACCACGTCGCCGGCACCAAGTATTCCAGAGTAAGAAATCGTTGGAACCGATGCGATCTCAATTTGCTTTTGACTCATCGGGACATTGCCGTTCTGCACGCTTAGCATGAAATCAGATGCAGAATTAATCAGAATAATACCAGTTCCCGCACCGCGTTTAATCTGGATGACAGTATCTGCGTGAGCGCCATTAAAATTGAGTTGCATCGGCGTTTGTTCCGCCGGATTGATATTCCACTCAGCATCAAGAATTCTGACCACGATGGGAAGCCGCTGCCCTGAAGTAATTCGTTTCGGTGCGATTATCTCGGCATTAGCATTTCCAAGCTGAGTGAAAGTCGCTGAAACCGATCTATCTTCGGTTAGATTCAGAGTGATTGATTCACTTTTTGGGAAAGATGCATCCGACCATCGATTGAAGCGGTAGCCCGGTTCCGGAATTGCGGTTACGGTAATTGGAATATCTGAAAAATATATGCCTGACCACGGAAATTGATTGACATAAAGGCTGTTGATTTTCAGCTTTCCCCTGCCACCTTCAATTCCAAGAGTCAATTCAACCTGACCATTCAGGTGAAAATAATCTTGTATCTGCTGTCGAACAATATCAGATCGTTGATCCGCGAAGCTTCTTAGAAAGCTGATATTCTCGTTCCATTTCTCAACAGTGTTATTCCATTTGTTGACTTCAGCCGGGATTTCTGGTGCGATAGCTTGCGCCAGAGAGTCAATTATTGATTTTACATTCTCAGGCAAGAAAACTGCATTCAAAAGGTCGGCAATTCGATTAATATATCGCTCTTGATAAGATTGATTCTGAAGCAATTTTTTCGTGATAAAATTGTCCAGATATGCTGCAATTGGATTATAATTCGTGGTAAAGCCATTCCAATTTACATCGAGGAACGAACGGTCAGCATCCCAGACCGTCCATTGCCAACCTGCAACGTCAGTTTTCTGCCGATACGCAAAAACGTTGTACGCCCAGGTCATGTACTCAGTGCCATGAATCAGCGCCTGAAGCGTCGTAAAATTATCAAGATCCAATATCTGAGCAGCCTCGTTGATCTTGTCATCGCTTGTAAAAGAGTTTTTCTGAAAAAATTGGACTAACTCACTCCACTTGTTTTTATCACCATAAACTAATTCAAGTGAATCCCATCGCGTCCGTATAATATCAAGGTCATCATATCCCAGATGATCTCTGAAAAAAAATTCATCAGGGCTCTCTTTTATATCGTAAATGCCGTGAAAATCGTGGTTCAAGTAGAGCACAGCCAGACTGCTGCGCGGGGCAAGTCCTCCACATTGCCGCCAGAGCTCGGTTACCAGGGGATCGCGAATCAGGGTTGCCTGACTATTTTTCCCAGCCGCAGTCGGTTCCAGGCTGTCATCATAGCCGGCGCGAAACACAAGGCGAGCAAACGTCCTGACGGAATGCTCTGGGTATAAAGAATAATTCAGTCTCTCAGCGCCATAGCCACTACGGAAATATGCGCGGAAAGATTTTTTTTCGTATTCGCCCGGTCCAGAATTACCCTGAATGCGGATGCCAGCCGGAATATGAAATCCGAAAGTTAGGTTTTTAAAGTATTCCAGTTCGGCGAACCGCTCCCAGGCTCGTCCGTCGTTATCATTTACATAAATGCCAATGTTCGGATCAAATAGATTGCTGGGATCAGTCATCAATGTCAGGACGGGTAAAGCATGATCAGGATGAATGAGAAATGCTTTGCTAACAACTGAACTTGGCAGGGCCCTATCATTAAAAGCTTTGGCTTTGAAAATGGTCGTCTGGCTAACTGGAACGGGTGATAGATAAAGCGCTGAGGTCTCTGTTGGGTCATAGCCGTCAAGCGTGTAGCGAACGATGTCTCCATTTTGGGCAGGCTGAACTGTAACAATTACGCCACTGCTGTAAAAACCAGCAGTCTGGTCTATTGAGGGCGCTGAAAGAAAATGACTGTATCCCTGCTGATTCGCTGCACCAGGCGTGATCACATCGAAATAAGCCCACTGCAAACTGCCATCTGGCGATCTGCCATAAGAAATATCTCGAAACTGATTCTGGTAAGAGACTTTATCGATTACAGTTTTACTAACTGGAGCAAGCAAAACAATCTGTCCACTTTTTCGAGCCAGTTTCAATCCCAGGTGATCGGCGCCTCTGCTCGGTTTTTCATCAGCGTATAGAATTAAATATCCGTTTGCAGGGACGGTGGTTTTAAGCGTCTGGCCCGATGGAATCTGCCAATTTTTACCTGCCGCAACATCATCAGTCAGATAATAACCAGCGAGATCGACCGGCAAATTCCCTGAATTGTAGATTTCGATCCAATCCTCATAATCGCCATCTGGATTTCCATAGGCAAGCACATTAGTAGCCATGAATTCGTTGATGTACAGATTACCTGGCTGTGTGACAACTTGAGCAATAGCATGATTGATCGTTATGGCATAAATAATCAATATGAAAAAATGTTTTGATTTGTACATTACAGTTTATCTCTGAAGCAAATCATCTACAAATATTTTACATCTTATATTCTTACTCTCAGGGTGCGCCAGTTGCTCCCATATCAACCCGATAGATCGTCCATTCTTGTGCAGGGTCTGCATTGCCGCTGATCATATAAAGATAATTCCCATTACCCCAGCCAAAATGCTTACAATAAGGCGGCAGAATACCTTTATAAAAGAAGTCCACATTCATGGTCGCAGGATCAACGATCAGGATTGGATCCGAGGAATCCGTCGCAATATAGATGTTACCATTTGAAGAAAAGGTAAGCGCTTTTACCGAACGATCTGCAAAATCACCAGTCATGCTCATATCGAGCACCAATTCCCGAGAACCCAGGGTGCCGCCCGATCCGATGCTATGTCTCCAGATTTTTGCTGGCTGGGTACTGGTTTTTGAAGCGACGTAAACATAGCCGTTGAAAACCCGAATCGCAAGGATTTCTTCAGTGGCATAGACACCGACCGGTGTTGTTGAAGAAAGATCAAAAGCAACAACAAGCAAATCGGTTCTTCTTCCGCCGGTATAAAGATAGCCATTAGCGTCAAAGTCGCCGAACTTAACATTTTTTCCTGAAGAGAGCTGAGTCCATCTTATTACGGTGTCAGCAGCGAAATCAACTTTCTGGATGACCCTATCAGTTTCTATTAAATATAAATTGCCGTCGGGCCCAATTCTTGCGTCAGTAGGCGCCTTCGTGGCTGTTCCGATAAGAGTCTTTTCACCATCAGGTGTAACCTTATAAATATTTGTGGAGGAGGTTGTCACATATAGATTTGCGACCTGATCGACAGTAACTGTGCTCAATACCTGGTTCTCCAGGAAGTTACCGTAGCGCTCCATGACGGGATCGATTTTGTAGGGACTATATTTAGCGACAACAAGCGCCTGTTTCGAAACCACCTTTATCGTACACGAATCAGTCACCAGATTTGGCCGACGTACCTTGATTAAAGAATTTGAAGTCTCAACAATTTCGGCAGGTGTCACATCAAAATAGACGTCACTGGTATCTGGCAGTGAGGCAAAATTTGCTCCATGAATTTTGATGATGTTCACGCCGGGTCTCGCAGTCTGATCTGGCTCGATTTGAGTGATAACAGGCGTCAACGGCTCCTGGAAGTCCTTATTATACCATAACGGTTGGCTGGCATCATATTCACAGGTTGCCATCACTGCCGCTATGAAAAGGGCGACAACCATAAAAAAGCAATGAGCTTTCATATTTTTTCTCTCCTTATCAGAAATCACAGTGAGAATCGTACAGTCAGGCGCTCGACGTCATCCCACACTCCAAACGGAGTGTATGCATAATCAAGAGTGCAACCGAATTTGGTTATCCCGACGCCAAATGATACTCCGCTCTCATCGTTACTCGATACATATCCCCCGCGCAAGGAAAAAACTTTCATCACGCGGTAATCTAAACCGATTTTAATCTGCTCTGGATGATCACGAAAATGGCTTGCATCGACACTTAAGTATAGCGCATGATCGAATGAAACATCTCCCATCAAATCCAATAAATTCATCGATATTCCAAGGGTGAAAACCAGCGGCGCCTGAAATGATTCCTCCGCGTATTTCACTTCCTTAGAAAAGTTGCGCACGGACATTCCAAATACCAGGCTTTTAAGTCCGGTTCGAAACTGCGTTCCAAAATCAAACACGAACGGCGTCAGTTTATTGCCTTTTGCCACGCCAGTCGTATCAATGCCGGGAATGGTATCCAACTGGGCAATCAGCGGCACCATACTCTCGCCCAGATCCTGCCGAACCCATCGTACCTGTCCACCGACGCTAAAGCGATCAGTCAACTGCTTGGCATAGCCGATGCCCAAAGCCAGGGCATTCAGTTCAAATTGTCCGATATCCTCATATCCCTTTGGATCAGACTGATTGACACGTGTGCCATAGAACTTTCCATAATCCACGTACTGGGCGCTCAAGCCAAACACTCCGTACTTGCCTTTGACTGGACTTACGGCTAAACTAAAGGTATTATGTGCAATATCTCCGATCCATTGGTTATTGCTGGCGCTCACATCGATAAAGTTAGTCATGTTAGCCATGCCGGCCGGATTGAAAAACAGGGCGCTGGAACCAATTTGGAGGCTGGTCATCGCCTCAGCCATGGCGGATGCCTGTGCGTCTGAAACCACGCTTAAAAATTGAAAGCCGGTCTGAGCTAATTTCTGATTCTCCTGGGCTTGCCCGCTGGTCCACAGCAAGCATCCGATGAGAAATACAACGACAAGTTTGTTTATTTTATATTCCATTAGTCATCTCCTTACCTGATGATAACAAACTTACGAAACACGGATTCACCTTTTCTATATAATAGCCGGCCATCCTTTTGATCCCAGGTGTCGTAAGTGTCTTCGCTAACCTGGACATAAAGAAGGTAAATGCCACTAACAACGATCTGTCCTGACGATGTCATCGAATCCCAGATTTCATTGCCCATCGTATTGGTATGCTCTCTCTCCCAGATCAGATCGCCGCGTTCGGTAAAGATTTTTATTTTGCATTTTGGGGGTAATCCATTGAAAACGATTCGATCGTATTGATATTGGTCGCCATATTGAAACATGCGGGCGCGGATATCATAAGGATTGGGAACAACGCGAACATTCTCCAATGCTGTGCTGGGCGGTTGTCCCAGGACAGCGCCCACACTGGTGATTGTCCAGAATAAGCTGCTGTAGAGAGTCTTGCCAGTTACCTGGTTTCCGTCATCCTTTGATTGAATATAATAAAAATAATCATTATTTCGTTCGGCAGTGGTATCACTATAACTAACCACATTGGGGTTATTGGTCTCAAAAATCTTTTCGTACTTCGTGCTCCAATCCAGAACATTGCCTTTAGAGCGATAAATAACATACCCTCCAAAATGAGGATCTTGTGTGGCATTGTTCGCCCAGGCGAGCTGGATCTGACTACCACCAGATTGTACCGTAAACTCATTGGGAGGTGGCGGAGGCTGGGGAAGACTATAATCGGAGTCGAAATTATTCATCGCATTACGAAATGTCTTCAGGATAGAATCCCTCCCGGTATCAACAATCCAGGCTCGCTTGTACTCATTATAGTCAGTGGTGGTACTGCCGTCCGGCATAAAAAGAGTCGGGCCGCTACCCATGTTGCGCCATTGAAGCCAGTTGCTGCCGACCTCTCTGCCTTTTTCGTAGGAAATTCCCGAAACTCCCTCCGCAAAAACAATGCGAATGCTATCGCCTGGCGCAAGCGTATAAGGACCGAATCCCTGCCCCATACCAACGCCGCCGCCTGAATTTCTTCTTGAATCTTTGTAATTGTTAGGGAAATCGTTGCCCACGACTTCATCATGCTGCTGGGGCGGATGCCCTTCGGTCATTGCAGCCCAGCGATCGCTCATAAAGACTTCATCGTATGGACTCGGACTGGTGCTAGAAAAAATTGTAAGATCAGGGCTGATAAACCATGTTGTTCGGGGTTGACCGAGATCATCAGTTGGATTCTGTGGTCCAGTATCTGCATGCAGGGTTACGCAGCCCGCAAATTTGGATGACCCTAATGTACCAGCCCCCGGGTTATCTAACTTGGGACATCCCCAGTCCTCATCGTAAGTCGGTCGGGGACTTTTATCATACGGACCATAATATGAATAAAAACCTCTCATCTGATAAAGAGGAGAAGCTGAATCGTTGAACTCGGAAGCAGCCGGATTTTCTCCGAACGCATGATTGAGGGTACTCTCACCCCACAGGGAATTGAATCCCCCCCATACATTGCTAAAAGATCCCGAGGCGGTTAGTCCGCCAAAGGCATGCCGGTAAAAGAAATAAAACCAAACTTCGGAGAGCGTCTGGGAGTACTTATTACCTTCGCCATCGATGATGCCAGTATTTTTAAAAACATAATCATTAATGAAATAATTGCTCTGATCCGATTGAGAGAATGCCATAACCTTTTTCGTCACCGAAATTCCCATGGATGTATGGAACCGAATCAAGATCATGCGATCGCAGGGCAGATTATCATTTATCTCATCCAAAACATCGTACTGATCCAGCGCTGTGGCACGGGCATCGTCAACAGACACAATCGGATGAGGAAATTTACCGATCAGCTTAATTTCCACAGGAAATACCTGATCCGTCATGGCCATCGACTTTGGACCAGATCCAATCACTTTAACACTTTTTATTTTCCCTTCAACTGGATCGCTAAAATTCGTGCACCCAATCCATAAACCTTTCATACGCATCACATCCTGACCGATGCCATATTGAGCCGGCCAGGAAAAATAATTGCTCGTTCCACCCGCGGGATTAAACTCTACTTCATATTCTGCGCCTACTTCATTATACGGCGCTTGCAGCTCTCCAATACGAAACCATCTAATATCCTGAGCATAACTGCTGTGAACACTGCTTACGATCCAGAAGCCCAGCATGAATACCAGCAACTGATTTTTAACTTTCAGGATTTGTTTTTTCATAACTCCCTCATTTGCGTTTATTATTTATTGAAATCAAATGAGACCCTTAGTCCGAAATAAGTTTTCCGTGGGTCTAAAAACCAGAAAGTGGAAGCATTCGGCATATCGATATAGGCTTTGTCTTTCAGAGCCTGATCGAGCCTCTTTTCATCAACTTCCATCCAGCTCATTGTACCGTCCACATCCTTCCATTCAAAATATTTTCCACTTTCATCCTCGTAATACCAGGCTATTTCGTTACCTCCCCTTGGATCAAGCTTGGTCACATGCTCCATCGGCTGAAATTCGACGCCAGGGCTTCGATAGTCTCCCACTTTGTCATCGCCTGGAATATTGGTATATACATCGCTCTTGCTTAGATGTAGCGATGACAGATAATTATAGTCTCCCCTATTCCACAGCCGCTTGGTATTTAAAACATTGTTGATATCAACAAAGAGCTGGACTCGGAATCTTCCAATATTCACCACCTTGTCGAAACGCAAATAGGTATTGAAGTAGTCAACTGCTTTTACGTTGTACGCGACGTAAGGAAGGCTTCCCGGATTCCAGGTCGTCCAGTAACCAGCTTGCCAATCCAGCACAGTGTTGAGTCCAAATCCACCAAAGATCTTGTGATTTAAAAATGTGGGACCGAAGTTTTCCGGCGTAAAAATATTTAGATTGACTCTGGCATAAGGTTGGGGAGTCGGACGGTCCTGATAAAGATTGACTGTTGCTTCATCCCATTTTTTCTGTTCTGTTTTATCATCAAAGCGCCGTGAGCTGCCAAAGTGTCCGGTAGTGCTCACCTGATAAGTATAATTAGCAAAACCAGACCACCAACGGCCTGTCGTCTTCCGCAGGTTCAGCTCAAATCCTCGAATATCCTGGTAATTATTTGAAGTAGAATAGGTATAGGAAAAACCATAAGCCAGCGATTGATAATTGGTAAAGTCTTGCTGATCAGAGATGTCGTTGTAAAATGCAGCCAATTGCAGCAATAAATCCGCTGGCAAAATATAGTCAAATCCTAACTCATAAGAGATGGTCTTGGCAAGAATGAGATTGGGATTGCCATAACTCGTCACCGCACCCACATCATTCCGTTCGACACGAAACAGGCTTTCATATTGAGGAACCTGCTTAAAATGTCCATAATTAAAGAACAATTTAGAATTTTCTGTAATGGGATGCGCAATACCCAAACGCGGGCTTAGTTGCCATTGTGATTTGGATTTTGCTTTAATAAATTTAAGGAGGCTGCTATAGCTGGACGAGAAGAAAGATTTGTCATACTCACTGATATTCCACCAATCCACATTGGAATTACTGTAATCCAGACGCAATCCGAGATTGGCAGTAAATTCTTTGACTTCCAATTTATCCTGAATATAGGCGGCTGCTCGGATGGGAAAAACTCTCATCTGCACACGATTGGCATACTTTTCAGATGCCTGCCCCCCAGACATTATCGTTCCGTAGTCAAAATCAAGATCATTGTAATCAAATTCAATTCCGGCTTTCACTAAATTTTGAAAATTAACCTGACTGGAGAGATCAGCTTTGAAGGTCGTTGAATTCACGACAGTGAAGTCGCGAGCTCTGGCAATGTGTTGACCGCCATCAATCAGTACGCCGTTAGAAGCCTGCTCATACGGCCAATAGCCGAACGGATTCGAATCCTCATAAAAGCCAGGGAGAATCTCAAACACCTCGGATGTATCCCTTATAGCCTTCGGGCGAACATTGTAATCCCTTCTAAAATTTTCCAGGGATACTTCATAAAAAGTTGTGGGATTGATCGTATGCGTCAACTTGGCAGAAAAGGATTGATGTCCAATATCGGCTAAACAGAAATTGTAATCAGAAAATAATCCGATTAAATCCGACGGGCTGGCAATAGAGCTGGCAACACTGGCGATGTCACTGGCTGAACGGGGGTAAAAGTAAATGCCAGTGGCGTCCCAGTTATGTCTCATCGTAAACTGCTTTCCAATGAGACCAGAAAAACGCAACTTCATAGAGGGTGTGACATCAGAATTGATTCGGAAGTTCCAGTCATAATCCTGGTAATCCTGTCGTGTCAGCGGAAACAGGAGCATCTCACGAGTGCTTCGAAAAGAAGTGAAAAACCGCAGATTACCAAGCATATCGCCAAAGAATGGAACTGGGCCACCAAAACCGGCATCGATGTCGTAATCTGGTTGATTGGTAGGTTGCTTTTTTCGGGTTTCATATTCAAACGCCCGTTGAGCACCTAAAGGGGTTAAATCGTTATCAGGATCATTGTCGGTATTCAATATTTTGGAAACTTTATTCCAGCCCATAAAAGAAGGATATTGACTTCGCACGTACTCATTCCAAGCGCCGTTGTCTGTTCCGGTCCAGCAAACATCCGGGTCAAAAAAGGGTCTCAAAACAAATGAGTAGGGGTCTTGAACATCCAGAATGCCTTCTCCTCTCCAATATTTCGGAGCCGGCGGATTATATCGGAACTGAATTGATCCTGAATAATCCTGTTTGCTCCCCTCTTTAGTAACAATATTGACGATGCCGGATCGAACCTGCCCATATTCCGCGTTGAAGCCACCGCGTTCGATAGAGATTTCCTGGATAGAGCTCAGCGGAATTCTGGTCATGGGTTCATTATTCCTGGGATCTCGCAGGGTAACCCCATCCATCTCGACCAGAATATTATCACCATCGCCACCGCGAATGTTCAATCCTCCCTGAACGCTGACTTTGCCGCGAGTATAATTCGAGACAAATGATGGCTGCGAAGCACCACTGGGAGGGCCTCCCCAGCCGCCACGGACACCAGCCTGCAGACCGATAGCACTCACCACATTGTTAATGGGCAAATCTTCAACTTCTTTATCAGATATCGCTGCGACACTGGTCGCAACGTCAGGCTTAATGATATTTCGTTCAGCTACCACTGTCACTAATTCACCTTCGATAACTTCCATTTTAAGCGCAACCTCAACACGCGCCGTCTGATCGATTAGCACCCGCACTTCTCTGACCGTGACTTTAGCGTAGCCAATCATTGAAACCATGATTTCATAAGTTCCTGGCGGAACTTCCAGAATGGTATATTGACCATTTTGATCAGCAGCAACGCCCAACGTAGTACCAACAATAATTACGTTGGCACCAGGGAGGGACTGGCCAGTATTTTCATCGGTTACTGTGCCTGCAATCTTTCCCGTAGTTCCCGACCAAAGCGGGCACACAAATATAAGGGCCGAAATCAAAATCAGCACCACTGTTTCTTGAAGTCGTTTCATCGCAAACCCTCCAAATTGTTACAGCCAAAATAATTATAGACAAAATTATCTTTAAGAAACTTTGGTCTTTAATTAAATTGACTTAAATCTTTTATCCAAATGAGAAATTGAATAATCACCTGAATATTTGTTTAACGGATTAGCATTTTATCCAGTCTTGCTTTTAGATTTGCTGGATCTTCAAAAGTCGGATTGTATTTATACAGTGTATCCAAGGTTGCTCTTGCTTTTTTAAAATCGGAAGCCAATGTGTAGGCGCTACATAAATTGTATAGCACACCGGGATCAGTATGGTTCAGTTTTTGAGCTTGTTCCAGATAGGCAATGGCATCAGGCACCTTTGTTTTGGACAATAAAATTTGACCCATCCACTTATAGGCGATTTCAGTTTCTCGAATTTTTAAAGACTCATTTAAAATATTGAACGCCAGATCCAGTTGGTGTTGACCCATCAAAACTTTAGCTCGCTCGAGATAGTGATTAATATCAGAAAAATCTGTATCGCGAATTAGCGTTGCCAGGTTTTCAGCATATCTGGTATTGGGAAAATTTTGTTGAACGTATTTAAAAAGCGTTCTGGCTTTTTCTTGCTGCAATGTCAAAACGTACGCACGGCATAAATTATAAAGCAATTGGGGATCATCTTTTTCTGCCGCTACCACTTTTTCCAGATGAGGGATGGCTTCGTCAAATCTATTCCTGGTCAATAAAATTTGTCCCAGCCACTTGTGCGCTTCAGGCGTTTCTTTAATTTGCAGAGATCGATACAGGATGGGTAAAGCTTGATCATATTTCTGTTGCAATAAAAGCATGTTGACGGCTCGCTCGTAAAACATGGTTTCAAATGGCACGGTGTAAAAACCAGCCTGGTATTCTCTGAAAGCTTGATCGTACTGTTTGTTGCTTTGATAATATTCACCCATTCGGAGATGCCCGACAGCGATGTTTTGTGATTTATCAAACATTATATCTAAACTAACGGATTCGGCTTGTGTTTTAGGTGTGAAATCTGCCAGGGTACGGTTGGGAGCAGATTTGGGCTGAAAGGGCCAGCCCCCCTTCAGAAAACGTATCGTTAAATCGGCATGAACTGTATCAATTTCAGTCAATCCCCAGTGAGATAAATAATCGGCTGAAGCCCTTATCAAACTGGTATCCCAGTTAGCTGATATAAATTTCTTTTCATGCATGGCATTAAAAAAAGCATCTGCCATCAAAAAGTAGCCATTTATATTCGGGTGAAGATGGTCCACCATCAGATTATCTCCGATCAGACCATTGGGTGAAGCCTCCTGAAAATATTTTTTCATTGGAACGATTGGGTAATTCCATTTGGCAGTTGTTCGATTTATGATATCGTTGAATCGCTCAGTCGCGCGGAATCTTAGGGCGTCCAGATCTTTGGCGTGATCATATTGAATTCTGGCATCATCATATTTTCCTTGCTGTTCCAGCGACTGCGCCATTTGAAATACTTGTTCAGCGGCTAGCAGGCTGTCCGTTACCTCAGACATGAAGGGACGTTGATCCCGAATATTGCTCACGAGCTCACTAATCATTACTGGAACGTTAGCCTTCCTGAATTTCATTAAAATATCATTTAAATTATTTTCAAATTGATATTCTCCCTGCTGATAAAGCGGGCTATTGTATGGAATCGCCTGGTCAGCGACAATGCGTTCCATTAAAGTAGCGGTGGGATCATATTCTGAAGCGCCAAAAATCGTTTTGCTGAACAGCTTTCGGACTTGTCCAATTGCATCCCTCATCAATAAAAATATCTTAAATCCTTTCAACTTCAAATAAGTTTTGATAAATCCTCTGACTTTGCCCAACGACTCGACCGAAGCAACGCCGAGAGCGCCATAGAATTCGTTATGCCCGGCATAAATTAAAATGGCGTCCGGTTTTTGCTCAAGAATTTCATCAACAAAATCCAGCAAGGTGTAGCTACAAATAGCCGACATGGCAACATTGACAATTTCAATTCGCTTATCCGGGAAGGTGTCGGATAAGCGATGATTTAATATTTGAGAAAAGGTCAGGTTATTTCCATAAGGGAAACCAGCCGCGGTCGATTCTCCCAGCACAAAAATCCGATAGCCATTAGCGGGCTTTTTCTTGAGGAATAAATCTTTAGTTGGCTTGGGCACTGTTTTTTGTACAAAAAAATAGCGTCTTCCCACATTGGGATTGCACATCATGTAATCGGAGACATCCTCCGGCGCAGAAATAAATAAGTCGAGATCGCCGCCAAATCGAAAAATACGCAATCCAATCTCAAGAGCTGCAATCAACAGGATTGGTAGCAGTATCAAGATGAAGGTAAAAATTCGTTTCTTAACAGCACCATGTTCAGATTGTAATTGTTCAATATAGGCATTTACTGCATCAGGATCAACGCCAAGTTCTTTCGCAAGCTTTTGAATGGTAACGTTTCGATATTTCTCCCGAATGACGCGTTTTTGATTTTCAGATAATGGTTTTGACAATTTTAGAATCCTAACCCAATAGTAAACAACTGTACCTCCTGTAACACACCAAAATCTTGGTAAGCATAATCTATTTTGATGTTGGTTTGGCCAAACAGACGGTAGTTTACTCCAGCGCCAAAACTTAATCCTTGTTCCGAATCCCGGGCGAATAATGACTTATAGCCAGCGCGCAAGGCAAACATATTGTCGAATATATACTCGCCACCAACATTCATGTACTCCACATCATTGTTCGGATGCAATGCATCGACTGACACAATGAAATTACTCTTTCCAATTCCCTTTAATACATCCATGGATATACCGACACGGAACATCAGTGGCAGGTCGAATTTATCTGTTTCTAAATTAGAATTGACATTGGGATTATTGCCCGCAACAGTCGGATCCACATCCGCTTGAATCAACATATCTCTGCCGCCCATCTGCATCTTGGTGCCATAATTCGAAATACTCATCCCAATTTTTAGTCCATTGAATTGCGTATCAAACAAAGTACCGACATCCAGGGCAATGCCATGAGCGCTGCTGTGATAAATATTCTCATTAATATATTTAAAATTAAATCCGATGGAAAAGCGATCGGTAAGATTTCTGGCATAGCCAAGCCCAAAAGCATAGCTGCCCATATCGAACATTTCGCCAGTGCCCTGGGGTTCAAAAATCGTCGTTCGTTCCATTTGATCCATGGTGAGGAAAGCTGCATTCAGGCCAACGGTTCCCAAATTGCCTAAATTCAAAGCAAATGCCGCAAAGTTAAAGCTAACATCGGCAATCCAACGAGTGTTGCAGAACATGGCTTCCGCGTTTGTGATTCGAGCAACACCCGCAGGATTCCAGTACATGGCAGAAACGTCATTGGCAATTGCCGTAAATGCTCCACCCATACCCACAGCTCGGCTGCCGACATCAATCGCTAAAAAAGAAGCAGCAGTGGTTCCAACCTTGGAAACTTCCTGGGAATATATTGAAAAATTCACACTTAATAAAAGACCTAATATAAGACTGATTGACTTTTTCATTATTTCAGTTCCTCCTTATAAATTTGATTGCCTTGATTGTTCATACAAACAATACTCAAAAAATAAATCTTATAACGAAGCAGCGACATTAATCATAATTCATGAAGATTTTTCTAAAATAGCTTTACTGCTTCAAATTTTCTCTTAAATTCGTCTTTTATTTAAAGCATATCTCCGCCACCTGGCAGATAAAATTTTATTTTTCTATTTAGAAATGATTCTGGCGACGCACTGATATAGTGCATCGCCTCATTATCATTTTATCACAGCGAACTTGCCTATCTTCGCACCCAGACTTTTGGCATCAACATGATAAATATAAATCCCATAGGCTATTTCCAGGTTATCTTTCGTCATCATATCCCATATTTCCGTGCCATTCCAGTTAGCCTCATCATGTTCCAATTCCGCTACTAATTGACCGCCCATATTGAATATTTTGATCGTGCAATTCGGAGGCAAGTTAATAAAATGTAGCTCGCGTGGGCCACGTCCATTTGCATAAGGATTGGAAGGCTCCCAGGAATTGGCAACGATATACGGATTTGGCACAACTTTAATATCATCCATTTCTTTTTTGGCCAATTCAACGTCAATTTTTTCAGCAAAGGTTGTGAATACAAAGGTGTCATGAGAAAGTAGTGGCTTATTAATTTTAAGCGTCAAAACATCGCCGATTTTCGGCTGTGTTAACTCTCCAGTTCCGGCTATAAAATTAAACTTCCAACTGCCAACTAAAGAATCAGTCAAGAAGTAAACCTCATCGCTTCTGCTACCGGCGGTTTTAAAAGTCAATATTCCGTTTTCACCGGTTAATACATCTCTCTCTCTAAATGCAAATTTCACTTTTTTATTCAAAGAAGTATTCAATACCGTAAAGTTAACCGGCACAGCCCCCAAATTGAGAGTTCCATCTACAAAAGCAGTTGATGTATCTATTCCAACATCACCTATGATAAGCTCAAAATCAGCCGAAATGAGATCTTTCGTTCGAGTCAATAAGGCTTTGTACGACCTAAATTGATAAGGATGAATATCATCGCGACTCCATCCTGAACTTTCTTCATCTAACTCCATTACGTCGGGATTATTATAAAACTTGAGCCTAAAACCATCGCTGAGTGGCAATTCGTCATCATCATGGAACAGCGTACTCCGATCGAACACCGCAGCGTTAGCCGTCTCATCAAATAGGGTGAAATTTTTTGTAGCTGGCAATTTAGGAGAACCGATCAGGGTATCTTCAATTATAATTCGATAGGTGTGATTTTCTTTTACTGACGAAGGCTCAATTATTTCATAAGTAATAACACATGAAGTGGTTGTCAGCGCTCCTCGTTTGATTTTCGAGGAGTCAAAATCTGCTGGAATAAATCCGGCAGAGGGCGGTTCAGGACGAGCAATGATCACATTGGGACCTTTGTCAATTTCTCCTGAAGTACTAACAGAGATGAACTTAGAGCATTCGGTAGGTGGAATCCGCATGGCGGGATCTCCGTGGTCATACGCAGTAACGGCATAATAATAGGTATAACCATTCTTGGCAGTCGTATCCACATAACTGTGGACAATTCCCGTGTTATTGCCTAAATTAAAATGAATGCCTCTAATATCTACCGTCGCCGGTCCTTCATATCCGTTATCCTTAATATCAAATTGAACCAGCGGCTTACGAATAGATGAAGGAACAGCATTGTAATCAGTCAGAGCCGGCATGTCATTCCAGCCAGGATCGGTAGAGCGATAAATGCAGTAGCCTTCAAAATCTTCTCCGCTAATAGGATCGACAGAAGTCTCAGCGACGTCATCCCAGTAAAGCGTTACCCGATTATTACCAGCAACTGCTTTCAGCGTGGGAATTAGAGGTGCGCGTGTAAAATTATAGTTTTCATTATAAGCTTTGGCAACCCACTTTTTATTTTCAAGAAAATCCAGCAGGTTACTTCCACATAAAATTCCCATGGAGAATCGTTCGGTCTGGCCCGGCACCATTGGGAAATAACCGGAACCGTATAATAGCTCAATATTTTCCCGTTGCATGATATCATCAAAAAAACCGGGAACAATATTTTCCCAGACTTTCTCATCCTCATAGTGGGGTATGGTCTCCCATTTATACAAGGTGAAGCTGGTCAAACCAAGCATATCGGTCTCATCGATATCAGTTTTATCATAATGAGGCTCCCCAGCTGAAGGAACTCCATCGCCTTCTCCGGCATCACCTGTAAATGCTGCACCATCTGCTCCTAAATCATCAAACTGAGCATTCCAATCTCCATCATTATCGATTCTATCATCCCGCCTTTCGTCTATTAAAATATTATCTCTTCCTTCACCAGTGATATAATCAATATATTTGATCTCAATGCCGGCGCCGACATAAAGATATGTTGTGACTGGTGGGTCACCGAATGTTGCGCCATTATTTTCGTCGATTATCCCATTCAGATTATCATCCACCAGATTAAATGGAACTTCTTCCGCTACTTTGCCAGGCCAATATTTGAATATCAGGTCCTGATATTGAATACGAATCGTGTCATTTGGCATATCAGTTACACTTCGCTGGAAAGTATTATAATCAATGAGGACAATTTTTTCACCAACAGATAATTCGTTTGGCGCGAATTTGGCTTCAGTAATTATTTTACCCGAACCATTTTTTCCATCGCCATCGTTATCAATACCGTCAAAAGGATTGCCCGGGCTTTCCAAAAAAGCGCCGCCAAAATAGCCGATTGGCGACCAGCCTCCATAGCCGATATCGTCATAATCGTACAGATAAGCCACGTCTTCATCTTTATTGTAGGCGCCCATATCATCCCCACCATCACCGCCAGTACTGGTATCGCCCATATTATTGCCGAATTTATAACCAAAAACCATTTTATCATGTTTATGCGTACCGATATTTTGAAGGTCAAATAATACGAACAGCGCATCCTCTACCAGCGCATTGGACCATTGAAAGCCACGCACATACATTCGTATGCCAAGCCCGCGTCGCAGTGAATCTGCACTGTCAGGATAAAATGAAAATTCCTTGTTTTGATAGTCATCCGATACAAAGTAACTTTCTTCGTCTGCGTTGAATACATCTCTACCAAAATAACCATTCCACGAACCTGCCCACCCATCCGGCGAATAAATTGGATTTTCTGGATCGGCAATATCCGGCCAAAATGGTGGCCAGGCATAAGACCACTTACTCATGGCAATTCTTTTCTCTTGCGGATTGGCAAATCCTCCCAGAGGCAGGAATGTCCACCATTCGCCAGAAGGACTCCGATCTCCAGTAGAATATGAAATAACGCAACTTCGAACCTCGCTGATAATGTGCTTGAGATCGCCTTTCGTATCTATCACCTCAGAACCCACAAATACGTTGCCATCGGCCATATAAAGACGACCTGAATTTATCGGCCATTCGCCGGCAATATCAGGGGGACTTTCAACCGACCCAAAAGTTCCATCATTATAAAATGTGGTGCGAAATTGGTTGCCAGCATGGAGACCATTGCGAATCTCTGTAAAATCTCCATGTAAGCCTTTCATCTGGGCATATAGGCTTATCGTCGCAAGTCCGATAATTAAGATAATTAATAGGATTGAATTAAAAATTTTCATCTTTTGTCTCCTTAAGATTTGCTCTTAAAAACCTATGATCAATCCGACCTGAACCTGCCGCGGTTCGGTGTACCAACCAGATTGATTGACATAATCTTCGATTGTCCCAATTCTTTTTGCATTATAAGGTATGGTTGAAGGATCAATGGTTGTGGTATATTCCGCTGAGCCGGTGTCACCATAAACAGATATCTCATCCTTTTGATCAAAAAGGTTATAGACATTCAAAAACAATTCCAGTCGTAATGAACTGAATTGGAACAGCTTATTTATATATAAATCAAAACTATTCTGGCTTGGCAATCGGGAGCTATTCTCCTTAAGTCCGGAATAAGCGGAGCTACCCAGCACCTCGCCACTGGCAAATTGTGGTGTATAGGGACGGCCGGTCCAATAGCGACCGATCATCGAAATTGTCCAGTTAGAAACTCGGTAGGCGAAAGAGCCATTTAAGGTATGGTTTTGATCCCAATTCATGGGGATAAGCGTTTTACGCGGCTCTTTATTTGCGGTTATATCATCATAAGCATCATTGGGATTGGAATAAGTACCTTCAGCAACCTGATAGCTATAGTCTAATCTGGCAGAAAAATTATTGGAATAACGTTTCTCGATCTTTAAAGTCACGCCGCGAACATTTTCATAATCTTTATTTTCATATTGAGAGTACTTGACGCTCGGGATCGGCGTATCGATCAGCGGGCTCGTACCCACCCAATCACGAACATCTCGGTAAAAAAGCGTGGCGTCGATTCCTACATTTTCTGTCAGTTGCTGCTGCAATCCAACCTCATACATAACTGTTTTCTGTGGATCTAAGTCTGGATTACCAAAAATGGCATAGCTGCCAACAGGAGCGAGCTTAAAATCCGGATTATCATAAAGGTATTGGAATTCCGGTATTTGGAAAAAATGCCCATACGAAAAATGAATGACGCCCCGATTGGTGATGGGATAAGCGATACCCAAACGAGGACTTAACTGCATTTTCGCATCCACATCCTGCTGCATAAAAGCGCGTCTTTCCTCCGGAGAATATTGGGTATATAAATTATCATAATCTTCTTTATAAATAAGATTGCTTAATGCGGCGGGAGCATCTTTATATCTATTTTTGACATAAAGTGGATCATAAATGTTGGGATCGCTCGGATCAGTCGGGATGGCACTTTTTGAATCAAAATAATCAAACCGCAATCCGAGACGGAAAATAACATTTTTTAATTCGATTTTGTCCTGGATATAAGCAGAAATTTCTACCGGCTTTCGGTTGTAATCATCCCGGTAAATGCTGCCGACTGCTGGAATATCAGGTTCAAACGGAACAATCTGTTCAGCTCCACTCATTTTAGGCTGAAGCGTAAAGCTGTGTAAAATCAATTCATGTTGTCTGAACTCTGCGCCGGCTTCTATCTGATTGGCTGCATTAATCTGGCTGGTTAAATCAAATTTGCCATCCCAAAAAGCTGCGGAACGCTTATAATGCTCCATGTCCATGCCTACTTTGTAGAAGCTGTCCGAGGTAGGCGCTGATGCGGCTGAATCTGGGTGTACGTATCCTAACGGACTATTCGGGGCAATAATATATTCATAATCCCTCCGCTCCTGTTTGAATCGTTCAAACTCGTTTGCTTCACCCGGGATAGCTGGGTCCAGGATTTTGCCTTCCAAACCATTCACTGTATCGGCATAAATCTGGACTAAATATTTAGGCATGGCATAGGGATTCTCATAAACATATCGCTTATATTCGTTAAAAAACCGGTTAACACGAATTTCATAAAAAGTGCTGGGAGACAATACATGGTTCCATGCCAGAATATGCGTGGTTCCCCCTCCCAATTCCTGCGGCAATCCTCCCGGCGTATATTTGAAATTATGCCCATTAACGGTGCCATTATAAGTACTGGGACGGTTGTAAATTCTATCACTATTCCAGCTATTCCAAAACAGATTATAACTGACCTTTATATTGGATGCAAGCTTGAAAGTCAGTTTAGTTTGAGCGGATATTTTATCATAAGGATTAAGAGGAACTAAAGAGCTGTCACCCCGTGTTCCCAGCGGTGAAAACCATTCTCTTCCGTATAAATGACCTTCGTTGGAATAATATCTCCCATTTATGAAGAAACTCAATCTATCACCCATCAAAGGCACCGGTCCACTGAGACTAAGTTCGGCATTGTAAATGGGATTTATTTTTTTAAGAGGATTTTCGATGTCGCCTATAGCAACTGTTTTACCGGAAACAACATTTTTTTCCGTCGCAACACTTTTGAGCACGCTAAACGATTTATCGTTGCTTATAAAATCTCCCCCATAAACCTTTAGTTGGCCAGTATATTTTTGCCCGCCTTCTTTGGTGATGATATTAACGATGCCAGACATTGCCTGGCCATATTCCGCATTAAATGTTCCACTGACAACTTGAAGTTCCTCAATCGCTGAATTTTCAACGGTTACGCCCATATCTCCAGAGAACAGATCGGTAGTCGCAACACCATCGACCCAGTAAGCAATTTCGCCAGCCCGACCGCCGCGAATATGAAGATCAGTGCCAGATCTGACGATTCCAGCTTGTAATTCCAGAACATCTCTGAATTCCTGTACTGGAAGATCTTCAATCTCCTGGGAGCCAACTGACGTTAACGAGGCGGTCATATCCCTTTGTACCAAAGGACGCTCGGCAACCACAGTAACCTCTTCGCCAACATCCAATACTGTGGCTTCAAGGTCAAAATTCAGAGGTGTAGTCAGGTCAATTTTAACTCGCACATTTTCCACCCGAAGGGTTCTATAACCCATCATGGATATACGGAGTGTATAAGCTCCTGGCGGAACATTCAGAATGATATAGTTTCCATCGACATCTGTTGCTGCTCCGATGGTCGTCCCTTCCAGAACCACATTGGCTCCGGGTAACGATTTTTTAGTTTCTGAATCTACAATCACGCCGACAATCTTGCCAGTCGTTCCTGAAAAAAGTAAATTTTCCCTGACGAACGACTCGGTCAGAAGAACAAGAGTTAAAAAAACAAGGTACCGATTTTTCATTTTAATGACCTCCTGTTTCCACGAATTTTAAAAAATTTATGATCTGGCTCATAATAGATGCTCAATCCTGGAAGTAATTCACATTTTCAAATTTACAATCATTTTTCAATATCGGAAGACCTGGTGAAACAGCAGAGAAGTGCATAGTTTGTCGTAAGAAAAATAAACTTGCAATAGTGAATTTAATTCACTATTACTAAACTAATAGCCCCTGTCTTTTTGGGGGAGCAAAATTAATTCACAGATTCACAGAACAAAAAGTTAATTTTTAACAAGCAATTAAAACATTCAACAACGATGGGCGTGCATCCGCCAGAGAGCTGAACGTCAATCTAATATCTTATAATGAAAAATCGTTGAGGCAGTTTAAATTCTAAGGCAACCTTGTCTAAAACACCCGAATTACTTCGGGTGTTTTAGACAAAGCATAATGATCATCCTTGACCGTTTTAATAGCTTTCAAATTTTAAATTCATCAAATCATTTTTAATTGACGCATATTCCAGACGCAGATTTCTTGCTGTTCTCATTGATCTCTTTGTGACAAATTAATATTTATCACATTTAGAATCCTAATCCAACGGTAAATATCTGCACATCCTTTAACACGCCAAAATCTTCATAAGCATAATCTAGT
>JAEAME010001022.1_pt1 | contig 22254 bp, 22 predicted proteins | sample 8958731 | NCBI WGS metagenome assembly JAEAME01 (sample SAMN16933194, study PRJNA681113) | bioreactor sludge metagenome | isolation source: anerobic bioreactor sludge (Control) | place: India:Bengaluru | collected 2018-10-24 | reverse complement strand
GGACCTCCTGGAGCAACCGGTTTCCGAGTTCTTTCAAATCGGGAGCGGCCCAATCCAGCGATTTCTGCGCCTGCTCCATCGTGGCCGATGATACCTGGATAGAGCATTTCCCAGCCCTGCAGCTTTTTAGCGACTTGATTTCATCGATGTTGAACTCGAAATCCTTCAGGTCGGCAAGGCGCAGCGGAGAATCGATTTGGCCGATTGCGAGGTATCCCGGAAGGGTGCGAAAGCGGTTGAAGTCGCGGGAGAATTGCACATAGGCTTCCGGGCGGGCTTTTATGTAGACAACGCCAAACAAAAAAATCTCATCGGGAATGCGGGAAGGAAGCGATTTTGCAATCGGTGTCCCGTCCCTGAGCCCGTCGATCTGTTTATCGCTCAGTTCGATCTGATTGCGGAGGTACGCTCGCAGATCAGAGGATATCTGGGAGAAGCAGGGGGCAGCGTGCACGAAAATCACAGCAAGCAAAATGGCGATCATTGTTGTTCTCATGGTTCTCCCAGTCTGTGCCTGCAGGTCTGCCGGTACCCATGCGGGTCATGGCGCAGGCTTTGAACATTATATCGTTAGCGCGGAACCTCTTGCAGTTAATTAACTGGGGCCGGGCTTCAGCCTCCATTCAAAAGATAAGCATATTTGGAGCCTTGTGTAGGTTGAAGCCCGCACCCGCATGTGTGTGGGGCCCGGCCATTCAATAGTGAAACTTCCGGCCAAAAATCAAATCCACTGTATTGTCGTTTTGTACTGCAGTAGATTAACGATGAACCATCTTTCGGAAGGAACTCATGAAATCGCTGATCTTTGGGATGCTGTTCCTTTTCCTGACCGTCGCTGCCGTCGCGGGGGAACTCTATGGAACCATCATTGAAGCCGGCAAGCCCATACTGGCGGGTGCCAAGATTGAGGCGACGGTTGCCGGCAAGATCTTTGCCGGAGAGACTGACATGTTCGTTCCCATCATCCAGTCGTTTCTGCGTCCTGGCTCCGCGAGCCTGGATGAACGTATGAAAGACAATGGACGGCGATAGTATGGATTCTAGTGTATCCGGCATAGGCCGCATTAGAAAGGCTCTTATTCCGTCAGCCCTGTTGATGCTGATGGCATATTGGACACCCATGCCCGCGGGCGCATGGGGAAGGACCGGGCATCGTGCAGCTGCGAAAATGACGCAGGACCGGCTGACTCCCGCTGCGCGCGCGGCGATTCGCGCCATTCTCGGGCCGGATGTGAGTCTGGCCGACGCGTCCACCTGGGCGGACGAACAGCGGGAAATGGAAGAAAGCTACCGCTGGCATTTCGTCAACGTGCCCTTGAGCGTGGGGCGCTACGATGCCCGGTATTGTTCGCCCAAGGGTTGCGTAGTAAGCAAAATCGAGGATTTTCGGCGAATTTTGCTGTCCCCGAACGAGAGGAAACTGCAGAAACAACAGGCCCTGAAATTCCTGATCCACTTCATCGCCGACCTGCACCAGCCTTTACATGTGGGGGACAACGGGGACCAGGGAGGGAACCGCCTCCAGGTGAGGTTTTTCGGCGAAGGATCCAACCTGCACCGCGTTTGGGATTCCGATGTGATAAATCGCCATACGCGCAATGAAAATGTGTGGCGATGGGATTTTGACTACGTGGCGAATCCAAAGATGGTTGCCCAGTGGTCGAAGGGGACTCCCGCGGATTGGGCAACGGAAAGCCTGCTGGCTGCAAAAGAGGCATACCGCATTCCCGCCGGCGGCAAAATGATGCGGCCCGGAGCCAGGCTTGGCAATGAATATTATCGTTTTGCATTGCCGCTCATTCGAACGCAGCTGGCAAAAGCGGGCGTCCGTACAGCCTTCATCCTTAACGCGATCTTCCGATAGTTTTGTTTATCGCAAAATCCCATAAACCTGATTCAAAAGGCGGAAAGCTTGTGATATAGCTAATTGCATTAGGGAACTCACCGGCAGTGGTGGTGAAACCCGAAAAGGCTGTGCTATTACAGCCTGCGTTATTGGTTTCGAAAGCCCCAACGGGCATGCGGCTCAAGCTACGGATGAAATTCTCGGCCGCGGCAGCGGCCGGCTGATTGTAGCCCGGCCTTTCAAGGCCGGGTTTGGACGAATGGCAACAGGAGGGTCGCGCAGCGACACTTGAATTGCAGTTGTCTCAAAATTGATGCCATGGATTTTTCAGACCTTCAGGAAGGATGGAGATGAAATACAGAGCTTTGACGGTTGCGAGAGAGTACGGGAGCGGTGGCGGGGAAATCGCGGCTATTATTGCTAAGGAACTGGGCTGGAGACTCGTGGACAAGGACCTGATCACCGAGATCAGCAAAAAGGAAAAGGTGCCGCCGAGCGAAGTCGCCGCTTTTGACGAAAAGGTCGATCCGTGGATTCATCGCATCACGCGCACGGTCTGGGGACTGGGGGCAGACGGAATTTCCGTCGTCGCGCCCGTGGAAATGTTCGATGCGGAAAGAGCCGCCAACCTGGCAAAACGGGTTGTGATGGAAGCATACAGTATGGGAAATTGCGTGATCGTGGGGAGAGGATCGCAGTGCATCCTGCGGAACAAGCCCGACGTTTTTCATGCCTTCGTCTACGCGCGACTGGAGGACAGAATCCGCAAAATCGAGAAGAGGGTCAAGCCCGGCACCGATGTGCCTGCCCTGATCCGCACGACCGATGCGCAAAGAGTGGAATACATCCGCATCCATTACAAAGAGAAATGGACGAACCCATATCTGTACGACATCATGATCGATTCCAAAAACGAGAATGAGAAAACGGCCCGGTTGATCATTTCGGCAATGCAGATGGTTTCCGGAACGAAATAGAAATCAGGATGCCGGAGGCAGCCCGCTGTTTTCGCGACAGATACGGCGGCCGCTCGGCGATCTGGATTGCATTCACTCCCAAACCGCAATCCCGGCCGCAAACCAAAGACGGCGAAGTGCTTAAAAAGGCTTGCGGCAAGGCTAGGGTCGGCGAAACAGATTATCAGGTCATTCGCGTCGATATCGAGCTCATCGACGATCTCTCTGTCGGCCTCGGCCTGCTTGCCCGCATCCATATGGACACAAAACTCGCCTTCGTGCGGCAGAAGGTTAATAACGAGATCTGGCTTCCGGCGGAGTTCAGGCTTGCCGGCTCCGCGCGGGTGCTTCTTCTCAGGCAGTTGTGTGTCGAGTCTACGAGAGTTTTTACAGACTATAAAAAATTCTGGGTATCCAGTATATATGAGTTACCGGGCGGGAAACCGCCCCAATAGTCGGCTTGAGAACCGCCGCATGTACGACCTGATATTGGTTAACGCAAATGTACTGACCATGGATCCGGCCAGGCCCGTGGCTTCTCTGGTCGCGGTGAAAGGAGACAGGATCGCAGCCGTTTCCGGCGGCGAGGCAATGGGGCAGCTGCGCGGTCCTGGCGATCATCCGGTGACACCCATTATCGACCGGGAGTCCGTGGACACCCATCGGGGGGGGGCGTGGACACCCATTATCGACTGCGAGGGCAGGACGCTGCTTCCGGGATTCATAGATGCGCACTGTCACGTGCTTGGGTATGCGGAGAGTCTCGTATCGCTCAACCTGTCGCCCAGAGAGGGGATCCGTTCCATCCCCGATATTCAGGACAGAATAAGGGATTTCTGCAGAAGCCTGCCGGTGGGAACATGGGTGCGCGGAAAGAGTTACAATGAGTTTTATCTCGCGGAGAAACGGCATCCGGATCGCCGGGACCTGGATGCTGCAGCACCGCTGCACCCGGTCAAGCTGACCCATCGCTCGGGGCACGCCCACGTGCTCAACAGCCTTGCACTCCGGAGGACTGGAATCACGGCCGAAACAGGCGATCCTCCCGGAGGATTGATAGACCGCGAATCCTCAAGCGGAGATCCAACCGGGATCCTTTACGGCATGGGGGAGTATCTTGCGACAAAAATACCCTTGCTCGAGGATGCCGAAATCGACCGGGGAATTGCGCTGGCAAATGATAGACTTCTTGCTTGCGGCATAACATCTGTTCAGGATGCCTCGCCAACGAACGGCAAAGAACGTTGGAAGCGTTATGAATCCTGGAAGTTGCGGGGAATATTTCGGCCGCGGCTTTCCATGATGACCGGGATGAAGGAATTTCTGGAACATGAGCCTGTCCTTTCGGATGTGGCGGATTTGCAGATCAGAGCGCGTGGCATAAAAATTATTCTCGGCCAGGTATCCGGCGCCCTGCACCCCAGTCAGGAAGAGCTGAACGAAGCCGTCGCCACAATACATGCGGCGGGCGAGCAGGCGGTAATCCATGCAATCGAGGAACCGGAAATCGAGGCCGCCTGCGACGCGATAGCCTTTGCATTGAGCAGACATCCCCGCCTGGACCATCGGCATCGCATTGAACACTGCTCCGTTTGTCCTCCGCACCTGATACGGAGAATTGCGGATCTTGGAATCGCGGTGGTTACGCAGCCGTCGTTCCTATATTTCAGCGGCGACCGCTATCTGGCGAAGGTCGCGGAAGAGCAACGCTCATATCTTTATTCGATCGGATCCATGTTTAGGCAGGGCGTGCGAATCGGATTCGGCTCCGATTTTCCGATTTCCGATGCGAATCCGTTGACAGGCGTTCAGGCTGCGGCGTCCAGGATGACGGATACGGGCCGCACAATGCTTCACGATGAGACGATATCAGTTATGGATGCGCTTAGGGCATATACGCTGGGTGCCGCTGAGGCTATTTTCGAGGATGAATTCAAAGGATCGATAGCTCAAGGAAAACTCGCGGATCTGATATTGCTGAACGAAGATCCGCGAACAGTGGATCCTGCTCATATAATGGACGCCCATGTGGCCATGACGATTCTTGGCGGCCGCATCGTATGGACCGACTCCGCCTTTTCGCACCTATTGCCCTGAAATCATTTGCTCCTCCGTAAATGCTTACTAAATGGAGGGAGTTCGATTGTTCGAATCGCAGCAACGGTGTTTAGCGAGGGCATCGTCGATCATGGGGCTACAAATATTGACATTGGATCGTTTTGCGTTTATTTTGCGGAAACAAACATGCTAATCGGGGGATGGCTATGAAGCGCTTATCTGGATTTGCTGCAATGCTGATTCTTGTGGAATCGATTCTGCTTTCAGGATACGTTCTGGCGCAGAGGCCGAATCCGGAGGGAATGATGGCTTCCGCGGCCAAATCCGCTTTTTATAAAATTAGAGTTGAGGTGGATAAAAACCGCGATGGCAAGATAAGCAAAGCCGAATTTTATGCTATGTATAAGGATAGGAGCATCGCCGAAAAAAACTATGCGGCGTGGGATCTCAGCAAGGACGGATATATTACCGAAGAAGAATATGTCAAAGCTGTAGTCAATATCGGCAAGAAGAAGAGAAGATAGTCTCCCCACACAGACATACAGAATGGGGACACCCACCGCTTTCTCTCTGATTCATGTCGGATCCAGGTTTCGGTCCCATTTGCTGCATTTGCGGGAAAGAGAAGTAATAGCGGCTTCAATAGATGAATTTAGAGCAAGTCTGCCTAAGTCCTATAGGTGCGGAAAGCCCCAATTGATGCCAAAATCGATCAATCCGTCAAGGCATCACGCCCGATTTTCTCAACAGAGTCTAAAACAGGCATAATCGTCAGACCGATTGTCACGCCGAAGTAACAAATGCCGCCCGAGCCGCAGTAAGGCCAGTCAGCCAATGTCTGCCGATCTGATCTGCAAAAGAGCGCAAGCTGGAGAGCAATCCGGCAGCCAGCCTGAATCTGGATTCAAACCGGTGAACTCATGGATTGAGCGAAAAATCTTCAAAAAAAGTGGGTGTCCAGGATTGCAGGATTCCAGGATTGCAGCCAAGATTGAGTCAGTTGCCTGAATCCGGGTTCGCTTGCTCCAGAATGCCTTTCCGGAGCATCGCACGATACTCAGTTTCGGAATGGCCGAGCAGGTCCACAAAGATATAGTGATTGGCTTCGCCGAATTCCGGCGCGGGCCGCCACGATTCGCGACTGGCGTCCCAGGGCCATGCGGCCGAACGGTCCCCGAAACATGCGCCGGTTTTGGGATGGTCCAGGTGCGCGAAAAAATTTCGAGACTTCAAATGCGGATCATTGGCCAGATCCTTCGCGCTCTGCACGACTGCCGCAGCAATGCCCGCTTTTTGAAGGCGCCGCACAATCCTGCCAGCCGCAAAGGCGGCAGTCCACTGCCCGATGCATCTATCCAATTCCGAGCGTTTCCTCTCTTTTCGGCGCCACTCGGAAAATGAGGCTCTCTTCAATCCCGGCAAGCCTGAAATCCCGCAGAATATCCGCCATTCGTCCTCATCCTGTATGGCAATGGCGCACCAGCTGTCTTTGCCCGCGCATGGGTAACATCCCCAGGTTACCCCGTCATCGCAAAATGGAAGCGTGCACAGGGCTTCATAAGCAGACAGGTCGACGTACTGTCCATTACCGGTCCGGTCTCTGTGTTCGAGGCACGAGAGAACCGCCAGTGACGCATATAAACCCGTGATTACATCTCCATAAGCGAACCCGACCGGGGCGGGGTAATTGGAGGAGTGCGAGCTCTCATGCATGAGCCCCGACAGCGCATGAAACGTATCCGCGAAACCGACACAGTTTTTCCACGGTCCCGTCTGACCCATTGCGGAAATGCTGACCATAATCAAGTCCGGCTTGACAGCCTTCAGGCGACGGTAAGCCAATTGCCAATTCGCCATCACCCGCGGCGAAAAATTTTCAATGACGATGTCGCTGATCGATGTCAGTTCCAGGATGATGTCTCTGGCCCGGGGATGATTCAGGTCGATTCCGAGGCTCCGCTTGTTGCGATTCCAGGCATCGAAGTATGGGGAATCATTCCGCTCGGCTCCGGACGCCGTGAGCCGGGACTGGACTTTGATCACCTCGGCGCCGAAATCTCCCAGAATCCTTGTTGCGTATGGGCCTGAAAGCATCCGGGTGAAATCCAGAACCCGGATTCCGCGCAGGATCGTTTCGCACCGCGGAACGGTGTCCCGGTTTATTCCATCGCGCAATGAAATGCAATTTCCTTCCGGCGAAGCGGGGAGATGCAGGGCTTGTTGCGTGTGCCCCGCCGACACAAGTGCGGATTTCGCGAAGCCTGCAGAAAATCCGCTGAATTTACAGGGCAGCCCGGGAAAACTCCGGGTGCGCTGCCTGCCGGTGTCTGCGGCGCGCATAAAAAAGCCTCTCGCCCTCAGCTGTTCATTCCGCACTACCTCACCTTGAGACAATACGGGCGCCCAGGGAAATCCCATTGCCTGTCCAAGCTGAAACAATCTCTTTCTGGTATGGCATGCGGTCCACCTTGCCACGCCATCACGGAAAAGCCGCCAGTGCTTGTTCCTGAAGGCTGCGTTGTTCCATTCTTCGCCGAGACGCCATTCCGGTCCAACCTCCGCGTTTGCGAGTTCGAGAATTGTTTCTGCGTTTCGCAGAAGCGGCATTGCGATGTATCCATCTTTGCAGCGAACAGTGAAGAATGATTCCGTCCGCGGATCATCCGCCGGATCGACCTTATCCCGCAGATTTCGGAAGTGGTCGATCATCACATGGCCGAGTGTGGACACGACCGCCTCCTGGATGGAAATATCGATGCGCTTGGCCAGCCCGCTGATTTTTCTCTGTTTCAATGCGAGAACAGCTGCGTTGGCGGCAAAGAGCGCCGCGGCATAAAAGGTTTGGATTCCTGCCAACTTCAGCGGTTTGCCGGCGGGGTCCCTTGTGCAGTGCATCTGCCCGCCGAAAGCGGCCTGAACGCTGTCGCAGGAGCGATAGAAGCGCTTCGGCCCGGTCCGGCCGAACGCGGAAATAGATACGTGAATAAGCCGCGGATTGACGCGTTTCAGGTGTACGAACGCAAGCGGCAATGCGGTTTGTCGGCTATCCGCGAAATTTTCAATCAATAGATCGGCATTCCGGATCAGTGCACGAAATGTTTCTCTGCCTTTGGAAGTATTCAGGTCGAGCGCAACGCTCAGCCTGTTTCGATTGTGATACTGAAGCGATCTCAGGTCTCGGGAAGGATTTCCGGCAGAGTCTTTGATTTTCACCACGGTGGCCCCCAAATCTCTGAGGAGCATGCCGCAGAAACTGGCCCGTTCGTCTGCCAGGTCCAGAACTCGAATCCCTGCCAGTAATCCTTCCGCATTTTTCTTCATTTCAAACCGGCTTGGAACGGATATCCTGCAATCTCCGCTCATCTGGCAAAAAACAGTATTCATCTCCTCGGCGTCGGGATCAGGCTCAACATATGGCCGCGGAGCATGTCAATTATGCTCGCATTCAATCCAATCTCCAATTCAATCCCGATCTCGCGATTCAGGCGTCGCTGACCGCAACGTTATTGTTGGGCCTTCGTCCTAAGTAATCCAAAATCAAAAAATGATACGCCTTTAATGTTTTGACGTAGTATTTATGAGCAACGGAGAACGGAATATTTGCCGATAATATAAGTTCTGTCCCGTGGTCGCATAACAAGAGCGCCGGCTGTTTCCAATTTTCGTAAACGGGAATCCTGCATGCCTCCAAGAGTTTTGGCCGTTGACGACAACCTGCAGATGCTGAATATAACCCTGCAAATTCTGAAGGACTCGGGCTACGACGCCCGCGGATTGACGGATCCCCGCGAAGTGGCGGACTTTGTGCGGTGCTACCAGCCCGAAGTCTGCATCATGGATGCAGAAACGCCTTTCATCCCGGGCACAGATCTCCTGGATTCGATCAAGGCGATCGATCCGTTCACGGAGGTGATTTTGCTGACGGGCATCGACGATACAGTGCTGGCCGTCGATCTCATGAAGAGGGGGGCGGCCGACTATCTGCTGAAACCCGTTATAGCCAAACAGGTGGACCTGGCTGTTTCGAAAGCCCTGGAACACCGCCGGCTGCTCAAGGAAAATACGGCCTACAAACTGAATCTTGAAAAACTTGTTGAGGAAAGGTCACGGGCTTTAAGCGAAGCGCTCAGGAGTTTGAATGAGCTTCACGGTGCGACCCTGGAAACGCTGGCCACGGCAATCGACCTTCGCGACCAGGGAACCAGCGGCCATTCGCGCCGCGTTGCGGATATGACTATCCTCGTGGCCAGAAAACTGGGCATCAATGGCGGCGAGTTGACGCAGATCGAGCACGGCGCCCTCCTGCACGACTTGGGAAAACTGCGGATTCCCGACAGCATTTTGTGGAAGCCGTCCGCGCTGCTGCCGGAAGAATGGGAGATCATGCGCAAGCACCCGCAATACGGCTATGAATTTGTGCAAAGGATCGGATTTCTGCGCGAAGCGGCCGATATCATTTTATCGCACCATGAAAAGTACGATGGAACCGGTTACCCGCGCGGACTGAAAGGCAAGGAGATATCGCTGGCCGCGCGCATATTCGCACTGGTGGATACCGTGGACGCGTTGGTGTACGACCGTCCGTATCATCGTGGGGCGGATTTTCCGGCAGTGCGCGAAGAAATCACGAAGCGCTCCGGGACCCATTTCGATCCGGATTTGGTTGCAGTAGCCCTCGATTGTCTCGCCGACCGTTTTCCCATCTAGCTCATCCCCAACTATATGGATTGTGGCTCTTGATCAGCCCTCCGCGCGCGAAATAGAAAATTCCCCGGGATCTCCGTCGTGAAATATGTAAACGCCTTTGGGATACTGAACCGGCGTGGCCAGCAGGACCAGTTCCCGGATGTCCTCGGATTTCAGACCTCTGAATAGGCGGCAGTGCCGCAGGGCTTCCAGCTTTTCACCCCGATCGAGTTCCACGATGCGTGACCGCGTATTCGTCAATTGTTTTCTCCTCGCCCTCGAGCGGGACAGGCAGTACTGGATAACCATCTTTGCATTTGTCCAAATCAGAAGCATGCGATCAAAGCGTTCATTCCTTGTCATCATGATTTCAATCATGGTAAGAATGTTTGCGAAAGCCGATAATAGCATCTGTCAAGGGAGGCCGATTCTGTGGGTGACGCGGTGTGTGGTTCGCTGACGTTCAGGAATTTCGGGGATTGCGCCGTCCTCGATATGGCTGCGCGGCGCCTCGATTCGCCGTCAATGGCGCAAACGGCGATGGATCTGTCGGAGTTGTGCGACCGGATCGCTTGGGACGAACGGCTGCGCGTCGTCGTGCTGAGCTTCGACGGCGGCATGGAAGCCGGGGCAATGCCGCCCGGTGGGGAACGGTTTTCGCTGGCGGAGCCGGTTGCCGGACTGAAGCAGCCGGTTATCGCGGCCATTCGCGGGGATGCGACCGGTCCCGGGCTGGAACTGGCGCTTGCCTGCGACATCCGGATTGCAGCAGATACAGCCCGGTTCAGTTTGCCCCAGATACGGTATGGAGGAATACCTGCCGATGGCGGGACACAGCGGCTGCCTCGTCTCATAGGGCTGAGCAAAGCGATGTATATGGTACTGACGGGCGAGGCGATGGATGCCGGGGAAGCCTGCCGGGCTGGCCTCGTCCACAGGATTGTGCCCGAGGCAAGCCTGCTGCAAACGGCCACGGATATGGCCCGCGAGATGGCGGAGAAATCTCCCCTGTCCCTCAGCTATGCCAAAGAGGCTCTGCATAAGGGACTGGACCTGACGTTGGACCAGGGGATAAAGATGGAACTGGATCTTTACCTGCTGCTGTTCTCCACTGCGGACCGCGTGGAGGGAATTACGGCTTTCAAGGAAAGAAGAAAGCCGAAGTTTGAGGGCGTCTGAGCACATCATGAACGGATTTGAAACGGCCATTTACGAGAAGGACGGCAGCATCGCGAGAGTAACGCTGAACAGGCCGCAAGCGCTCAATGCCTTCAGCGTCCGGATGCGCGATGACTTGTTTGAAATACTGGGCGCCGTCAAAGCGGACGACGAGGTGCGCGCCGTGGTTTTCAGCGGCGCGGGAGACAAAGCCTTTTGCGCCGGAGCCGATCTGAAGGAGTTCCTGACGGCGCCGTCCGCCGTCAAGGCCAGGCACATTCGTTCGGTGCGCGACCTGTGGCGCCTGTTTTTGAGCATGCCTCAACCGCTGATTGCGGCGCTGCACGGCTACGTTCTGGGTTCGGGCATCGAGATCGCGCTCTTCTGTGATGTGCGTCTTGCTTCGCCGGACACTGTTTTCGGTTTCCCGGAAGTGACTCTGGGCATCCTGCCGGCGGCAGGAGGGACGCAGACGCTGCCGCGCATCGCCGGTTTGCCGGCGGCTCTGGACATGCTGCTGACAGGACGCCGCTTGAGCGCGCAGGAGGCTCTCGACAGAGGTTTAGTGAGCCGGATTGTGCCGCGGGAAACGCTTCTGCCGATGGCCGAAGATCTTGCACGGGAAATCGCGTCTTTCGACCCGATTGCCGTTAGGAACGCAAAACAGGCGTTGATCCGGGGAATGGACCTGACGCTGGACCAGGGACTCGATCTCGAATGGCGGCTTGCCGCGGAGACGAAGGTAGCTCGAAAAGCATTTGGGCATTTTTATACACGGCGTCATGAATAATTACGCATAGTGCCCGACGCCAAACAGAAAAGATTTGCCATTTATGATTGGTGATCTGTCATTTTTTACATAACAGGTCGCCAATGACCAATGCTTTTGCCTTTGATCCCGAGAAATGATCAGTGCGCATGAATATATGTCGCTGCGTATAATTACTTTTTCAGGGACTGATGTTTATGAATAAGACCGTGAAGAGTGTTGAAGAGGCCCTCGCGGGCATCGAGGACGGCGCGTGCATCGCCATCGGTGGCTTTTTTGCCGCGGGAGTGCCGAGAATACTGTTGAAAGCGCTCATCTCCAAGCGCGTGAAAAACCTGATCCTGGCGTGCGGATCCGGCCCACTGTTGGGCGCAAAGGATGAATTGAACCAGTTGGTGGCGAACGGGCAGATCCGGAAGGTGATCGACTCGTATGGTTTGTTCCGGTCGGCCACCAAGGGCGGAAAGCATCCCTTTGAACAAAAGATCCGGTCGGGAGAAATCGAGCTGGAAGTCTACCCTATGGGGACACTGAGCGAGAAGTACCGAATGGCAGGCGCAGGCATCCCGGCGTTTTTCGTTCCCGTGGGCGCGGGATCGCTGGTGGAAGAATCCACCATCACCAATGTTGAGAAAAACCGGAAAAAGCGGGAGACGAGCGTCATCGACGGGAAAACCTGCATCCTCGAGTATGCGCTCAAACCCGATTTTGCACTTGTTCACGCGCACACGGGAGATCCTGAGGGGAACCTGCGGTACCGCAAGACGGCCCTCAACTTCAACCATGTGATGGCGACGGCGGCCAACGTCACGATCGCGGAGGTGGAGAATTTGGTCGCGCCGGGAGGCCTGGACCCCGAGTCGGTCCACACTCCCGGGATTTTCGTCCAAAGGATTTTGCAGGTGCCCAGGATCCGGTTCGATATTACGAATTTGTAGGCTGCATCATTCATGAAGGTTTGCGGCGAGGCGATGAAGACACGCCCGGATGCGCCGCAGAAGTGAAATCATAATGAATAATGCCGCCCGGGGAAGGCCAATTTCAGGAGGCGACTTTGAAAAAATATGAAGGGCTACCGCGTGAGTTGATTGCGCTGAGGGTGAGCAAAGAAATCGAGGATAATTCCTATGTCAATCTCGGCATCGGCATCCCCACGCTCGTGAGCAACTGGCTCGAAGGGAGGGACGTTATTCTGCAGTCGGAGATAGGAATGTTGAAAACCGGAAGCCTTGCCGAAGGGTCCGCAGTCGACCAGGATCTCATCAACGCAAGCTGTCAGCCCGTTCTTGAGGTGGAGGGAACGGTATATTTTGACATTTGCGAGTCGTTCTCCATGATCCGGGGGGGGCACGTGGACGTAACGGTCATGGGAGCGTTCCAGGTCAACGAGTCGGGCGACTTCGCATCGTGGATGAATCCATCCAGGGGATTGGACGGTGTCGGGAATATCGGTGGATCGATGGACCTGGCTGCCGGCGCCAGGAGACTCTTCATCGCGATGGAGCACACGACGAACGACGGCACGCCCAAAATCGTCCGGGAATTGACGTATCCGGCGACCGCGCGGAAAAAGGTAAACATGATTTTCACGGATCTGGCCGTAATCGAGATCACGCCGGGCGGGATGATGCTGAAGGAAATCTTTCCCGGTCTCTCGGTGGAGGATATACAATCTGTCACGGAACCCAAGCTTCTGGTCGCGCCGGACGTGAAGGAAATGGAGCTTTAGGAAGAGAGAGGAAATATGGCAAACCAGGTCGGCAAGAGATACAAATGCGCAAAATGCGGGGCTGAAGTTATCGTCACCCGCGGCGGCAACGGGACAGTGATGTGCTGTGACCAGCCTATGGAGATAAAAAAGTAAGCGAAGGAGGATCCCATGAGTCAACTGGGGAAGCGATACAAATGTGAGGAATGTGGCACCGAAGTCCTCTGCACCAAGGCAGGGCAAGGAGTATTCAAGTGCTGCGAAAAGGAAATGAAGCTGCAGGAACCGAAACCACTGCCGTCCTCGGATTAATCCGCCGTGGCAAAGAACAGCGTCCGCGACTTGTTCGGAATTGAGATCCCTGTTCTGCAGGGAGGAATGCTGTGGCTGGCTTCCGCTGAACTTGCCGCGGCCGTTTCAGACTTGGGCGCGCTCGGCGTCCTCAGTCCGTACGCGGGGATGGAGGAGGGATGCGATCCTCTTCAAAATTTGCGCTCGCAGATCCGGCGCACCAGGATTCGAACCCAAAAGCCTTTCGGCGTCAACATCCCGCTCGATCTGCCGTCAAGCGGGCTCCTGATCGACATCCTTCTTCAGGAACAAGTCAAAGTGGCCATAACGGCCGCAGGAAATCCCGGTCTCTACACGGAGCTTCTCCGGTCCGCGGGCATTCGCGTCGCACATGTCGTCAGTTCTGTGCTCCAGGCCAGGCGCGCCGAATCTTGCGGCGTCGATTGCGTGATCGCCGAGGGAGTGGAAGCGGGAGGGCGCCTGGGAAGGGATGAACTGTCGCTGGTGTCTCTGGTCCCCCTGGTCGTTGAAGCCGTTTCCGTTCCCGTCATTGCGGCGGGCGGTATCGTGGACGGAAAGGGATTGGCGGCGGCATTCGCTCTTGGCGCGGACGGAGCGCAGATGGGAACGCGCTTTGTGGCCACGGAAGAATGTATTGCGCATCCAAATTATAAACAGGCGATCGTGGAGGCCCGCGATTCCGATACGATCCTTACCAGACGCGCCACGACGCCCACGAGAAGCCTCAAAATAGGATTTGCCAGGGAACTCGCGGTGCTGGAAAAGACGGGAGCTTCGGCCGAAAGCATTCAAGCGTTTGCCGGCCGCGGCCGCTCCCGAAAAGCCCAGATCGAGGGCGACCTGCAGAGCGGCGATGCATACGCCGGCTCCTCCGCCGGATTGATCCATGAGATTCTTCCCGTCGCCAAGGTTATAGAAAATATGAAAAAAGCCTGCAAAGACCTTTGCCGCTGAACCGGCCCGTATCGCTGTCGCTATCATCTCGGCTGGTTTCCGGATCTCAGGATTGAGGTTTTAATAATCTTGCCATATTGCCGGAGGCATGCAATATAGGCCGCGGCAGCGACGCTTGATTTGAGCCCAAAAACAGATAGCGATATCGAAATTCCTGAAAAATCCACATTATCCCGAATGACGGGTACCGGGAATACCAACGCCCGGGGCGGGGCGTTCGCGCAGTACGTCGCGGCGGAACCGGAACAGTTCGGCAGGCCTGCCGCCGGTACGCTGGTCCAGATGGCCGGTGCCTTCGACAAGACCTCCGGTCTCCACAAGCCGGCGCAGGTTTTGCTTGTGCAGGTGCACGCCGGCAAGCGCCTCGACGACGCGCTGCAGTTGCAGCAGCGTGAATGTGGATGGAAGCAACTCAAACACAACGGGGCGATACTTGAGCTTGCCGCGCAACCTCCCCAGCGCCGTGGCCAGCATCCTTCTATGATCCAGCGTCATTGCGCGCCCCAACTGCTGCGTCCCTGGAGTAAATTCCCGTTTTTCGACGGAAGATGCTTTTTCTCTGTCGCGCAGTGCTTCGACGGCCAGTCCGATTTCGTACAGCAATTCGTACCGTTCAAGAACCCTCTCGGGGACCCAGGGAGCACCGCCCAATCCGAAGTTGATGTCGCCGCGTTCCTGCCTTTCCTGCCGGACTTTTCTGTTCGGCGCGGTAGTCGTCCACCGGTGCAGCGCCGGGGCTATGTGTTTCTCAATTACGGCCGGTTTGCCCGAGCGCCAGTCTTCCCACGGGAAAAACAAGTACCCGTCCCGCCAGTCCGCGCCTGCCGTACCAGAGAGCCTGCTTTCACGGACGAGCGCCAGGTAGGCCACAGAAATTACGCGAGGACCGCCGGTACCCTCCGAGGGATCTCGATTGCGGTCTCCGAAAGTATACAGCTGCTCCACGTAGCCCAATCCCAGACCACTCTGTTCTCTTACCCAGCGGCGCAGACCCAGTTCCAGCGTGCGATCTTTTGCTGGATCGAAAGGGCCAAATGGAATGGCGTCGAGCGTTTCGCCGGAGAGGGCGTTTCCGGAGCGAGCCATTCTCTCGATAGCAGGACGGTCCGGGCGGCGGAGAGTGAGGATGCGGGGAGATCCTTCGGTGACCGCCATGATGACCGCATTCAGACCTATCACGAAGTGCGGATCCACGGCAACCTCCCTTGTTTTACCGGCAGCGGCGGCCCGAGGCCTGTTTCAGGGTTCAGGTTCCAGGTTGACAGGTTGACAGGTTCCAGGTTTCATGTTTCAGGTTGACAGGTTTCAGCCTTTTTAACCTGCCAACCTGTAACCTGCCAACCTGCCAATCTGTAACCTGCCAACGTTCCAACGTTCAGCGCGCTACTTCAGCTCTTTGCTAGAGTATCCGAGGATGCGCCGGGCGATGACCAGACGGTTGATCTGGCCCGTTCCTTCAAACAGGTCGATGACTTTCCCGTCTCGCATCCATTTTTCCAGCAACAGGCTGCGGGAATAACCCAGGGATCCCATCAGCTCGATGCCCTTCTGGGCAATTTTCGTGATGATCTCCCCGGCCTTCGCCTTGCACATGGATGATTCCAGCGTATTCGGTTTGCCCTGATCGATCAGCCATGCGCACTTTAGGACAAGCAGCCAGGTCGCGCGCAGCTGGGCTTCCATATCGATGATGTCTCTCTCCATGGTCGTGAGGAGGCGTCGCGGCACGCCATATCGGATTTTCGTTCCATTGCGGGCGAGTTCTTCTTTCAGGAAGTCTATTACGGCGCGAGCTACACCGATCCCTGCCGCGGCGGCCGCCGGCCGGGCCGAATCGAAGGTGGCCATGGCTCCCTTGAAGCCCGTGCTTTCGGGGCCGCCCAGCAGGTTTTTCAGCGGAATGCGGCAGTCCTCGAAAATCACCACGGCGGTATCGCTGGCCCTGAGTCCCAGCTTTTTCTCCAGCTTCGTGATTTTGACGCCGGGGGTATTGGCCTCCACGATAAAGGCCTTCATTCCTTTGATGCCGAGAGAAGGATCGGTCGTAGCCCAGACAACCAGCAGCCCATCCGATTCCACCAGCGACATCTGCGCAGTGGTTACAAACAGCTTTTCGCCGTTGAGGACCCAGCTGTCGCCGTCCTGAACGGCCCGCATGCGGATTTTCGACGAATCCGAGCCGCAATGCGCTTCGGTCAACGCCATGCACACCCAGGTGGGCTTTGGATTGCGAAACTTCCGCATCAGAAGCTCTTTTTGCTCCTTGGTTCCTATGACCCTGATGAAGTTGCCTCCCAGGGCCTGCCACGGGAGGCACAGGTAAAATCCGAGATCGCCCCAACCCATCATTTCATTGATGTGGACCTGCAGCATAAACCTTTCGCCGGGGATAGCTGAATCGGGCCGCAGACTATCCAGCTTGTGGCGCGCCGTTTCCCAGATAAAACTGGCGAAATCCCAGGGAATCTCATGTTCATATTCGTCGTAGTATCGCGCCTGCGGCCGCACCATGTCGCGCGCAATTGATTCGGCGTATTGTTGCTGCTTTGATATCCATTCGGAATTTTCAAAACTGATCATGCAAACGTCTCCAAGAATCTATACGATGGCGATCCCTTCCATGACTCCAAATCCACGCGCATTGCGCAGATGAAGTTCCGCCGGGTAGTCCCTTATGTATCCATAGCCGCCGAGGATCTGCACGGCACGGTCGGCGACCGTGACGGACATGTCGGCTGCGAAATTCAGCGCCAGAAAAGCCTCATGCGTTGCGTCTCTCTTTTCGTCCAGCCGCCAGGCCGCTTCCCACACCATCATGCGCGCGGCCTCAATTTCGGTGATCATATCGGCGAGCGTAAAAGCGATAGACTGCCGCTGCGCGATCATTTCCCCGAAAGCCTTTCGGTTTTTTGCATAGTCGAGAGCGAATTCGTATGCCGCTCGTGCGACTCCAACCGCCATAGCGGCCATCGCCGTGCGCGACGAGTTCAGGAGAACCTGATAATCGCAGCCGGCTCCTCCACCCAGGCGCCGTGACTCGAGCACCTCGCATTCTCTCAATTCCACGGCGTACATCGGGAAAGCCCGCATCCCCATGTTTTTTTCGAGTTCCTTGACGGTCAGGCCCGGCGTGTCTTTGGACATCAGGAAGCCCTGGCATTGCCCTTCGAGAGCGGCATATGCCAGGATCCAGTCGGATTCGGCGGCAAACGGCACATTGCATTTGATACCGGACAATATGTATTTCCCGTCTCTCTTCGTCGCGATCGTGTTCAAATCGTTAGGATTGAAGTCAAATCGCGGCTCCATGAGGGCCGCGGATCCGTATACGTACGATTCAGAGCAAAAGTGAGGCAATATCTCCTTTTTCTGTTCCTCGGTCCCGCAGTGAAGCAGAGGAATTGCCACCAGGTTTGGTGCCGTAAGCACCAGGGCCGCAGACAAATCTCCCCATGCCAGCTCTTCCGCGGCCAGGACCGAAGTAAGGGCCGAATGCTCTCCGAAACCGCCGTACCCTTCGGGAACGCTGGCGGGCAGCAATCCCAGTTCCCATCCGGCCCGCATCCATTCGGGAGCCGGTTCGCTTTTTTCGTCGGCGTCGCTCATCCGTGGGCGAAATTCCTTAACAGCCAGTTTTCTGGCCGCATCCACCATGATCTTCTGTTCATCCGTCGGCTCAAATGAATACATATCAAAAACCTCAAATTGGAAGACAGTGTTTCTAACCTAACTCCCGACGCGACGCAAGCAAAACCCCCCAATCCGCAACCCCGGGTTACACGTTGACACGTTCAAACGTTGGCACGTTGACACGTTCAAAGGTTTCAGGTTACAGGTTTCAGGTTACAGGTTTCAAGGGCCAAGTCACTGTCTGCAACCTGTCAACCTGGAACCTGTAACCTGAAACCTTTGAACGTGTCAACGTGCCAACGTGCGAACGCTCCGGGTCTTCCCTATCCCATTTTGCGGCATGAAAGAGACCGTCCGTAAAACAGGACCGCCGACCGTTCAAAAACCTCCGGCGTTTCCGATGAAAAAAAGTCGCACCGTCCCAGGGTGGAGCATCGCGCAGCGATCTCCGGATGCCGGAGCAGGTAATCCACGAGACTTTTGGCCACGATGATTCCCTGCGAAACGAGGGTAATTCCCGATGAAAGAAAGCGGCTGATTTTATTTTCCAGCAGCGGGTAGTGCGTGCATCCCAACACCACCGTATCAATAAGCCGGTCCGCCGAAAACAGACGGTGTATGTGCTGCCGGACAAAATAGTCGGCGCCGTCACTGTCGAATTCGTTGTTTTCGACGAGCGGAACCCACATGGGGCAAGCTTCCTGAGTGACATTAACCTCGGGAAAATGCTTTTTGATTTCGATTACATAGGATTGGGATGCCACGGTTCCCGCCGTTGCCAGTATTCCAATATGTCCGGACCGTGTCATTTTTCCAACCATCTCGGTTACGGGCCGGATGACGCCGAGAACGCGTTTTTCCGGTGCCAGGCGGGGCAGGTCATTCTGTTGGATCGTGCGCAATGCTTTAGCGGAGGCGGTGTTGCAGGCAAGAATGACCAGGTGGCATCCCTGATCAAATAGCCACCGCACCGCCTCGAGTGTGTAGGCATAGACAGCCTCAAATGACCGGCTTCCATAGGGAGCGCGCGCATTATCGCCGAAATATAGATAGTCGTATTGAGGGATAATCTGCTCGATCTCCTTTAGAACGGTCAGCCCGCCGAATCCCGAATCAAAAATCCCTATTGGTCGGTATTGCATGACACTCCTATTCCGCCTGGTTCCAGTTTCAGCGCCTCGATAAACTCCTTGATGATGCGGGCAGTGAGGCCCCAGATCTGGTGAGATCCGTAGCTGTAGAAATAAACACTGGGTTCGAGGTTCGTATAGATGTTCTTTTCAATCCTCAATCTGGCCGGATCCGTAAATATCCCGAAAGGGACCTGCAATACCTCCGCGACTTCCCGGATCTGAGGCATTGTTATAAAAGGGCCATGGATGAAGCCGGCGTAGGGGGTTACGCGGTACTGCGTGATGGACAGGTAGTCATGAAACCGCCCTAGTATCTCGATCCTGCTTTCCTCGATGCCCACCTCCTCGAACGTCTCGCGGAGCGCGGTATTCACGAGATCCTCATTGTCTTCATGCATCCCGCCGGGAAATGAGATCTGTCCCTTGTGAGTCTGAACCTCTTCCGTGCGCCGGGTAAGGAGGAAATGGTATTCGTTATCCCGTTCAAACACGGGCATGAGCACGGCTGCATCGCGAGTATACCCTTCGGTTAGAATCCGGGGTTTTAGTGTCGCCAGGCAACTGCGTATTCGTTCTTTCATCTCTTTCTCGCTTCTTCAAAGACGGCCGCGATCATCTCTCCTGTGCGCCGCGTCGTGCCCCGATTCCTTTCAAGGATGGAGAATGCTGCTCTGCCCAGGCTTTCACGCTCCTCTGCATTCTGCAGCAGCCGCATAAAAACATCCAACAATTGTTGAAGCTGCATCGCAGGATTTTCCGGCCCTGCACTGATTTGGAGCATGCCTCCGCGCGCGAGAAACTCGTCCGCGATCTGGCGGAAATTTTCGACCGACGGGCCGATGACGGTCGCTTTCGAATACAGCGCCGGCTCCAAAATGCTGTGGCCCCCGCGGCGGACAATCGTTCCGCCGACAAATGCCAGAGTGGCAAAACCGTAGGCCGCGGCAAGTTCTCCAATCGTGTCCAGAATAAACACGTCAGCGGCCGAGTTTCCTCCCGCTCCCCCGCTCCGCCGTCGGATTGTGAATCCTTTTCCCTCGGCCAAACGGGCTACTTCTTCAAAGCGTTCAGGGTGACGGGGAGCGAGAAGCAGTTTCGTCTTTTCCAGCCCGGAATGCCGGCGTATGTGGTGCAGCGCTTCGAGCAGTATTTGTTCTTCGCCCGCGTGCGTGCTTCCGGCGACTATCAGCGCAGCGTTCAGCGCGCTTAAGCCAAAGGCTTCGTCAAGACTGCGGGAAATCGATTCTGCGGATTGCGCATCCGGCGGATCCCGGTCGATCTTGATATTTCCGGTGACAGAGATCTTTTCAAGTGGAGCTCCCATTTCGGCAATGCGCAAAGCATCTTCATCGGATTGCATCAGCAGCGCCGTGTAATTTTGAAGTACTTTGCGCAGCAGCGGTCTCACCCGGCGATAGTTCCGGAATGATGCGGCGGATATCCGGCCGTTGGCAAGAATGACGGGTATGCATCGGCGGTGCGCCTGGCGCACTGCGTTCGGCCAGATCTCCGTGTCGATGATGACGATCATCGACGGCTGAATCCAGTCGAGCACCCGTCCGGCAACAGAAGCGAAATCGATCGGAAAATAGAAAGTGTTGTTTTTGCCGTACACGGCGAATCGTTGTGCCGCAATTTGCTGCCCGGTCTGTGTGATCGTCGAAAAAACAAAGCGCGCACTCAGGAAACGATGGTGAAGAAACTGAACGAGCGGCTGAAGACTGAGCGTTTCGCCCACGGAGCAGGAATGAAACCAGATCGTCGGGCGGCCGTCAAATCGCAAGCTGTCCGGCAGATGCCCCATGCGTTGAGACAAACCTGCAAATCCCGTCTTTCTCCGCCAGGTTTTGAGGAGAAAGACCGGGATCAGTACAAGGCCCCAGACAACCAGCAGTGCGCTGTACAGCAGATACATGCAAAAACCTCTAATGTTTACACGGGTGGCTAGTCGGCTCACTCCTGCCGCGGTCAGCCGGGGTCGCGTCTCGCTTCGGTTACAGGTTCCGGGTTACAGGTTTCATGTTTCAGGTTTCAGGATGCCTGTAATCTGCAACCTGTAACCTGTAACCTGCCAACCTGTGAACGTTCCCACGCGAAACCTTCCGCGTTACGCCTGATCGGCGGATTACCGGGAAGCGACGTCAGTCGCTGCCCGCCCCCAGCATCTTTGCCGCAAGCGCAAGATCTTCCGCGGTATCGACACCTACGGTATCGTACGACGTTTCTACAACCCGGACGGATATGCCGTTTTCCAGGAAACGCAGCTGCTCGAGTTTTTCCGCGAGCTCCAGCGGCGATTGAGGCAGGCCATGGAACAGATCCAGCGCCGCTCTCCTGTAGCCATACAAACCGATATGCTTGTAGAAACGGATTGCGCCGCTGCCGTCCCGGTCAAACGGGACAGGCAGGCGCGAGAAATAGAGCGCGCGGCCGAGGTTGTCCGTTACTACTTTGACGATATTGGGATTCTGTGCGGCAGCCTCATCGATCGACACCTTCAAAGTTGTAACTTCACTCTCTCCGGCTAGCAGTGGACGGAGCAGCAGTTCTATGTGATCCGCGCGCACCGTCGGCTCGTCCCCTTGAATGTTTACGTAGATATCCGCGCCCGACCGTTCCATGACCTCATGCAACCGGTCGCTTCCCGAAGCGTGCTGGCGCGTATGGATGGCCGGGATGCCTTGATCTGCGCAATGCTCCAGGACTTTTTCACTGTCCGTGGCTACCACGATATCGGCGAGCAGCGGCGACTGGCGCGCCCGTTCATAAACCCATTGGATCATGGATTTCGGGCCAATCTTGAGCAGGACTTTGCCCGGCAGTCTCTGAGACTCGAGGCGGGCCGGGATAACACCGAGTATCTTTGGCTGTTTGCGCATCTCCAGGACTTCTCCAAACCCGGCATTATCCCACACGTTGCAGCATTTGAGCGAACGCAAATAGGTTGTGTTATTGTTAGGTCATGGTTCGGGGTGAAATTATGGGTATGACGATGGCACAGAAAATCCTGGCGCGGGCGTCGGGTAAAGAATTCGTCAGCGCAG
>JAEAME010001021.1_pt1 | contig 22285 bp, 19 predicted proteins | sample 8958731 | NCBI WGS metagenome assembly JAEAME01 (sample SAMN16933194, study PRJNA681113) | bioreactor sludge metagenome | isolation source: anerobic bioreactor sludge (Control) | place: India:Bengaluru | collected 2018-10-24 | reverse complement strand
AGAGATTTACTGATTCTTAAGTCAATATAGCGACGCCAGTTTCCTCGACCAATCGTTCTGAAATTTTTATCCAATATCGGCAGCGGGCTGTTGAATCTCGCCAGCAAATTTAGCATAAAAAAAATGCTTGCAAAATTGCAAAATTTATATTATGTTTGACGTTCAAAAAAATAAAGTATGAAAATGTTGTGAATGACAAGTGATTCCATTCATAAATTGCATAGATTTTCTCAATTACGATGAACAATAATCAAACCATCCAATACCTTTATAGTCTGACCAGTCTGGGTTGGAAATTAGGCCTCAATAAGATCCGATCGCTGCTCAATGAATTAAATGATCCCCATGAAAAATTTAAATCGATTCATATTGCTGGAACGAACGGTAAGGGATCTACTGCTGCAATGATCGAATCCATATTGAGGTCAGCCGGTTATAAAACTGGGCTATATACCTCGCCGCATCTAGTTTATATTGGCGAGCGAATAAAGGTTAATGGTGAAACAATAAATGAGGACGCGCTGGTTAACTATATTAGTCGTTTACGACCACTGTTAACAAAATATAAATGTACCTTTTTTGAAGCGATCACAGCGATTGCGTTTGTATATTTTGCTGAACAAAAGATTGATATTGCTGTCATCGAAGTCGGACTTGGGGGGCGCTTGGATGCTACCAATGTTATAACGCCACTGATGAGTATCATAACAAATATTGAAATTGATCATACTCAGCAATTGGGATCTGATCGAAAAAGTATCGCAATTGAGAAAGCCGGAATAATCAAACCCAATAGCATCTGTATCACCAATAGTCGTTACGAAAGCGTGAGTGCTATTTTTAGTCAGATCTGCAAGCAACGCAATGCTGAGCACATCCGCGTTGACCAATTGGCCAAGGTCAACCAGGTGCAATTAGGCGAAAAAGTGACTTCGCTGGACATGGGGATTAATGGCTCAATTTTTCCGCAGCTTAAATTGTCCCTCGTTGGCGAACATCAAATTCAGAACGCTGCACTGGCTGTTGCTGCTGCTACCATTTTAAACTCTAAATTTTTGCCAATTAAAATAGAGAATATTTATCATGGTCTGGTGGATGTTCAATGGCCAGGAAGGCTCCAGACCATTTCCTGGAATCCGAGGGTGGTAGTCGATGTGGCGCATAATCTCAATGGAATCTCAGAGGTAAAGAAATCAATTCGAACCATTTTTAGTTATGATCGTTTGATCGTGCTGTTTGGAGTTTGTAAGGATAAGAACTATACCGCCATGATCAAAGCGTTAGCGCCTTCGGCTGATTTGTTCATTGCTATTAAAGCAGGCACCGACCGAGCCCTGTCTCCAACAACGATTGCCAATATCGCGCTCAAATATACTGATCAGGTTCATAAATTTAAAACAAGTACCGAGGGAATGAATTTCGCGCTGCAACAAGTTAAACCAAACGATATGATTTTAGGCATTGGTTCTCATTATATAGTCAGCGAGATTATCGCCGGTCTAAATCAAAAGTCGCTTTAAATTTTTTTCAGCAAATAAAATAAAAATGCTTGACTTTTAAATGAAAATTTAATACATTGGCAGCGAAAACTCACCTGGATGACAGAATTTAATTACTTTTCAATTAACTCCAACTATCCTTCGGTGGCTTTATCCTTGAGAGAAATTGTTGACTTGACATATTTTCTAATGGAAACAAAAACAGGCGTGAATGATTTTGTGCAATTACCAATTTAATGACTTATTTGGGCAACCAAAAAATTCGAAGCAATGCAGGATTCCTCCGATGATTTGATCCATATTTTCTGAGACATCGGAGAAGCGTTAAAAATTTTTGTTGAATGGAAAGATAATGGAGTTTATATGGCAAGCGTGAAACTGGAAAATGTAACCAAAGTCTTTGAAAAAAATGTGGTCGCTGCAAAGGATGTAAATATTGAAATAAAAGATAAAGAGTTTATGGTTTTAGTGGGGCCTTCGGGATGTGGGAAGTCAACGACTTTGCGGATGATCGCTGGATTGGAAGAAATCACCAAGGGTAATATTTATATCGGTGATAAATTAGTAAATGATGTCCCGCCAAAAGATCGTGATATTGCCATGGTATTTCAAAATTACGCTCTTTATCCACACATGACGGTTTACCAGAATATGGCATTTGGTTTAAAATTAAGGAAATTTCCTAAAAAAGAGATTGATCAACGCGTAAATGAAGCGGCTGAAATTCTGGAAATCAAAGAACTATTAAATCGAAAACCCAAAGCACTTTCTGGCGGTCAGCGTCAGCGGGTAGCTGTTGGAAGAGCGATTGTTCGCAAACCCAAGGTTTTTTTATTTGATGAGCCATTATCCAATCTTGATGCCAAGCTTCGGGTTCAAATGCGCACCGAAATTTCCAAGCTTCATAATCGTCTGGAAACGACGATGATTTATGTGACCCATGATCAAATGGAAGCCATGACAATGGGGGATCGTATTGTTGTCATGAAAGATGGCTATGTTCATCAAATTGATACTCCGTTAAATCTGTATAATCACCCAATCAATAAATTTGTAGCTGGGTTCATTGGTAGTCCTTCGATGAATTTTATGAACGGCATAATTCGTAATGAGACTGGCTTGATGTTTGATGAAGGTAAATTGCAGCTTAATTTGCCAGAAAAATTCCGAAACCAATTATCGAAATATATAGACAAACAGATCATTTTTGGAATAAGACCGGAAGATATTTTTCTGGCTGGTTCTGCATTGGGAATTCAGAGCGCGGCTAAGGCAAAAAGTTTATTGGAAGTTGTCGAACCCATGGGAAATGAAATTTTTCTATATCTCCATTCCGGAAGTCATCAATTTGTTGCCAGAGTGAACGCAAATGAAAATCCTGCGGTAGGAAGCCCAATAGAAATCATTTTTAATATGGAAAAAGGACATTTTTTTGATCCAGCTTCTGAAGAACATCTTTATATAAAATAATTTAATGTTGAGCAAGTTTGAAAAATTGTGGTAAGATTGCAGCTTCACTTTATTGTGCCACATCGACCTCAACAACAACGCCTCAATATTAGATGCCACTATGAAATATCGATTAGAAAAAATTGCTTTGAATTTTTGGGGGATAGACAAATAGGTTTTAATAAGAAAGTAGTGTAAAACGATTAAATCCTAAATCACCGTTTTATCAATTAATTTAAATAGAAGAATAAAAGTTAAAAAGGATGTTGTCATGGATATCGCTGAATTAAAGACATTAAAAATTTCTGAATTATCAAAGGTCGCGCAGGAGCTAAATATTTCTGGCGCATCGGGACTGAAAAAACAGGAATTGATTTTTAAAATTTTGGAAGAGCAGACCAAACAAGAGGGATTAATCTTTGCCGAAGGCGTACTGGAGATTCTTCCCGATGGGTACGGTTTTTTGCGTTCACCCGGTTATAATTATCTTCCCGGCCCCGATGATATTTACGTTTCTCCCTCACAGATTAAAAGGTTTGGATTGAGAACCGGGGATAATGTTTCAGGTCAAATTCGTCCCCCTAAGGAGAATGAACGTTTTTTTGCCCTGCTGAAAGTCGAAGCGGTGAATTATGAAAATCCTGAAGAAGCGAAGCTTAAACTGCTGTTCGACAATCTGACTCCGCTTTATCCCAATCAGAGAATTCAATTGGAATTTAATGCTACTAGTTTCTCAACACGAATAATGGACCTGTTGACTCCAATTGGTAAGGGACAGCGTGGCTTAATCGTTGCTCAACCGAAAACTGGAAAAACGATGCTGCTCCAAGCTATCGCTAACGCCATCACGACCAATCATCCGGAGATAACACTCATCGTACTGCTGATTGATGAGCGGCCTGAGGAAGTGACCGACATGGAGCGCTCGGTAAAAGCTGAAGTGATCAGCTCGACCTTTGACGAGCCAGCCGAACGACACACGCAGGTGGCAGAAATGGTGTTGGAAAAAGCTAAACGATTGGTGGAATATAAGCATGATGTTGTTATCTTATTGGATAGTATCACGCGACTGGCGCGGGCATATAACACCGTCGTTCCGCACAGCGGCAAAATTCTATCAGGTGGCGTGGATGCAAACGCCCTCCACAAACCCAAGCGATTTTTCGGAGCAGCGCGAAATATCGAGGAAGGCGGAAGCTTGACGATCATTGCTACTGCTCTAATCGATACCGGCAGCCGGATGGATGAAGTGATATTTGAAGAGTTCAAAGGAACCGGGAATATGGAATTAGTGCTGGATCGGAATTTGTCGGATCGACGAATTTTCCCATCGATCGATATCAATAAATCGGGCACTCGAAAAGAAGAGTTGTTATTAACTAAATTGGAGTTAAATCGGGTTTGGATTTTGCGCAAGCTATTGAGTGAATTCACCACGATTGAAGCGATCGAATTTTTATTGGAAAGAATGAGAGGCACGAAATCGAATAAGAAGTTTCTGGAATCCATGCATTCATAAATTTTTTTGCTTGCATTCAATTTAAAAAATTATTATATTCAGCGGCTTAAAATTAAGCGATCTGTTCCACGCATCCTGTTTAATGGATATATTGTTAGCTGTGATTCTGCTTGTATAAAAAAGAAATAATGAATGTAGAGTTACAAATAAAGAGCATCGAAATTACCATGAACGGAGGTTGATTCATTTGAAAGAAAAAATTCACCCAAAATATGAAGTTGGAACCGTGACATGTGCTTGCGGTAATACCTTTCAGGTTCGTTCAACCGTAGGCAATATGAACCTGGATATTTGCTCCAATTGTCATCCTTTTTTTACTGGCAAACAGAAGCTGGTCGATTCGACCGGGCGTGTCGAAAAATTTATGAAAAAGTATGGTATGAAAAACAATTCGACAAGTGACAAAAATTCTTAGCTGGTCTTAATTACAAATTTAAAACGGAATATGATTGATGATCTCAGATGATCACGTATTCCGTTTTTTATTATACGACACTTTGAATTTCGAATATTAGCTACAGAATTTTGGATACTAAATTTTAAATCAAAATTACACATAATTATTAGAGGAAATTGTTTTGTCCGAAGAAAAAATAATCAATGTTGGGGGACAGGCTATTATTGAAGGTGTGATGATGCGCTCGCCGGATCGGATTGCTATGGCGGTGCGCCGATCGGATGGGAAAATTTTATTAAAAAACAACTCTTATATATCAGTTACCAAACGCAACAAATTTTGGGGACTGCCAATCATTCGCGGAGCAATTGTTTTGATCGAGTCAATGATTATAGGCATTAAAGCCCTGACTTTTTCTGGTGATGTGGCAGTTGCCGAAGAACAGACGAAACAAAATCCCGCTAAAAAGAAAACCGGAATTTCAAATTTATGGTTAATCAGCACAGTCATTTTTTCATTGGCTATTGGATTGGCATTATTTTTCTACCTGCCATTGGTATTAACAGATTTGGTGGGCGCTAAAACCGGCTTCTGGTTCAACCTGATTGATGGAATAATCCGCGTCATTATTTTTCTGCTTTATCTCAGTCTAATAACCCTGTGGAAAGATATTCAGCGGATTTTTCAGTATCACGGCGCGGAACATAAAACGATTTTTGCCTTTGAGGATGGAAAAGAATTGACCGTCGAGAATTCAAGACCTTATACAACCCATCATCCCCGATGTGGCACCAGTTTTATCTTAACCGTATTATTGGTCAGTATTCTTGTGTTTATGTTTTTAGGTCGTCCCGAAACGATAGCTGATCGATTGATTCGATTAGCCTTCGTGCCTTTGATCGGGGGGCTTTCCTACGAAATAATCAAGCTTTCAGATAAGAGGAAAAATAATCCATTGGTGAGATTTTTCATCAAACCGGGACTCTGGTTACAAAAAATAACGGCTCTTGAGCCAGACGAGTCCATGCTTGAAGTTGCTTTAGTAGCATTAAAAGGTTCATTGGGAAAGCAATTCGTCAATGATCCTAATGTAGTTCTTGTAGAAGATTAGAGGTTTCAATTGGAGTTGTAAACATGTTTGAGAAATTAGAAAAAATAAAACAGCGTTACCTGGAAATCAGTGAAATGCTGAGTGATCCGAATATCTTCAAGGATCAAAATAGATTTCGGAAATTGGCAAAAGAGCAAAGTGAGATTACAGAGATTGTTAAAAAATATGATGAATATGAGAAAGCACGTCATCAGATTGCCGAAGCAGAAATGATTATTGAAAGTGAAACTGATAAAGAATTAGTTGAGTTGGCGAAAAGCGAGTTGCAAGAATCACGGGAACAGCAGGAGAAAATTGAACAAGAGTTGAAAGTGCTGTTGATTCCGAAAGATCCTGAGGATGAAAAAAATGCTATTGTTGAAATTCGAGCCGGCACGGGTGGAGACGAAGCCTGCCTTTTCGCTGGTGATCTGTATCGAATGTACATGAAGTATGCCGAGCGGCAGAATTGGAAAACTGAAATTCTCACCTGGCATCCACAGGAGATCGGCGGCTTTAAAGAAATTTCTTTGCTGGTAAGTGGCACCAATACTTATGGAAAATTGAAATTTGAAGGCGGTGTCCATCGGGTTCAGCGTGTCCCCCTGACCGAAGCCAGTGGACGCATTCACACCTCCGCGGCTTCAGTTGCGGTTCTGCCTGAGGCTGAAGAGGTGGACGTTACTATCGATCCCAATGATCTTCGTGTTGATGTGTTTCGATCATCTGGTCCCGGCGGTCAAAGTGTGAATACTACTGATTCGGCAGTACGAATTACTCATATTCCTACGGGAATGGTGGTTACCTGCCAGGATGAAAAATCCCAGCACAAAAATAAAGCGAAAGCTTTGAAGGTGCTACGAGCCAGGCTCTATGATCAGAAGAAAGAAGAGGAGGACGCCAAACTGACTGCCACGCGACGCTCCATGATCAGTACTGGAGATCGAAGTGCGAAAATCAGAACGTTCAATTTCCCTCAAAATCGCGTCACTGACCATCGCATTAATTTGACGCTTTATAAATTAGATAGAATTCTCGAGGGGGATCTGGACGAGTTGATCGAACAATTGCAGATCGCTGATCGCGCCGAAAAATTGAACATGCCAGAAAGTGATTGAGCAGAACCAATTGCCGATTTGCAGCTCTTACCTTACAAATAAATTGGTGATAGCCATTGACAGTTTCCAATTATCGAGTAATCGACCTTCTCAAGTTGAGCACCGATTATCTCGAAAAGAAAGGCATTGAAAATCCGCGATTGAATGTTGAACTGTTATTGGGACATGTTTTAAAACTTAATCGCGTTCAGCTTTATTTAAATTTTGAGCGACCGCTATCGAGTTCCGAATTAGATCTGTTCAGACAATTTTTGAGACGGCGAGCTGGGCATGAGCCCATTCAGTACATTCTGGAAGAAGCAGAATTTTATTCACTAAAATTGAAAGTAAATCGGCACACGCTGATCCCGCGGCCTGAAACAGAGCTATTGGTTGATGTTGTAATTGAGCAATGTAAAAAAAAATTTGATCAGAAAAAAGCAATCGAAATCCTCGATATTGGAACTGGAAGTGGGAATATATCGATAGCTTTGGCGAAAAATGTTGATCGTACTCGGATAATCGCTATCGATATTCAAGACGAGGCACTTACGATTGCGAAACAGAATGCAGAATTTCATAAAGTTAGCGATAAAATCAAATTTATCAAGCAAGATATTTTTGCGGAGAATACGGCTTTAGTTGGTAAATTTCATATCATCGTTTCAAATCCACCTTATATTTCGAAAGAGGAATTTGCAGCTTTGCCGAAAGAGGTTAAAGATTTTGAGCCTTATGTTGCGCTCGATGGTGGGAATGAAGGATTAATTTTTTACCGTAAATTAGCTGAAATTTCAAAGCAACTGCTATCATCTGATGGATTGATCGCAATTGAAATCGGAGCCTTTCAAGCGGACAAGGTCCATCAATTATTTTCAGGGACGGAGTTATTTCAGCGAATTCAGATTCTAAAAGACTTGAATGATTTGCCGAGAGTGCTATTGGCAAATAGATAATGTTGAATTTATTATTGGGATAAGGAGCTCGTCGTGATCAATCCAAATATTTTTCGAGAGTATGATATTAGAGGCATCGCCGAAAAAGAATTAACTAATGAAACGATTGAATTGATTGGCAAGGCTTTTGGTACATTCTTAGGCAGAAAAGGATTAAAGAAATTCGCGGTTGGCAGGGATGTACGGCTTTCTTCAGAACGGATTAAAAATGCACTCATTCGAGGAATCAATGCTACCGGCTGTGACGTGATCGATATTGGCGAGGTTCCAACCCCAGTGCTCTATTTTGCGATAGTCCATTTAAAAGTTGATGGCGGTGTGATGGTAACAGGCAGCCACAATCCAATCGAATTCAATGGATTGAAAATGTCCGAGGGAATCGCTTCTATCTATGGTGATGATATTCAAAAATTGAGAAAGCTAATAGAACAAAATGATTTCCAACTGGGACAGGGCAAAGTTGAACAAAAAAATTTGGTGCCAGAATATGTGAATACGATTAAATCTAAAATAAAATTAGCTCGAAAGTTGAAGATCGTGGTTGATGCTGGGAATGGAACAGCCGGAGTCATTGCTCCGCAAATCTGGGAAGATTTAGGCTGTGAAGTTATTCGACTCTATTGTGAGCCTGATGGTCGATTTCCCAATCATTTGCCTGATCCCACAGTCCCCAAATATGTCAAGGATCTGCAAAACAAAGTAATCGAAACTGGAGCAGACGTTGGCATCGGTTACGACGGCGATAGTGATCGAATTGGCGCCATTGATGAGAAGGGACGAATGATTTTTGCTGATCGACTGATCGCTCTTTTTAGCCAGGATGTTTTAAAGAAAAATCCTGGGGCGAAAATCGTATTTGATGTGAAATGCTCACAAGCCCTTCCAGAATATATCGAAAAATTCGGCGGGAAACCGTTGATGTGGAAGACAGGTCATTCCCTTTTAAAAGCAAAAATGAAAGAAATACATGCACCATTTGCGGGTGAAATGTCGGGCCACATCTTTTTCGCTGATGACTACTTTGGCTTCGATGATGCAATTTACGTATCCGGCCGACTGCTGCAAATTATTTCAAAATCCAAAAAGAAATTATCCGAATTAATTGATGAGATCCCATATTTTATCAGTACGCCAGAAATTCGTGTTGATTGTTCTGATGACGCTAAATTTGATGTCGTGGCAGACATCGCTGCGAGTTTTAAAAAGCAATATGAGACAATAGATATTGATGGCGTGCGAGTGCTATTCGGCGATGGCTGGGGTTTGGTGCGAGCTTCAAATACGCAACCCGTGCTGGTGCTTCGCTTTGAGGCAAAAACCGAGCAGCGACTGATTGAAATTAAAAATATTTTCAAGAAGAAATTAAGAGAATATCCAGCAGTTACTTTTAAGGACGACGATTTTTAAATACAAGAGTGAGAGAGGAGAATTATGGAAAAACGGATCGCTAAAAAGATAATGAAGAACAGAGAGTTATTGAAATATTCAGATCGGCAAATTAAGAAAGCACGGCAGGTAGCAGAAAAAGCTAAACGTCAACCGACAGAAAGTTCAAAGCAGTAAACTTCACTTTTTTGCTCATCGGAGAAATCAACTTTCGTTTCTTACCTTGATCAAATATTTTTTCAAGGAATACAGATATAGTAGGAGAATTCATTTCTGTGAGCGAAAGATTAGGCGTCTGCTCTAAAAGCATCTCAGCTATAGAAATCATAAAAGAGTCATCAATTTGAATTGTATTGATTTCCGTCTTCCACCAGTTCCTTAAAAAAATCCAGCATTCGTTGATTTCTGGTATGATCCAACCAGAATTGAGCCTTCTTTCGGATCCGAGCATCAGGGTTATCATTCGCAATATTATGCAGAATTGGCGTTGCTTTGCCGGTTGGCAATTGACTCACTGCGAAGACAGCATAATCTTTAATTGCCGGGCTTTTGTCTTTGGTTATAATTTCACTCAATATTTTGAGTGCTTCATCAGTGGCAATTTGACTCAGCCAGAAAATTGCTACTTGCCGAATCTCCTGATTTTTTTCTTTCGTGGCTAAGGCTGATATAATCGTCAGCGCCTTTTTATCTTTGATCTGACTAAGCGCAACAATAGCTTTTTTCCTCAATTGGATGTTGTTTTGTTTAATAGCCTGAAAAGCTAAAAATCGGATATTTTCTGTCGAGTTGTGTTGCCCCAGCCAATGGAGTGCTTCTTCTCTAAGGGATAGAAAACTATTATTTAGAACGACCTGCCTCAAAAAATCATCAGCTTGCTCTGAATAATAATGTAATCCAATAGTAGCAATGATTTGCTGTTTTAGTTTGGGATAACTGGTCAGGTTAAATTGAGATGCTAACCAGCTAAAACTGTTAGATGTAACCTCTTTTCCTAACCAGAAAATAGGGCGCATGTCATGAATGAAAGGCTGATTCATTTTTTGAAAAGCAACATTATAGAAGCAGGGATTACCAGATTCCAATGAGTAATCTAAAATTATAGCCAGGCTGGAAATATCTGATTTTTTCGTATCAAGCGATTGTCTCAGATCTTGATTATTAGACGGGTTCTGAGTCAAATTTTCTGAACAAAGATAGACTATCTGACTTAATTTTTCATTTTTCTGAAAAGAAGCAGTTGGACGCAAAGTTGCTCTAGAAATAATTTCCTCCAAAGTCAACATTCCCTGCCCAGAAAAAGCGCTACTACGATCAACTATGGTGGTACGTTGACAATCAATCGAATAGATCAGCCAAATTTTGTGCCCATCAAATTTTTTTAGCGCCAAATCCAACGCTAAATTCACTTTTCTGGTCAGCTTGTTATCGTCACTGCTCATTGATTCTTCTATTTCATTACTGAACAAAACATGAGAAATAGAAAGTATAAAAATGGCCAAGAATTTCAGCAAAACAAAATATCTCAGTAATTTTCGACAGTTCATTCTTCCATTCCTGGTATTGAACATTTTTTCAGTTTTCAGTTAGCAAATTAAATTTAAGGGCTGATTTACTAATAGCATTTTTTTACGCTCAATTATGACAAAATAATTTAACCGAAATCGAAAGGAGGGTTTGCAGCTATTGGTTCAATAGATGAAGCCGAATGGGAAGAAATAGGGAATAATTTCATAAGTCTGCCGCACGTAGTCCAGCTTTTATAAAATTGTTCGAAAATTCTTATGAATGTACAAAAGCAAGTCATGGACAATATATTTAGAGATTACTATTGGCGAAAAATCTCATAATCCAATCAACGCTTTCCTAAAAGGAATTTTCCATCGTAATGATAAAATGCTGTTCGTTCAGGCTGTTTATATCGCAGTATCCTAATTCAATTTTTCCAATTTCATCGCTTACAAATGTGACTGGATTGGATTCCATTTGAAACTGCACATTGCGATACAATTTTTGGTCGTTGGCATATAGGAATAAAGTGGTTTCATTGGTTGCCAGCGATTGTATCGCTCTAATAAAAATCTCATTTTCCAGGATAGGTATGCAAGCTAAATCATCGAGGTCTGTTGAGCCATCTTTTTGTGTTGCCAATACAATCTCGGCTCGGAATTTCAGAGTATGGTTTTTTTTCAGCATATTGCAGGGTTGAAGCAAAATACCGGCAATAACCACATTGTCTTTCTCAAGAGAATCAACTAATTTAAAGACCTGATGAGAAACCGGTCGGCTTTTTTCTTGTTCAAGAATAACATAATACTGATAAAGTTCTGAGGCTAAAGCACGACATCGAGGACAAGTGTGAATGTGGTGAACAACTTTTTGTCGATCAGGCCAGAATGAAAGTCGTTGCGAAACATAAGCTTCTAACAAGTGAACTTCAGGGCAAGCTTTTTTCTTTTTTTTACTCATGATCGATATTTATGAATCGGATTTTTAATGATGAAGAGTATTAACCTATGCTTTTAGACTGTAGAATCTAATACTGGTCGAACCTAAGTTATTGAAGCAGTATCAGGTTGCATAGTAATCCAGTAGCGTAAGCTAAGCTCATTCACTTGAATTCCTTGATTATTTTTACATTGCTATATACAGTCAAGCCTCCTGATTTACGTAAAATTACAGTAACTCTTTTAATTTTTTTCTTAATGATTTTTTAGTTATTTTTACAAGATATTCAAAGATAGAACGTTCTTTCTCCCGATATTCTTGCTGGGTCAGATTGGGTATGTACCTTTTTAAATATCGAAAGTTTGAGTCTGTCTCTTTGCCCTGAGTTAGTTCATTAACAAAATCGACAATAGCGCGGCAGTAAATATCTGCTTTATCTGGTGTGATCTTCCTTTTGCGAAGGTATTGCTGATTTATTTTTTGATGGATAATGTCAATAATAGCTTGATTGACCTGATCAATCTCCTTAGACTGTAGATCACTAAGCGGCGAATTTTCATCTACATCATTAGAAAGCTTCTCTCGAACATGTTGAAAGGTTACATCTCGAATGATCGATGCAATCACATCTAATCCCAAATAATGTTGATATTCACCATAACTTTGGGTAATCTGTAACATCTTTTTCATCATGGTCGCAACAGAATCAGAAGGATCATATTTTTCGAGGAAATGTTGATACAATAATTTTTCAGGGATGGCACTTTTAAATTGTGTTTCGTCAATTGCTGGATTATTTTCCTGCTCATTAATTTCATTCGCTAATTGATCTTCATAATCATCAGGATTACTATTTGAATGGGCAGCAGTATAAATAAATTCACGTCCCATTTCTCTAAATGATTTCAAATCGACCGAACTTCTAATTGCAACTTTAATATTTCGAATTATTTTTGCACCTTCAGGATCGCGTTCTCTGAAAATCCGCGATAACTCTTGCTTGGTTTTTTTAACGACAAGCCGTCTGAGCATACTACAGGCTTCTAATTCACTGAATGTCAAATCAGTCCCAATTTTGGGACCAAAATAACGTTGTAGTTGAGTGAACTCACCTTTTTCATTTCTCATAAATAGGCCAGCTATGCAATCGATTGCTACATCTTCTAATTCATTCAATCCTTCAGCCTTTTTAGGCCGAATATTTCTGCCAATCACTTCCAAATATTTAAGATAGCTGATGGCTATTTTCTGAGAAATATTAACAAATTCGGTTAGTTGACTAACAGAATAATCGTGAGCACAGATACTGCGCACTAATTGGACTAGTTTTTCAGATTCCATGCAACCAGATATTTTTGAGGTTAATATACAAAAAATTCTATCAGTTTTCCTTGATTGCAATTTTTATACCATGAAATATTAAAGCTTTATAACTAATCAAAATTTCATCTTTGTTGTTTTATATTTAGTTATGTCAGTTATTGGTGTAATATATTTTTGAATGGAATGTATATCCATGAAACAAATGTTTCACTGTAACACAACCGAAACATATTTTCATAAGTCAAGCGCGACAATCGTTTTTGTAAATAATGCACGACAAGACTGAGTTTAAACACCAGGCTAAGATGTGTCCTCAGCGTCGCAGTGATAAATGGATTAGCAAAGATGAAATTGGCGAAGGAATTCCGGTTTGTTGTAGCGTCTTGGTGTTCAAGGTTAAATTGAGGATTATTTCAATGTAAAGCGAGGGGGAATAGCCTTACAATAAAAAAGGCTGAACACCTTTATTGTTCAGCCTTTGAAATAAATTATGATTTGATAGAAATTTTCGATTTCATTTGACCATGGGAAGACCGTATTTTTTAGCCTTGCGATAGATCGTGGCGCGTCCGATACCTAATTTTTTTGCTGTCTTAGAAATGTTACCTTCATTCTCCAACAAAGCCTGCCGTAATGCTTCTTCTTCAAGCTTTTCAATCCAGCTTGACAGCGTATTATCCGATTCATATAATTTTTTTTCGCCCAAAGATCGGACTGCGGTTGGTAGTTCCTTCGCGCCTATTTCATTATCAGTCGTCAGAACGACTGCTCTTTCAATGGCATTTTCCAATTCCCGGACGTTGCCAGGCCAATTGTATGCCATTAGCAGTTCCAATGCTTCGGGTGATATTCCTTCAATCTGCTTATTTTCTTGCTCATTATATTTTTTCAGAAAATGAGCAGCTAATAATGGAATATCTTCTTTTCTTTCACGAAGTGCCGGCAATTTAATTGGAAATACAGAAATTCGATAATATAGATCCTCTCGAAATTCTCCTTTTTTCATTTCCTCTTCCAGGTCTTTGTTTGTTGCGGAAATAACACGAACATCGACCTTGATTAACTCAGTACCACCGACACGCTCGAATTCTCGCTCTTGTAAAACCCGAAGAACTTTTGCCTGGGTTGTCGGTGACATCAAACCGACTTCATCGAGAAAAATCGTTCCATTGCTGGCTTGCTCAAATTTTCCGACCCGGCGTCCAACTGCGCCGGTAAATGAACCTTTTTCGTGTCCAAATAATTCGCTTTCTAACAATGATTCTGGCAAAGCAGTACAGTTCACGGCGACAAAGGGTTTGTTCGATCTGGCTCTGCTATGATAATGAATGGCTCGCGCAATTAATTCCTTGCCCGTGCCGCTTTCTCCCTGAATTAGGACCGTGACATTGCTATCGACAATTTTTTCGACAGATTTAAATACCTCCTGCATTACCCCGCTCTGCCCAATAATATTTTTAAAAGTGTATTTTGATTTTAATTCACTTTTTAATTCGTCAACCTCTCGCTTCAGCGAACTGGTCATCAATGCATTTTTAACGGTAATAAGCAGTCGTTCTCGTTCGATTGGTTTGGTTATAAAATCATAAGCTCCCAATTTCATCGACCGAACCGCCCGCTCGATCGTTCCATGAGCGGACATCATTATCACCGGAATTCGGGAATCATATTCTTTGACCCGTTTCAAGGTTTCGATCCCATCTATTCCCGGCATTTGAATGTCCATCATCACCAGATCGGGTATTTGATCCCGAATATATTTTAAACACGCTTCTCCACTAATGACCGTATTGACTTCGTAATGCTTTTCCAACGATAGAATACTTTTTACCAGGGTACTGATACTTTTATCATCATCTACGGCTAATATATTAAATATTCTTCCCGTTGCTTCTGTCACTTTGTTCTCCTGTTTGATTTTTAATTTAAATTACAGGGTAAAATAGCAAAATTATTTTAAACTTTCAAGCACTTTTTATAATTTTTAAAAATAATAATTTCTACCATGGCTGATCGAAAAATATTTTCATTGAAACGCTATCGAATTTTAATACTATCTATTATTCAGAACGCTCGGATAATACACGAGTTAATTGATGCTTCAAGACATCAAGATGACTGCTGATATAAATGTCGATGGTTAAATAAAAAATGTTTGTGATATTTTCAATTAATGCCGCTATTCGAACAAAATCTTTTTCTGTAGTTAAAATAATATCAGCATCGGCTTCTCTGGCTTTGTCTGTGATGCTCTTGACATCTATTGGTCTGTATTGATAATGATCAGAAAATTTGAGATGATTCTTAACATCTCCGGCCAAATCGAAAACTGTCTTTTCGAAGGAACTCGGATTGGCAATTCCAGAAAATAAAATAACCTTTTTTTGGTTTAAAAATGAAAGATGGAAACGATTGCTGGTATTAGCCTGGATGATCTCCACCGCCCGATGTTCGCTGGTTATCGTCGGACCGGAAAAATAACGTCTAACCTGATTAATAACACTTTCCAGTTTATATGACTGATCAACCCGCGTAAACCAGATTAAGTCAGCCCGCTTTAAGTTCCCGATTGGCTCGCGTAAGAATCCCGCGGGCACTAACAATCCTCGACCAAAACCGACGCTAACATCAACTAATACGATGTCCAAATCTCGATGCAAGTGACGATGCTGGAAGCCATCATCCAGCAAAATAATATCAGGCTGAAATTGCCGCTGAATAATCTGCGCGCCTTTATAGCGGTCAGCATCTACTACAATTGGAATGGCGTCAAGTTGTTGAGCTAAAAAATAAGGCTCATCGCCAGCATCTTCCCAATCCGAAAGCAATTGCTTTCCGTCAGAAACGATGACCGTATCGTTGCTTTTTCTTCGATACCCCCGGCTCAAAATGGCAACTTTGAATCCCAGCTTGCTCAGATAGATGGTTAAATATTTGATAACTGGAGTTTTCCCGGTTCCGCCGACTGAAATATTGCCGACACTAATTACTTTGCAGTTTTCAATTTTGAACGAGCGGAAAATCTTCCAGTCATAAAGTTTATTCCGAATCCAAATAATTAGGCTATAAATAATAGAGAATGGATATAGCAAAAATTGATACCATCTATTATCGAAAATATTCATCAGCTTGCTTTTCGAGTTTTATCATTGAATCCTGAAAAGTTGTTCGTAATTGTTCCAGCTGTTCTTGAGATAGGTTTTTAGGTACGTCAATCGGAGCACCATAAATGACAACGTTTTTTGAAAACGGTAATGGCAGAACAAAACGATCCCAGCTATTAAACTGTATTTTTCTATTGGCAGAAAAGATGATGGGTAAAAGAAAAGCGCCAGTTTGTTGAGCGAGGTAAATCGTGCCGGGTTTTAAATAATGTCGTGGTCCCTGAGGACCATCAGGGAGCATGGCTGCGGTTCCACCTTTATTGATGACTTCAACCATGTTATGAAAAGCCTCTTTTCCACCCCGAGTACTCGAACCTCGCACAATGCGATAACCAAGTCGCTGAACCGTTTGAGCCATCATCTCACCATCGGAATGAAAACTTGCCATTGTGGTAATATTTTCACGACGATGGATATATATTGGAATTATTATTCGTCCATGCCACAAAACATAAATGAAGGGCACTTTTTTTTCTTTCAGTTGATCAAGATGATGACGCCCCACAATTTTGATGAAACTCAGCTTTCCCACGAACAGAATGATGAGCCATCCTAACCTGGTAGCCAGGTAAAACAAAATTTTTTTCTTTTTCTTCTTGCTCATTGATACAAAGCGAAATTATGATAGTGCCTTAGAATTCATAGTTTCCAGTGCAATCGCGGCTGACCGAGCGGAAGCCCCCGGTTCACCTAATTTCTGTTTGATTTTTTTTAAGTCGCTGATAACTTGATCTCGCTGCTTTTTGTCGTACAATAGCTTCTCAATATCCGGTAATAAACGCTCACTGGCGAACTGGTTTTGTATAAATTCAGGCACGATTTTTTCTTCGGCAATAACATTGACTAAGCCAATTGAATCGATTTTAACTAATTGCTTCCCAATCAGGTAAGAAATGGGATCAACCTTATACACAATAATCAGCGGCGTGTTAAATAAAGCAGATTCGAGCGTTGCTGTCCCGGAGGCGACAATTAGGAGGTCACTGTGTTTCATAATTTCATAAGTCGCATTCTCTACTATTTTCAACTGATTGTTGTTTAGCAAAATTTCTTGATAAACATTTGACGCCACTGTATCGGCTTTGCTGATAATGGTTTGAATTTCAGGATGAGTTTTCCGCAATTGCTGGACGGTTTGGACCATCTCAGGTAATAATCGTTTGACTTCCAATACCCGGCTTCCCGGTAGCAGACCTATTACCTTTTGATTTTTAGCCAGTCCCTGTCTCTTAAAGAATTCATCTCGCCCCATTTTTGAAGTCACTATTTCCAACAACGGATGTCCCACAAATTTAGCATCAATCCCGGCGGCTTGAAACATCTTCTCCTCGAAGGGAATGATCACTGCCATTTTATCCACCAGGCTCACCATCTTCTGGATTCGATTTGATCCCCAGGCCCAAACCTGTGGCGCGATATAATAAAAAACTTTAATGTTTCTTTTTTTGGCAACGCGCGCTAGCTTTAAATTCATGCCGGGATAATCAATCAATATCAGCAGATCTGGCTGTAGCTCATTCATGGCTGAAACCAATCGGTGATAAACCTTTTGGAAAAAAGCAAATCGTCTTAAAACATCCCAGAAGCCAAGTACACTCATTTCATTGATATGATACAGCAGTCTCACTCCCTGCTGTTGCATTCTATCGCCGCCAACACCAAATATTTCCAGGTTCGGTCGCTTTTTAAGTATTTCACGAACTAATCCAGATGCATGCAGATCACCAGAAGCTTCCCCGGCAACGATCATTACTTTACTATTCATCTATTTTTTGCCCTGAAATTCCACTTCCATTTTTTTTATGATACTGGTTACTGGATACTTGGTAGTAATTCCGTTACTGAGAGTATTTGGTAATCGAACCTTGAATCCTGTATTGCGCATCCAATATCCAGCATTCAGAAAACTATCCAATCAATTGCTTTGTCTGTGACTTAATCTTATCCGTTATTTCGATCGCCACCCGTAGCGCCTCTTTTCCTTCTTCGCCACTGACTGCCGGGCGTTTGCCAGTTTTGACTGAGTTGATGAAAGACTCCAATTCCATTTTCAAGGCATTTGCCTCTTCAATTTGACGTCGCTCATAGATAATTTTTTTCGACCTGCCCTGCTGATCGACCTGCCCAAATTCAATGGGAATTTGATTCGGCTGAATCTTTGCATTATTGGAATCAACTAATTGATAGACCTCAGAGAACTTCTGCAAAAAATCTATCCCGATATAAGCATTACGTTGGAACAATCGCATTTTCCGCATCTTCTTTTGAGAGATGCGGCTGGCAGTAACATTCGCTACGCAGCCATTTTCAAAACTAAGTCGAGCATTCGCAATATCAACTTCATCAGTGACCACAGCTACCCCACTGGCGTCAATGTTCGTCACCGAATTTTTAACCAGATGCAAAATAATGTCAATATCATGAATCATTAAATCCAGTACTACTGCAACGTCAGTGCCTCGCGGATTAAACGAAGCCAGGCGATGACTTTCAATGAACATGGGTTTCAGCTCCAGATCATTTAGCGCTACGATAGCAGGATTAAATCGCTCAATGTGCCCGACCTGTAAGATCCGTCCCTTTTCATTCGAAAGCTGAATCAGATTTTCAGCCTCTATCAAGGTGCTGGTGATGGGCTTCTCGACCAGGCAGTGAATCCCCTGTTCCAGGCAAGCCTGGGCAATCTCAAAGTGATTAGTAGTCGAGACAACAATGCTGGCAGCTTCGATCTGCTCGAGTAGCCGTGGCAGATGATCAAAAATTTTGACCTGAAACTCATTGGCGACTTGCTGAGCACGTTCAAAATCAAGATCATAAATCCCGACCAGTTCCGCTTCAGGAATAGATTTATAATTTTGAACATGAAGCCGACCCAGGTGTCCTACTCCAATTACACCCAATTTAATTTTATCCAAAATTTTCCTCCCTCATCAAATTTGAAAGCTAATAAATATAAAAAAATATTCCAAATAATCAATTAATTTTTTTGAAAACGATGACATTCATTATGGATCCTCCCTCCTCAAAAGGCAAACGTGATCGAAGCCAGATCTTTAATAATCAGGTAACCGATCTCCGAGTTCATTTCATGCTTTGTCTTCTATTCATCCTTCAAATCGTGTTTAATAATTTGTCCGATTTGGGTTTGTTTATGGGGCCAAATTTTTCTGCCGGGATAAACTGAAGTATTTACCCCAGTTTTTACTCCGTCTGCAATGATTGCGCCCAGCTTTTTTAGCTTTGTGTCGAAAAGCTTTCCTTTGACCAGAGATAATACATTTTTTCCATCGTGTCGTACATTAGCGCTGATAAATCCCGCTCCCAAATTCACACCTTCGCCGATGACAGAATCACCAACATAACTCAAATGACAGATATTGGTCTGATCCATAATGATTGAATTTTTGATCTCAACACCCTGTCCGATTCTACAATTATTGCCGATTGAAGTACAACTTCGGAGAAAAGCATTTGGCCCGATGGTGCAATTCTTTTTGATGATCACCGGCCCTTCGATGTAAGTGCCAGATTTGATCGTGGTGTTTTCTCCGATTATCACATTGCCTTTTATCTGCACATTATCCTCAACGATCCCCCTGATTTCTCCCCGCGTCCATTGGTTCATAAAGAACGCTTGAGAGCTCAATAAATCCCAGGGGAACCCATTGGCGAACCAGAAGCCTTTGATCGGTTGCACATAAAATTCTGTCTGTTTCGCCAGTGTGAGAACGGAACTGGTGATCTCGATTTCGCCACGGATGCTGAGAGGAGTATTTTCGATAATATCAAAAATGCTTCGGTCGAACAGATAGCAGCCGATATTGGTGAGATTTCCTACAAACTCCTTTGGCTTTTCGATTAAGTTTAAAACTCGATTTTGTTCGTCAACATGAAAGACACCATATTGGGACGGATCTTCTTCATACCGAACAAGTGCTGCATATTTATATTCAAATAATCTCTCAATATCGGTTCGGTCATAAAGATCATCTCCGTTCATTGCGATAAACCGGTCTTGGATAAACGGTTCGGCCATTAAAACCGCATGTCCCGTTCCCTTTTGCTCCTGTTGTTCGCAGTAGCTTATTTTCATATTTTTCCATTTATTCCCCAATTTTTCCTGAATCATTGCTTTGCGATACCCCACGACGAGAATCACTTCATCGACCAGTCCATCGAGTTGATCGAGCAGATATTCGATAAGGGTTCTTCCGGCAATCGGTAGTAATGGTTTGGGGCGTGTCAAAGTTAATGGATAGGTTCGGGTGCTTTTCCCAGCAACCAAAATGACGGCTTGCATTGGTGTAACTCCTATTTTAATTATCGAATCGTTTTCTGGTTTAAGTCCATCAAGATAGAAATAATTTCGATATAAGCAAGGATAATCTTTAGAGCTTGTTAAAAAATTAGCTTGATTTTAATAAAATAGAATCGTAATATTACTAAAACGTTGCAGATTGGAGAAAGGTATGTATAAATCAAAATCGCTCGTAATTGGCATTTTAATTTTCCTCTGGAATATCAATTGTATCGGGCAGGAGGTTCAGCCGGATGAACGGGGTTACCTGGTCAAAATTGGAGATCGAATTGATGATTTTGAGGTGGCTTTGTTAAATGGAACATCACAAAAAATCTCTGATTTCAAAGCGCCGGTAATCGTGCTAAACTTTTTTGCTTCATGGTGCGAGGTGTGTCGTAAAGAAATCCCTCATATTGAAAAAGAGCTCTGGCAACCGATGAAGGATCAGGGATTGATTGTTTTGGGAGTCGATTACAAAGAAAAACCGGATACGATAAAAAAGTTCATCAAGGAAATGAATATCAGTTATCCAGTGATATTGGATGAAAATGGTGAAATTTTTAATCGCTTCGCTCGAGGCGGAGTGACTCGAAATATCGTTCTGGATCAAAATTTAAAAATCATCTATTTAACCCGACTATTTGACCGGAATGAATTTGAAGGAATGAAGCGCAGCATTAGCCAAACTCTTGGCTTAAAAACAGATTCGATGGAAACTTCTTTAAAGGATCAAGCTATGGAAAGTATTTTTTTAAAAGACCTGGCAGAAACTGGCAAGAACGTCTCTTTGCAATATCAGGGAAAATATAAAGTACATCTGGAAGGAAAGATCACCAGGAAAAAATGGTGGGGGAAATTGGATATAGGAGTTTCATTATTTGAGGAAGATATTGTATCCAGCAATTATGATAAAAAGACGCGAACCTTGCGCATTGGCTATCGGCATTATAACGGAGTAAGGATTGCCATTCTACCAATGACGCCTTTTAAAGTTCCGAAAGATATTGAGCAGGTGATTGTTTATGATGTGGAGTAATTGATTGGTTAGGTAATTTGGTAGTTGGGCAACTGGGTAATTCGGCTAATAGGTAATTGGGAAATTTGACAATGCAGATAATTGCTAAACGTTTATTCTTCCCAATTACCAAATTACCTTATTATCCAGTTACCCAAATGAATTGATTGGAGCAAAAATGAGAAAAGTATATTTTGATCATAGCGCTACGACCCCAACTGATCCGCTGGTCGTCGAGGCAATGTTGCCATTTTTAAACGAAAAATTTGGTAACCCCTCCAGCATTCACTCCTTTGGCAGAGAGGCAAAAGTCGCGCTGGAAGAAGCCAGAGAAACTGTCGCGGATTTCTGTCATGTGAGAGCGGCAGATATTTATTTCACCAGCGGGGGCACCGAATCGGACAATATGGCGATCAAAGGGGTGGCTCATGAACAGCAAAATAAAGGCAAGCATATCATCACTTCAAAAATCGAGCATCACGCTGTTTTGCACACGACTGAATTTTTAAAGAAAGAGGGATTTGATATTACTTATATAGCTCCTGATCAATATGGCATGATTCATCCCGAAGCTGTAGCTGAAGCAATCAGAAAAGATACCATTCTGGTTTCGATCATGCATGCTAATAACGAAGTTGGTAC
>JAEAME010001020.1_pt1 | contig 22354 bp, 13 predicted proteins | sample 8958731 | NCBI WGS metagenome assembly JAEAME01 (sample SAMN16933194, study PRJNA681113) | bioreactor sludge metagenome | isolation source: anerobic bioreactor sludge (Control) | place: India:Bengaluru | collected 2018-10-24 | reverse complement strand
TGATCAGCACATCCCCATTTTCTGTTAATTATTTGATGAAAAAAGGAATCAAAGGTATTGCCTGCGGCGAACCGATCTGGGGGACGCTGGAAGATGCGGCGAAGGAGAAGGGCTTTAGCGACAATGATTTGAACAGGATTGTTGCGGAGTTGAATGATCAGATTGAAGCGATGGCGTAATTCGTTCGCAGACAAACATGTAGAATTGGGTAGAGACAATTCAAGTAGTAGGTAGAGACAATTCACGAATTGTCTCTGGAGTGAAGGAGCGGTGGAGTGTTGGAGCGATGGAATTGAGGAATAATGGAATATTGGATTATAGGAATAATGGAGGGAAAATGAGGGCGACTATCAAGCAGGTGAAAGGTCTGAGTTTAATCGGGAAAGCAGATTCAAATCATTGGGTGCCGATGGATACTGTGGAAGATTTTGGCGGAAGCAATGCTGCCGTAAAACCGCTGGAAATGGTGCTACTGGGATTGGGGGGATGTACGTCGATGGATGTGCTTTCTATCATGGCAAAAAAACGAGCGCCAATTGAAGATTTTGAAATGGAGATCGACGCCGAACAGGCTACGGATTACCCGAAGGTATTCACCAAAATTAAGCTGAATTATGTTTTCTATGGCGACAAGGAAAAGATTAAGACAAAAGATATTGAACGAGCCATTGAATTGTCAAAAGATACATATTGCGCGGCTTCAAATATGTTGAAACTTGCAGTTAATATAGAACATAGCTATGAAGTAAGGGAGGTAGCTGGGAAGATGGGATGGTAGAGGCGATTTATGAATCGCCTTTATAGTCCGTAGTTTATAGTAATTAATGGATAGTGACGAGACATTAAGAAAAAGCTAAGCACAGAAGACAAACCTTGATGATGAAAATGAATTTTGAATAATGGAGAAATGTGGTCTTTAGTAAAAAATAAAACTTGTTTTTTTCAATAATTTTTTTATATTTTCAATATGAAAATATTGGAAATATAATGATGGAAATTTCAGAGCAGGAATTAATTCGTCTGGCGAAAAAGGGTGATCGGTCGGCTCAGGCGAAGATTGTCAAAGATCATGAAAAAATGGTTTATAATCTGGGATTGAAGCTGCTGGGCGATGCTGATAAAGCCGAGTGCGTATTGCAGGAAACTTTTTTAAAAGTGTTACAAGGCTTGACCAAATTTGAAGAAAAATCTCAATTATCAACCTGGATTTATCGCATTGCCACCAACCAGGCGCTGATGCGGCTGCGCTCTCAAAAAAAGCGCCATGTCTCCCTGGACGAAGATTTGGATGATAATGGAAAAGACTACTCGGTTTTTGTTCGGTCATTAGAGGCTAATCCGCTTGATAAATTACTGAATCAAGAATTGAAAGAAAAGATGGATCGCGCTATCGATCAGTTGCCTGATAATTATAAGACTGTATTTGTAATGAAAGATATTGAAGGATTGGCATTAAAAGAGATTGCTGAGGTTTTGGATTTATCATTGCCGGCGGTGAAATCAAATTTACATCGCGCCAGGATCACACTTAGAAATAAGTTGTCTGATATGTGGAATTGAGGATGATGCGATTATGGACTGTCTGAACACATTGAATCAAATTTGTGAGGCATTAGGAGAGGACATCAAAAGTCCACTCTGCAAAGAGGTTGAAATGCATTTAAAAAAATGCTCCAAATGCTGTGCCCATGTGGATTCTATCCGAAAGGTCGTGCGGCTGTATCAGCAAGTTGGAGATTGTGATGTGCCAGAGGCGGTGGATAAGCGGCTGTGGAAGGTTTTGAATCTTAAAAATCCTGGAGAGTAAAGAACTGATTTGATTGTTGATTTTTAATAGCTATGTTTTTGAGTTGATAAAAAAGGGAGAGAATCGCTGATCCTCTCCCTTTTTTTATTTTGTAAAAGTTCGCTTTAATAATAAAGCGTCAGAGATACACTACTTGATGAGAAGCATCTTGTTCGTCCGATTAAATTTGCCAGCCTGAATCCGATAAAAATAGATTCCGGTGGAAACAGCTATCCCATTATTATCTCTGCCATCCCACTCGACGACGTAATTTCCAGCCAATTGCTTTTTGCTGACTAACGTTTTCACTTCCTGACCCCTCATATTATATAATTTGAGAGTTACATCGACCTCTTTGGGCAAGGTATATTTAATGATGGTGGTCGGATTAAACGGATTGGGATAGTTCTGCTCCAAAGCAAATTTGTCCGGCATTGCCGTTTTTTCCTTGTCCACTCCAGTCGCCGGTCCGTGAGTGTCAAAATTCCAGGCAGAATAGAATAGGGGATCGATACTTCCGAACTGGGCTTGAAGGGTGTATTGTGACTGCGAATCATCGATATTTACGATATGATTATTGCCATAGCCGCCTTCATTATCGCCGCCGCCAATTCCAAATTTGAACTCCTGGCCAATAATGTTGGTCGGTCCATTGGTCTGAGTCGCCAAACCTTTGTACATCTTAAATTGAATCGTGAAAATGCTATCGCCTTTCACCCGATCCCCGTTCAATCCATCATCATGCATTGCCTTATGAGAATAGGACATCAGATGCCTACCCCAATCGCCGCCAGGGCTGCTCCAACCGCCAGTCATCGGACCATTCACGGCAACTCCCCATTTTAAAACCGAATCAGGATGAGTGACATCGACAAATCCCTGAATATCGTCCAACACTGAACCAGCTTTGATCTGATAAATAGCTGGCCGAACATCGCATTCGAGGTTGATCAGGAGTGAATCCTGTGCGATGATCTGAACATTCCTGAATCTCGGCATTCGGCGAGGATCGATAATACTGGACCCGGTGTCGGCAATGGTAATTGTTGTGGAATCGGGAGTGAAGGCGCGTCGCTCTGCCACTGGATTGGATTTATCTGGATACTGAAAGTTAAAATAGACCTCGCGATATGAGGTACCCTTTATTACCGAATAATATTGATAATAAAGCTCGCGGCCTTTCATAGATTGAATGTAATGGTTTCCTTTGTAAACGGTGCCAGTGCCCTGTCGTTTGAGATAGAGATCGTTTCGTTGGGAGGCAGTTTGATTAAAACCAGTTTGAACCTGGAGCGTATCGCCCAGCGTGAATCCCCGATCGGCAATGGCATTTTTCACATCGACAATATAATAGACTCTAATTCGATCCGGATGTTGGGCAGGTTTCAGATTCAAATTGTCAAACCATTTCCAATAAACCGTGGTATCATTTCCAGTCGTCGTCACATTATATTGAGTGTTTGGATTGTAAACCATATTATCCCACGGCTCATTTAAGGGATTTCCTTCTTTATGAACCACAAATTTAAAGCTCAGTCCGGCAGTGGCGTATTGTACCGGTACATGAATCGCGCCGGAATAAAAACCGCCAGCCACACCGGCAGCACCTTCTCGCTTGAGCGGATAGGTTTCATCCCAGCTAATTTCGCCAGTCTTCTGCCAGTCAACCATATTGGAGCCTCGAATACCAACCACATGAGTTAATGGATTAAATTCTTCCCATCCGAACATGTTTACCCTCACATAGACAAGAAAGGTATTCGGTTGGGTTGTGTAAGGCTTTTCAAATTGGTCGCTAAGCGGATCTTTCCAGCCATTGGCAAATTGAATCGGCAGTGTGGTATCAGAGCCGGCGAAATTTGAGAGATCCAGTCCCCTGTTACCTGAATAAACCCAGGGGGGAGTTGTAATATTCCGTTCCCAGCCAGCATTCTCCCATTCAGCGCCAGCATAGACGGTATCATGCGAAGCATTGAGGAAAAATTTGTAGGCCATTTTGATGCCAGCGGGAATTCGGAATGTCCCCTGCCAGTAGTCGCCTTCTATATTTTCTAGATACATATTGCTTATACCATTCCAGGTCATAAACGTGCCAGGAGACAGCGTATCGATGGTCACATCGTCCGCTGACTGTCCCGCATCGGTGATAACGGTACCACGAATATGAACCATGCTGTTGGCGAATAACGTATCCTGCCAGGCAGCAGTATTACAGAGAAAAGTGACATTCACATAATTCACAGTCTTTTCTCCCGGGCTTAAATCAGCTTCCGTAAAAGCGGCAGCCAGGTTTTCACTGGTTTCATCATGGCCGCTAATTCCATTTCCCCCACTGATTGTCTCGCCGACTTCGGAAAGGGATTTTCGTGCCATTGATTTATTTAATCCGTGAGGGGTGCCTGATGAAACCGAGATTTGAGCGGCTACGGCGGTGTCATTCAAATACGTTGTTGCATTGGTATCCGCATCAGGTCCGTCTTTTTGGACACCAGTTTTATTAACCGCTTCTTCTTTATCGCCCCAGACCACATAATCGACGTCCTTTACTAAATCTGATGCGCCATCCCAATAGAAGAGAATAAGGACTTCTCCGGCATTCGTAAGACCAACATTTGTTCCAATATAATTTGCCCCCGGTGCTACCATATCTGGCGCAGCGGTTGAAGTGCTTTTCAATTCAAAGTCAGCATCAAAACCATACACCCTATTAAAAGCAGTGTCATCAAGGGCAATAACCAGATAATCATTATTGGCAATGGAGGCTCCCGCTGGAAATCTGGCTAAGAAATCATTCGCATCTGGCGTGAAAGTGCCATTGACAAGATTGACATAATCGTTGTCATTCAGAGCTATCGCATCAGTGAGATAATAATTTGATAAATCCACCGCTGCTCCAGTTCCGTTGTAAATCTCAATAAATTCTCCCGCAGTTGGTGTCACTACAAATTCTGAAATCAATACATGGCTCTGAGCCATCACGACTGACATCATCCCCAATAAAAATAATAATGCAGTTGAAAACGCTGTAAGTTGTTTCATAAAAATCCTCCGTTTTGTAGGTTAGTTACAATTTCAAACATCAAAAATAAAATCCTCGCAGATTGATTTTATCTCGTGTGTTAGTTACTAATTAGAATCAAGGCGTAACCTAATAAGGAATTTTGAAACGTTATTAATAGTAATTTTTATTTTGTTCCTCACCTCCTCCTTTAATGAGGTAAAACTATAAACCGGCTTTTAATGAAAAAAGATGAATATTTTCAAACAAACCAAAATCCATAAAACAGTAATCCAGGCTCCAGACTCCGGCAGAACCAAAGCGATAATTTAATCCCGCGCCACAGGTAAACCCTTCTTCACTATCGTTGCGGAACAGCGATTTATAGCCAGCTCTCAGGAACACCCAATCATTCAAAGAGAATTCCCCGCCAACATTAATCGTCTCGGTGTTATCGCTGGGACGGAATGCATCGACGGCGATGGTGAAGCGGTTCGTTGCCGTTTTTAAAAGATCCATTGCCAATCCCACTCTAAAGAACAACGGCAGCGGCCATTGTTCGGTTTTTAACCGGGCAACGATCGTTTCGTTATTTCCAATCACTGTTTCATCGAGATCAACCCGATGCAGCAAATCTTTGCCATCAAAGCTTAAATCCGTTCCAAAATTGGAAATGCTCATCCCCAGCTTCATGTCGTTAAATTGGGTGGTAAACAGCAATCCAATATCAAGGGCGAAAGCGCTGCCGGTTTCATTATAAATTTTCTGTTGAATGTACTTGGCTGATCCGCCGATAGAAAAGCGGTCGGTTAAATTTCTAGCGTAGCTGACAGCAGCTGCAAAATCTCCAGCCGACCATTTCGCACCAGTGCCTTCGGGTTGAATCACGGTAGTCACTTCCTCCTCGCCGTAATCGAGTTGGGTGAGGCTGGCGCCAATCGCATTCACGCCATCAAAATTCATGGCAAACCCGATCCAATTGAAATTAGTACCCATAAACCATTCGGTGTGGGACAGAATGATTTGTGTGCCGGTAACTCGCGCCAGCCCTCCCGGATTATAATAAAGCGTCGTTACATCGTTTGCCACAGCCGTAAACGCGCCACCCATTGCTGTGGCGCGAGGCGTGGTGCTAATTCCCAAAAATGACGCAGCAGTCGTGCCAACCTTCGCTTGTCCCAAACAAAGATTGTAGCCAGCGAATATGAGAAGCACAACAATTAATCCATTTGCGATAATTCTATTGAAATTCATTGTTCATTCCCCTATTTTATGATTGCAATTTTTCCTTTTTTGCTTCCAACCGAAGATTTGACCACATAAAAATAAATTCCCGGCGCAACGTCGAGATTTTCTTTGGTTTTCAAATTCCATGATACGGAGCCATCATGAATATTCTGGTCATGTATTATGGTTTTAATATGTTCGCCGCGAGCTGTAAAAATAAATACTTCGGCGCCGGCTGGCAAATGGATGAAATCAATTTTTCGTTCCCCTCTGCCACTGGTAATCGCCGGCGGCAGCGGTAATTCATGGGAAGTTGCCACAATATAGGGATTGGGAACGACCTTTACGTTTGCCAATTCCTCCTGCGCTACCAATTTTATAATCTCTGGCTTGATCGTCGTGAACTCCAGGACATCACCAGTCCGAAATGGCTTATCCAGGGTGATGGTAAATTTATCCCCACTGCCATACTCAAAAGAATCTCCCTCTTTCTTGGCAATGAACGTTATTTCCCAGGTGAACACAGTATCGTTATTCGCCCCGACTTCCAATAAAATGATTCGATCCAGATTGGAAAGCTTGCCATTATTATCGATTTCAGAAAAAGAGAAATTAACCTCTCGATCTTCAGTTCGGTTATAAACCTTGAAATTGACTGGCACACTTTTATCAAAGGGATCGCGTGGAATGTCGAAAGAACTTGAGACATTCTCATCAAAAAATTCAATTTCATAATCAGCCGGGTGCTGCTTACCGATGACACGCTCTTCATCATAATAAGTATCAAAGGCTTTCATGGTATAATCCATTGCCTTTGTAGTATCAGACCAGCCAGTAGCTGTTTTGTCAATTTTAATATCCCAATCATTGGCAAAAAGAAGCCGAATGCCATCGAAAATATAGGTATCTTTGGTTTCGGTTTCGAAAATGCTTTTTTCGATATACGGGCTTTTATAAACCGGATAATATTGATAAGAGACGGTGTAAGTTTTTCCATATAATAATTTTTTGGGGTATCGACTTCGGATAGTTCCAAGTTCGGGATTGCAGAGATAATAAGTCGAATCTAAAATTGCGCCGTCAGGATCTTTGAGCACGATGGTTTCAGGTATCAGATTTTGATGGGGCAATTTCACTACGAACGTATCTCGGGCTACGAAAGATTCGATTACTCCGATCAGATCATGAACTCTATAAAATGATGTGATCGGCACAAACCATTCATCCAGATCACGAATATCAAGGTTCGGTTCCCCCACATCTGGCATTCGATTGCCTTCCGTGCCGTCAGGATCATGCGTATTGGCAATGCCATCACTGCCAACGTCGTCGAGAGTTTCATCCCAATCTTCGTCATTATCGATGCCGTCATTCGATGTATCCCAGAATTCGATGCGATATTTCGGTGGACTTTGAAATTCGCTGGTGGCTTTTTCATAGCGACGATTGACAGCCGCTTCATCGATCACTTTATAATAAATATTGCCGGTTCCGACTGTCTCAACCGGCTGGATAGCAACACTACTGTCTGGGGGTATTTGAGGATCGTAGCCCGCTACTGGTGCGTTCGGAATGACCATCGCCGTGTTTTGAAATGTTTTGACTTCGCCAGTGGATAAAACATCGATCCGAAAATCATTTTCTTTAGGGAACACATCACTGGCTGGGTCGCCATGATCATAAGCAACGACGGCATAAAAATAGCGGCGTCCGTTTTCGACATCAGTATCGACATAACTATGTCCCAATCCGCTATCATCTCCCAGGTTGAATGAAAGGGCTGAAACATCCTGATGAAGATCATAATTGGGATAGAAGTATCCTTTGATCCCATCTTTAAGATCGAACTGCGCCAATGGCTTGTAGCTGGAGATGATGCCATTGGCGTCGGTAATTTGAAACACGTCGTTAAAATTGTTATCCGTCGCTTTATAAATTTTGTAGCCTTCAAAATCCTTCACTTTCAGAACCGGATCATAAGACTGCTCTGCCTTGCGATCCCAATACAACGTTACTTTGCCGTCGCCGGGTACGGCAGTGAGCGTCGGCTTATCCGGAGCTGGTGGGAAGCGATAATCGCTATCATAAATTTTTTGCACCGTTTTTCTGTTTTTCATCAGGTCAACGATATCCACTTCAGGTCCCCCACCTTCCCCATAAACCAGCGCCAAAGAAAACCATTTGGTTTCACCAGCCAGTAGCGGAAAATAGCCGGATCCATAAAAAAAGTCACCATCCTCACCCTGAATCGGTACATTATTGACAATTGATTCCGGAACTTCAAATAATCCTGGCGATACGCGATCCCATAATTCTTCGTCATTAGATAGATCAACTTCCCGGGAAGGAGTAAAATATTGAAAACTGGTCAATCCGATCTGATCCGATTCATCTACATCAGTTTTATCAAAATTAGGCTCTCCAGTCGTGGGCATGCCATCACCTTCGCCGGAATCGCCAGTACCAGCAACTCCATCTGCACCAACATCATCAAATTCAATGTCCCAATCCCCATCATTATCGATGCCGTCGGCTCTGCCTTCATCAATCAACACATCATTGACACCCAGGCTTGTAACATAATCTATATGCCGAACCGGACTCAGTTTATCGATCAAAATCCTGCCTTGCTGGTCTTTCCGAATCTGGCGATAGTGAAGATAGAAATTTTCGTCAATCAATCCATCGAGATCATTATCGATGCCATCGTACGCATTGGGATTTAACAAGTCATTTCCTTCCCGGTCCTGAATGATATTTCCCTCCTGCACCGTAGTAATTCCTGGCTCGATGCTGATTCTTTCGCCTCTGGTATAAACGATTACCTCGTCATCAGGTACACTTAGAAGGCTGCGCTTATATTTATCATCGATAAGGACAATGACATCCCCTTCGTTTAATGTTCGGGGCTGAAAGCTTTCCTCAGTGAAATACGGTCCTGTGGCTGGGAAAAAAGGATTTACATTCGCATCGCCATCGTTGTCGATACCATCGTGTTCATTGCCAGGACTTTCAAGAAAGGCGTAGCCGACCACGCCCACATCGCCTTTCCAGAGCGGATTTCGAGTGGCGTCGTCATCAAAATCAGCAGTAAAAACTATATCCTCTTCCACATCATAAAAAGAATAGTCATCATCATATTCACGAAAATCTTCAGTGGAAGTCACACCGACATAAGTTCCGACCAACATTCCGAAGACAACCTGACTATAATCGGTTGTGCTGGTATTGGTGATTTCGTAGAGCCAGAAGATATTGTCCTGTGCTAAAAAATCTCGCCACTGCATCGCTCGAACTTTGACGGTTAGACCGAGTCCATTCCGAAGCGAATTGGTTGAATCGGGTTTGAAAGCAACGTTCCACTGGTTAAAATTGGCGTAATTGAATTCCTGGTCGGCATTGTCGTTCATAACAAAATAGGTTTCTTCAGAAGCAGTCGTGGTCTTGCCGAAGAATCCATTCCAGGAACCGCTCCAGCCGGGATCAGCCAGGTCACTTAGTCTGTCGGGCCAGACAGCAGGCCAGGATGTGGGATCACTGAACAATGCGATACCCTGCTGTTGCTCATTGAAGTAACCAGCTACCGGCTCGAAGGTCCATGACACGCCCTGCGGGGATAGCTCATTATTCAATGTTGGCCGGGCAATGGGACAGGTAACGACGGAATGAAATTTAAGCGGTCTCCCGGCGGAATCCAGTACGGTTATCTCGGCTCCAACTACTGGACTGACATCGCCGATATAGCCGTTATTGTCATAAATCCAGGCGCCACGGCTGCCTACTTCCTGTGGCTGACCGATGACGCCCCAGTTCCCATAAACTGTTTTAACCAAATTGCCCCGCATGACTGAGTTACGTCGATATTCTCGTCCGCTTTGGGCGAATACTACATTAACCAGAAAAAATAACGCCATCAGAGCCATTGTCATGATGTATATTTTTCTTCTCATCTTTTCGCTCCTAAAATAGCTGAATTATATCTCTGCTTTGTAAGAGTTAATTTGAAAATTCTCCCCTTGTCCCCTTCAAAGAGGGGAATACTGGGAAGTCCTCTGTAAAGGAGGAAGTCGTTAACTTAAAAATCATAAGTCAATCCAACCTCTATTCGCCGCGGTTCAGAATAATAAGTCGGATTGATAAACCAGTCATCAAGCGTATTGATCACTTCGAGCGGATTCGATTTTGCTGCAAGTTCCTGATCCAGCGTGAATCCAGCTTTGCCGGTATCTTTATAAACATTGACCTGATTCAATCTGTCAAACAAATTTAAGATTCTTAGAAAGAGAGTGAATGTTCCGACTGAGGTTTTTAAATCCTTATATGCTCTGAAGTCAACATTGAAAAATGCTGGTTTCTTTTGACTATTGATCACCAGCGTAGAAATATCCTGATCTGCCATTGGCGTATATGGCAATCCACTGCCATATTGTGCAACGAGTCCGCCTCCCCAACTTTTGGCAGAATAAGAGATTGTGGCATTAATAGTGTGGCGTTGATCCCAATCCAGCGCTGTTAATTGGACTTCAGGCTGCGAGCCGCCAGCCAGGGCATTTCTTGCTGCCTCCGGATCAGAATTGGTGCCTTTTGCTTGCTGCAGGGTATAATCGATCGAGGCTGACATCCCGCCAGAAAACCGCTTGTTTAGCGCTACGATGACGCCGCGAATAAATCCGAAATCGCTATTGACAATTTTGCTGTATCGGGCAGAACCGCCATATACTACAATTTCCTCTGCTCGCGTTCCAGCCAGATTTCTAATGTCACGGAAATATCCGGTAATGTCCATTGACAGATCATCGGTTAATTGCTGCTGCAATCCGATTTCTCCGTTGATGGTTTGTTCGGGCTCGAGATCAGCATTGCCAATGACCCCCTGGTTGCCGGTGCCAGATCCTAATTCAAAATCCGGGTTTTGATACAGCCGCTCGAACCGGGGAACCTGGAAAAAGTGACCATAAGAAAAATGAATGACGCCGCGAGCGGTGATTGGAAAAGATACACCAATTCTCGGACTAACGCTAAATTTAGAGGAGGCATCTTTGTACCAATATTGTTTTCTTTCGGACAGGGTCACGGATTTTTCACCAGCATCCCTTAAACCATTACCTTCGGTGCCATCAGCATCATAAGTTTCGGGAATGCCATCGGTCCCATAATCATTATAAATATTATCGGGACGGATGGGATTATAAATGCTCGGATCTGATTCATCAGTTAATATGACGCCATTGGGTTTAAAATAATCGAAACGGACTCCAAAATTCACGATCATATTTTTAAATTCCATTTTGTCCTGCAGATACCCTGAAAATTCAACCGGATGATGCGTATATTGACTGGCATAGATCGTGCTATCAGCTAAGACTCGGGTTGTGATGAAGGGATTGTCGGTCGTAAAGTCGAAGGCGGATTGTTCCAAAATCGGCTGCAAAGTGACGTCTCTGCGATAGACTTTATGTTTTCTGAACTCCACGCCTGACTTCAACTGGTGAGTGCCGGTGATTTGACTGGTAATATCGAGCTTGCCGAGAATAGTATTTGTTTCTCTATTGAATCGGGTATTATCCGTGCCGCCGGTTCTATAGCAATAGGGTTGTTGAAGGCTCATATTAGGATGAACATAGCGAGGATCGTTAATGTCCTTGAATGTATATTTTTGGAATTCTTTGGAAAAGTATGAAAAACCCAGAGTATAGAAAGTCCGCGATGACAATAGATGAGTAAGCTGAACGATGTTTGTGATTCCGGTGCTAAACTTTTTGGGCGCGCCATCCGGATTGTATTTATAGTTTCGCTCATTATCAATTCCCCATTCTTTAAAATCCATGTCATCATAAATCAGATCGTAAGATAAGCTTACTGAAGGGGAAGGCTTATAAATGAGCTTGCCCTGAGCATACATTTTTCGGTTCCAATTCATGGGCATATACTTATTATCGCCCTTGCCATTTTGAAAATTATTCTGTACCGCATCAAGATTTTCACCGCCGACAATTAGAGAGTCTATCGTGCGATTGCTCCCCAGAATATACAAAAAGTCGATTAATCCATCATCCACTTCTTTGCTCTCCGCCAAATATTCAGGGGCAATTGCAGCGACAAAATCTTTTGGTGCTCGCTGGATCTCGATAGCATAAGTATTGGGATTGAACTTTCGTTTTCCATAGACCCAGCCGTCGAAATTAATATAACGAGAATTTAGGTAGTAGAATAATTTGTCGGTGACAATAGCGCCGTGGATGCTTCCTTCAAAATTTCTGATACCGAGGGGATCAAAGTTATCTACGTGCATGAATTCTTTGGTGTGATTACTTAAGTGATCGCCGAGATAGGTCGTAAAGCTCCCTCCAAATTTATTACTGCCGCTTTTGGTAGCGATGTTTATCACTCCCGACATCGCCTGACCATATTCAGCATTAAAAGCGCCGCTGACCACCTGAAGCTCCTGCACCATGTCCTTATTCACCTCGACGACTGTCCCACCGTCATAAACGTCGGTAACCGGCATTCCGTTGATCCAATAGCTAACTTCACCGCTTCTGCCGCCTCTGATGTGCAAGCCTCCACTCGCATCCTTTACCAGTCCCGCTTGCAACTCGATAGCTTCACTAACTTCAGTTATCGGCAAAGCTGCTATTTGATCGGCAGCCATCACTGCGGTAGAGGCGGTCAGGTCTTTCGTCACCATTGGGCGCTCAGCAACGACGGTTACTTCCTGGCCGAGGTCTAATATTTCGCTGCTGAACTTGAAGTCAATCACTGTAGTCAAATCAATCGAAACCCGCACGTTCTCAAAGCGCATAGTTTTGTATCCAATCATAGAAGCTTTTAAAACATAAGCGCCGGGGGGAACATTTAAAATGAGGTAATTGCCATCCAGGTCTGCTGCCGCCCCCATCGTCGTGCCTTCAATAATAACATTCACCCCCACCAATGGCTGGCCAGTTTCTGCATCTGTAACCTTCCCCACAAGTTTGCCCGTAGTTCCGGCGAATAAAAAACTCTGGAGGCAAACGGCAAACATAAAACCGAAAATTAGAATGAAGGATATGGATTTCATAATAGCTCCTTTTGCGAATGATGAACTAAACCGAGTTTAGTTTTTTGCTTTTGTTGATTCAAATAACAAGTTTCGCAAACACTCAAGTTGGAATAAAATAGCTTTTCGAAGTTGCAGTTGGAGATATGTGATGTTGTATTTTTTCTAATTTGCTCACGAATCAATATATAAATATTTTGTCAATTAGTCAACAAATATGTTTGATTTTAAAATTGTTTTTAATTTATTAGCGATTATTGATGAGCCAATCTTGTCTCCATGCCCGGCACCATAATCACGCCAGCTTTGCTATCAATTTTTAAAGCAATTTTCCCCTCGACTGCTACATACGAATTGCCCGACAACAGATCAATCCAGTATTTATTTTCGACTGCAAAATCGAACGATTGGATTTGATCAGACTTATTTAAAGCAACGATCATTTTCTCATTTAGATAATTTCTTTCAAATGAATAGACCTGGCGCTGATTGTCAATCAGCAAATTTTTAAAGTCACCCAGCTTCAAGGCTGGATGCTCTTTACGAATTTTAATTACCGTCTTATAAAAATCGAATAAATTCTGATCGAAGTCAACAATGTCCGCTGGTCGCGATTTCCCAAATGGGTGGCTGACTTCATCTTCATAAATCAGTTCCGGCCAGACCATTGGCTTGCGACAATCCGGATCATCGCCGCCCCACATGCCAGCTTCGTCGCCACAATAAATCATCGGCGCACCAGGCAGCGTCATCTGAATTATCAGGATCAATCGAAGTCTTCTCATTTCTGCATCGTTTGGTTTACGCACATCATAATCTGGATTATCCTTTGGCGCTGCCCAATGATCATACCAGCGATCGGGATTGACAATTTGAGAACCCAATCGATCGACATCGTGGCTGTCCATCAGATTTTGACAGACCAGACTATTTTCCCAGCCATAGTCGCTGTAAATTTGCTGCAAAGAGTCCGCAAAGGCTTTCACTGAAATTTGCTCTTGTTGATCAATAATAAATTTTTTGATGGCACGCGCGACCCTATAATTCATTACCGCATCAAACGCATCTCCCTGCAGCCAGGGTTTGGCGTTCATCATTTTATTGTGCCGCCAATCGTCCCACCAGATTTCGCCAGTAATATAAGCTTCTGGATTGATCGCTTTCACCCATGTACGAAAATCTTTCCAGAAATCAATATTCACTTTTTCAGCGACATCAAGCCGCCAGCCGTCAATACCATCAGAAGGATCACCATCGCGGTTGGGATCCAGCCAACGCTGGACGATGGCGTGAATGTGCTCTCGGGGACCGGCTACCAATCCATGCTGGTCTTCTTTAATTTCAGGCAAATCTTTTACGCCATTCCAGCCTTCGTAATCAAATTCATTTTCAGGAGTGCTCGGATCATCCCAGCGTTTGATGGTAAACCAATCTTTAAAGGGCGAATCCTGCTGATTTTTCACCACATCTTGAAACGCCCAAAAAGTAGCTCCCACATGATTGAACACGCCATCGATAATCACTTTGATCCCGCGCTGATGACATTGCCTGATCAGATATAAAAACATTGTGTCAGCACTCGTCCATTTCCATGAGGAAGGATCAGAGGGATTTTCACTCGCCCAAATTTTTCGATCTTCGTCAGGATTTGGTCCAAAATTATTATCGATGTGATGGAACATCGTGGCGTCGTATTTATGCAGCGACGGCGATTCAAACACTGGATTAAAATAGATGGCATTGATTCCCAAATCTTGAAGGTAATCTAATCGCTCCAGCACACCCTGCAAATCGCCGCCGTAACGCCTGAGACCAGCGCACCAATAAAAGTCTTTTTGATAGGTCTGTTCCCATGGCTGTAATTTATACCAATCCGATGTCCAGGGATGAATTTGCCATTGTTCTGGTTGAAAGTGGGGCCAGCCGCCTGCTAAATCACGCAAGGTGGGATCATTGTTTTTATCTCCATTCCAGAATCGCTCTGGAAAGATCTGATACCAGATCGCTTCTTTTGCCCAGGATGGAACGGTTTTAATCGAATTCTTCGTAGGAGATGTGCAATTCAAAATACAAAAAATAATTCCAAAACAAATAAATGAAATAGCTTTTTTCATAAACAGGTCCTTGTTATTTTAAAAGTAAATAGGCTATTTTCTGTCTTCTAAAAGCGAAGCTACCAACTCAATCAGGTCATAGGTTTTTACCGAATCTTGTACCCCTTTGTCTTTAATTCCATCCTCAAACATGGTGAGACAGAATGGACAGGAGACGCCCACGGCATCAGGTTTGGTTTCCAGCGCCTGTTCGACTCTCATGTTGTTAATTCGCTTTCCCAACGTTTCTTCAAACCACATCCTGCCGCCGCCAGCGCCACAGCAGAAACTTTTATCTCGATTCCGCTCCATTTCTAACAGGGTAGCGCCTGAAATACTCTGGACGATCGCTCTCGGCTGCTCATAAATATTACTGTATCTTCCCAGGTAGCAGGAGTCATGCAGAACAATGGATTGATTGAAATTATTTTTCAGTGAGATTTTTCCCCGTTTCAGCAGATCCGCGATTAATTCGACGGCGTGTATGACTTCAAAATTACCTTCAAATTTAGGGTATTCATTCTTCAATGTGTTGTAACCATGTGGGCAGGTGGTGACGATTTTTTTGACATGATGCTGTTGAAACGTCGCTATATTTTCTTGGGCTAAAGTCTGAAATAAATATTCCTCGCCAATTCTTCGGGCAGAATCGCCGCAACACTTTTCTTCAACGCCGAGAATCCCGAATTTAATTCCGGCCGCATTCAATATTTTTACAAATGATTGAGCGACCTTTTTATAGCGATCATCGAACGCGCCGGCACAACCGACAAAATAAAGTATTTCTGATTCATCTTGCCCTGAAAAAGTCTTTACATCCAATCCGGCTGCCCAATCGCCCCGAGACGAAAATCCAATGCCCCACGGGTTGAAATTATTGGTGAGATTTTTCAACACGGGTTGCACTTCTTTGGGAAATTGGCTGAGCATCAGCACCAGATATCTGCGCAAATCAATTACTTTCTGAACATGCTCGATCATGACCGGGCATTGTTCCATGCAGGCTCGGCAAGTTGTACATGCCCAGATCGTATCTTCAGAAATGACTTTTTCAATAATCTGACTCTCCGGCATTTCTTCTGCTGCTTTACCTTTTCCTGATTTGGCTAATAATTCTTTACCACGCGCGAGCCAGTGTTTTTTAAGATCTAAAATCAGTCGCTTGGGTGACAGCGGTTTTTCGCTGAGATGAGCGGGACAAACGATCTGGCAGCGACCGCATCTGGTGCAGGCATCCAGATCCAAAATTTGCTTCCAGGTGAAATCTTCAATATTGGCGACGCCGAATGATTCGGCTTCTTCAATATTTTCCAAATCTAAAGAAGCAAGTTCACCTTTTGGCTTGAAAGAAGAAAAATAAATATTCAACGGTGAGGTAAAGATGTGTCTCAATTTAAGGTTAGGCAAACTAGCGATGAAACCCAGCACCGCAAATAAATGAATCCGACGTATGATTTGATGAAACACTGGCTGAATATTTTCTCCGCCAAATAATTGCAAAACGCTGCCGATCAGCCAGCCGACCGGCGACCAAAAACCAGTTCCAGCCGATGCAATGCTCATCCGCAACCCTTCAACCAATAATCCGCTCAGAACGATAGTGAATAGCAATCCCAGAACAAGAGCATCTTCTAACTGACGATCCAGTTGCTCCAATTTTTGGACATAACGTCGATAGAAAGCAATGCCAAGTCCAATCAGCGCCGCAAGTCCACAGATGTCCAATAATATTGAAAATCCTGCTGCCAGCCATTTGGGCAAATACAGATCGAGTCTCAAATTGAGCAGAACAATGATTGAAAGCGGAATTAAAAATCCCCAGAATAAAAATGCGTGCATCACGCCTGGCACGCGATCACCGAGAATTTTTATTTGGAGAATACCTTCTCGCCAGAGCTTTTGGAAGCGCTCCTTTTTATGATCGGATCGATCCTCAGGTTTACCAATTTGCCAGAGGCGAGTGCGTTTATAAATTCCATAAATTAAACAAATCAGTGTGACGATAATAAGCAAGAAGTCCAGTGAGCTAAGCATATTTATAAAATCCCTTTAGATTCCATTTTTCTCGGCTTCAAAAAATCGTTCGGTAAAATGGCATAATTTGCAGGTTTCATTTTCGATTGGGTGACAGCTCGGCGAAAAACAACTGACCATCGTGGGACGATTGGTTGGCGGCTGTCCGTTGTCGTGCGCTATGGACCAGTGGCAATTCAGGCAATTCAATTCAAGATTGCGTCCCTTCAATTCCTCAAGATGAATTTTATGGGAAATTTTTATGAGCTTTCGGACAACTTCTGTTTTGGCTTTTTGATCTTCATGACAGCGTTCGCAATTGGGCAGCGTCATCGCAGGCTCAGCTTCAAACGAAACTGGCGCAGGATTCCAGCCTTTGACGTGACAGGCCTGGCAGGCTATTGAATCGGGATGCATTTCCGATTGCTGCCAGAGCTGAACGGTTTCGGGATGGCAATCTTTACAATATGCAGGCTCCTGCGTGGTGTGATGAATCAATTTAATTGGCAGCGCCGCAAGAATAACAAAAATTAGGGCGATAAATCCAATCAAAATCAACAAAGGCTTTTTAGGAATTTTTTTGAAGTTCATAAATTTGTTCCGAAAATTTTTGAATCAGACAGAACCTAAGGCAATATCCAAAGGCTGCTAATTTTTTATAAATTCATTGGATTGTTTCTATCCTTTGGAAATTTTTTTAATTTACTTTTATCAGACTTACTTTTATCCCGTTCCAGATCTGTCCCTTGCCAATCGCATCAATTTTTTTTGCAATAATCGGATTCACATGAACACCATTTCCTTTATCCTCCCAGAACAACAGCGATGTATCGGGATCAGCACTTTTAAACTTTTTCGCCTGAGCAATATTCCCTAATGCCCAGTGACCAAAATCTCTTGCGATGGCTACGGCTTGCGGATGAATGCTTTCCGTCAATCTGACTTTTGTTTCGATGGCTCCGACGCTAGTCTGTAATTTCACCCGATCTCCATTTTCGATTCCAATTTTTTGTGCCGTATCAGGATGAATCCACAGCGGATTATCGTGCTCGATTTCAGTCAAATATTTGCAATTTGCCGACTGTGAAGACACGATATTGGGTGAAAAAGTAATGAGTGTCAATTCTTCCATTTTCACGCTGGAATCCGATTTGCTTTGGTTTGAAACTAACAGAGCGGATTCCCCCAGGCCTTCCAGTTGTTTTAGGTTGATTTCAAATGTTCGAGACGGTGTTTGAAAGCTGCTTTTTTCAAAACCCAAATATGAAGCTGACTTATTGGGTGGAGTCCAAAATCCGTGCTGCTCAAGATGACGGAAGCCATCTCCTTTTTCAAATCCGGTGATCTGCTCACTAATTTTTTGAACATAATCTTGCGTCGATTTATAATTGAAATTTGAGCCTTGCCCGCCCAATTTTTGTGATAACTTCAAGATAAATTCATCGATCGACCAAGCTTCGCCCAGAGGTTGGAACAAAGTTGCCAGCATATCCCGTCGAGTCATTTCAGGTGATTTCAATGTAATTTGTTCTGAAATAGGTTGTACCACAGGTCTGGTCAGCGCCAGAATTGGGATCCGATTGACGCTATCAGTCCACTGGATATTCCAGCGCTCCAGATAAGTGGCGGCTGGCAGAAAAATATCGGCAAAAATGGCCGATTCTGTCAGGTGCGTATCCATTGCCACATAAAATGGGATAGTGGTTTCGTCTTTTAAGATTCTTGAAAATTCTTTACCCTGGGGACAGTTGAAAACGGGATTATAAAGATGCGAAATATAAATTTGGGGATGAATTTCTCCATCCAGAATCCGATAGAGATAGCTTTTATCGCCAAATTCATAAGCTGCCTGATTTGACGGCAGGGGAGATGCCCCTGGCAAATCTGGCAATGGAGGCGGCAGGCAATAGCCGCCCTTTCGATCAATTGCCCCGACAACGGCATTTAACAAGAGGATAGCCTGTTGGGTTTGAACACCATTATTTTGTGCTGAAAGTCCTTTGCCACCAAACGCAACCGGTCGGTCCGATCGAGCAAATTCCAGCGCAATTTTAATTAAATTTTCGCTGAGAATACCTGAGATTTTTTCAGCTTCATCCACGGTGAAGTGAGATAAAAATTGTTTCAATTCAACGATGCGGATATTTGTCCGATTCCGAATAAAGTTTTCATTAGCAAGATTGTTTTTTAAAATGACATTTGCCAGCGCGAGAATGACGAAACCATCACTGCCAGGGGCAATCGGAAACCATTCATCGGCTGTCCCGGCGGTATTGGAAAGTCGGGGATCAAAAACCACTACTTTAGCTCGATTATCTACTCGACCTTGAATTAACTCTCTGGCGAAACCGAGATAATGGGAATGATTTTCATGCGGATTGGCGCCGAACATGAGGATGTAAGTGCTGTTTGCCACATCTGGAATTCCAGAATCTACTCCCATTGTCAATCGATGTGCCATCATTGAGTTGGGATCGTTATCGGGCAAATATTTTGCATAAGAACAAATTTGAAAAACATGAGCAAATCGTTCTGCCAGTAAATCATCAGTTCCAGATTCAATGATGAAATCGTTCGGACTCCCTGATAGATTGATATTTTCGAGCTTTGATAAAATTTCAGTGATAGCCTCATCCCAGGAAATTTTTTTCCACTTACCCGAGCCTCTCGCGCCGTCACGCCGGAGGGGGTAGAGAATCCTTTCGGGATCGTAAGTCAGATTCAAGCCCGCCAGTCCTTTGGCGCAAATTTTTCCCAGGTTTTCAGGATGCGCGGGATTGCCTTCCAGCAGCATCAATTTGGAGCGCTGCAAAAATCCCACAATTCCACATTTAGCAGGACAGGCATGGCACGTAGTGGGAAAACCAGTGAATTTTCTTCGAGTAGTTCGGGAAATTGCCTTGCTGTTTTGATATTCAATTGTCTGGTACAGATCGCCAAAAACGCTTTTTAGCGTGACGCCACCGACACCGACGGCTCCAATTTTCAGAAAATCCCGACGAGGAAAATCGGTCATAGCTCATTCCTTTGTTAAATTAACGGCAAAAACTCTCCCCCAAAAACCACATTATATCTCATGAAGAAAATCCCAATTATTACCAGAATCGCTGCAACGATTATTGTAGGCAAAGTTCTAAATTTCGGTGTCAAAACGATTCCTAACGGAATCAATTTTCCCAGCACGGTTTCAATGCCCACGAACCAGAAAGCGAAACTGCCAGTCAGCAACAATAGATTGACCTCGTAGGCTTCTTTATGAGATACAAAATGAGTGACAATTTCACTGAACATTAGAAATAGATCAAAGACAATCACCCAGCCCAATATTTTTGCCAGGTCGAAAATCAATTCGCGATTCACTTTTTTCTCTTTCGAGAAGAAGCGGTCTTTGATGAATGAAACCAGAATCATCAGCGCGATGCCAGAGACCATTGCCGAGACGAGAAACAGCAATGGCATCAGCGAAGAATTCCACAGCGCCCTGGCTTTGCCAAACGACAGGATGAAGCCGGTGTAGCCATGAACCGCAATCGCCAAAGGAATGCCGATCAAACCGAAAATTTTCGTCAGCCGTTTGTAGCCACGAAACATGAAAAAGCCATAGATCAGGCAATTGATCGGGTACAGAGTTAGGAGAAACGATCCCCAGGTGATTGGCGATGTGCCGCGCAGCAGATAAAACAGATGCCAGGCTCGCATCGGTTTGCCTGAATGTAATAACAGAAATAGTGGTGCGATTACTAAAAGCAGCGTGGCTAAAACGATGCCAATTTTGCCCAGCGGTTTGTATCTTTCCATCCCGAAGCCATACGCCAGGGTGGACAGAATGAACGATCCTGCACTGAGACCAGTGAGATAAAAGTAAATAGCTATCAAAATACCGAATGTTTCGCCGTTATGGATGTTATATATTACCGATGATTCCATTGTGTGGACCTTTTTTCTGTGTTGTTAATCCATTCAAAAAATTCCAAACAACAAATCCTAAATTACAAATAAATTCCAAATTCTAATATTCAATGCTCAAACAGGTTTGGAGATTGAAATTTTGAATATTGAATTTTATTTGAGATTTGTTTTTTGAGTTTTGGGATTTTTTTAAATTTATTTCAAAATTTATGACTTCTCCTTTGCATCCACCGCAACTTGATCCAGCCCGATATAGTACACATGAGGATCGGTGTTCATTTCCGGCTTGATGGTCTGTGTTGGAAATTGAGCCAAAATTTTTGATACTTCTGAATTTTTATCATTCAAATCACCGAAGATCAAAGCCGAGGTCGGACAGGCTGATACGCAGGCTGGCGGAATACCTTCGACCAAACGATGCAAACACCAATCGCATTTTTGCACGATCTTTTTGATGGGATGTACATAGCGCACGCCATAAGGACAGGCTGCCATGCAATAGCGACAGCCAATACATTTGTGTGGATCGACCGAAACGATTCCATTATCATGTTGAAAGGTTGCCAGTACTGGACAGACGGTGACACAGATTGGTTTTTTACAATTATTGCATAACAGCGGAAGAAATAACCGGCGTCGCTCCGGGAAATTTCCTTTATCTACAATTTTTAGCCAGGTACGATATTGCCCGAGCGGGACTTCGTATTCGTTTTTGCAAGCGATGGAGCAGCTATGGCAGCCAATACATCGTCTTAAATCAACGACCATACCATATCTAATATCCGACATATTTTAATTCACCAGGTTTGTTACGCTTCAGCCAAAGCTAATTTTTAGACGGTGGAGGAAATATTTTCAACAATACTTGTTCTTTGATTTGATATTTTTTAAAAAGAAAAATTCCAAGCAGCATCAGGACACCAGCAACGACAAACGGCGAGAGAATCCAATAAAACGACGCTACGACTTTGGGGATCGACTGTTTTTCAGATAGCACATTGTAATGAATTGGAGCAAAGACAACTTTTTTAGCTTGACCTTGAGACATATGACACCGGGGACAGCTTAAATCATCAAGCGCATTTTCGCCGTGTGCGGATGCCCCGTAGTGACAGCCCTGACAATTGGATTCCGCATATTCTTCTGCCAGATTCTCTTTTCGATGTCCTTTGATTTTAAAGCTGGCGACTTTGCTCATAATCCCGCTCGCTTCCCTTCCCTCTTCATGGCACGGGAAACATGTTTTTGGAAGGTTACTCGGATGAATAGCAGCCTTTGGATCAGTTTTG
>JAEAME010001019.1_pt1 | contig 22366 bp, 21 predicted proteins | sample 8958731 | NCBI WGS metagenome assembly JAEAME01 (sample SAMN16933194, study PRJNA681113) | bioreactor sludge metagenome | isolation source: anerobic bioreactor sludge (Control) | place: India:Bengaluru | collected 2018-10-24 | reverse complement strand
AATTATAAATGTTATAAACAATTATAATTTATTTACAGCGATAAAAATTCTATTAATAAAAATATTGACATTTTTCTACAAATATAGTATAGTAAAATGATGTAAAAGGTAAAGTCAATGAAAGTTGACGACACAAAACTACAGGGTCTAAATCTATACTAGATATGATAGCCAGTTGCTGCAATATTTTTTTGCAACAACTTTTTTTTGTATAAATTTATTTTTATTGTTGTATGGAGGTGTTTTTGTGGCTCAATATAGCTGTGTGGTCATTGATTCTAAGGGAAAAAAAGAACAGTTAAAGTATGAAGCGGAAAATAAGCAAGAGCTTGTACAGATCCTGCTTAGTAATAACTATACAATTATTAGTGTTGAAGAAGAAAGTATAAAAAAGAGTTTTAGTATAAAGGATACTTTTTCAAAGGTTAAAAGTAGAGATTTAGCAATTTTTTGTAGGCAAATGCAAGCAATGCTTGTTGCTGGAGTATCTGTGCTCAAGTGCTTGGATATTGTAAGACTTCAATTGCAAAATAAGAAGCTTAAACAAGTAATAGTAACAGTGTATGAAGATTTACAGAAGGGAAGAACCTTTTCAGAGGCTTTAAAAAGTCATATGGATGTTTTCCCAAGTATATTTATACATATGATTGAAGCTGGTGAGACGAGTGGTAATTTAGATTTAATCATGGAAAGACTTGCAATGCATTTTGAAAAGGAGTATAAGGTAGAATCTAAGGTAAAGACCGCAATGGCATATCCAGCGGTTTTGTCAGTGGTTGCAGTAGCAGTTGTTGTGTTTCTACTAATCGGTGTTATGCCAACCTTTGTTGGTATGTACTCTGAATCAGGAGTTGAGTTACCAATGATGACAAAATTTTTTATTGGAATGAGTAATTTTTTGATAAATCAATGGTACATAATTCTAGTAGTAATAATAGCTATAGTATATGTAATTAGGATTTTGATGAAAAATGAAAAATTTATACTTGCTTTTGACAGTTTTAAATTGCGAATGCCTATATTTAAATCAATAAATCAAAATGTTTCAACATCAAGGTTTACGAGAACTTTATCTACTCTTTTGGGTAGTGGAGTGTCACTATTAAAAGCACTAGAAATTGTATCTAAAGTAACAGGCAATAAATTTATTGAAAACAAGCTGAATGATGTTAGAAATGATGTAAGAAAGGGTATATATTTATCAACTCCACTACAAAGAGCGAATATTTTTCCTCCAATGGTATACTCAATGATAAAAATTGGAGAGGACTCAGGTACTCTTGAAGAAATATTGGACAAGACTGCAAATTTCTATGATGATGAGGTTGAAAACTCAGTACAAAGATTGACAACCTTGCTAGAACCTTTGATGATAGTGGTTATGGCAGTTTTAGTAGGTTTTATAATGTTAGCAATAGTAATGCCTATGTTTGACATGGTTAGTGTTGTTGGATAATAAAAATATTATTATATTGAAAATAAAACTATTATGAGAGTAGAGAGGTAAGAAAGATGATTAAAATTATTAGTAAAAAATTAAAAGATAAAAGGGGCTTTACACTAGTTGAGTTGCTAGTTGTATTAGCAGTTTTAGCAATTATATCAGCAATTGCAGTACCAAGATTTGCAGGAGTACAAAAGGCTGCAAAGGAAAGTGCTGATTATGCAACTGGGGAAATGATAGCAAGAGCAGCTGATATTTATATATCAGTTAACGATCTAGGAGCTTCTGGAACTATAGCTCTAAGTAGTTTAACAACTGATGGTCAGTATTTAGAGGACAAAAATGTAAAAATTCAAAGTAAAGATATTGAAATATCACGAACAACCGGTAAGAGTGCAGATAATCATGTTTTGGAAATTACTTATGCTTCATATTCTGTCTCTAGTATAGTAGTAAAAGATAGTTCAGGAAATTTAGTTATGAAGATATACCCAAGACCATAAAGCTTAAATAAGAAAAATAATATTTTATAAAAATATATTAAATATAAGAGGAGTATACAAAATGTTCAATTTAATAAACAAAGTAAAAAACAGAAAAGGATTTACATTGGTAGAATTATTAGTAGTTTTAGCAGTATTAGCAATCATATCAGCAATAGCAATACCAAGATTTGCAGGAGTGCAGGACAGTGCTAAAGAAAAAGCAGATATTGAAACAATTAATACAGTAAAAAAAGCGATGGAGTTATGGCTAGTTTCAGAAAATATTACTTATCCTTCACCTGCTCCTACATCTGATCCTATTGTAATAACATTAACTAAAGCAAGTTCAGCTGTTATTAATGATGTTTATGAAGCAGCTGATAATGATTTTAAAAATTATATTAAGGACAGTAATAAATTAAATCTTCAAAAATATGTCAGTGCAACTTTTACATTTGATGCAAATGGAAATGTAAAAGTTATGGTTGTGAAAACAACAGGAGCTGAAGCAGTAGAATTTAAATAAGATTAAAAAATTATTAAAAGGAGTGTACAAAATGTTCAATTTAATAAATAAAGTAAGAAACAGAAAAGGATTCACACTAGTAGAATTATTAGTAGTTTTAGCAGTATTAGCAATAATATCAGCAATAGCAATACCAAGATTTGCAGGAGTACAAGATAGTGCTAAAGAAAAAGCAGACAAGGAAACTATAAATATAATAGAGAGAGCATTAGAGTTATGCGTTACTACAGAAGGAGTTGAAGTTACTGCAGATACAGTGCTTGGAACATTGACAAGTTCAGGTTTTACTGTTCCTGGAACTAATCCAACAATTCAACAAGCTAAAATTAACGAGTACCTAGAGGCTGCAACTGCGACTTTACAACATTACACTAGTGTAGAATTTACATTGGATAAAGATGGAAATATAACTTCTGTATCAAATTAACGACCATGCAAATTATAGTTTTTATTCTCGGCTTATTTATTGGCTCGTTTTTAAACGTATGCATCTATCGCATACCTGCAGGTAAATCTATTGTATATCCACCTTCATCTTGTGGAAGCTGTGGTCATAAGCTTAGCTTTTTAGATATGATACCTGTTTTAAATTATATAATCAATAAAGGAAGATGTAGGTATTGCAAAGAAAAATACTCTTTGCAATACCCAATTATTGAATTGTTGAATGCTGTAATGTATCTTGTTATATTTGCAATATACGGACTTAGTTATTATACAGCTTTTATTTTTATATTAGTAAGTATGCTGATTGTGATTACTCTTATTGATTATACCAGCATGATTATACCAAATGGAATTATTATATTTGGATTTATAGTTTCAATTATATTTAAAATTGTATTAAGGGATAAGCTTGTAGATTCATTAATTGGTTTAGCTATTGGATTTGTACTGTTTTTACTAATAGCACTTATTACTAATGCAATGGGTGGTGGGGATATTAAACTCATGTCTCTCTTAGGATTTATATTTGGAGTTAAGGGTATAGTGTTTATATCGTTTTTTTCCTTTGTTTTAGGAGCACTTATATCAGTAATACTCATGATTTTGAAAATTAAAAGTAAAAAGGATATGATACCATTTGGTCCTTTCATATCTTTTGCTGCTTTATTATATATTATTTATGGAAACGAATTAATAAATGTGTATTTAAATATATTTATCTAATAAATAGAAGTATATCTTGTGACATTTAACTTGTAATTATAAAGGAATAATTATTTATATACAATTATAGAAGGAATGGTAATATAATGTCAAAAAAACTATCAATTAAAATAGGAAGTAGAAAGATTTTTATTGTTGAGGCTGTTAAATCAAAAAATGGTCTTTCTATATTAAAACATTTTAGTATTGATGCACCGAAAAACTGTGTAGAAGATGCAAAAATTTTAGATTTAGAGATGCTTAGTAAAACTATAAAGAACTCATTTTCTACACATAAAATAAAGGCTAAGAATGTTAGCTTTGTAATAAATACAAGCTCAGTGATCATGAGGACTATTAAGTCTCCTTATATTCAAAATTTTAAGGATGCTATGTCTATGATTAAATTTGAGCTTGAGCAATCTATGCCAATAGACACTAACAAGTATCATTATATTTACCGTATTCTAGATACATATATTGAGGATGGTGTAAAATATGCTAATTACTCAGTATATGGAATTGAAAATGAGATGATAGCAAATTATTTAAGCCTAGCTGAAAGCTTAAGGCTTAATCCTGAATTTGTAGATTTAAGCTTTAATAACTTAAGCTACATATATAAAAATGAGTTATTAATAAATGATAAGAGTATTACTAATGATAGAATCACAGGTTTTGTTGATTTTGGTTATAGAAACACTGCATTTAGTGTTTTACATGATGGAGTTAACGATTTTTCAAGAGTAATCAGAAATGGATATAAGGAAGTAGAAGATAGTCTAATTGAACAGTTTTCAATGACTAAGGAAGATATACTTAAGTTTGTTGAAAATACATCACTTCTTGATGATAATAAAACTGATAGTATAAGAGTGGATACAATTAAGACCTATTTGAACATTATAATAGATGAGCTTAATAGGTATATTAAGTACTATATTTCAAAAAGCAAGGATACTCAAATTGAAAAAATCTATATATATGGAGTTTTTTCTAATATAAAGGATTTTGATATTTACTTATCTAGAAAGCTAGGTGTTGATATAACTATTGTTCAAAGCTTATCATCTATTAAGATGATTGAAAAAAATAATGACGTAAATGATTTCTTTACTATTAGAGAGTATCTTGATAATTTATTAGCTTTGTATTATGTAAATGGAGATATTAACTTTTTAACAGAGATAAGCTCAAAGCATAAAGTTAAGTTCAATAAGTTTTTTGCAGCTATAACTAGTGGAGCTATTATTGGTCTTACAGTATTGTACTTTATGCTTGTGTATTTTAATGAAATAAAGTTTCTGTCAAATGAAAATGAAAAAATGAAGCAATTTTTAGATAAGGAAAGTAATAAAAAATTGCTTGAGCAATCAAAAATACTTAGTGTTAAAGTAGCATCACTTCAAGAAGTTGAGGATAAGCTATTTGTAATAAATAAAGAGATTATTTCAAATGACATTGTTAGTGTTGATATAATTAAAAGCATCGCTAGCTGTGCTCCAAATGATACTTATATTACGTCTATGTCTATTGATAAGACTTCGATTCAAATACAATGTGTATCAAGTAATAGAAATTCTGCAGCTCAGTTTGAGAAGAATCTTAAAGAACTTAAATTTATAAATAAGGCATACATTCCTTCTATTAATCAAACAGATCTCGAAAATGGAAAGCAGTATTCGTATGTTATTATTTGTAGTATAGGAGAAGTGAATAATGATGAAGCTGAGTAATAGAGAGAAATTTTTAATTGGTTTTTTAGTTGTATTAGTCATAGTTTATCTTATATATTCATTTGGTCTTAACAAAATTAACTCAATAATTGATGGTTTAAAGATTGATTATGAGCAAATATCACAAGAGTATGATAATACAGTTAATTCTATTATTAAAAAATCTGAGGATGAGCTAAAATATAAAGCATTAAATTATAAGGTAGGAAATCTAACTAAAGGCTATTTAAATGAAATAAAACAAGAGAATTTAATTGTATATTTGAATAAATTAATTGTTGATAACAATATAAATATTGGCACTATTAATTATTCTGATGTAACGGAACAAGGGATTGGTGATACTGAAAATCAGAGCATTGTTAAAGGAATGACATTTAATTTCTCTTTTACATCTAAATATGAGGATATGTTGAAGTTTATTGATGAGTTGCAGTCTTCAGAACTAAACTTTATTGTTAGTAATATTAACTTCTTGATTACAGAGGATAATTTAGCTTCAGTTACAATGTCAGCAAGTATTTATGCTATAGATTTTGTTGATTTAGAGGAATATAAGGACATTGAGTGGAAGGATGTTGTTGAATTTGGTAAAAACAATCCATTTGTAGGCAATAGTTTAAATGTAGGTAACAATTCTAACAATGAAGATAATAGTACTATTAAATATGATTTTGTTATGACTCTAAAGCCTACAAGCTCTGATTTACCAACTATAGTTTTTGGAAAAACAAAGCTAGAGGACACTAATTCATATATTTTTGATGATGAGAATGCTATTAAAGATATTGTTATAAACTTTAAGTCTGAAGCTGGAAAGTACTATTTCCAATACAGCACAAGCAGAAATTTATATCCTGTAGCTGGAGACTGGATGGAGTTTAGTCCTGAAAATGCAAAGAGTATAGCGATTAAAATTTATTCAAGTCCAAGAAATTCTGCTAATGATGCATCTGGAGCTAATATTAAAATCGATAATAAAACTGATGTTATAGTAGATGTATATATTGAAAATGATGATACAACAAGACCTAGAGCTATTTTTGAGAGCAAGAAAGGAATTAGTATTAAATAATGTTTAAGCATATTTTAAGCAAGAAAGGCTTTACTATAATTGAGATAATTGTTACCTTAGCTATATTAGGGATAATTATAATGCCTATTATGTCTACCATTCTTACAGGATACAAGATCAATAGGATAGGTGAAATAGAGTATAGGTCTACTATGCTTGCTCAAAAGTATATGGAGAGGGTTAAGTCTTGGAAAACTCTTAATACTGCTGATATTAAAGAATATTCGGGAGATATAGATGGCTTTAAAACAAGACTATCATTGGAAAAAGTTGATTCTTTTGATAACAATCAAGTAGTTAAAGCTTCTAGTATGTATGACTTGTTTATAAATAGAAACGCTGGGTTTATAATATTTAAAAATAAAGATATAATTTTAAAGCAAATTAGCGATGAGGATGAATTTGATATTATTATAAATGATACTAATCTAGTAATAGGTGGAGAAACTATAGCGTTTAGTTTTACAAGCTTAGAGCCTAAGATTGGTATTGAAATTGATAAAAATATTAAAATTAATATTAGAAATAATACTGATAAAAAAGTATATATCGATATAATCGAAAATGATCTAAGTACTTATGTGTGTGACATAAATGTTATAAGTGGTCAAATCACAAAGAGAACTAATATAATCGAAAAATCATATACAAAGTCCGCTGAAGGAATCCTCTATAAAGTTATAATCAAGGTTACATATGAGGGCAAGGAAGTGTATGAGCTAATTGGATATAAGGTGTTTAACTGACTGAGAGGTTAGAAGATATTATGATATTTAAAAGATTTAAAGAAAATAATAAAGGATCAATACTAGCATTGATGATGGTTGTTATTGGAATTCTAGCAATTTTAGGAACTGCAACTATTGGACTTGCTATGTCTAATTTTAAATCAAAAATGTTAAGCTCAGTTGAGAAAACAAATTATTATTTAGCTGAAGCAGGATTAGAAGAGGTATATGCGAAAATATATAATATTGTTAGTGAAGCAATAGATTATGCAAATAAAGAAGCAATAAAAGAAATTGAAAAGTATAATGATGAATTATTTGAAGATACAGTTTTTTTAGTTGAAAATGGAGATAAAAAAATTGGTGACTCAGATATATGGTTTTTATCTTATGAGGATGGAAAGTATTTATATAATGAAGTGGCTATAAAAAATAGAGCTGAGGCTATATTTGTAAGTAGCTATCAAGACAAGGTAAAGGAAAAAATAGTACCAGGTGAGAGTAGTCTAATTGATTTGAATGGTAAGATTTCAAGCGGTATAAGCGGTATAGATGTATCTGCTATATTACCAGATATAGATTTTAATAGTAATGATATTCTTAGAATTGATTTAAGCTCAACATATGAAGCGAATGGAATAAGGAAATATGCAAAGGTAAGCTTAGATATTGATACTCCTAAATATAATGAGCCATATACTGTATATATGGAAAATATTGAAATACCAGTTAATCCACTTTGGACAAAGGCAATATCTAATGATGGAGATTTAATCATAAGTTCTCCAACAGAATTTAATACAGAGCTTTATTCTAAGGGAGATATTATAGTTAATAATAATGCTGTATTTAATAGAAATATAGCATCTCTTAGTGATATAGAAATTGCTTCAGGTGTTGATATTAAATTGCATGATTTATATGTAAGAAATATAAACTTAAATGGAAGTAATATAAATTTAACAACAAATAATTCTGCTCAGTTTTATGTAAAAGACGATTTTCTTATGAATAATGATAAACAAAATGTTGAAATTAATGGCGATTATTATGGATTTAGTGATGGTTCTAATAGTGAGGATAATACTCCTGACAAATCTAGTGCTATTACAATTAATAGTGATGACATAAATACAGGAGGCTCAAGCTTAGAGATTACAGGGAATTTAAATGTTACAGGAACTTCATATATTGCAGGAGTTTATCAGACTGGAGAAACCATATCCGTTAAGGGGAATTATGTTGCATATACTTCATTGTTAACAAAGGAGTCAACTCCTGAAAAATATAGGAATGTAATTTATGATATCATAGAAGGAACACATTTAATGCTAGTTGATACCTTTGAAGATGGAGTAACAAAACTAGGAGTTGCGCATAAAAATGAATTTTTTAATTTCTATTATTTAGAAAATAAAGATACAGACAGCAAGGGAAATTTAAAGCTGAATAATATTAATGTTGGTGGAAGCATTAAAACTTTAGGCAATATTATTAATAGCAATAGTGTTGAAATTGGAAAAGGGCTTGGAATTACAGAACATAATGAAGAATTTAAAGCTATGGAAAACAGACATTCTCTCATGACTAAGTTTTTAGGTGATGAAGACATTAGTCATATTGATAATAAAATAGATAATATCAATGTTGTTAAAGATACTATTTTTACTGGTAGTGGATTATTTAAACAAATAGGGGGTATAAATTATATATACAATACTAATCCTTTAAATGTAATTACAATAACTTTAGATGAATCTAAAGTATATTATGGATTTATAGTTAGTAATGCAGATGTTATAATTAACGGGAAGGGTACTTTTAGTGGATCTATTATATCTTCGAAAAATGTATATATTAATGACTCAAACAAAAAGACTATTAATTATAATGAAAGTGTTGTGTTAAGAGGATTAGCAAAATATCCAGAGTTATTTAATGCATTTAAAACTTATGAAATGCATAAACTTAAATACTATTCTACCGAAATATATGGTATAGATATACCAGAGGGTGCAGTAGTGAATGTTGATTATAGTAAACTATTAAAATTTACGAAATGGGATATCAGCAACTAGGATAAATACCTCGAAAGGTAAAATTTAAGTATGGAAAATAAAAAAAAGTTTCATAAATATAAAAAATATGCTATAATAAACCAAAGAGGCTTTACTTTAATTGAATTACTTGTTTCATTAGCACTATTTTCAATAGTTGCTATAATGATATTCTCCTTGTTTAATAATTATACAAAGTCAAGCAAAAGGCTTAATGATGAAATAGAGCTTCAGGCTCAAGGGCAAAAGTTGATAACTCTTATATCAGGCAAACTAATGGATTGCGAAGGATTTTCAAAGCTTTATGATAAGGACAATGAGGATGTTTTAATTAAATTTATAGATTCATCTGAAATAAGCGTTTTTAATATAAAGAATATTGATGGTAATTATGAGAGTTTTGTTCTAAATAATAAACTTTTATATTATCAATATATTTCAGATGGAGATCCTACAAAAAATGCAGAGATAACTGAAAGTAATATAGTTTCAAAATATATTGACAGTATAACTATAAGCTCCTCAGAAGAGGGGAAATCTATAAATAATACTGCATTTATCAATATTAAAATAAATTTTAAGAAGAATTTTTCAGACTATACAATAGAGCAGAACATACATTTAAGAAATTTAAGGTAGAGAGTGAGGAATAGAAAATGAAAAAAATATTTATTAGTATATTATTAATAAGTTTAATAATGTTAAATACTATAACTTCATACGCTGAAACTGTTGCTTATGAGGTTCCTATTACTCTGACAGCTTCAACTAAAGATGCAGAGGGAAAAGAGCAAAAGAATTTCCAACAAAGAGATAATATGAGCTTGGAATATATGATAACACCTCAGGATATTTCTCTTGGAAGTATTTCAAACAACAAGCCTATTGATATTGTATTAGTTTTAGATACATCTGGAAGTATGAATTATGTAGATGGTTATAATTATTATGATCCTTCTAGGCTCGAAAATTCAAAGGAAGCTATGAAAAGCTTTATTGATAAAATGTCAAAAGCTAAAAATGCTGATTTAATATCAGTTTCTATTGTAACTTTTGATTATTCAGCTGAAACAGTTATGGAATTTAAAAATGTATCTAAAGATTATGATGATATAATCGAAATAATAAATTCTATTACAGCTGAAGGAAGTACAAATGGTGGAGATGGACTTAGAATTGCATATAAAAATTTAAGTACTAATAGACCTATTGAAGCAGAAAAATATGTTTTATATTTAGCAGATGGCGAGAATAATGTTTTAACATATATTAATCAAATTGAAACTAAGTATGTATATAGACATGGTAATAGATATACTTATTTAGATAAATATTATGGTGACTCATTAAAGGATTTTGAATATAATTCGTTTGATTTTATGTATGGTTATAAATATGTACACAAAACAGACAACTCAGTATTATATACTGGATTAAAATATTATGGTAAAAATCTTATAAATCATAAGTATGATAAAAAGAAAAATTATGATGGATATGCTTACTATCTTGGTAAGGAGCAATATATTAGTAACTATAATTCAAATGGTTTACATATAACAGATCAGTTTTATAACTATGGTTCTTTAGGAAGTTTAAATCCTCTTGATTATGCTAAAACTGTTGCTAATTTGTTGCTTTCACAAAATGATGTTACAACATATGTAATTGGTGTTGGAGATAATAAAAATATAGATCAGAAGTATCAAAATACTGAAATTTGTAAGAGTGCAAATAATACTAACTTTATAAAAGATTATTATTCTGCTGTTGATGACACAGAAAAGTTAGATGAATTATACAATAGTATTGGAGATAAAATACTAGAAACCGTTTTGGTTAAGGATGTTCAATTGAAGATAGATTTTCCGGTAGATATTCAATATAAAGGAACTGAAAAAAATTTACTAAATATTCTAGACATTACAATAGATAATGCTAGTGTTATAGATACTAGTAAAATAATTGTAAATGATAATTCAATATTTATAAGTATTGATGATTTTGAATATACATATAATCCAATTGATAAGGCATATAAAGCTAATCCAATAAATCTTAATGTTAAAATGAATATTCCTGAGAACTGCCCAGTTGGAAAGGTTGACATGTTTTCAACTAATCTATCATATAAGGCATTGGGGCTTAACTTAAATATAACAGCTCCTGAGATATCATTCAATATAGTTGAGGGTATAAAACCTGTAAGTATAAGCTCAAGTCTTGAGATTTTCAAGGATGGTTCAGCAAGGCTAAGCATTATTCCTAGTGAAAAGCTTAGTACCTTAAATATTAAAACAACTGCAGATACAACAGATATATTTAAACAATATATCAATTTAGAAAAGGACAATGAATATATATTAGAGTTAACTTCAGAACAACTTAATGCTTTTCTTGAAGGAAAAATTTATTTAGAAACTATAAACAAGGTAGATGGAAAAGACATAATTGGTTTAGATGAAGTATCTATCATTAAATTCAGTGAGATTATTAATGAAAAGATCAATAGTGTTTCAGATACTCATAGATTATCGTTACTTCAGATTTTAGGAGAGCAAAACTTATCTGATTTTAATTTTATAGTAAATGGGAAAAACGTTGATAATATTGCACCAATATATTTAAATGGTATTCATAGTAAAGAGTTAGAGCTATTACATGGTAAAAATGAAATAATTATTTCACCTAAAAACTCATTCGGACATATTACAAAGCTACATTTTGATGTTGATGTTTGCGCAAAGAGACCAAGGCTTTCTTCAATGAATATCTCTCAAGAAAAAATTGATATCATTATAAGTAATGACAGCTGTAATCTAAAATCAGTAGTAGTTAAGTTATATGATAAGGATGGTAATTTTATTAAAACATATGAAGAATTGAACATAAATTCTTCGGTAAATCCTAATAAAAAGCAATTTAGTTTTAACTTGAATGAGTTAGATATATCTCAATATAACCTTGAAGTTGAAATAATAGATGTTCATAACAACGCTTTGTTATTAAATGATAGTGATTCAACTATATTAGAGAATGGAATTTACCTTAGAACTAAAAAAGATTTTTATAATGGCGGAATTGTTGCTAATTATAGGTATCAGTTTGCTATAAAGTTTATTGTATCTAAGCCAGTGGATTTGTTATTAGATATTGAAGCTGTACTTGCTGATGGATTTACATTAGAATCACGTGAAGTTATTTCAATTGATCTTAAAAATTGTAAGCTGTACTTAGTTGAAAATGATAAATTAATTAATTCAATTAACCAGTTTGATATAGATCAAAATAAACAGAGAGCGATTTACAAAATTAATAATATTGAATTTGGTAAAGAATATTTATTAGTTTTTGATTTAAAAATAAATTCATCATCTAATAAAATTAAAAGTATAATTCTAAATGCAAAGATGGGTAATGTTAATAAAAGTATAAATGTTCCAATTGAAGCAGCACCAAATCTTGATTAATAAAATAGAAATTTGATATTTAATGCCTTAATCTTATAGATTAAGGCATTTTATTGTTGATATTAAATAAAAAAAATGTTAAAATACTTAAGAGTTTAATTATTAATTTTTTTAGAAAGTAGGAAATACATATATAATTTGTATGTTATTAATATAATTATATATGGATAATATAAATGAAAGATTATGTAAGAGTAGGGAAAATTGTAAACACACATGGAGTTAAGGGCTGTATGAAGCTTATATCCTTAACGGATGATTTAGAAAGATTTGATGAGCTAGAATATGTGTATACTGAGATAGATAACAAGAAGAGAAATATTAATGATGTTTGGTATAGAAATGGGATGGTTTATTTAGAGCTTGAAGGTGTTAATAGTATGGATGATGCTGTAAAGCTAAAGGAATCCTATGTTTCTATTGACGAATCACAGCTTAAGGACTTACCAGAGGATACTTATTATATATATGAGCTTAAGGGTCTAGATGTTTATAGTACTGAAAATGAGCTTATAGGTAAAGTTAAGGAAGTATTTCAAACTGGTGCAAATGATGTATATGAGGTAGAAGGAAAATCTACAACATACTATATACCAGCTATAAAAAATATAGTAAAGGAAGTTAATATAAAGGAAAAGAAAATAACAATCAATGTTGTTGAAGGACTCTTAGAATGAAAATAGATATTATTACACTCTTTCCTGAACTTATTGAAACTTATACTAATAACGGTATTATAGGCAGAGGAGTAGAAAATAATTTACTTAAAATTAATTATGTAAACTTAAGAGAGTTTTCAGAGGATAAACACAAGAAGGTAGATGATTACCCATATGGTGGTGGACCAGGTATGCTTTTAAAGCCTGAACCACTTTATAATGCTATTTCTAGTATAAAAAGAGAAAATAGCTATGTTATATATCTTTCTCCAAAGGGGAATTTATTTACTCAACAAAAGGCAGCGGAATATGCTAGCTATGAGCATATAATATTTATTGTTGGTCATTATGAGGGTATTGACCAAAGAATTATAGATATGTTTGTGGATGAGGAGGTTTCAATAGGCGATTATGTTCTAACAAGTGGAGAACTACCAGCACTTATAATAACAGATGCTGTAGCTAGGTTGATTCCTGGAGTTCTAGGATCTATGGAGTCAATAGTAGAGGAATCTCATAGTAGTAATTTATTGGAATATCCACAATATACAAGACCAGAGGAATTTATGGGTCATAAGGTTCCTGAAATTATTCTTTCAGGTAATCATCAAAAGATTAAGGCTTGGAGAGAGTTAAAATCAATTGAGCTTACAATAGAAAGAAGAAAAGATAAATTAATTGATATTGATAGTAAAGAAATAGAAAAGAGATGCGAAAAATTAGACAAAATTATTAAGAGGGGATAATTATGCCGTTAGTGATAGATACTTTAAAAGAATATATAGCTGTTGGGTTCATGATAGCATCTACAGTGTTTTTTTTGTGTGTTATTGTGTATCATATAGTCTATAAATTATTAATGCATGGTAAGAAAAAGCTGAGTTATGAAAAAGCATTTGTTTTCAGTATTTTTATTGCATATATTTATGTAGTCATTAATACAACAATTTTAGCAAATTTTAGAGACTCTATGATAAGTGGTATAAACTTAGAATTATTTAATTCTTATAGAAAAGTTCTTCATAGGTTTTCAAACAGCATTGTATGGCGTGATATTATTTTAAACATATTTATGTTTATGCCTTTTGGTTTTTTATTACCTTTGTTGAGCAAGCAATTTTACAAGCCTTATATTACTTGGGTGTTGAGTTTATTATTTACACTGAGTATTGAAATTACTCAATTTATTATTAAGGTTGGAGCTTTTGATGTAGATGATATTTTTAATAATTTCTTAGGATCAATAATTGGATATTTCCTTGCAATGTCATTGTTATCATCAAAATATATTAAAAAGAAAAATAAACCAAAATACTTTTTATTATATTTTATACCATTATTATTAATAGTATTTGGATTTTTAGGATATTATATTTATTGTTATATGTATTAAAAATATAGTGTAACAATTTTTTAGAATATTTAAAAAAAACCTTGCTTTAATAAATCTCTTGTGCTATACTTTTTAAGGAGTATACGGCGGTCCTCTGTAATTTCATTTCATGAACGCTTAAAATGAAGGGAGGTATACATAAATGGATTTAATCAGATCAATTGAACAAGAACAATTAAAAGCAGAAGTTGAATCATTCAATGTTGGTGATACTGTAAAGGTGCACTATAGAATTAAAGAAGGTAACAGAGAAAGAATTCAGGTTTTTGAAGGAATTGTTATTAAAAGACAAGGTGGAAGCAGTAGAGAAACTTTTACAGTTAGAAAGATTGCTTACGGAGTAGGAGTTGAAAGAACATTCCCAGTTCATTCACCAAGAATTGAAAAAATTGAAGTGGCTAGACAAGGTAGAGTTAGACGTGCTAAGTTGTTCTATCTTAGAGAGAGAACAGGTAGAGCTGCTAAAGTTAAAGAAAAAAGATCATATTAATTATAAAAAATCGAGGGAAATTCCCTCGATTTTTTACAAGAGGAAAAAGGATGAATATAAATTGGTATCCAGGTCATATGAAAAAGACCAAGGATTTGTTAAAAGAGAATTTAAAATTAGTTGATTTAGTTATAGAGCTTATTGATGCGAGGATTCCTAGAAGTAGTAAAAATCCTGACTTTGATGAGTTATTTGCTAATAAAAAGAGATTATTAATAATTAATAAATATGATTTAGCAAACCCAAATTTAAATAAAGCTTGGGAAGAATACTATAAAGGCTTAGGTTATTATACTGTTTTATATAATTCAAATGATAATAAGGAATTGAAAAAACTTGAAGCTGTTATTGAAGAAGCAACTGCTGATATTGCTGAGAGATATCGTAAAAAGGGTATAATGAATAAGGTTATTAAAGCAATGATTGTTGGAATACCAAACGTTGGCAAATCAACACTTATTAATTCAATAGCAAAAAGAAAAAGCGCAAAAACTGGGAACATGCCTGGTGTAACTAAGGGTAAGCAGTGGATTAGACTTCCAAAAAACATTGATTTACTAGACACACCTGGAATACTATGGCCTAAATTTATCAGCGAAGAATGTGCTCTGAATTTATCGTTTACTGGAGCAATAAAAGAGGAAGTATTGCAAATTGAAGAAATAGCTTATAGCTTTGTAGATAGAATAACTAAAATAGATAAAAATGCTATTACAAATAGATATGGAGTAGAGCTTTCTGATAAGACGATAGAGGTCATTGATAATATCGCATTTAAAAAGGGCTGTATTTTAAATAAAAACGAAGTTAATTATGAGCGTGTTAGCAGGATGATTTTAAATGATTTTCAAGATGGGAAGCTTGGAAGAATAACTTTAGAAAAACCTGATAATGTATAGAAATTTAAATTGAATTTTGATATTGACATAAAATTATTTTCTTGTATATAAATATTAAAAATAGTTTTATTTTTAAAGAATAGGGGTTAAAATGCTTCAAATTGAGAATGAGATCTACGAAAAGGGATATAAATATATAGCTTGTATTGATGAGGTAGGTAGAGGCTGTTTAGCTGGAAGTGTTGTAACTTGTGCTATAATAATGCCAAAGGGACTTCTTATTGAAGGTGTAAATGATTCTAAGAAATTGAGTGCAAAAAAGAGAGAAGAGCTATTTGATATAATTCTTGAAAAGTCAATTGCTTTTGGTATTGGAGAGATTGATTGTACAATAATTGATGAAATAAATATAAAAAATGCTACCAAAACGGCTATGCTTCAAGCTGTTGCAAATTTAAAGACAAAGGATGGACAAGCTATCGTACCAGATTACTTGCTTATAGATGCTGAAAAGCTAAACACTACAATCCCTCAGTCTAATATAATTCATGGTGATGCAAAATGCCATGGAATAGCAGCAGCTTCGATTATTGCAAAGGTAACAAGAGATAGAATGATGGACGAGCTTGACAAGCTTTATCCTGAATATAATTTTAAGAAAAACAAAGGCTATGGAACTAAGGCACATACTGATGCTTTACATAAGTATGGAACCACAAGCATTCATAGATTAAGCTTTTTAAAGAAGATATTAAATAATTTTGAACAATTAGAAATTTTTTAAGAAATACATCAATATATAAATTAATTAAAGTGGTATAGGGGTATATCATATAAGTATTATGGGGGATAATATGTATAAGGAAAACAAGGGGTTTTGCTTTGAGGAAATAGCAAAGAGGTATTTACAATCCAATAATTACCTAATTTTGGACACTAATTTTTATTGCAGGTTTGGTGAGATAGACATCATTGCACTAAAGAATAGTGTTATTTGTTTTGTAGAAGTAAAGGGAAGAAAAAACACTGATTTTGGTTATCCAAGGGAATATGTAACTCCATCTAAAATCAAGAAGATTATTAGTGCTGCAAAGTATTATCTCATGAAGAAAAGTTGTGAAGATATTGTCTGTAGATTTGATGTGCTTGAAATAATCCTTGATAAAAGGGAGATAAATCATATTGAGAATGCTTTTGAAGCTTAACAAAAAGCGAACGCCATTGCTCTATAGAATTAAAATATAAATAAAATTATATAATTAAACATATGAATAAAGGGGGATAATTAAATGTTATCAAAGGTTAAAGCTTGTGTATTGCAAGGACTTGAGGGGTGTATTGTTGATGTTGAAACAGATCTATCAAGTGGCTTACCAAATTTTTCAATTGTCGGATTAGCTGATATATCAATTAAGGAGTCTAAGGAAAGAGTTAGAGCATCTATTAAAAATAGTGAGTATAAGTTTCCAGTTAGCAGAATTACAGTGAATTTAGCTCCTGCAAGTCTAAAAAAAGATGGAAGTCAGATGGACTTGCCTATAGCAGTGGGAATTCTGTCGGCAAGTAAGATAATAAAAGCGAATGTAGAAGATATTTGTTTTATTGGGGAGCTCTCACTTGATGGCAATATAACTAAAATTGATGGAGCTTTACCACTAGTATTAAGCCTAAGAAACAACCATATAAAGAAGGTCATAATTCCCAAAGAAAATAAAGAAGAATGTGGTGTAATAGATAATATTGATATTATTCCTGTTAAATCATTAAATGAGCTTGTAGCTTATTTAAATTCAAAAATTGAAATACTTCCATATAAATCTAAGTATGAGCAATATTTAAATGATACTGATTATGTTGAAGATTTTTCTGAAATAAAGGGACAAGCTGCACTAAAAAGAGCAGTTGAAATATCTGCAGCTGGTGGACATAATCTCTTAATGCTTGGCCCTCCAGGTTCGGGGAAAACCATGATAGCAAGAAGAATACCATCAATATTGCCAGATTTATCATTTGAAGAGTCCTTAGAGGTTACAAAAATTTATAGTATTTATGGACAACTAAATGAAACAGGTTTAATTAGAAAGAGACCTTTTAGAAGTCCACATCACACTATATCTAGAGCAGCTCTTGCTGGTGGTGGTAAAAATTCTAAGCCTGGGGAAGTTTCACTTTCTCATCATGGAGTATTGTTTTTAGATGAAATGCCAGAGTTTCCTAAATCTGTTTTAGAGGTTTTAAGACAGCCTATGGAAGATGGCATAATTTCAATAGCAAGGGCGAATAATAGCTACAGCTATCCGGCTAGCTTTATGCTAATTGGTTCTATGAATCCATGTCCATGTGGATTTTTAGGAGATCCAAAGCATGAATGTTCTTGCAATCAAGGACAAATCAATAAATATTTAAGCAAGATATCTGGACCACTACTTGATAGGATGGATATTCAAATAGAGGTTTCGCCTGTATATTATGATGATTTAAATAGCAACGCAAAGGAAGAGTGCTCAAAGGATATTAAGGAGAGAGTTATTAAAGCAAGAAAAATTCAATTGGAACGTTATAAGGACTTAGATATATATACAAATTCTCAGTTATCTGCTAAGCATTTAGCAAAATATTGTAGGGTAGATAAAGCTTCGCAGGAGCTCTTAAAGCTAGCTTTTGATAATCTAGGCTTAAGTGCTAGAGCATATAGTAAAATTTTGAAGCTAGCAAGAACGATAGCAGATTTAGAGGCTAGTAATAGTATAACTGAAATTCATGTTGCAGAAGCAATTCAGTATAGAAGCTTAGATAGAAAATATTGGGGATAAAAATACCACTTTGTGGCATTAAGAAAGGTGAAATATGTCAATTAATAATAAAATAATTATTGCATGGTTAAATTCTGAGCAAAGCATTGGAATAAAGACTATTGAAAAACTTATATATCATTTTGGAACTGCTGAAGCTATTTGGGATAATTTACTTGAAGAAAAGGATAATATAAAGTTTTTAAAGGATGATGCTATCGATAATTTAATAAAGAAGAAAAGTAGTTTTGAGGGAAAATTTCTAGAAAAATTAGAGAAAGAAAATGTAAAAGTAACAGTAATATTGGATGATGATTATCCAATAAAATTAAGGGATATTATAAAACCTCCAAGTATATTGTATTGCAAGGGAGACATAAGCTGCCTAAACGATTTATCCATTGGAATTGTTGGCTCAAGAAAAGCAACAGAGTATGGTAAACAATGTGCTGATAAATTTGCTAAGGAGTTGGCTAGCTGCGGGATAACTACTATTAGTGGATTAGCTTATGGAATAGATACAATCGTTCATAGGAGCACAATTAAAGCAACTGGAAAAACAATTGGTGTTTTAGGTTGTGGTATTAATATTATTTATCCTCCAAAAAACAGAGAGCTTTACGAAAGCATTGAAGCTTCTGGTGGAGCAATTGTTACGGAATATCCTTTTGATATGGCTCCATTAGCTGGTAATTTCCCATGTAGAAATAGAATTATAAGTGGTCTGAGCTCTGGTATATTGGTTGTTGAAGCACAAGATAAAAGTGGAACGCTTATAACTGCAAGTCATGCTGCTGATCAAGGAAGGGATGTCTTTGCTATCCCTGGTAATATTAATTCTTTGTTTAGTATTGGTACTAATAAACTAATTAGGGATGGCGCAAAGTTAGTATTAAGTGTTGAGGACATAATTGAAGAGTTACCTGAATTTAATATTTTAAAACATAATAATAAATCAAAAAAAATTAATTATGATATTTTAAATAAAATAGAGAAAGATATAATTGATATATTAAAAGATGGAGAAAAAACTTGTGACGATATATCAAATTTTAAAAAATATTCTATTGCTGAAATTTTAAGCTGTTTAAGCATTTTAGAAATGAAATCAATCGTAATTCAAACAACTGGAAAAAAATTTATGCTTGCAAATTAATTAATAATAGTATATACATATATAATTGTAGATATTTAATAATTTATTTTCATGATAACTCATTACTTGATTAATTATAATAAATTATTATTAGATGATCCATAAAACATGGAGGATATATGGAAAAAAAGTTAGTAATTGTTGAATCTCCTGCAAAGGCTAAAACTATAGGAAAATTTCTTGGAGCTAATTACGTAGTTAAGGCTTCTGTTGGTCATGTTAGAGATTTGCCGAAAAGTAAGATCGGCATCGATATAGATAATAATTTTGAGCCTAATTATATCACTATTAGAGGTAAGGGAGATATAATAAAAGAATTAAAAAAAGAAACAAAAAAAGCTAAGCAAGTTTATCTTGCAACTGACCCTGATAGAGAAGGGGAAGCCATATCATGGCATCTTTCAAAAATATTAGGTTTAGATGAGAATAGTGAAAATAGAATTGAGTTTAATGAAATTACAAAGGATGCAATTAAAAGGGCAGCTAAGAATCCAAGAAAAATTAATACAAGCTTAGTTGATGCACAGCAGGCAAGGAGAGTCTTGGATAGACTCGTGGGATATAATATTAGTCCGCTTTTGTGGAGAAAAATTGAAAAGGGCTTGAGCGCCGGTAGAGTTCAATCTGTTGCATTAAAGCTAATATGTGATAGAGAAAAGGAAATAAATGACTTTGTTTCTGAAGAATATTGGAATTTAGATATTGAATTAATTGAAAAGAAGAAAAAATTTATAGCTAAGTATTATGGAAGATTAGAAGAGAATACTTCAGCTAAAGCTAATAGCTCAAATGATGAAGAATTTATTTCTAATTCAAAGTATAAAATTAGTAAGATTAAGCTAAAAAGTAAAGAGGATACTGATGCGGTTATAAACAGTATCGATAAAAATGCTTTATCAGTTTATAAAATTGAGAAAAGTAGAACTATTAAAAAACCAAATGCACCATTTACAACAAGTAGCTTGCAACAAGAAGCAAATAAGAAATTAAACTTTTCATCAAAGAAGACAATGATGATTGCACAGCAGTTATATGAAGGAATTAATATAAAAGGTGAAGGAAGTGTCGGTTTAGTAACATATATTAGAACCGATTCATATAGAATTTCAAATGAAGCTCATGAAAATGTAAAAAACTATATTGTTGATAGCTATGGTCAAAATTATTATTCACACAATGAATATACTAAGAAAAGCAAGGTAGAAGCGCAGGATGCTCATGAGGCTATAAGACCTACCTATGTTGATAAGAGCCCAGATAAAATAAAGGATTCATTGAGTGCTGACCAATATAAATTATACAATTTAATTTGGAGAAGATTTGTTGCTTCACAAATGTCAGATGCATTATTTGACATAACTACAATTGTGTTTAATAGTAATAATAATATATTTAAATCTTCTGGTAGTATAATGCAGTTTGAGGGTTTTAAGAGGATATATAATTATAGCGATAGTTCAAAGGATGTACTTCTTCCTATTATTAATGAGGGTGATTTAGTAAATATTAACAGTATCTTACCAGAACAGTTATTTACTAATCCTCCTGCTAGATATACTGAAGCTACATTGATAAAAATGATGGAAGTGTTGGGAATTGGAAGGCCAAGTACTTATGCTCCAACAATTATTACTATTACAAATAGAGATTATGTTATTAAGGAAAAAAACAATTTAGTTCCAACTGAAATGGGACTTATGGTTAATGAAATGTTAGTTAAATATTTTAATAATGTTATTAATGATAAGTTCACAGCAGGACTAGAAAACAAGCTCGACGAGGTTGCTAATGGAGATGTTGATTGGCATAATATTATTAAAGAGTTCTATGATGAGTTTAAGCTTTCTCTTGATGTTGCTGATAAGGAAATAGAAAAGGTTGAGCTAAAGGATGAGATAAGTACTGAAAAATGTGATAAATGTGGAGAATTTATGGTTGTTAAGAAGGGTAGATTTGGTAAGTTTTTAGCTTGCCCAAATTATCCAGAATGTAAAACAACTAAGAAAATAGGTCAAAAGGAAACTGCTGAGGAAACAGATATTGAATGTGAGCTTTGTGGAGCAAAGATGCTAAAAAGAAAAGGAAGATTTGGAGACTTTCTAGCTTGCTCAAAATATCCAGAATGTAAAAATACTAAGCAAATATCTCAAAAAATTGATACTCCTTGTCCGAAGTGTGGGAAAGACATAGTTGTTAGATTTACTAAGAAGGGTAGAAGGTTTTTTGGCTGTAGCGGATATCCTGAATGTGATTATGTATCATGGACAGATCCAAGTAAAGAAAGTAAAGAAGGTAAATAATATTTTAAAATATGGTCAATAGTCAAACTAAATTAGACTTTGAACATATAAATTAGACATATTGAGA
>JAEAME010001018.1_pt1 | contig 22404 bp, 21 predicted proteins | sample 8958731 | NCBI WGS metagenome assembly JAEAME01 (sample SAMN16933194, study PRJNA681113) | bioreactor sludge metagenome | isolation source: anerobic bioreactor sludge (Control) | place: India:Bengaluru | collected 2018-10-24 | reverse complement strand
CCAACTGGGGAAAAATGGCGAGCTAAAAGTCGCTGTTTTTAGAGTGCACTCAATATTAAAATGATATTAGTTGTATGTAACTTATAGACTCTACAAAAATAGAACGAAAATTAAACGATTTTTGAATTGAAGCTATGAAACGACAAAAGATAAAACAGCAATTTGTGATTTGTATTCAAAATAATGACTGCGAAGATTTAGAGGCAGGCAAAGTATATCAGGTTTATTCAGATGAGTATGCTTTTAACAAAGATAATCTTGACAGTCGAAAGGTTAGTCCTTGATTCTTATTATACAAACAAAAGCTTCCCCAACCCAGCTTGCAGAAATGCTGGAAGAATTAAATCTGATCATCAAATTAGCGGTGGATGTTCGGCGCAAAATTCTGGCTGGCGGTGATCTGATGCATGCCGATCATCAGCAATCAAACAGCAAATCGAAGATATTATCCGACAGTTGTTGGAGGGAGTATGAGCAAATTAGAAAAACTTCGCTCCCGCTATTTGCACGACTCCATCGCTATCAGGTTGGGATGACTGGCTGCCAATTTAGCACGAGTGGCAAGCTTTTCAAAACATGAAGGAAATAAAGAAGCTGCGCTGACTACCTTGCAAGAAAGCAAATGGTTCATTGAATGGACGGCGGGCGAGCTTGATTTTCAACAAGCAGCCGAGTTGATAGATTTGCAGTTGCAAATAGCGCTATGGCAATTTCAGTCAAATAAGAAATGGAATGATGACGCCTGGCGGTCTGAATTGATTGCGCTATCAAATCAGTGGTCACAACGGGTTTTGCAAATGTCAGGTTTGATAAATCAATGACCACGAAATTATAATCTAAAGGGAAACCATTGAATATTATTTGGAGAAAACGATGAACGTCGATAAAGAGTTAGTTGACAGAGCACTAAAACTAAAACCACAGGATAAAATTTTTTTGCTTGAGGCGATAGTCGAAAGCCTGGATAAGCCTGACAAATATATCCAGGATGTCTGGTTAAAAGAAGCTCAAGCCAGGCTAATCGCTCATCGAAAAGGAATAACAAAAGGTATTCCAGTTGAAGAAGTTCTTGGTGAAAGTCTATGAAAATTATTTTTGATGATTTAGCCAACGAAGAATTCAACGATGCGGTCGAGTACTACGAATTTCAGGTTCACGGTTTAGGACAAAGTTTTCGAGAAGAGATTAAACGAGCGCTTAGAACAATAAAGCGTTTTCCTAAGATCGGAGCTATTGAAGACTGGGACATCAGAAGATATATTTTGCATAGATTTCCTTACAAGATTATGTACTCTATTGAAAAGGACTATATTTATATCATTGCCATTGCTCATACGCATCGAGAGCCGAGTTATTGGATAGACAGACTTGGAAACTAAATATCTTTGGATCAAGCTTTATAAAAAAGTAGTAAGGAGTCCCCGTGCCAAAAATTCGTATTGGAGTTTTTGTCTGTAACTGCGGCAGCAATATTGCTGGGTTTTTGAAGTGCAGCGACATCGCTGAATATGCGAAAACGCTACCCGATGTGGTTTTTACCAGGGAAAATTTGTTCTCCTGCTCTGAGGCAGGCGTGAAAGATATTAAAAATGCCATTATCGAAAACAAGCTCAATCGAGTCGTGGTGGCGGCATGTACGCCCCGAACCCATGAGCCGACCTTTCGGGCGGCTTGTGAAGAAGCAGAGATGAACCCGTTCCAGTTCGAGTTTGTGAACATTCGGGAGCATTGCTCCTGGGCGCATAAGAACGAGACCGACCTGGCAACCCAGAAGGCAAAAGATTTGATTCGCATGGGCGTTGCTCGTGCCGCATTGTTGGAGCCGCAGCAATCCATCGTTGCCAGTGTAGAGCCGACGGCATTGGTGATCGGCGGCGGCATTGCGGGAATGACGGCGGCACAATCGCTGGCGCTGCGTGGTTTTCAGGTGACGCTGGTGGAACGAGAGGCCAGAATGGGTGGATTGGTCAACCGACTCCATCAGATTCAGCCTGGTGATATTTCAGCAGAAAAAATGATCAGCGAAAAAATCGAAGCCATCACCTGCGATCCACGGGTCGAAGTGATTACCAATGGGAAGCTGTCAAATGTTGCAGGTTACGTGGGGAATTACGTCGCAACGATTCAAAATCAGAATCAGGAGGAGTTGAAGAAAAAATTTGGTATAATTATCGTTGCCACAGGAGCCAGGGTGCTCAATGGCGATGGGATGTTTCATTACAACGGGAACGACATTATCACCCAGCTTGAATTGGAGCAACGACTTCAACAGAAAAAGTTCTCGGCCCAAAATGTAGTCATGATTCAATGCGTTGGCTCTCGCAATCGGGAGCGGGTCTATTGCTCTCGCATCTGCTGCATGACGGCGATCAAAAATAGCATCATCATCAAAGGGAAGAATCCGAATGCGAAGGTGTTTATTTTGTATCGTGACCTGATGTGTCATGGCGTGGAAAATGAGGAATACCTGCGCCGAGCCAAGCAGTTGGGCGTAAGATTTATCAAATTTTCAGAGGAAAAACCACCCGAAGTTGATGGCAAGCAGGTGAAAGTTTTCAATGATGTATTGGGCAGGGAGATGACCATCGACTTTGACCTGCTGGCGCTGGCAACTCCTTTTATCCCGAATGATGGTGTGGAAGAGCTGTCAAAGATGTTGAAGGTGCCATTGGATGAAAATAAATTCTTTTTAGAAGCGCACATCAAATTACGGCCGCTGGATTTCGCCACGGATGGAATTTATGTCTGCGGCACCGCCCATTGGCCTGCTTCGACCAGCGAAGCAATTTTTCAGGCATTGGGAGCAGCGGCACGGGCATCGATTCATTTGACCCGACAGGAAGTTGCCGTCGAGCCAATCGTCTCGATTTTATTTGATGAAGATTTATGTCGTGGCTGTGGACTCTGCGCTGCGGTTTGTCCTTACGGAGCGATTGAGATGGTGCAGACGGCGAAGGGGATCAAAGCCCACATGATTGCCGTGGCATGCAAAGGCTGCGGCACCTGTGGAGCGACCTGTTACAAACATGCCATCAAGATGAATCATTTTTCGGATGAGCAATTGCTGGCGCAGATTCAGGTGGCGTTTGAAGAATAGATATTTTTAAATTTTGGATTGGAAAAGATATTTTTCTCCAACGGATTGAAACAACCCAACTGATATAAATTTGAGCTTTTCATCTGTTGGATTGTTTCTATCAGTTGGAAATCAATTTATAATGTAGTAAATTGAATTTAATTTCAAAGCTTAAAATCAAGGAAAAAAACTAATGCCAGAAAATTTCCACCCCAACATTCTCGCATTCTGCTGCAATTGGTGAGCTTACGGAGCAGCAGACCTCGCCGGGGTTGCGAGGTTACAATATAGTCCCGACATTCGCATCATTCGGGTGATGTGTTCGGGACGAGTCGATCCCGTGATGATGATCGAGGGATTTCTTCACGGCGCTGATGGCGTATTTGTCGGCGCCTGTTTGCCAGGGGAATGCCATTACTCCACTGGGAATTTTAACGCCCAGGGAAAAATCATCATGACGCAGAAAATTCTGCATCACGCTGGCATCAATCCTGATCGGCTGGTATTTCGGATGATGTCCAGCGCTGAGGGGGCGAAATTTGTCTCGTTTGTGACCGAGTTTCAGAATTCGATTCGCAGTCTGGGAAAATTAGGCTCGGTTGAAAATATTTCCAGCGATGATTTGAAATTAAAACTCACTGCCGCTCGCCATGCGGTCGAGGGCAAGAAGCTCCGCTGGGTGGTTGGCAAGCGAATGGAGTTTATCGAAAAAGGAAATCTTTACGGAGAAAAATTTACTGAGCATGAAATCCATCGTCTGTTCGAGGAAGTGGTGATGGACGAGTTGGCAATTCAGGAGATCAAGATTAGGGTAAAAGAACAGCCGTTGAGCGTTAAGCATTTAGCGCAGCAATTGAATTTGCCGCCGAAACGTGTATTGCGCCAGTTGGTGGATATGCGACGGATGGGGCTGGTGAAAATTGCTGGCATCCAGGATCGGGCGCCGTTGTGGGTAGTGTGTTAAAACAAAATAAATGTGAACAGGGAATTGATGGAATGGTGGACATTTATCCAATAAATTCAAGGAGGGTAATGCGAATGTGAAAAAGTGATGAAGCGTTAATCTGAATCTTATGAAAAATTCTAGTAGAATTTTATATGCAACGTTTATTCTTGAATTATGATTAAAAAAAATTATTCGAAATCTTAACTTTCAGGGAGTGAAAAGTATGGCAAAAATCGATTTCAAATTAGAGAATCTGGAAAAAATGTTTCCCTCGCATTTTACTCAGGAACAGGTTGCTAAGGGACAGACGGCATTCTTAAAAGAACTGGCATTTTATACGCATAAATTTTATGGCGGCAAAATCATGACTGTACCCAAATGCGGCTTGTATAGCTTTAATTGGTTTAATGTGTGGTACACGCCTGGCGTCTCGAAAATTTCCACTACGATTCGGGATAATAACGATTGTTCATTCGAGCTATCCAATCGAGGCAATTCTGTTGCGATCGTTACCGATTCAACCCGAGTGCTGGGAGATGGTAACTGTACACCTCCTGGTGGATTGGGCGTGATGGAAGGCAAAGCCATGCTCATGAAATATCTGGGCGGAATTGATGCGACGGCAATTTGTATCGACAGCCGGAATGAAAAGTGCGAGCATGTGCCTGAAAAAATTATTGATCTGGTGAAAATGATCCAACCGAGTTTCGGCGCGGTGAACTTAGAAGATATTCAGCAACCGAATTGCTACAAGATTCTGGACACGCTGCGTGAAGAGTGCGATATCCCGGTATGGCACGATGATGCCCAGGGAACTGGCTGTGTGACCGTAGCAGGCTTGATCAACGCCCTGAAAGTTGTCAATAAGAAAATGCACGATGCCAGGATCGTGTTCTGGGGCGCTGGCGCTTCGAATACCACGATTGCCCGACTGATGATGATCGATGGCGCTGATCCCGCTAAAATAATTGTGTTCGATAGCAAAGGGGCTTTGCATAAAAATCGGGAAGATATTAAAAAAGATCCACGGTTCTATCGCAAGTGGGAGCTATGCGAACATACCAATCCCAAATGTGTGACGGACATTATCGAAGCCTGCAAAGGTGCTGATGCCTTAATTGCGTTGTCCACACCGGGTCCCGATGTGGTAAAACCAGCCTGGATTCAGGTCATGGGTTCCAAGCCGATCGTGATGGCCTGCGCCAATCCTGTTCCTGAAATTTATCCGTATGCGGCAAAGCAAGCTGGCGCTTATATTGTGGCAACTGGCCGCGGCGATTTCCCCAACCAGGTTAATAACTCACTTGGCTTCCCCGGCATTCTGAAGGGCGCCCTGACAGTCCGCGCCAAAAAGGTCACGGATGAAATGGCGATTGCAGCGGCGCATTCTATGGCAGAGTTTGCTGAAAAACGAGGGATTAATCCAGAAAATATTATGCCGAAAATGGATGAGCATGAGGTATTTCCGAATGAGGCAAGGGCAGTGGGCTTGAAAGCGGTGGAGCAGGGAGTCGCCCGTAAGATTATGACGGGTGATGAGATTTATAAAACTGCTAAAGAGGATATCATGAAATCCCGGGCGATTTTTGAAACATTAATGGATAAGGATTTCATTCAAAAGCCTCCGGAAGAGCTTATTAAAAAAGCATTGGACAAAGCAATCGAAGCGGTGGCGTTGTAAGCTGAATATCATTTTTTAGTGTGATGAAACTTATTGATTCAAGTTTTATCGTGCAATTATTTTTATTGGAGAGAAATGTATGAGAAAAATTATTTTCTATTTAATTGTCGGGGGATTATTGATGATTGGAGGCAGGTTCAATCTTATTTTCGCCCAGATCACTTTAACATCGAAAGATGCTCCCAGCGCATTGGGAGTTTATTTTGTGATGAGCTATGCTGATACCGTAGCAGTAAATCTTGGTGAACCTGGAGAAAATAAGTATTGGGATTTTAGCAATGTGCCTCTTGAAGAGGAAGATTACTGGCGCGTGGTTGATTTGAACACGACTCCACTTGGTTATCGATTTCCCAATGGAAATCTTGCCTATAAGGTCACCGAGCAAGTTCAAGATACGACTTTTATTACTTATAACTATGTGCGATTGACTGACACGGAATTGACGCAATTAGGCAGAGGGGTGTTCAAAGTAGTGGGAACTGACACGACAGTCAAAAATATTGTTGTCGCCAAGCGCACTAAACCACAATTGAACTTGCCGGTCACTTATGGAAATCCAGAGTGGGCTTCAATTCTTGAATTGGATACGCTGTATTTGGGATTTGAGGCGACGGTAAAAGATTCAAATTACAATCGAATCGATGCGTGGGGAACAATTAAAACCGCATTTGGGGAATTCCCCTGCTTGAGAATTCGACAGGATCACAGCGTATTTGCTCGTGCAAAACTGTTGCCGTCTTTAAAACTGGCGCTTGAAATCAACGTCAATTACTACTGGGTTACTCATGACTATGGAATTATCGCTACGGTAACTGGCATGAGCGATGTGACAAATCCGAATCCTGATCCCATTTATACGATTGCAAAAAGCATCAACATCATGACCAACTTTCTGACTTCGATTCAGGATGTCACGTCAGGAGCAGTCCCGCAGGAATTTGAGCTGTTGCAGAATTACCCAAACCCATTCAATCCTAAAACGACAATTCGTTATCAGCTTAATGCCCCAGCAGAAGTCAAATTGAAGGTATTTAATATTGCCGGGGAGGAGGTGGCTTTGCTGGTTCGAGCTAAACAAAACGCTGGGAATTTTGAAGTTGAATGGAATGCCGGAAATTTGCCGTCGGGAATTTATTACTATCAAATCCAGGCGAATCAAAATCAGGTGACGCGAAAGTGTCTGTTATTGAAATAGCAAAGCAAAGGGCGGGGAGCAAAGCTTGTTTTCACTAAGTCTCCACGCACCTGACGCCATTCTTTTTTGAAATAGGAGAGGTTGTATAAAAGAGAAGAGTCGAGATTTCAATATGAGCGAACAAGCAAGGAAACAGCCGGGAGCTGTTTTAGTCTGCGGCGCGGGAATCACTGGAATTCAAACCGCATTGGATCTGGCAAACTCTGGCGTGAAAGTCTATCTGGTAGAAAGTAAGCCGACCATCGGGGGCTTGATGACGAAGCTGGATCGCACCTATCCTTCAGACCTGCCAGCATTGTGTCAATTGGCGCCAGCAATGGATGCGGTGAGTCGCCATCCCAATATCGAGCTGATTACCAACGCGGATATTCTGAATATTAAAAAGAAGGATGGTATCTTTGAAGCCAGTATCAGAAAAAATCCCTATCGCGTCAATGAAAAATGTATCGATTGCGGCGCCTGCGTTCAGGTTTGTCCGATAAAACCTTACAGTAAATTTAATGAAGGACTGTCGCTTCGCACTGCAATCGATATCAACGACAAAAGCGCTTTTTCATACTGCTATGAGATTGAAAAAGAGACGCCCATCTGCCAGGAGACCTGCCCAATTCATATCGATATCCGGAAATATATCGGACTGATTGCTGACGGTCGCTACCTTGATGCGCTGGCCGTGGTTCGAGAGCGAAATCCTTTGCCCGCAATTTGCGGACGGGTTTGCAATCATCCCTGTGAAAGTGCCTGTAATCGCGGGAGGCAGGATGAGCCAGTGGCGATCGATGCGCTGAAATGCTTCGTGGCTGATTATGAATTGGAATTGAGAAAGCAGGGCAAGATTCCCAAACCGGTCGTTCCACCAGTCAATGAAAAATTGGGCAAAGTGGCCATCGTTGGATCGGGGCCAGCAGGATTAACGGTCGCTCATGATCTAGCACTCAAAGGAATTCGGTCAACTATATTTGAATCTGCCCCGGTGCCAGGCGGAATGCTCTGGCTGGCGATTCCCGAGTATCGGCTGCCACGAGACATTATCCAGACCGAAGTCGATTATATCTGCGACCTGGGCGTCGAGCTGAAATTGAATACGCCCATCAATAAAGAATTCACCATTGATGATTTATTGAAGGATGGCTACCGTGCGGTGTTTCTGGGAATCGGCGCGCATCAAGGTTTAAAATTAGGCGTGCTCGGCGAGGATGATTATGAAGGATTTTTGGATTGCATTGTTTTTTTAAGGCGTGTGAATCTGGGCGATACCACCAAGCCCGGCCGAAAAGTGATCGTCATCGGCGGCGGGAATTCTGCCATCGATGCGGCCCGAACCGCTCTGCGCGTGGGTTCAGAAGAGGTTCATATTGTCTATCGCAGAACGGTAAAAGAGATGCCAGCCAATCCCTGGGAAATTGAAGAGGCTGAAAAAGAGGGCGTCAAAATCTCATATCTGGCCGCGCCAGTTCAAATATTGGGTGAGAACGGCAAAGTGGTAGGCATGAGATGTACCCGCATGAAGCTGGGCAAGCTGGACGCCAGCGGCCGGCGAAGTCCGGTGCCCATTAAAGGCTCGGAATTCGACATCGAAGCCGATGTCATTGTGCCAGCCATTAGCCAGCAACCCGATGTTTCTTTTCTGCATGACGGACATGGCCTGGCTGTCAACAAGTGGAACTCGTTTGATGTCAATTCCAGAACTATGCAGACCAATCGACCGGAGATTTTTGCTGGCGGCGATGCGGTGACTGGTCCGGCTACGGTGATTCAAGCGATAGCCGCGGGGCATCAGGCAGCGAGCTCGATGGAGAAATTTCTGAAAGGAGAGAAATTATAACTAAGAATGAAAACATTTCAGGAAATCAAGAAACAACTTTCTCTGGGAGAATTTGAATTCAGCCGACATGCTTTTAAACGTGCCGTGGAGCGAAATATTAGTGAAAATGAAATTAAGGAGGCTGGAAGCAATGCAGAAATTATCGAAAATTATCCGGATGATAAATATTCTCCCAGTTGCCTGTTGCTTGGGTTTACGAACAATAATAGAGCATTGCATATACAAGTATCATGTGGAGATTCAGAATTAGTTAAAATAATCACACTATATGAACCAGAAGAAACAAAATGGGTTGATTTTAAGCAGCGGAGGTAACCATGTTTAAGTGTCATGTTTGTGGCTCGACCGAATCACGAAATAAATTCGTGAGTGAAATCTTTTGGATTGATGGCAAACCAGTTTTAGTTGAGAAAATTCCAGCGAAAGTTTGCCCGCGATGTGGTGAGGCAGTTTTTGGTCGCCAGACAACCGAAAAGATTCGAAAGATGGTTCATGAAGAAAGTAAAACAGTTAAATCAATTCCGATCGATGTCTTTGAATATGAGTTAGAAGGAGTGTAGAACCGTTTGTCCTATTACGAAATGAGGTGCCAATGATTTTTTAGATTGATAAAATTGATGAAGTTTAGACATTTGTTAGACGTCGCTTGGATAGAATCCAATTCTGGAGCAATAAATGAAAAAAGACAAGTTCATCACCGATTTTGAAGATATACCAACCTCACGTCAGAAAATGCCTCACCTCTCGCTGGAAGAACGAAAGCTGAATTTCAAAGAGGTTGATCTGGGATTTACAGAGGAGATTGCATTGCGGGAGACCAGTCGCTGCCTCAGTTGCCGGCGCTGCATTGGCTGTGGGCTCTGTCTGGCAGAATGCGATCAGCAAGCCATTGTCTATGACCAAAAGGAAGAATATACGACGATCCAGGTTGACTCCGTAGTCGTTGCCACAGGGACAGAAACTTTTGATGCCAGAAAGAAACCGGAATTGGGCTATGCCTATTACCCCAACGTGATTACGAATATCGAGCTTGAGCGGATTTTGAATGCGAATGGTCCTTATGGCGGAATTATCATGCGACCGTCGGATGGTGAAGTGCCCCAGCGAATCGCTTTTATCCAGTGTGTCGGTTCCCGAGATGAGGGACTGGGCCTCAATTATTGCTCCAATATCTGCTGTATCACGGCTCTGAAACAGGCGATGTTGGCAATGGATAAAATTGAATGTTTATAAGTCACCATATTCTATTCAGACCTCCGACCGTTTTCCAGAGACTCGGAACAGTATTATTTAAAGGCAAGAGATCAATACGGAATTAAATTTATTCAGGCGAAAGTCGATCAGGTGATGGAAGATGCCGAGACCACCAATCTTTCGATCAAATTTTCAAAGAACGATTTGGAAGCAACCGCTGATTTTGATCTGGTGGTGCTCTCCACTGGAATTTCGTCCACGGTTGGTTTCAAACGGTTGAGTCGCCAGGTCGGCGCCCGCTTGAATAAATATGGCTTTTTTCCGAATTCAGCGGAAAATCCAGTCGCCACCTCAGGCGAAGATGTATGGCTGGCTGGCTCATTGACCTATCCCACTGATCTGTCTCATAGCCTGGCGCAAGCCAGCGCGGTGGCTGCTAAAGTGATGCAATCATTCATCAAAAAAGACCTGCCGCCTAACAGCAAGCTCGAACATCCAATTAAAGTGAAAGAGCGAAAGAAAAGTGACCGAGTGGGCCTGTTCTTCTGTCGCTATGGCTTGAATTCGCAGTCGAACATTGATGCTGATGACGTGATCAAATCGCTTGAAAAATCGAACGGCAATGTGCACATAGCGGATCTGGAATATGGCTGCAATTCCACTGCTAAAAAGAAAATGGTCGAGGTGATCGAAAAAGAGAATCTGGGACGGGTGATTATTGCCCCCTGTTATGCTGAACGAAATCATATCAAGATGTTTCAGGAATTGATACAATCTGCCGGTCTCTCAAGGGATCGATTATCGATTTTCAATGTGGAGCCACAAAACGGTGGCTGGAATACTGAAGATGTCAAACAAAAATTAATGGAGCTGATCCATTCAGCACCAACGAATTTATCAGCCGAGCAATCTGAACCAGCTTTGATAACCGAAGCGGCGGTGATTGGTAATTCCATAACGGCACTACAATCAGCCTGGGACATTGCGGAGCAGGGTTATCCGGCTCATCTGCTAGCGATGGGTGCAGAATTGGCGCAACATGATCAGCCAATTTATTGGCACAATGAGAAGCTTGCTGAGATCACTCAGAAACTTGTCGATCAGGTATCGGGTCATCCCAGAATAAAAATTTATAAGAATAGCGAGTTGCAACGGCTGGTCGGAAATGCTGGCAGTTTTCAATTAACCTTCAGAGAGAATGGTGTTGAAAAATCTGTCAGCGTCGGTGCGGTTGTGATTGCTCCCGGAGCCGAATCGTATCAGCCCAAGGAATTCGAATATGGCAAAAATAAAAATGTCATCACCCAGCATGAGCTAAGCAAGCTTATCACTGAAAAAGATTTTTTATATCGAAAAATTGTGATGATCCAGTGCGTCGGATCGCGTCAACCTGATCATCCGTATTGCAGCCAGATCTGCTGTGAGCAGGCGATTCAAAATGCGTTAAAACTAAAAACTATCCAGCCAGAAACAGAAATCAGCATCATGCATCGGGATATCCGGGTTTATGATTTTGAGGAGGATAATTATGCTGAAGCAATTGAGAAAGGAGTCAATTTTATTCGAATGGATCAGCCGCCGACGGTAAAATCTGAAAACGGCAAGTTTGACATCAATGTTATCGATCGTTTGAATAATCTGCCGATTCAATTAGAAGCAGATCTGCTGGTGCTGAGCAATGGCATAGTTCCACATTCTAACAATCCTCTTATTGCAAAACTGGCAAGCCTGCGCTTAAATAGCGATGGATTCTTTGCCGAACATGAAAATCTAATGAAATCGCTCCAATCTGATCTGCCTGGAATTTTCATTGCAGGACTGGCGCATCATCCACAACGGCTTGAAAATAGCTTGATGCAAGCCAGCGCGGTAGCTGGTAAAATTGGATTGTTTTTTCGGAACAAAAATTTGTAAGTGCAATCCATGTGATTTTAGCTGGAACGGGTAAAATTGTGGCGCGTTGCGTGGGCTAAACCCTAAATTTTATACGTATAATTGGAGAACCGTAACCCGCAGTGATGCTCCAACCAGGTGGGTGGCTTTATTATTTCATAAAACTAAAATGAATATCATTCATTGAATAATCCAAATTTTAGCTTGACAATTGAAAAAATAATTATTAAATTTGCCTTATTTTTTATCAAAATGATGATTGAAAAATGAAGATAAATCTTGTCAAGTTACATGAAGGGCTAAACGAGCTAACTTTTCAAATTAAGCCCGAAAATTTAGACTTTGATGAACAGCCAGAGACATTAGGTTTATTTCCGAATGAGATTCATGCTGATGTCGAAGTTCAAAAGTTTAGTGATAAATTTTTTGTCAAAGTCGCTCTGGTGACTATTGCGCATTACTATTGTGATCGTTGTTTGGATGAGTTCGATCGAAATTTAGAAGCTACCTTTCAGCTTGTTTACTCAAAACATTCGAGAGATCAATTTGCTGACGATGAGTATCGCTTTTTAGAAGAGGATGAAACCGAGATTGATTTAAGCGCTGATATCCGGGAAAATATTTTATTAGTCATACCGATGAAGCATATCTGCCGGGAAAGCTGTAAGGGTTTATGTCCTCAATGTGGTGTGAATCTGAATGAGGAATCGTGCAATTGTCAGCAAGAGACGATAGATCCTCGATGGGAAATATTAAAGACATTACAAAAAAAATGATCCGAATTATTGGTAACTTCACAGACTCGATTGTATAAAGGAATCACAGCGAATTTGCTTTGCCAGAATTTGATAGAATAGTTTGAACCTTCATCTAAAAACAGAGTTTAAAGTTCATTTAATTGAGATCTTTAAACTTTGCCTACCTGGGGTCTTCTCGGTTAAATCTAAGAATAATCCAGGTTAAATAAAGAGCGTATTGAAAATAATTCCGCTCATATTGGGTATTGAAGTAGCTTGATTGGTTTTCCGATCCAATATGAGCGATTTGGTTTTATGAAGAATCAGGTTAAAAAATTGAGAGGAAATTATGCCACTACCAAAAAGACGACACTCGAGGACGAGACGCGATAAACGCAGAACTCATTGGAAACTATCTTCACCAAATGTTGTAGAATGTTCCAATTGCAATCAGCCCAAATTGCCACATCGTGCCTGTCCCAATTGTGGGTACTATGATAATCGCATGGTTTTTGTACCAAAAGAAAGTTAAGCATAAAAATTGAAGTTAATTTTTATCTGGAATAAACCATGAAGATTGCGGTTGACGCAATGGGTGGAGATTTTGCTCCCCAGCAAAATGTATCAGGAGCGATTTCGGCTGCGCGAAGAGTGAAAGGACGCTTCGAGCTTGTTCTGGTCGGCGACAAGGTTCAAATTCAAAACGAATTATCGCGCCACTTTCGCATCCATGATCTGGCGCTGTCGATCCATCATGCTTCAGAAAAAGTAGAGATGGGAGATAGTCCCGCCATTGCGTTGAAACAAAAAAAGGATAGCTCGATCGCTGTTGCCATGCAGCTTCATAAAGAAGGCAAAGTTGATGCCGTGGTGAGTGCTGGCAATACCGGCGCTGTGCTGGCTTCGGCGCTATTTCAGCTTCGAAAAATAAAGGGGGTCAACCGACCAGCCATTGGCTCACTGCTTCCCAATGGGAGAAGCGCCACTATGTTGATCGACGCGGGCACCAACGTTGATTGCAAGCCGCATCAGCTTTTTGAGTTCGGAATTATGGGCAGCATTTTTATGAGCGAGCTATTTGGCATTCCTAATCCGCGAGTCGGCTTGATCAACATCGGCACAGAAAAAGGGAAGGGCAATGAACAGGTTCAAGAGACTTATGATTATTTTGAAAAAAGCAAGCTGAATTTCATTGGAAATATTGAAGGGGGGTCAATTCTGAGTGACAAGGCCGATGTGGTGGTCTGTGATGGATTTGTTGGGAATATTATTTTAAAATTTGCAGAATCATTCAACAAGGTTTACTCAACAAATTTACGGCGTCGTATTGGCAAACGACTGCAATACAATGTCGGAGCTTTTTTGTTGCGCCCGGCTTTTCGACGCTTGAAAAAAACTTTCGATTATGCCGAATACGGTGGCGTTCCGTTGTTGGGAGTAAATGGTGTGGTCATTATTTGCCATGGCAGCTCGTCACCGAAGGCAATCCGAAACGCGATTTTCGAAGCAGAAAAAATTGTAAAAGAACGGGTGAACGATAAAATTGAGCAAGAACTGAGTTCGAAAGAAGAGGAAAAAATTGGAACCAACTTATAAATCGATGATAACCGGGTTAGGGTTTGCAGTTCCAGCAAAGATATTGACGAATGGCGATCTGGAATCCATTGTAGAGACAAGCGATGAGTGGATCAAGGAACGCACTGGAATGTCGGAACGCCATGTTTGCGATGAAGCCACCGCCGCTTCTGATCTGGCAACTGAAGCCGCCCAAAAGGCGATGGCAAAGGCAGGCGTTCAAGCCAGAGATCTGGATATCATCATTGTTGCGACAGTTACTGGTGATACGCCTTTTCCGGCCACGGCGTGTTACGTGCAAAAGAATCTTGGCGCCATCCAGGCGGCAGCCTTTGATATTAGCGCCGCTTGCTCTGGCTTTCTTTATGGATTGACAATAGCCGATAATTTCATTGCCAGTGGCAATTATAAAAATATTCTGGTGATCGGCGCTGAATGCCTGACCAAAATTACGGATTATTCAGACAGGACTACGTGTGTCCTATTTGGTGATGGCGCTGGAGCGGCTATGGTGCAGCCTTCTGATGGCAAACGTGGCATTGCGAAAACGCTTATAAAAAGTGATGGTCGGCTGACCGATTTATTAATCTTACCCGGAGGTGGAAGCCGTTTTCCTGCCTCTCACGAAACCGTGGATCAGCGACTTCATTATATTAAAATGAAAGGTCCGGAAGTTTTTAAAGCAGCCGTCACTGCGATGGGTGACGTTGCTGAAGAAATTTTAAAAATGACAGAAATAAAATCAAAACAATTAGCGTTGCTCATTCCGCATCAAGCCAATAATCGGATAATTCGAGCTATAGCCAGACGTATCAAGCTTCCCATGGAATATGTATTCTCCAATATTGAAAGATATGGCAATACATCAGCGGCTTCTATTCCTATTGCACTTGCCGAAGCAGTGGAACAGGGGAGGCTGAAATCAGATGATTATTGTTTATTGGTCAGTTTTGGAGGTGGATTTACGACTGGCGCGGTTTTATTAAAAATCTGAGCAATGTATTTGGGATTTTATTAGAAATTGTCATCTATATGAATTGAATTCATGTTAAAGGGTGGTGTGAAATGTGGCGAAAGTTTTTTGGGGGAATCGTATTATTGTTCTTTGTTGTATGTGTTTCCTGTTCGTCCGGCATTAAACTTCAATTCCACCAGCCAGCAGGAAAGAATTTAATCGGAATCAGAAACTTGGTCATTGCGCCCTGTGAAGATTCCGATGATGCTAATTTGGTGTGTAGCTATTTGACTTCACGGTTAGAGCAGCAAGATTATTTTTTGCTATTTGATAGAAATAAATTCAGCTTATTCTTGGAACAGAATCACCTGACCTATGAAAATATCAAACAGCTAGATTCGCTCAGCCAAATTTCCGAATTAAGGACTGTTGATGGTATCTTATTTTCGGAAATGAAATCACTCGAAATTCCAGTCGATGAAATGGGCGTAGAACCGGTTAAAAAAACCGTCTGGACTGGTGAATATGAGCGCGATCAAAATGGTCAGATTATTGAAGAAATAGGTCCCACTGGCGAAGCAACTAAAAAGAAAAAATATTCGCTCCAGACAGTTGATCAACATTATCGAATTCGGAATGCCAAAATGGTCGTCAGTTTTCAATTGATCGATTTTAAAAAATGGAATGCCATTTTCAATCAAGAATTGACTGCGAATTATTCCAGTGGCAAAATTATAAAGGAAGATGAAGGACCAATTCCAACCGACGATGAAATCAAGCGAACGCTGGCGCAAAATATTGTCGAAGGTTTGCTTAATAAAGTTGAACCCCGGGTGATTAAAGTAAAAAGACCCATTGAGAAAGGGGTCGCCGTAATTGACAGTGGCGCTGTTCAGGCGCAGGCAGGGCGCTGGAATCAGGCACAGCAATTATGGAATAAAGCTGAAAAAGCAATGCCGGCAGATGCCAGAATTTATTACAACCTGGGTCTTGCTGCCGAGGCGCTGGGCGATTACAGTACGGCTGAAATTTATTATAAAAAAGCAGAGCTATTGAATCCCAAGAAAAAGCTATATCGGCAAGCTGTGAACAATATCCGAAAAATGTGGCAGAAAAAATAATGAAGAAAGTCGCTTTTCTTTACCCGGGACAGGCTTCTCAATATGTTGGAATGGGAAAAGATTTATATGGTAAATTTCCCATCGCGAAGGAAATCTTTGAAGAGACAAACCAGATTCTGGGCTTTGATTTGAAATCTGTTTGTTTTGAAGGACCCGAAGATGAATTAAAGCAGACCCGAATAACTCAGCCGGCAATTTTTGTTCATAGTTATATTGTCACGAAATTATTAGGCGAACGGAACATTATCCCAACCATGGCGGCGGGTCATAGCCTGGGGGAATACTCTGCGTTAGTAGCTGCCGGAGCAATTACGTTTGAAGACGGCTTGCGCATCGTAAAGAAACGCGGCGAATTGATGCAACACGCTGGAGAAAAGCAAGCCGGCACCATGGCAGCGATCATCGGACTTTCGGGGGAGGAAGTTGTCGAAATCTGCCAGGAGGCTTGCTCGGCTGGTATTGTGGCAGCGGCGAATTTTAACTCCCCGATTCAAATTGCTATTTCTGGATCCCTGGCAGGAGTTGCCCGAGCCTCAGAATTGGCAGTTCAAAAGGGAGCTAAAAAAGTGATGCCTTTGGTGGTCAGCGGTGCCTTTCATTCGCCGCTTATGGAAAGCGCCCAACAAGAGCTAATGGCTGCTTTAGAACAAATAGCTATTCAAACCGCCAGATTTCCAGTGTATGCCAATGTAACGGCAAAGCCGGCGAAAGAAGCGAATGATATTCGAGAATTATTATATAAGCAATTGACTCACCCAGTTCGCTGGGTAGAAACGATAGAAAATATGATTTCCGATGGCGCGACGGATTTCTATGAAGTGGGACCGGGAAGCGTGCTGGCAGGTTTGGTCAAAAGAATCAATCGAGATTTTGTGGTTCAGACTAAAGGGAAAGTAGAAGAATTAATCGCGCCGTAGCATTGATAAACTTTTTTGCTTCGAGGCAACCAGATCATAGGAATAGCCATTAATCGGAAAGTCAGAGTCGCATGGAGGAAAGGATGGAAACTAAGGCTGCTGTAATCACGGGTTCGGGACGCGGGATTGGTAAAGCCATTGCACTGAAACTGGCGCAGCAAAAAATGAATGTTGTAATCTGTGATATCGACGATGAATCTATAACTGAAACTGTCAAAGAAGTCGAGCAGCTTGGCGTCACAGCGATTGGCGTTAAAGTCGATGTTACGAATACTGACCAGGTGACACATTTATTTGATGAGGCGACAAAAATTTTTGGAAGAGTCGATGTACTGGTGAATAATGCCGGAATTACGCGGGACAATCTTCTGATCCGGATGAATGAGCAGGAGTGGGATACAGTGATGGCGGTTAATCTCAAAGGCTGTTTCAATTGCCTGAAAGCAGCAGCAAAAATTATGATGAAGCAACGTAGTGGCAAAATTGTGAATATCGCTTCTGTTGTCGGAGTCATGGGCAATGTGGGACAGGCGAATTACGCCGCTTCCAAAGGAGGTGTTATCAGTCTGACGAAAAGCGCGGCAAAGGAATTGGCAGCGCGAAATATCACGGTTAATGCTGTCGCTCCGGGTTATATTGAAACCGAGATGACTAAAAATTTATCAGCTAATGTCAAGGAAGCTTTTGTAAATTTGATTCCTTTGAGGCGTGCCGGGCAGCCTGAAGATGTCGCCAATGTCGTCAGTTTTTTGATATCGTCGGCGGCTGATTATATCACTGGCCAGGTGATTCATATTGATGGCGGAATGGTAATGTAATTTTTGAATAATAGAAATTGAATATTTAATTTTAAAACATAGTGAACGACAATTACACAAAACAGGATAGGAGGTGAAAGATACATGGCAGTAGAAGAGAAGGTAAAAGAAATCATTGTAGATCAATTAGGAGTTGATCCTGGTGAAGTAACCGATACCGCTCATTTCATCGAAGATTTGGGAGCTGATTCGCTGGATACAGTGGAATTAGTTATGGCGTTTGAAGATGAATTCAAAATTGAAATCCCCGATGAAGATGCCGAAAAAATTACTACTGTTGGCTCAGCCATCGAGTATTTGAAAAATAAAGGGGCAGAGTAAACTACGCGGTTTAGTCGCTTGAAAAAATAATTCTTTATTTGTTAAGACCTCAAAGGAAGCCAATCCTTTGAGGTCTTTTTAAGGTTCGTGAGCAGAAAGCAGATTCGAAGAGGGAACAACTTTTCCAGGGAAATATCACGATATGAAGAGACGAGTTGTCGTAACTGGAATTGGAGTGATCAGTCCGGTCGGCATTACAATAGCAGATTACTGGCATTCGCTTATCAATGGGAAAAGCGGAGTTGATTACATTAAAAGATTTGATACCAGCGCTTTTGATACCAAATTTGCCGCTGAGGTCAAAAATTTTGATGCGACTACCTATCTTGATCGCAAAGAAGCACGACACATGGATACTTTTACCCAATATGCTGTTATTGCGTCGCAGTTTGCTATTGATGACTCTGGCTTAAAATTAGACCAGGAAAATTTAGAGCGAATTGGAGTGATTATTGGCTCTGGCATCGGAGGAATGGATACCTTCGAACGCGAATATCGAAATTACTTTGATAAAGGTCCCAGAAAGATCAGTCCGTTTTTTATTCCCATGATGATTCCTGATATTGCGCCGGGGTATATTAGTATTCGGTATGGTTTCAAGGGACCGAATTACTCAACGATTTCTGCCTGTGCTTCCAGTTCCCATGCGATTGGCAATGCATTTCGTGCCATTCAATATGGTGAAGTTGAAATCATGATCACTGGCGGCTCTGAGGCGACAGTTACGCCAATGGGAGTTGGCGGTTTTAATGCCATGAAGGCGCTTTCCACCCGCAACGATCAACCTCAGAAAGCCAGTCGACCGTTCGATGCGGAGCGAGATGGCTTTATCATCGGCGAAGGCGCTGGAATTCTCGTTCTCGAATCTGAAGAACATGCCATTAAAAGAAATGCAAAAATTCATGGCGAGATTATCGGCGCTGGCTATACAGCCGACGCTTATCATATTACATCGCCAGTCCCTGATGGCAATGGGGCAACCCGGGTGATGAAGCTTGCGCTTGAGGACGCCAGGATTTCGATTGATGACGTCGATTACATCAATGCGCATGGCACCTCAACGCCATATAACGACAAGATAGAATCTTTAGCCATTAAGAACTTGTTCGGAGAGCGAGCCTATCGCATCCCTATCAGCTCTACCAAATCGATGATCGGGCATCTGTTAGGTGCTTCTGGCAGTTTAGAATTGATCGCTACGCTGCTGACTATACAAAATAGCAAAATTCATCCAACAATTAATTATGAATTCCCTGATCCAGAATGTGATCTGAATTATACCCCAAATAAAGCTATGGACAAAACCGTAGCTATAGCCATATCTAATTCTTTTGGCTTTGGTGGCCACAACGTCTGTTTAGTAGCCAGGAAATATCCAGTCTAATGGGAGTCAACTTTGATTATTTATGCTGACCAGGATTTTTAAATTTTTTGAGAAGCTGTTTCAATTAAATCGCAAAACGATATCCCTCTCGAATAAAGACATAGATCGATTAGAAACCAAACTGAATTATAAATTTCGCGACAAAATGTTGATTACCCAGGCGTTAAAACATCGATCGTTTCTTTCAGTCACTAATGAGCAGCGGCTTTCGTCAAATGAACGATTAGAATTGCTCGGCGATGCAGTGCTGGGATTGGTTGTCACGGAATTTTTGTTTAAGAAGTTTCCTTCTAAAGAAGAGGGCGAATTAACAGCCATCAAATCGCTGATGGTCAGTCGGAAAATTTTAGCCCGCATTGCCAATCAAATTGGAATCGGCGAATTTATTTTGTTGAATGATGCCGAAGCAAAAGCCGGGGGTAGAAAACGATCATCTATCCTGGCCGATGCTTTTGAAGCAGTCATCGGTGCGATTTATCTGGACGGCGGTTTAGATATTGTAATCGACTTTATTCAAAAAAAATTGTTGCTCCGAACCAATAAAATCATTTCTGAAGAACAAAATAAAAATTTTAAAAGTATCCTGCTGGAATATTCTCAGAGCAAAAATTTAGGACTTCCTCAATATCTGGTCAAAAATGAAGAAGGACCGGATCACGACAAAATTTTCACCATCGAAGTTTTAATTAATAATGAAGCTTTAGGAGAGGGGAAAGGTAACAGCAAAAAGAAAGCAGAGCAGTTATCTGCCAAAGACGCATTAAAAAAGTTAAATATTCTTTGATCATCAGGAGGCAAGATTATGGAATATTTTTTGACTGAAGAACAAAAGGAACTTAGGAAATTAGCTCGAAAGGTTGCTATTGAAAAGATTAAACCAGTGGCGGCTCAGTACGATCAATCTGGTGAATTTCCTTGGGAATTGGTCAAATTATTTGCCGAATTAGATTTCTTTAGAATCTGGGTTGATGAAGAGTATGGCGGCATGGGAAAGGGCGTTACCGAATTGGTCTTAGTCACTGAAGAGTTGTCCCGGGCTTGTGGGGGCATTGCGCTGTCAGTAGCAGCTTCGGCATTGGGCACATTTCCCATCGTTATCAGTGGCAATGAAAAACAAAAGCAAAAATACTTGCCAGATTTGGCGGATGGGAAATACTTAGCTGGATTTTGTTTAACAGAGCCAGAGGCGGGATCAGATGCCGGCGCCATTAAAACCAAAGCGGTGCGCGACGGTGACTATTATATTTTGAATGGCAAGAAGCATTTCATTACCAACGGCAGCGTGGCAAAAATTTATACAGTGATTGTTTCTACTGATCCTGCTAAAGGGAGCCGCGGAGCTTCTGCTTTTATTGTCGAGGACGGCTTTCCAGGATTATCGTATGGCAAAAAAGAAGATAAAATGGGCATTCGCTCTTCAGCTACGAGCGAGGTGATTTTTGAAGACTGTAAAGTTCCAGTTGAAAACCGGCTCGGCGAAGAAGGACAGGGATTTGTCGTTGCTATGAAAACACTGGATAAATCGCGACCCGGCGTGGCAGCTCAGGCGCTGGGAATAGCTCAGGGCGCCTTCGATCTGGCTGTCGAATATGCACGTCAGCGAGAACAATTCGGTCAATCCATTATTTCATTTCAAGCCATTCAATTCATGTTAGCAGACATGGCGACCGAAATAGAAGCAGCCCGGGCGCTAATCTATGCCACTGCTAAAATGATAGATGAGGGAGTTAAAAATATAGCTAAAGAATCAGCCATGTGCAAGGTGCTGGCTTCCGATGTCGCCATGAAAGTGGCTACCGATGCCGTCCAAATTTTTGGCGGCTATGGCTATATGCGAGATTATCCCATTGAAAAATTTATGCGTGATGCGAAAATCACCCAAATTTACGAGGGAACGAACCAGATTCAACGCCTGGTGATTGCCCGAAATATCATCAAAGAAGGCGCCAGCAAAGCTTCATGATGAATGGGCGCCTCTGAAAAATTCTATCGAGCAAATAATAGCAGAGAGTCTATTAACATATTTATCAAATCAAAAAATTTTTGCTTGATTTGACAGAAAAAAATTCTTACCTTAAATCGATAGAATTCAGGTAGAGCGGAAGCGTGACAAAAGCTTCCTAAGAAAACTATATTTCATGGTTTTGGTAACCGGGTTGTTTTAACAATTTCGATTAAAAATTGCTTGCATATCTTGATAAGTTTTCTTATATTCACCGATTTATTTTTCGAATCTAAACAGATCGAATGCGTTGAATTTTTGTTTCAAACAATTTTGGCGCACGATAGAACCTGGCGAACTTAGCAATTAGATAGTTATGTTTCAAGATTTGTCCGAAAAATTAGAAGTCGTTCTGAAAAAATTAAAAGGACACGGCAAGCTCAGCGAAAAAAATATTTCAGAATCATTAAAGGAAGTTCGACGGGTTTTATTAGAAGCGGACGTAAATTATAAAGTTGCCAAGTCATTTATTGCTGCGGTTCAAGAGAAATCGCTGGGACAAAAGGTTCTGAAGAGCATTACGCCAGGGCAGCAAATCGTTAAAATCATTCATGATGAGTTAACGATTTTAATGGGCGAATCTGAAGCAGCCGTTAATTTGTCCGGCCCATCGCCAGCCATTGTCATGTTGACCGGATTGCAAGGCTCAGGTAAAACCACATTAGCCGGAAAACTGGCTCGCTATTTTAGCAGTAAGGGACGTACTCCGATTTTGGTCGCCGCTGATATTTACCGACCGGCTGCCGTACAACAGCTGGAGCTCG
>JAEAME010001017.1_pt1 | contig 22443 bp, 14 predicted proteins | sample 8958731 | NCBI WGS metagenome assembly JAEAME01 (sample SAMN16933194, study PRJNA681113) | bioreactor sludge metagenome | isolation source: anerobic bioreactor sludge (Control) | place: India:Bengaluru | collected 2018-10-24 | reverse complement strand
CTCGAATCTATCGAAAAGATTTGAGTTAAGGTTGTCGATAATTTCAGGAATTTATGTTTTGATTATTTTTTTGATCCCGTTCATTTTTCTCAATTGCGAGAAAGAGTTGAAGGAACTCGTCGCGCCAAATGAAAATGAATATCCGGCATCCCCTCATAGTCTAAAAGCCATAGTCGATGATAGGAGTATTGTGCTAACCTGGAAGATGAGTAATACAACGGATATTCATTGTTATAATATTTATCGCAAAGATTCTACAAATGCGAAAATGGAATTGCTTGATTCCAGTTTCGTAATGACTTATGCAGATAAAGATGTAGTAAACGGAAATATCTACTATTATCAAGTGGTGGCCGTTAATGAAAGAGGCTTTGAAGGAAAACGATCGGATGAAGTTTTAGCCAGACCAAATATGTTTGCGGTAATTATTGGGGATGGCGAAGATTACGTTAATACCAGAACGGTAACTTTGAATTTAATAGCGCCCACCAATACGCTATACATGTTGATTGGACACGATTCTTTATTCACCAATGCTTCCTGGGAAAGCTTTGTTTCAACAAAAACCTGGATACTTTCTCAGGGAGACGGACTGAAATATGTTTATGTCAAATTCAGGGATAGTGAAGAAAATGAAAATAAATCTCAAATATTTGATACAATTACTTTAGATACTCAAGCATCGATTAGTGAGGTTACCGAGAATACGAATGGAAAAATTATACAATCTGGAGAATTTATCCATTTTGCCTTAATCGCAGGAGAAGCTGAAGGAACGGCAACGATTGATATTGGCACTGAAGCTACCGGAATAAAATTGTTTGACGATGGCACACATGGTGACGCAACAGCCAACAATGGAAAATATGAGATTGATTATCAGACTCCTTCAGATCTGGAAGTCGTAAATGCCACCGTTATAGGACATTTTACTGACCGGGCTGCAAATACAGCCAATGATAGAACTGCAAAAAAACAAATTACGATTCAACACGCACCTACTGCGGTTCAATTATATCTGCAGCCAAATACTGATGTAACCAGCAAAACACTGCAACTCATCTGGTCCCAAAATCAGGATACAGATTTTGCTAACTACCGATTGTTTCGTTCAAAGAATGCAGGAGTGGATACTTCATCTTTAATGTTAACAATCATAACAAGTCAAGCCTCTACTAGTTATACAGATTCAAATATAGAAGAAGGAATTACCTATTACTACCGCATATTCGTCTATGATAATTCTGGATTAGCGACTGGTAGTAATGAAGTGCTAGGTGGAGTCACTGGCGATGCACCGCCTACTCCGGTTACGTTACATCCTATTGTTCCAGTTGCTGATGCTACAAATTCTTTGAGCATTACCTGGTCGAGAAATGAAGATACTGATTTTTCCAGCTATCGAATCTTTCGATCGACAGCATCTGAAGTCACGCCCACTGATTGGTTTGTTACCAACATTACTGATCAGAATGTGACCAATTATATTGATACAAGCTTGCAACAGGATACCGAATATTATTATCGAGTTTATGTTTATGACACTGGCGGATTATCAGCCGGGAGTAATGAACAAAAAGGCAAAACAAATTCAAGTGAAAATGAACCACCTGTACCAGTTACACTTAATCCAATTATTCCAGTTGTCAACTCTTCAACATCTTTGAATCTTAATTGGTCAACGAATGAAGATACTGATTTTTCCAGCTATCGAATCTTTCGTTCGAAAACTGCTGGTGTCGATTCCACTGATTTGTTAGTTACGAGTCTAACTGATCAGAGTGTGACTAGCTATGAGGATACAACCCTGCAACAAAATTCCGAATACTATTATCGGATTTATGTTTATGACACTGGCGGTTTATCGACCGGGAGCAACGAGCAAAAAGGAAAAACGAATGCCAACGAAAAACCCCTGGCTGTTTTACTTTATAAACCTTCGCCTCTGGCGAATTCCACCACTTCGATAAATCTGAGTTGGTCTCAAAACACCGATAGTGACTTTGCATTCTATAAAATCTATCGATCAAACAAGGCGGGAGTGACAAACACTACCTCTTCGCTGGATACTACAATTTTAGACCAGACTATGACAAATTATAACGATACTGGTTTGCAGGAAAATACAGAATACCATTATCGGGTTTATGTTTATGATACTGGAGGACTATTTTCTGCCAGCAATGAGGACAGTGGAACAACGAATGCTAATGAAGCACCGACGGCAGTTACCCTGCTAAAGCCGATTGTAATAGATAGCACCACACTTCATTTAATCTGGTCTCAAAATAATGAGGAAGATTTTAGAATGTATGCTATTTATCGTTCAACTTCATCTCCGGTTAATATAACAGGAACTCCGATTTATGTTACCTATGAAAATACAGAGAGTGAATACACTGATGAAGACCTTACCAAAAATGCAACATTCTATTATCGAGTGGTAGTTACGGATCAAGGTGGGAAGTCCACTGCAAGCAATGAAGTAAGCGGAACGCCTAAGCCATAAACAAATGAATGATTAGATAAATAAATAAAGCTGCATATTTACACTTTTTATATAGATGGTGAGTCAAATTTAAAAGTACATAAAGGATTGGCAAATGAAAAGATCAATTTTAGGCGGCACATTTGTGGTTACCATGCTTATCATTGTCATGGGGAGTGTATTGGCCCAGGATTATAAAATTGGACCAGGAGATGAGCTGTCGGTAACCTTCTGGCAAGAACCCCAATTGAATTCCACTGTTCGCGTGGATCAAAAGGGAGCAATTCTATTACCTGTTGTAGGTTCTGTTACTGCTGCGGGTTTCACAACCAACGAATTAGCGCTGAAAATAGTCCGCAAGATCGCAGTATTTAATCAGAATATTTCTCAAGCTGCCGTTACAGTTACGCAGTACGGAAGCAATACAGTTTATGTTACTGGCAGTGTGATGACTCCAGGAAAATATTCTTTTGAAGTCATCCCGGATCTATGGAGAGTAATTTTGGAAGCGGGTGGACCAACTGAATCTGCTTTGCTCAGCGAGATTCAGATAATTCGAGGAGGAGATAAAGCCGGCCAGATGACCACAGCTGATTTATCAGAATTTTTAAGCGGAGGCGATCTATCGAAACTACCCAGGATTTATGCTGGTGATGCAATAAGAGTCCCTGGTGTAATTGGAGCAGGTACAGGGTCAGAAACGTCAACGACAGTGCCCTCACAAGGAACGGGTACTATTTATATTTATGGTCAGGTGGCCAAGCCTGGAACCTACTCGTATGCTCATAACCTAACTCTACTTGAAGCCATCGTCATTGCGGGAGGTCCGAATTTGGACGCAAAGATGGGTCAAGTAAAAGTAATTACTAAAGGCAATCCATATTCGAGCGTTGCTACTGTGGATTTAGAAAAATATTCGAAAATGGGAACGCCAGCTCCTTTTTTGCTCAGACCTGGAGATACGATATTTATTCCACAAAGGAAGTTTGCATTAGCTTCTCAAACATTCCAGCAAGGAGTAATAGGTCAGTTTTTGGGGGTCTTTGGCTCGGTAGCGGCTGCAATTTTGATCTATAAATGGGTTGAATAAATTATATTATTTTGAAATGGAATTTATTAGGGAGATGATAGATGCAAGAGACAAAAAAGAAAGAAATAAATGTTTTTGAATACTGGCAAATTTTTTTAAGAAGGAAATATTTTTTCATCATACCTTTTGCTCTTTGTTTGATAATTGGAATAATTTGGAGTATTACTGCAAAACCTGTTTATGAATCATTCAATGTTCTACAGATAAATCTGCCCCAAATGCTAAAGCCAGCCGTTCAGAAAATAGTGGGGCAAGGACAGGAGCAAGAGACTCAAGTATGGTTCGAAAATTTAACAAATTTGATTGTTAGCCATAATTATTTGACACGTTTGATCAAAACTTTAAACCTGGGCAATGATCCAGAAATGCAGCAAAAAGCTAAAAAGGTAAAAAAGTCATATCCTGATTTAACTTTAATTGAGGTCACAGAGTCATTGTGGCCGAACTGGCTCAGAAAGAATGTAAAGGTTACACCATTTGGTCAAGGTTTCCTGGAAATCAAGCTTCAGGCTCATTCTCCAGAGTTGGCTTTCAATATAGTGCGGACTCTTACAAAAATTTTTATCGACGAATCTTTACAAAATGAGGCTGGTGAAAATAAAGGAGCTATGGATTTCAGTTCTCAACAATTAGAATTATACAGAGGAAGATTACGAGAGTCTGAAGCACGATTGCAGCAATTTAAGGAAAATGTTGTTAGAAGCGATATTGAAAATAGCACGACCTCGACCTCAAATCTGGAACAAATTGGTTCTTTACTTTCATCAGTCGAACTTGACTTACAAGACGCTAAAGATCGGCTAGCTTTTGTTGAGAGTCGAATAAATGAATTAGGGGTTTTTTACTATCCACCTGAGAGTGAAGAAATAAACCAACTTAAATCCCGGCTTTTAGGAACTACTACTGATCTGTCCAAAGCAATGCTAAAGTACTCTTGGCAGGCGCCAGAGGTTCTAAAATTGAATATATTCATAGACGAATTGCGTAGCAAGATTCGAAATGAAATTGAAAGCAATGTAAAATCTCAATACCTCACTGAAGACGGTACGAATTTGGATCTTATTGTTCAAAAAGTAACTATTCCGATTGATATGGAATTGTTAGAACGCAAAAAAATTGAATTTAATCGATTAAGCAACCTTTTGAAAGCGAAAATATCAAGTGCTCCTTCACGTGAGATAACTTTGACTCGCTTAGAATCAGAGGTTCAAACGAATAGGGCTATATATACTAGCCTATTACAACAGGCGCAGGGAACAGAAATCGAGGATGCACTTCAGAAAACTTCAGCAGATTTTAAATTTAAAATTGTTGAACCAGCTATTAAACCGACAAAACCAGCAAAACCAAATCGACTTGGTATAATACTAATAGCAATGGTAGTTGGTATTTTTCTTGGATTTGGAATGATTTCGATGTTGGAGATGGTAGATCATTCATTCCGGAATGTCGAAGAAGTGGAAAAATATTTAACTTTGCCGGTTCTTGGTACAATACCACCTATTGAGATGGAAGGGGGCTATAAAAATTGGTCAAAACAAAATATTGGCAGGTAATCTAACCTTTATTTATTTTTGAACAAAAGGAAGGTTACCCTCACTTTTCGGAGATTAATAAGATGAAAAATTTTAGTGTAAATTCGACTATTCGCTTCAGAGCCAAAGAGTATCAATTAAGAACCTCAAATAATGGCCAACAGAATAAAATTGTGTGTTCTCTTTTTCGGAATGGCGAATTTATTAATTCAAAAGAGATGAAGTATAATGAAAAAAACGATAGTGAACTTTTACAAATAATTAAAAAGTTCCACGATCAAAGAAAGCAGGAAATCGAGCGCTTTTTTAATCTTTCAGATCGCCTAAAAGAGGAAAATAATTTTGAATTGCAGAATATGCTGGGTTTAATTTTTGCAAGAAATAATCTTCATCTGGAAGCGATCAGAGAATTTGGAAACATCATTAATCAGAATCCTTCAGACACCTGGGCGTATGATAACTTGGGTAAGGCGCTATTATCCATAAAAAAATATGAAGCTTCACTAAAGGCTTTTCAACGCGCCATCACGTTAAGTCCCAAGTATGCGGATCTCTACAATAACTGTGGATTAGTTTACCTGGAAATGGGCATGTGTAAAAACGCCATCGAAGAATTTGACAAAGCCATTCAGTTAAATCCTTATTATGCTGAAGCGTTTTTTAACAAAGCATTAGCGTATGTTTTAAATCAGATCACAAAAAATGATTTCGATCTTACTCAAAACTACCAGGAAGAAGTAACCAGATGTTTAGAGAAAGCCAGATTAATCAATCCCAGCTATCAAAATGATCACTATTTCAATAGTCTAAATTACATCAAATCTGATGAGCCTGGCAAAGCTTTTGAAGAGCTGAAAATGGCTAAATATCGAGGAACCCAATTTTTCTATCGGTATGATAAATACGAATACTATTTAAAATTATTCATTTTTGATGAAGCGAATCAATTTGAATTGATCTGGAAGTATATCAAATTTTTGCAAGAGCTGGTTAAAAAATATCCTAATCATGCTGATATCTATAATGATCTTGGTTTGGCGTATTGCATGTTAAGGAATTATATCAATGAAAAAGCCATCATTAGCTTTAAAAATGCACTTGAGATCAATCCCAATTTTGATAAAGCGAAACGGAATTATAAATTAAGCTCGTATGAAAAAACCGGATCAGAATTATTTTTAAAAGCCATTACTACCAAAAATTTCGGTAATGGAAAATTAGAAGATCAAATTGAAGAACAAATCGTAATGCCATCACTTGCAACCAATATAGAAGAATAAAAGATATGGAAATATTTAAAAACTCAAAAATAATATCCCAGTGGTATGATGAGGAATCTTTATTTTCAACAGAATTTCGTCGCCTGTATTCTAAATTAAGAAACCTCAACCCTGGCAAAGAAATCAAAAATCTTTTAATAACCAGCGCCACTTTGGGCGAAGGAAAAAGTACCAGCGCCGCATTAATGGCGATAACAATCGCCAAGTATCGACGGACTAACACATTATTGATTGACTGCGATGTCAGACGCCCGACTATTCATAAAATATTCGGCATGGAAAGACAGAATGGTTTTAGTGATGTCGCCCTAAAAAATAAGCCATTTAAATCTGTCATAAAAGATACGTTCGTTCCGAATCTTAAAGTCTTAACCAGTGGTGAGCTGTTGAAAAGTCCGGCAGAAATTTTTAATCTGCCCAATTTGAAAAATCTGTTTGCTGAAAGCAAATTTTATTTTGATACGATAATAGTGGACAGCGCACCAACTATTCCAGTAAGCGATACCCTCATCCTTAGCCCTGAAATGGACGGAGCGCTGATGGTCGTAAGGGCTGGCAAAACGCCTCGGGAAATGGTGAAGCGCGCCACCGAGCTGATGAAGAATGCCGGAATGAATATTTTAGGAGTTATTGTAAATAATATCGAGAGAGTTCTTCCATATTATTTTGGTTATAGTCGAGCTTATTATGAATACTCAAAGCATTATTAAAACAGAAGGTGTCGTAATAAGATGCTCGCTTTATAATATTACACAACTTTAATGGAATTGCTATTAAAAATATTCGCCTTTCTTATAAAATTGCCTGTAAATAGAGAGAGAAATAGCAAGTTTGCTATCAAAATATAGCTTGCGTGATTCGACAGTCCCTATAACATTGCTTTAAAAGGTAACAATATAGCTGTGATGGGACTGACGTGGCGGAGCTACATATAAAAGCACAAATTTTGATAAAATTGTTTCATGAAGTGTTCCCATTTTCCCTTCCCTAATAACCGATTAAAAACCAACAAAAATTTTCAATCAATGTATTCCATCATTTAGTGGGCGCGTACTTAAATATCTGTACAAGCTTTTTAGATTTAAATGAGTAACGGAGATATCGATATGAGCAAAGAGATTTTGAGAACAAAACTCCTCCCATTTCATCAACCTTCTATCGAGGCTGAGGAAATCAATGAAGTAATTGATACGTTAAAATCGGGCTGGATAACGACTGGACCGAAGACGAAATTGTTCGAGGAAAAATTTCGTGACTATATTGGGAGCCAACATGCAATTGCTGTGAATTCGTGTACTGCTGGTCTTCATCTGGCATTGGTCGCTGCGGGTATTGGAAGAGATGATGAAGTGATTACCACTCCTTACACGTTTGCTGCTACCGGAGAAGTGATCATTCAGGTTGCAGCCAAACCGGTTTTTGTAGATATAGAGCGAGCGAGTTTAAATATTGACGCCATGGCGATTCGCAATGCGATCACATCAAAAACAAAAGCAATTATTCCAGTCCACATTGCCGGGCAACCCTGCAATATGGATGAAATTATAGAGATCGCCCGGGAGTATAATTTAATCGTGATCGAGGATGCCGCTCACGCATTACCAGCAGAATATAAGGGGAAAAAAATTGGAAATATTGGGCATGTTACAGTTTTTAGTTTTTATGCCACCAAAAATATCACTACGGGTGAAGGTGGCATGGTCACCACGAATGATTCAAAACTTGCCGAAAAAATACGATTGCTTAGCCTTCATGGATTAAGCCGAGATGCCTGGAAGCGATATACCGCCGAGGGTTCCTGGTATTATGAGATAATCTACTCTGGATACAAATATAATATGACAGATATTCAAGCCGCTATCGGCTTGCACCAGTTGCACAAAGTGGAGCGATTTCAGCAGGCTCGTGAGCGACTGGTTCAAAAGTACGATGAAGGTTTTAAAGATGTTCCTGAAATCATCACGCCATACCGGGATAAAAATTCTAAACATGCCTGGCACCTTTATGTCATTCAATTAAATCTTGATCTCATAAATATCGATCGAGGCGAATTTATAAAAGAATTATCTGCCCGGAATATTGGTACCAGTGTACATTTCATACCACTCCATCTTCACCCATATTATCGCGATCATTTTAATTTCAACGGCGGATTCCAAAATGCTGAGTATGCTTATGAACGAGTCATTTCATTACCGCTATTTCCGGCAATGAGTGAAGAAGATGTTCAGTATGTTGTCGAGTCAGTGAAACGAATTGTTGCCAAGCATCGAAAATTTGAGGGGTAAATAAGAATGAAGCGTTTGTTTGATGTTATATTCGCGGTGTTGGGATTAATTGTATCTTTTCCGATTTTCCTGGCATGTGCAGTTCTGATCAAGATAAACTCCAAAGGTCCCATTTTCTTTAAACAGGAGCGAGTCGGAAAAGGAGGCAAGCTTTTTAAGATTTTTAAATTCCGTACAATGGTAAAAAAAGCTGATTCGGTGGGACCAAAAATTACATCTAAAGATGATAGTCGTATCACCTCAATCGGCAATGTTTTAAGATGGTCGAAGCTTGATGAACTTCCCCAGTTGATCAATGTTTTCATCGGAGACATGAGCTTTGTTGGTCCGCGGCCCGAAGTTCCCCATATCGTAAAATATTATACTGAAGAACAGCGGCAGGTGCTTTCTGTAAAACCGGGTATCATTGGCGCCAATCAAATTTTAGCCAGAAATGAATCTGATCTCTATCCTGAAGGGATTGAGGATACAGAAGCTTATTATATCAAACATATCCTGCCTGAAAAGCTTAAGGTTGATCTGGATTATGTTAAAAACGCCTCTTTTAGATATGATACGAAATTATTAGTAACCGGAGTTATCACAACTATTCTTGGCGCCGCACAAGCTCGCGTATTTTTAGAAGCTAAAATCCCGGCATTTTTGTTGCCTATTGATCTAATTCTGGTCGGACTATCCTATTTTTTAGCTTATGTATTACGTTTTGATTGGAATATTCCTAAAAGCGAGGCAATGGTTTTTGTAGTGAGTTTGCCAATTGTTATGGCGACTCGAATAGCCATTTTTATGCTTTTTAAAGTTTATAAAAACATCTGGAGATATGTCAGCATTAATGACTTGTTTATTATTGTAAAAGCCTGCACGTTAAGCTCAGGGATCTCGGTAGTTTTGATATTTTTCCTCGGTATTAGAATAATATCCCGATCAGTATTTTTGATTGACTGGATTCTTGTGATGTTGTTCGTAGGTGGTTTTAGAGTGGCGATGAGAATTCTTACGGAGAGAATATCAATCCGCGAAAGATTAGAGCATATACATGAAACCAGAAAGAATATCATCATTATCGGAGCTGGTGATGTCGGTGAAATGGCGCTCCGAGAGTTAGAGCGAAATCTAAAATATCGCTATAATATGGTTGGCTTTATTGATGATGACGCTCAAAAGCAGGGCAAAAGAATCCATGGAGTTAAGGTTATTGGAAACATTGATGACATTCCGAATTTGGCCCAACCCTTTCGTATTGACGAAGCTTTTCTGGCGATTTCACGACTTTCCTCTGAGGAAATTAAATCAATAGTTAAACACTGTGAGGAAGCTGGAATAAAGTGCCGCATGGTGCCGGCAGTCATTGACGCGCTAAATGGTAAAATTCACCTTAATAAAATTAGAGATATTGAAATAACTGATCTGTTTGGACGAAAACCAGTCCAACTCGATTTTTCGTCGATACAAAAATTTATAAATAACAAGAAGGTGTTAGTCACTGGCGCTGGTGGTTCGATTGGCTCAGAATTGTGCCGACAAATTGCGGAATATAACCCCCAAAATATGACGCTTGTTGATAGAAATGAAAATTATCTTCACGAAATCCAATGCGAATTGGAGGCTAATTTTAAAACGTTCCCATTGGTTTTTAATATTGCAGACATTACAGTCAAATCGAAAATCGAAAGGGTTATAGCTGCCAGTCAACCCGATATTATTTTTCATGCAGCCGCTCAAAAACATGTGCCTCTGAGCGAGAGCAATCCGGATGAAGCTGTAAAAACCAATATTCTGGGAACCCAAATTTTAGTGAAATTAGCTAATAAATATAAAGTTGGTTATTTTGTAATGGTCTCGACTGATAAAGCGGTATATCCTACCAGTGTAATGGGAGTGACGAAAAGGGTCGCTGAATTGTATGTGCAATCATTTTCTCGCAACAGCCATACGAGATTTGTAACAGTACGATTTGGAAATGTAATGAATAGCAATGGCAGCGTGGTGCCAATGTTCATCAAACAGATTGAACGAGGCGGACCAATTACCGTTACGCATCCCGATATTGAACGGTTTTTTATGAGCATTCCCGAAGCGGTACAATTGATTCTACAGGCTGTAACGATGGGCAGAAACGGTGAAATTTTCATACTTGAAATGGGCAAAGCAATCAAAATTGTGGATCTCGCGACGGAATTGATTAAACGATCTGGCTTGGTACCCAATAAAGATATTAAAATAGAATTTACTGGATTGCGCCCGGGTGAAAAACTATTTGAAGAACTGGTTGGCAAAGGAGAGCAAATCCTGCTAACTACGCATAGTCAGTTGAATGTTTTAAGCTCCAATAACATTCCAACTATTGGTGAACTCGAGCCAAAGTTAGAGCAATTGATACGTATAGCGGATAATATGGAAAATAATATAATAAAAGAAAAGCTTAAAGAAATTGTGCCAGAATATGAATCTCCTAAAATAGCGATTCATGAATCAGAAAAAGCAATAGATCAAAAAGAAATTAATGTTGCTTCAAACAAGTCCCATATAGAAAGCACTAGCAACGAAAAACCAAAAATGCTAGAGGTTCTATTTGATAAACATGATGAAAAGGAAGTAATGCATAAAAAAGCGTTGCTAGCCTGAAATAATGACTTCCTTTTACATGTTAAGGTGAGAAAAACGATTTTTACAAATATTTTTGGAATATTTCTCTTACAGACGGAAAATAGCCAGTGACTGATCGCTGGCCCTATTGAAATCTTGGATGGGCTCAGGTTTTAAGTGGTTATTCAACCTCTCAGCATTTGTTAAGTTACGGATTTTTAAAGCGAAGTTTAATTGATCATTTTGTTGAATTGAATTGGGACTTTTGATCATGTCATCGAATCGAATTAGGGTTTTAGTCCTGGGGCTTGGAGCAAATGGTTTAGGAGTATCGCGTGCCCTTCGGGCGTTTTCCCAATTAGATGTTTGGGCTGCAAATTTTAATAAAAAGGATGCGGGACGTTTTACCAGATCTGCTAAGATTTTAAATTGGCAAGATCCAGCAAACGAGCCAGATGAATTTAAAGATAGATTATTTAACCTGAGCAAAAACGGTACCCGAACGATCCTTTTTCCAACTCGGGATGTTGAGGTTGATCTTCTTGCTGAACTGTCGGATTCACTGCCTGAGAATCTGTTGTATTACAGAAATTCAATAGCTACAGTCAAAGCATTAGCAGACAAAAATTTGGTTGCGGAAACGGCCACTCAGGCTGGTTTGGACATACCCAGAACTGTAATCATGTCGGAGAAAATAAATCCGAAATTAGCTGGTTTTCGTTATCCTGTTTTAATAAAACCGCTAAAGCAAGGCTCCAGTCAAACTCCTTTTAAAAATATTTTTGTCAACAGTGATGAGGAATTTCAAAAAATATTTGAAGATCATGATCATTTGTTAAACCAGACCGTTATCCAGGAATTTATTCCTGGTGGCGACGACCATATCTATCACTGCAACATTTTAGTAGATAAAAATGCCAAAACCATAGGCGTTGTTGAATTCCAAAAAATACGACAATATTTGCCCCTGAGAGGCATGACCTCGTATGGACAGACTATATTAACTAGGAATATGGTGCCATCATGTGAGCGATTGGCGAAACAAGCCGGTTATGGCGGCTTAATGAATGTCGAATTTAAAAAAGACACCGAGAATAAACGCTGGGTTTTCATCGAAGTGAATTTGAGATTGCCGATTTTTAATTCAGTCTTCCCTGAAACCGGGGTTAACCTGGCATACTTATACGTGAAGAGCTTAACAGAAAAACTCAACCCTCCGGTTTTTGCTGATCGAACCGCGAAATGGATGTATGAAGAAAATGATCTGGCAAATATTTTAACCCATAAAACACCAACTTCGTGGCGGACCTGGTTTCGCCAGTTTATCAAAACGAATGCGTTTGCCTATTGGAACACAAAAGATCCCCTTCCGGGGCTAATTGCATTTTGGCGGATATTTGTGATTGGATTAAAAAGAATTTTTCCAATCGCTCGCTTATTCTGATTATGAATTTATACTTATTTCTGACTATAAAAATTTTTCAGCGTTAGTTGAGATATAGCAACTCAATGATTTCAAATTCTCCTGGAACGTGACATGATAAATAAAGAGAAGATACTAAAAAATACACCATACTCATTGAAGCATGCTACCAAATATTTCTATGCTGTGTTGCCCACAGATATTCGATATGGAACTAAGTTTCTCAAGAGTTGTGAACAGTTGAAAATCAGTGAGAAGTGGTCGGTAGAAAAATTAGAAGAATTTCAGAATGTACGATTAAAATTATTAGTAAACCACGCCTACCGGCACGTTCCCTATTATCAAAAATTATTCAATCAATTGGGCATCTCTCCTGGCGATATAAAGACAATTCATGATCTTAAAAAAATACCTACTTTATCCAAAGATGATTTGAGAAATAACTTAAACGAGCTGACTGCAACGAATATGATGAAAAAAGATTTGGTGTACCTCTCAACCAGTGGCACTTCCGGTCGGCCGGTTCGTTTCTATTCAGAAAGGCGGCATGAAAGTTATTTGGATGGAGATGCATTCCGATGGCGACATTTTAGTTGGGGCGGATGCACTCCGAAAGATAGCCGGGCGACATTGTCAGCCTATAAACTTCCTCCCAAAAAGAATGGACAGCGCCGTCTGTTTTCTTGGGATCCCATGAAACGGCTTCTGATCTTATCAACCTATGACATGAACCGCGACAATATTCATCAATACGCCGCAGCACTTCAAAAATATAAGCCTAAGTTTTTACATGGTTTCCCTTCTGCTTTGGAAGTCCTGGCCCGGTTTTTAAAAGATCGTGATATCCCCGCGCCGATCAGGGTAAAAGCAATTTTCACACAATCTGAGGTGGTCTATCCCTGGCAAAGAAAATTTATCGAGCAATATTTTAATGCTGAAATTTTTGATTGGTATGGTATGGAAGAAAGAGTCATTGCTGCTGCAGAGTGCGAGCAGCATTCTGGCTATCACGTTTTTTCAGAATATTGTATAGTAGAGGTTCTCAAGGATGGTCAGCACGTCACTGATGAAGAAGGTGAACTCGTCAGCACGCGATTGGACAACTATGCGATGCCTCTGATCAGATATAAGACCGGGGATTTAGGATTACTGAAGAGCGAAAAATGTCGCTGCGGCCGGAATTTACCATTGATGACAATAACTGGAGGGCGCGATAGAAATTTTGTAGTGACGAAAAGTGGCGGCATGATTTCTATCACGATTGTCGATATACCCAACGCCACAGAGAATGTTGAACAATTCCAATTTATACAGGAAAAAGCCGGCGTTGTCACCCTCAAAATTTTAAAAAAAGATTCATTTTCCGATGAAGATTTGCAGCTTGTTCAAAAGGATATTAAGCAAAAGTTTGGTGATATGGTCGATGTAAAGATCGAATTTGTTACAAGCATCGATCGGACTGCACGGGGCAAGCTGCCTCTACTTATTCAGAAACTAAATTTTGATAAAGATAAAATTCTGCAATAAATCCCGTTTTGATGCATTTTCAGCCTTACCTCGCATGAAGCTATCAGCATCTTCTATCCAGCCTTTGTTAAATTGGATAAGCGGTTAAAAATATAGAAAAAATTATGCCTTAGAAAGAAGCATTCTAAAAAGGAATTAATAGATTTCGCATATTTAAAAAAGGGGGTCGATATCTCAACTTATCTGAGCGCCGGTCTCCACAATCGGAGGTGGGGGTTCAAATCCTTCCTGATCTGCTTCTTTATATGCTCAAAACAAAGTGGTTTTCGAATTTAATCGCAAAACCATTTCGCAATAATATAAAATATAAAATACTATTTGGATTTTGAGAGCTTGCAGGTATTATTAATTGAATTACCTTAACGATCCTGAGGTGAATTGATGGTAATAACATTCCTGGCTAAAAATTACAGCGGGAAAAACCATGTTTGATGATTCGGTTTTGAATAATTGTTTATTGAATTTGTATATTTGTTGGGGGGGCGATCTATGGGTCTAAAGCGAAATGTAAAAAATATTTTTAAAAGATGGATTGCAAAGACCAAAATGCTTTTTGATGAGATCCCATATCCTTTCAATTTTATTCCAATGGTTTTTAATCGACTCTTATGGTTGGTTAGCTATCTCAGATTGGATCTATGGATTTTAACAGGAGAAGAGGTTTCTAGCAAGCAGCAACTTGCCCTTGGTTATGCTGGAAATATAGAACATAGAAACTTTCTGGTTAGATTGGTTTTTGATAATTTTTACAAAGAGAAGCATATAGGAAAAGTATGGTTATGGAGAATCAGCAAGCTTATTAAGGACCATAGCGACGATTGTTCCTTAATGGTCATCGAAATGCCTAAAATTTTTCGCTTATTTTTTAAAAACAGCAAGTATTTTTATGTCCCGTGTTGGCTTTACGGAGAGCTGGATATTGCAATTGATACTGCGTCGCTGATTAAAAAACATAGTCTTAAGTGTGATATAAAAACAATAAAGAAAAATAATTTAAATTTTGAGGTGAGAAACGGCCTGGATCAGTTTGATAATTTTTATTATAACATGTATTTACCTTACACGAATCTGATTCATGGAGATACTGCAATTCTCCATGACTATGAGTTTATGAAGAGAAAATTGATAGATTGTGACCTGTTTTTTATTAAAAATGGACAGGATAATATAGCCGGGGCTTTGATTGAGCGCAGAAAAAACGATATCCATTTATGGTCTCTTGGTATTAAAGACGGTAATGTAGATTATGTTAAAAAAGGTGTAGTTGCTGCGCTTTATTATTTCCCAATTCTCTATTTCAAAGAGAAGGGAGTTGAAAAGGCGGATTTGGGACCATCAAGGGCGTTTTTAAAAGATGGTGTATTACAATATAAAAAAAAATGGGATCAGAAAATCGTCAGATCTTACGATATAGGTTTTCAAATTAAACCATTATCAAAAATAGATGCTGTGAAAGGAATGTTTTTGAACAATCCTTTCATCTATGAGGATAAAACTGGCTTTAATGGCGCTATATTTTTTGAAAAGGATCATTCGTTTTCTAAAGAGGAGATTGAAAAGGTCTATAAAGATTATTATGTAACGGGATTATCAAAATTATTCATATATCAGTTTGGGAAAGTTGACGACAACGTGCAGGAGATGGTTTCTCCTGAATTTTCTGATAGGGTCACAATATGTTCTGTAGAAAACCTGATTTAAAACATTATCGCACTTGTCGAGGATTAAATGATCTAGACAATTAGAAAATAATTCATGTGTCACCATTTATTTTATTTGACTAACTACAAAAAAAAATTACAGGGTTCGCTTAAAATGCTTGCCTGAAGCATGGAGAAAATAGAAAGCTTATTGATATGAAAAGATTATACCTATTTGAATTTCATGAACTGGATTGGCTGCCGACCGTGCTTAGAAATGGCGTGACCGATTATCTTCAAGAATCAGCTAACCGACATGAGCTATATAAACCGGTCATCCCGGTAATAATGAAGGGAGTGGAACAGAGCCAAACCCATGAAATAGTCGATATGTGTTCTGGTGGTGGCGGTGGCCTTCTACATATCAGCAGGGAACTAAAATCTCACGGTATGGATTGTAGAATTACCATGTCTGATAAATTCCCGAACATACCGGCTTTTAAAAAAATATCAGAACGCTCCGGTGGCAATATTGGCTTTATCGAAAGTCCGGTTGATGCGACGAATACAGCACCGACCCTGAGAGGTTTTAGAACATTATTTTTATCATTTCATCATTTTCGTCCGACGGAAGCAAAGAAAATTCTGCAAAATGCAGTAGATTGTAACGTGCCAATAGGAATATTTGAGGGTACCGACAGGAATATTTCAGATCTGCTTTGTCAATGTAGAATGGTTCCCTATTATGTTTTGCGCTTTACCCGGCACATCAAACCTTTTCAATTAGACAAATGGATATTTACTTATCTGATACCGCTGATACCGCTCATCATGATTTGGGATACCTTTGTATCTGTTATGCGGACCTATTCTGTTGAAGAGCTTGAGCAAATGACAAAAGAAATTGACGCACCAAATTATAATTGGGAAATCAAAAAGATTTCGAACTTTTTTTTGTATCTATTCGGATATCCGAAAAATAACTCATCATATCTAATATAGAATTATTCCAAATTCTGATGGAGTGCTGTTTTTATCAAAAAAAATCAATTAATCGCGGGTAGTTTGCTACCATTATAAATCAATGAAGCGTATTTATAATGACTTAGCATCAAAGATGGAGATTCTTATTAGGTCAAAGATTTAGTCAACTAATTTTCTGATACAGATGGTTTAACATATTGCCCTTTTGCTTTTGTAAGGAGATTGTTTATGTCTACGTTTGCCTTAATTCAACCCGATGAAACTGTTCCTCTTAAAGCCTCCCAAATCGATCGGGCCACTGACATCCTATGCACAGCTTTTCATGACGCAGTCTGGGCAAAATTTGCCTTTCCCGATAGCAGCAAACGCGCTCAGGCCCTACGCCTGATTTTTCGTTCCCAGGCCAAATTTTGCCTGAGGTATGGCTACGCCTATACAACACCAGAGGTTAATGCAGTTGCATGTTGGATCGCTTCAGAAAATGCCAGGTATACTTTTTGGCGAAAGCTGCGTACCGGGATGTTATTCGTGCCACGAAGGCTTGGACGGGAATCGAGACATCGGTTTTCAGAGATAACAAACACTTTTAACCAGGTTCGACAACGTTTGATGAAAGGACCGTACTGGTATCTTGTAATGTTGGGTGTGGATCCTGCATGCAAAGGACAGGGACTTGGAAGTAAAGTGCACAATAAGGTTTTAAGATTAGCAGACGAGGCCGGGGCATTGTGCTATTTTGAGACCTACAGTGAGCGGCATGTGGAATATTATAAGAAGTTTGGTTTTGAAGTGCTGGAAACCGGGGACCAGCCAATTAAATTCTGGGTAATGACAAAACTGCCGAGCCAAAGATAGCTATCAAACGACTTGCTGCGAGACTATCTCCACCGATCGCCAAAGCAGATTATAAAATTCAACAAAACAGACTGAGGAGCCATCTGATGCATATCCCATTAAATCCTTCCCCCCCCTTGAACTGGATGTTCAAAAATCCATTCGTAGCACCCCTCTTACCTTCAGGAAATGGCTTTATTGAAGGCATAATGAGAGCAATGACCTATTCGGGCTCCGCAGCGCTGAGGTCAGCAGCAAAAGGACTGAAACAGATCGGCCGGGATCACCTGCTTGCACCTTCCTTCAATTGCGGGGGAGAAATCGAACCTTTTGTCCGCGAAAATTTTCAGATCGATTTCTACAAAGTAAACCAGAACGGAGTTGTCGATCTGGAAGATCTCGAAAACCATCTGAAGGGCGACCGCCAGGTGGTCTTAATGACGCACTTTTTCGGATTCGCTGGAAACGTGGAGGCTGTTCAAGATCTCTGCAGGATTAAAAATGTCTATCTTCTTGAGGACTGCGCCCATGCATTTACCAGCTGTCTGGGAGAGAGATCCCTTGGTACATGGGGAGATCTTTGTATCTTCAGCTATAAAAAATCACTGCCAATTCCGGACGGAGGCTGCTTGGTCGTCAATAATCCAGAGATTCCTTGTGTTCAGCCCTCTAATCAACCGCCATCAATGGCTGTCAACAGAAAGGCGGTTAAATTGTTGTTCGACCATTTCTTTATAATGATGGAAAGAAAATCAAAACTCATTTACAACGCACTGCAAAAGTTTAAGGAGTCGCTGCTTTCATGGGAAGCGAAGGCAGGAAAATTTGCCGGCGCAAATAGTATGCTCACATACAATCCAGAACTTGATTCTTTCGACTATGACTCACACATTCTTGATTTTGGGATGTCAAGGCTCTCTTTAGCAATGCTTTCCAAAATCGATGCCGAACAGATAAAAATGAAGCGCCGAGCCAACTACAGCTATATGCTTGACGCTCTAAAAGATTTACATCGATTGCGTCCCCTATACGGAGTCCTGCCGGCCGGGACCTGCCCTCTGAAATTCCCTTTATTGGTCTCCACAGAACATCCGCAAGCACAAAGTGTCATTAGAGAATTTCCTTATATTCGCTGGTGGTGGTCGCTTTTTCATCCATCTGTTCCATGGGAGCGCTTTCCGGAGAGTCTATGGCTTAAAAAGAACTGCTATATAATTGAAATTCATCAGGATATGGAACGATATCACCTGGATTACCTGATCGATTGTGTAAGAAAAGTTGATAAAGCCTTAACAGCCTGAAAATAAAAAATTTTTATTAAATTTAATTTATTGATAATTAATTATTTTTTTTATCTTGACTCTTTTTATATCTCAAATCCCAGCGGTTTTGCAGTGGATTTTTCATTCTCCAATGCGCATTGTGGTGCTGGGCATTGTGAATAAAATTGGGTGGAATTTATTCATACTGAGACAGGAGCTAACATGTCACTAGTTCGCCAACAAATTGAATCATCGACGTTATATCAGGCTGGTAGATCGATCAAAGAAACCCAGCAAGAATTTAAGTTAGATAAAATCGTTAAGCTTGCCTCTAACGAAAATCCAATCGGAGGTTCTCCAAAAGCCATCCAGGCCATGATTCATAGTTTATCAGAAATTCATCGCTATCCCAATCCCGCCTGTTATGATCTTCGCAAAGCCCTGGCTGATCGTTTTAAGGTGCCAGTGGATAATGTGATTACTGGTCATGGCTCCGAAAGAATTTTATCGGTGATTTTACGTACTTGCGTGCTGGACGATGAAGAAGTGTTGACCTCGGAGGCAACATTCTGCGGCTTTATGGGGCTGGTACATTTAAATGGAATTAAACTGAAAACTGTGCCGCTCCGTGATTATCGTTTCGATCTGGAAGCAATCGCTGATGCGGTCACAGATAAAACCAAAATTATCTATCTTGTCAATCCGAACAATCCGACTGGTACAATCTACACAACAGAGGAATTTATAAATTTCATAACCAAAGTGCCGCCCAATGTGCTGGTCATTGTTGATGAAGCTTATTTTGAGTTTGCTCAACACGATCTGAGCTATCCCGATTCCATGCAATATCGGCAGGATAACGTCATCATCTTGCGGACCTTTTCCAAAGCTTATGGATTGGCAGGCATTCGGATCGGCTACGGGTTTGCACATAAACATTTAATCAGCAACCTACGGAAAGTGCAAGCGCCCTTTGAAACGAGTAGTCCAGCTCAAGCGGCAGGATTCGCAGCATTGGCAGATCAGGAGTTTCTGAAAGCATACGTGGAACTAAACCGACGCGGACTGGAGTTTTTTTATGATTTGTTCGATTGCCTGGGAATTCGATATCTGAAATCCCACGCTAATTTTGTGATGATCTTGCTGGATTCTGAACAGCAAGTTGAGAAATTGAATCAAAAGTTTCTCAGTCATGGCGTCATTGTCCGTCCGCTAAAGACTTTCGGTATCCCAAATGGCATTCGAGTAACGACCGGACTTGAGGAGGAAAATCAGTTTTTTGCCAAAATTTTAAAAAAAGCTTTTTAAACTTAATCTGCTGATCTGCCCAAAAGGCTGCGCTTTGCCTTTAGGCAGCTTGGAATGAAATAATTAATTTTAATCTACATAATATTAATATCGTAAAATTTTTAATCTGTGAAATAATAGCCCATGCAATTTGCCTAATTGGCGTCTGAAGGAAAATGCTTTTATTTATTATTCTAAGACGCTTAACGACCAAAAATTTCTTTCTACTAATACTCTGTTTTTACTTAGTCTTATGGTATGAGATTCTTCACTCCCTTCGGTAGTTAAAAATGGCACTTTTACGGCTTTCTTTCAAACAGTAATTAACCTTATTATTTAAAGATCTTATCGTTTAACAAAAGGATTCTTATGCAGAAAGCAATTTTATCAGGCAACGAAGCCATTGCTCGTGGATTTTATGAAGCGGGTGGTCATTTTGCAGCGGCTTATCCTGGAACTCCCAGCACCGAGATATTGGAGAATATTGGTCAATACGATGAAATACTGGCCCAGTGGGCGACTAATGAAAAAGTTGCGATGGAGGTTGCTGGCGGTGCGGCATTAGGCGGCGCTCGATCCCTTACAGCCATGAAACATGTGGGATTGAACGTGGCTGCCGATCCGCTATTTTCATTTTCATACATGGGAGTAAATGCAGGATTTGTCATTGTCTCGGCTGACGATCCCTCTATGCATTCGTCCCAGAATGAGCAGGATAATCGCTGGTATGCCCGCTCCGCAAAAATTCCTATGCTGGAACCTTCGGACAGTCAGGAAGCGAAAGATTTTACAGTACTGGCATTGGAATTGAGTGAGAGATTCGATAGCCCAATCTTGCTGCGGACCACCACTCGCATCAGTCATTCCAAAAGCATTGTAACATTAAATGAACGAAAAACAGTGGCCAAAAAAGAGTACAAAAAAGATTTTATGAAAAATGTTCTGCTCCCGGTCAATGCCAGAAAGAAGCATGTTTTAGTTGAAAAGCGATTGGCAGCGATGGAAGAATATGGCAATATATGTGATCATAATCGCATCGAATGGGGCGATAAAAAGCTGGGCATCATCACCAGCGGTATTTCGTATCAGCACGCCAGAGAAGTATTTCCAACAGCATCGTTTTTAAAGCTGGGGCTGACCTATCCATTGCCGAAAAAATTGGTTCAGCAATTTACCGCGCAGGTCGAAAAAATTTATGTTATCGAGGAGTTAGATCCATTTTTGGAGGAGCAAATTTCCGCCATAGGCATAAACGTTGAGGGAAAAAATCGTTTGCCAATTCTCGGCGAATTTAATCCCGAAATTATTGCGAAAGCGTTTGGTCTCGAATCTGCTCCTAAAGAATCTTTTATAAGGGATGTGGCGGTTCCGCAACGTCTGCCAGTGTTGTGTCCCGGCTGTTCCCATCGCGGTGTATTTTATGCCATGAAGAAGCTGCGTCTTACCGTGACTGGCGATATCGGCTGCTATACCCTGCCAGCAATCCCACCGCTAGAAGTGACGGACACTTGCCTCTGCATGGGCGCCAGCGTTACCCTTGCTGAAGGCATTGAAAAAGCTAATACCAATAAGCTTAAAGGTAAACTGATCAGTGTTATCGGTGATTCAACGTTTTTCCATTCTGGAATTACTGGACTGCTGGATATTGTTTATAACCAGGGCAAAACCAAAATCTGCATTTTGGACAACCACATCACTGCTATGACCGGTTATCAGGGGCATCCCGGATCTGGCATTACATTGAAAGGTGAGCCAACAAATAAAGTCGATCTGGAAGCCATATGTCGCGCTGCAGGCATTCAAAGAGTGGTCAAAATTGATCCTTATAATATTGAACAAACCGTAGCCGTATTAAAACAGGAAATGGCGGCTGACGAGCCTTCGGTGCTTATCGCCGATGCGCCCTGCGTGACCTGGGCACGAAAGATCTTCGACAAACCTTATATTGTTGATCCAGAGAAATGTATTATGTGCGGCATGTGCCACAAGGTCGGTTGCCCGGCGATCGAGAAAGATGAAAATGGCAAAACGAAAATCAATGATTTGCTGTGCATCGGCTGCGACATTTGCCGCCAGGTCTGTAAACCAGAGGCGATTCAGAAACCGGTGGGGTAATTGGGTGATTGGGGTAATATCGTAGAGACGATTCATGAATCGTCTCTACAGGATTGATTGAAATATTTGGTATTAAAACAACGAGGAAAAATCAATGAAAAATT
>JAEAME010001011.1_pt1 | contig 22455 bp, 12 predicted proteins | sample 8958731 | NCBI WGS metagenome assembly JAEAME01 (sample SAMN16933194, study PRJNA681113) | bioreactor sludge metagenome | isolation source: anerobic bioreactor sludge (Control) | place: India:Bengaluru | collected 2018-10-24 | reverse complement strand
GGCCGGCCCGGGCCTCGAGATCGTCGAGCCACTCGCCCATGGCCCGGAGATGGAGGCCGATCGACTCTGCGATCCCCCGCGGCGCGGCCAAGCCCTTGGCTTCGCAATAGGCCGCGAACGAAGCGTCGATATCCTGCCAGGCCGAGAGCGGCTCGGCCCCGGCCTCCGGCGCCGCGGGCCCGCCGGGAACGACCGGCCCCGGCCCTTCGTCTCGCTCCTCGACCTTGCCCTCGACGCCGAGGCGGTCGAGGAGGGCCAGCATGCGCCGGTACACCTCGCCGTAACGCCGCGCCCATTCGAAATAGGGCGCGACGCCCTGGGAGGCCAGGAACCCGGCGACCGAGCCGTCCGTGCCGAAGTCCGCCTCGCAGCCCTCCTGCCTGGGGAAGAGGCCGAACTTCTCGCCGCCCTGACCGTCGACGGCCCGGCCCAGCGGATAGAGGCGGCAGACCAGCGGCCGGCGCGGATGCACGGCGCAGCCCTCCGGGGTGACGAAGACGCAGCGCCCTTCGGCGTCGTTCTTGAGGGTCGTGCCGCCGTTGTCCGCGTAACGGGCCAGGAACTCCGTCGTCCCCATCCCCAATTGGCGGGCCATTCCCAGGACCTCGTGGGGGCCGATCATGATGACCTTGCCGGCGCAGCATCGCCCGCAGGCCCGGCAGGCGAAGGAGAACCTGTCGCGGCGGTCGAGCGAGAAATCCAAGGAGGCGGCTTTAGAACTTGCCTTGGATGGCGCCCAGGTCCTTCACGAGCTTGCCCGTGCGGAACAGCTTGACCTGGACGGCCGCGTCGACGCCGGATGCGAGGTGCTTGGCGACCGAGGCCGGGATGGCCGCCGAGTGGAGGAGCGTCGCGCCCGCGTACCACTTGATCTCGGTCTGGGCCCATTTGGCCTGGAGGTGCTTGTCCTCGACCCGGTGCTTGTCCTGGACGACGCCGCCGATCTGGCTCCCCTGGAGGAATCCGAAGGAGGTGCAGAAGGCCGCGGCCGTTCCGGCCAGCTTGAGGATCTCGCGCCTTTTCACCGTGTTGCCGACATTGTCGTTGCCCATGGCCCGATAGTAAGGCCGCACCGGGGGCATGTCAAGGCCCGGCCGCGAAAGCCCGGGGGCCCGGTCCCGCCGTTTGACTCCCCGCCGCGTCTCCCGTAATATCGGGAGGCGAAACCGATCGAAGGAGCGCCCCATGGAACGGACCCTGGCCATCATCAAGCCCGACGCCGTCAAGAAGAGGATCATCGGCAAGATCGTCGGCCGCATCGAGGAGGAGGGCTTCGGCATCGTCAAGATGAAGCTCGTCCACCTGACCGCCGACGAGGCCAAGGGTTTCTACATCGTCCACAAGGACAAGCCGTTCTACGGCGAGCTCTGCGAGTTCATGTCCTCGGGCCCGTCCGTGATCATGGTCCTCGAGGCCGAGGAGGCCATCAAGCGCTGGCGCGACGTCATGGGCGCCACCGACCCGGCCAAGGCCAAGCCGGGCACCCTCCGCCACACCTACGGCTTCTCCATCGACCGCAACGCCGTCCACGGCTCCGACGCCCGCGAGACGGCGGCGGGAGAGATCGGCTACTTCTTCAAGAAGTAGGCGATGGCGCCGCAACCTCCGGGGCCGGCCCGAAGGCGCCGCCGCGGCTTTTCCGGATCGCCGCCGATGTAACCTATTCGCGGCACCGGGGGTAATTAGGGAAGATCCAAGAGAAAAGGAGACGCCTCATGAATCGTCGGGCGAAACTCGCCGTATGGTCGATCGCCGCGTTCCTGGTCCTGGCCGGCCTCATCCCGGCCTTCGGCCAGGTGCGCGGCTACGAGCTCTACAAGAAGCTCCAGGCGGAACGGGGCAAGCTGGTCGCCTTCGAGGGCCTCCGCGAGGTCCGCTGGACCCCCGACGGCCTGGCCTATATCGTGGCCAAGGACAAGACCTTCAGGAAGGTCGATCCCGTCACCGGAGAGGAGACGCCCCTCTTCGACGACGCCGGGATCATCGCCGCCTACAACGCGGCCACGGGCGAGAGCGCGACCGCCCTGCCCTTCAGCCGGTTCGAATTCGTCGAGGGCGGGGCCAAGATCCGGTTCGCCGGCGGCGGCCGCGTCTTCTTTTACGGACTGGCCAACAAAGACCTGCGGGCCTTCAAGGTGCGCCCGGCCGAGCGCGGCGTCCGCTTCGCCCAGTACGAGGAGGAGTTCTCCCCGGACTATCGCTACACCGCCTACGTCGACGACTACGACCTCTACCTCCGGGACCTGAAGAGCGACACCGTGACCGCTTTGACGACGGGCGGCGGCCCGGACCTGCGCCACGGCTATCCCGACTGGGTGTACGCCGAGGAGTTCTCCCAGTTCTATTGTTTTTGGTGGTCGCCCGATTCGAAGAAGATCGCCTACATGCAGTTCGACGAGAGCCCGGTCCGCAAGTTCCCCGTCCTCCACGACGAGGCCCTGGACTTCCGGCTCGAGATGCAGAGCTTCCCCCGGGTGGGCGAGAACAATCCCATCGTCCGGTTCTTCATCGTCGACGTCGAGACCAAGAAGCGGGTCCAGGTCGACACCGGCATCGAGACCAACGTCTATCTCTATAACGGGCAGTGGTCCCGGGACGGGCGGGCCTTTACCCTGAAGCGGACCAACCGGCTCCAGAGAAAGGTGGAGATCCTGGCGGCCGACCCCGAGACCGGCCGGACGACGGTCCTCTTCCAGGAAGAGAACCCGAGCTACCTCACCGAGGGCATCGGCTTCATGCAGGAGGGCAACGAGATCTTCTTCCTGCCCGGCGGCGGGAACTTCCTGCGGTCTTCGGACCGGAGCGGCTGGCGGGAGATCTACCTGTACGACATGAGCGGCAAGCTCGTTCGCCAGGTCACGAAGCACAAGCTCCCGGTCGGCAGCATCCTGGAGGCGGACGCGGCGAACGGGTGGATCTACTTCACCGGCTACGAGAACCGCGGCCTCGAGACGCATCTCTACCGGGTCAAGCTCGACGGATCGGGGTTCACCCGGCTGACCAAGGAGCCCGGCACGCACCGCGTCAGCGTTTCGGCGGGCGGGGCGTATTTCACCGACACCTTCAGCTCGTTCGCGAGCCCCGCCTCCTTCCGGCTCTGCAAGGGCGACGGCACCGTCCTCCGCGAGATGGGCAAGACCGTGCTCAAGCCGGACTACCAGGCCCTGGCTCTCCTCCTCCCCGAGCACTTCGTCTTCAAGTCCGGCGACGGCAAGTACGACCTCGACGGCATCCTGTTCAAGCCGGCCGATTTCGACGCCTCGAAGAAATACCCGGTCATCTATTCGGTCTACATGGGACCCGGCACCAAGGCGATCAGCGACCAGTACTACGGCGATCCCGGCCAGCTGGCCCTGGCCCAGCTCGGCTTTCTCGTCGTCAACATCGACAACCGCGGCCTGCTCCGGCGCGGCAAGGAGTTCGAGAACGCGGGCTACGGCAAGCTCGGCCAGGCGGACGTCGAGGACCTGGTGGCCTCGCTCGACTATCTCGCCCAACGCCCCTATGTGGACGGCGGACGCGTCGGCATCACCGGGACCTCCTACGGCGGCTACATGTCGGTCATGGCCCTGCTCAAGGCGCCGGACCGCTTCCAGGTGGCCGTGGCCGGATCGCCGGGCGTGGACTGGCGCAACTACGACACCGTCTACACCGAACGGTACATGGGGCTCCCCCAGTACGATCCCGACGGATACGAGAAGGCCAACCCCCTCAACTACGTCAAGAGCCTCAAGGGCAGGCTCCTGATCCAGCACGGCGCCGTGGACGACAACGTCCACCCCACCCAGGTGATGCAGCTCGTGGACGCCCTGCTCAAGGCCGGCAAGCAATTCGACTGGTTCATCTATCCCGGCCAGGCCCACGGTGTCGGCGTCCGGCAGGCCCGGGACAGGCAAATGGACTGGTTCATGACCTATCTCTCGCCCGAGACCAAGGACGCCTATTTCGCGGACAAGAAGACGCCGCCCACCAAAGAGCCCTGATCCGCGGTCGATCCGGCCTCGCCTTCCGGCGAGGCCGGATCCGGCGGCGTCCTACGGCTCCGACGCGCGCGAGACGGCGGCGGGAGAGATCGGCTACTTTTCCAAGAAATGGCCCATCGCCCCGGCCCTCACCGGCGGTCAAGCCGGCTTGGGGCGCGACCCGACAAGATCCAGGATGAAGACCTCGCCGCCGTCCTCGACGGCGGCGATCGTGGTCCCCTTGGCCATCAGCACCGACGGCCGGACGGCGAAAGCCGTGACCGGCTCGGACCGGTCCGGATCCCAGACGCGCAGCATCTCGTCCGGCCCGCCCGTGACCAAATAGCGCGGCCCGTTCGTCCAGGCCAGGACCACCCGCGTCGTGGCGAACCGGCGTTCGACGATGCGCCGTCCGGAGGCAAGCGACCAGACGCCGATCTCGGTCTCGCCGACCGAGGACGCCGCCCAGTTGCCGAAAGAAGCCGCCACCAACTCCCCGTCGGGCGAGATCGAGACGCTGACGACGGGGTCCCGTCGTGACTGGCCCTCGAGGGTGGCGGCCTCGTCGCCCGTTTCGACGTCCCAGATCCTGACCGTCCGGTCCTGCCAGCCGCAGGCCGCCCTTCGGCCATCGGGCGCCACGTCCAAGGCTCCCTGGTGCCCCGGCCGCAGGATGCCCGACGAGAATCCGCGCAGGGTCCGCAGGACACTCCGGGCCGGCACGTCGACGACGTGAACAAGGCCGTTGAGGGCCGGCACAACCAGGATTGCCCCAGAACGCAGGAACTTGAGGCCGGGACCGGCGCCCTGGACGGGTATCGCACCCGCATCGTCCAGCGAATAGCCGTCCCAGACCCTGATCCCCGGCCGTTCCGTATCCACGCTGAGAGCTTGGCGGCCGTCGGGCGTGAATTCGAGGGCCAGGAACCGGGGGCCGGTCGTCATGTCCTTCATCCAGGTCATGAGGTCCGGGCCGCCCTTGTCCCGCGGCGCCGCGGACGCGGCCGCCCTGCCCCGCTCAGCCAGGACCTTTTCGCCCGCCACGTCCCAAAGCCGGAGCGTCATGTCGTCGCTGGCCGTCAGCGCCCTCCCCGCCTCGGGCGAGATGGCCACAAAGGACATCTGGTCACGGCCCTGGCCGAAGGCGTGATCGAGCTTGCCGGTCTTCAGGTCCCAGGTCCGGACCAGGTGGTCCACCCAGCCGGCCGTGGCCAGGTGAACGCCGTCGCCGGTCATGGCCGCGGCCGCCGGCCCGAAATGCCGCTGGCTGCCGTGCATGAAATCCACCAGGATCTCGAGACTGCGCCGATCGCTGCGGTCGGGCTCGGGAAGCGTCCGCATGCGCTCGAGCATGGATCGCCGGGCCTCCCGGAAGTACGTCCTGTCGAGGCCCATGTCCCAGACCTGGATGCGGCCTTTTTGGTCGCCGGAGACGGCCCGGAGCCCGTCCGGCGTGATGGCCGTGCAGAACATCGGATCCTGGCCCCGGAACGTCGTCAGGGAATCGCCGGTCGCGACGTCCCAGACCTTGCCGGTCGTATCCAAGGAAACGTCCACCGCCTCGGTCCCGTCCGGGGCAAAAGCCGCCCGCTGGATCGGTCCCTTATGGCCCGGCATGGTGGCCAGGATCCGGCCCGAGGCCAGGTCCCAGACCCGGCCCAGACCGTCCCAGCCGCCGGTCAGGGCCAAGCGACCATCGGGAGAGACCGCCAGGCTCATGGCACCCGTAATCATGCCGGATTCCGTCCAGGCCATGGTCCTCTCGATCTTCCCGGACTCGAGGTCGAGAAGGACGAGCCGGGTCTCCATCACGGCCAGGAGCTTGCGCCCATCCGGCGTGAACTCCTGGCAGCCGGGGAACTTGAAGTCGCGGCCCAAGGAGATGGCGGTCTGCGCTGGCCCGGCCCGCTCTAAGTCCCATACCAGAACGGTTACCCAGGACTTCTTGCCGTGACCGTCGGATTCCTGGCAGGCCGCCGCAAAGCGGCGGCCGTCCGGACTTACGGCCAGGGAACCCGGCTTTGCGCGGCGGGCGTCGAATTCCCGGACGACCTGGCCCGTGCCGAAGTCCCACAGCCGGATGGGCCGGGCCTCGAAGGGCTTATCGCCGGAAACGACGAGGGCGAAGTCCCCGGACGGCACGATCCGGAGCCGTCCGGACTCCCTCGGGACGACCGCATCGGGCTTGACCAGCACCGGGGCGCCCGTGGCCGCGTCCCAAACGCGCAGCGAGCCGTCGATGCCGAGCGACAAGATGCGCCGGCCGTCGGCGGACACGGCGACGTCGACGACGGTGCCGTCGTGCCCGGTGAGCGTCATGAGCGGGCCCGAGAGCCAGGGACGGTTCACCCGCCGCAGCCAAGTCCCTTTCATCCGGCCGGTCAGCCGGGCCGCCGCGGCCGCCTTCTTCGGCGCCGTTTCCGCGGCGGCGTTGGCCGCTTCCTGCCAGACCAGGGCGGGCCGATCGGCGAGCAGGTAGGCCTTGGCCCGGACGAAATCGCCGAATTGGGCGACCGCCGGCGGGACCACGAGTTCTAGGTCTTCCGACCGGTCGACGCTCCGGCCGGCCGGCCGCAACGACCAAGGACGCTCGACGGCGAAGGCCGTGAAGCGCAGCCGCGAGCCGCAGAGCGGGCAGGGCCCCTCGCCCCCGGCCGCTGGGCCAAGCCGTTCGAAAGCGCCACGGCAATAGGGGCACTCGGCGCCGGCCCGGCCCTGCCACACGACCGGGGTCACCACCGCCGGCCCCGCCGCCCCGCCGCCGGGCAGAAGGCGGGCGTAGTCGGCCTCGAGGTCGTAGATCAGGCCGGCGGCGCATTTCGCCTCGACGAAGTCGAGGCCGGCCAAGGTCCGCTCGAGCCCTTTGACGTCGCCGCAATGCGCCAGGTGGTAGGGCAGCTCCGAGACCTTGCGCCGGTGAGGCGGACCGGACGCGGGAAGCCACAACGGCAGCTTGTCGAAAAAATCCGCCAACATGCGGTTCCAATTCTGCGCGGTCCGCTGCGATGGCGCGGCCGGGCCCGCGCCAGCCGTATAACGCTTCCGGGCCGCCTGACGGAAGGCGTCGTAGAAGAAGTCGTCTCGGCCCTCGCGCCGGGCCAGGAACGACCGGACCTGGCGGAGATAGGTGCTGGCGCTGTCGATCGCGGCCGCCTCGGCCCCTTCCGCCGACACGCCTTCGGACGGTCCTCGGACGAGGAGCGGCCCCAGTTCCTCAATCGCCAGTCCTCGGCGGGCGTGGGCCAAGAGCCCGAAGAGCCGCGGCACCGCGTAGGCCGGCTCGAGCGGCGCGTAGGTCGGGTCGCTTTCCAGCCGGCGGAGCACCGATTCGAAGGCCTCGACCGGGGTGCGGCCGAAGTCCCGGGAGATCTTCTCGCCCAGGCTGGAAAAGGCCCCGAACACGCGCAACTCCGAAAGCACGACCTTGAGGAACAGCGGGCTCGACGCCCCCTCGGCCTTGATCAGGGTCTCGACATGCTCCTCGTCGAGCTCCTTCAGATACTGCGAGAGAAAGGCCTGGACTAGGCGCTTCCGGTCCTCGGCCCGCTCGAACGGAGGCACCGCGGCCAGGACCGCGCCGCCGCCCCGGAAGGCCGCGATCGAGTCGCCCCCGAGCGGGGCCTCGGGCTTGAAGCTGACGACGAAGCGGACGCCGGGCGGCGGCGTCGCGGGGACCCAGGTCAGGTCGCGCAGTCCGCTTTCGAGCTGGTCCAGCCCGTCGACGACGATCAGCGCGCCGCCCGACCGTCCGGCCTCGGCCAGCAGGTCCGGCCAGGCCCGGCGCAGCTCCTGCGGGTCGGCCGGAACGTCGCCGGCAATGGCCCCGCCGTCCTTCATCTCGACGAGCAAGGACCGCAGCAGCGCCGGCACGGACGTGGCTCCGTCGCTCGCGCCGACGAAACGGAAATGAACGGCCCGGGCCCCGTCCGGACCGGCCGTCCGGACCCGGTCGATCCAATTCGCCAGCAGCATGGTCTTGCCGGAGCCGGCGCTCCCCGTCAGCACGAAGGGGCGGTCCGGCCCGCCGGCGAGGTAGGTGTCCAGAGCGTCGAAGTCCCCGACCCGGTCGACGAAGCCCTCGCTGTTGGCGAACAGGAACTGCTCCTGGGCGTCTATCTCCCGTTCGAGGTCGTTCGCGGGCTGCCGCTCGACATGGCCGGGGTAGCGGCGCTCGATGGCTTCTTTCAGGTCCCGCAGCAGGCGCTCTTCGAGCTCCTCGTCGCCGACACGGAACCCCGACAGCCGGCCGGCGGTGAGCCGCTTGTTGAAGGCCCGGGCTTTGGCCGCCTGTTCCGCGTCCTCTTCGACGTCCAAGCCGGCCACTTCGACCCCGGCGGCCTCGCGCCACAAGCGCCGCCAGCGCTCGACGTTCTGCGGCAGCAGCGCCGGGCACTTGAGCGGCAGGGCCAGCTCGGGCGAGAACGAAGCCTGGTCCCAAGTGCAATCGTATACGGCCAGGGGCCGGCCGGTCGCGGGGACCGTGACCTCGCGGAGCTTGGCCTGCTTGGCCAGCAGGAACCGGCGCCGCCCTTCGTCCTCTTCGGCCGCGTCGTCGAACGTCCGTCGCAGATAATGGGGCTCGCCGGGCAGGCCCGAGAGGCTGGCCGGCGCGCGGAAATAGAACAAGGCCCGGCCGACGGCCGGGTCCCCGCCCGGCGGCCCGCCGGTCGAGAAAGGCCTGACGGCCGCGTGCAGGACCTCGAGCTCGGTCACCGACAGCCCTTCGGCCAGCGCGGCGTCCAGGCCGGGGAACGCGGCCAGCGTCGCCGGCGAGACGTCCGGCAGGCCGGGAATCCAGCCGTAGCGCTGGCCGAGCAGGCAGACGAAAAAAGGCCGGCAGGCGTCGATGCGCCGCAGGCAGACATCGACGACGGCGGCGTGCCGGGTGGCGTCGTGCTCAGTGACCCCCCAGCGCAGGTCGATGTCCATCATGCGCAGCCGACGGCGCTCGCACCAGTCGCGCAGGCGCGGGAAGACGCGCTTGACGAGGTAGTCCCGCTCAGCATGCATATCATTGAAAGTGCTGGAGATAAAGATGTAGACCTTGCCCCAGGGCAGGGCCCGGGAGGGACCCGTCAGGCCGCGGGCGGCTGCGGCTTGGGGGTTTTCAGGCGCTTGAGGAGGGGCAGGGATTTCCATTCCGCCATGGCCTTCAGGTACTCGTATTGGGCGGCGGCCCGGGCGATTCGGGCCTGCTCGTGGCTCGGCGGTCCGGCGGCCGGTGCAGCCCCTCCGGCCGGCGCCGCCGATTGCCCGGTCAGGAGCCCGGCCCGCGCGGCCTCGGATTCGACGTAGGCCTTGACCGGTCCGATCAGGGACTCGATCTCTTGGGTCATCTGCAGGGTCGTGGCCAGCTGATGGGCCCGCCCGATGATCGTCAGGGCCTCGGGCGTCCGGCCTAGCTGGGCCAGGATCTGGGCCTGGAAGGCCATGGACTTGGCCATGCCCCGGCCGTCCAGGACTTTCTTAAAGGCCGCGACGGAGTCCTCGAAATAGCCGAGCGCCGGGGCCACGTCGGCGCCGACCGAGCAGGCGATGCCGCCCAGCCCCCAGAGGGCCGAGCCCTCGACGGAGGCTAGGCCGCGCTCGCGGCTGGTCTTGGCCACGGCCTCAAGGAGCGCCCGGGCCTGTTCGAACTGCCCCATCTGGAGCATGTTCAGGCCGTTGTTGAGATCGGCCTTGACCTGCACCTCCGGGTCCTGAATCTCGGACAGGAGGGCCTTCTGCTCGGTCATCAGCTCGGCGGCCCTCGCGGCGTCTCCGGTGGCCCCCAGGACCTTGGCCTGATAATCCAGGCTGGCCACGACGGCGCGCTTGTCGCCGCTCTCCCGGGCCAGCTCGGAATACTCGGCCACGGGCTCCATGGCCCGCTCGAACTCCTGCCGGGCCAGGAGTCCGTCGATCTCGTCCGCAAGCTCGCTCATGCTCGCGGCACCGGGAGCGGCGGCGACGCCCGGCCCCAACAAGTCGGCGGACCGCGCCTGTTCCAGCCGCGTTCGGAGCCGGGTCTTCTCCGCGACGCTGCGCTCGATGCCGGATTGATCGCCGAGCCGTCGGAAGAGCCGCTCGGCCTCCTCGACGGCCACGAGGTTCTCCTCGTCGAACCGGGCGTCCTTGAGATTGGCCGGGAAGGTCAGGCACATCTCGGCCGCCGTGCGGACTTCGAACGGCGTGGCCTCGGGCCGGTCGGTGACGCGTTCCCGGCTGAAAGCGATGATCTCGCGGGTGCCGAATCGCCGCTGCTCCTTGACGGACAGGTTGACCAGCGCGAGATAGAGCGTGGCCGGCGTAAGCTCGCCGATGACGAACGCGGTGAGAGAGCTGCGGGACAGGTCGGTCATGGCGCGACTCCTTTTCCCCGAATGGGCGGATTATAAGCGCGTTCCGGCCGGACCGTCAATGCCGGCGGCGCGGCCGCCTTTCGTGTCTATCCAAACGACGGCGCGTCCTTTCTTCCGCGCGTAGCGGACGATCTCGGCCGTGCCGCCGGGGCCCTCCTCCGGCCGGCCGTCCCATAGCGCCACCAGGACGTCGCAGTGATCGACGACGAAGCGTCCGGCGGCGGCGTAGGCGCGGGTGCGGGTACGCGGCGCGCGCAGCCGGCATACGGCCGTGGCCGAGCCCAGCAGCGCCCCGAACTCCTGCCGCGATCCCGGAGCATGGAAGTCCTCGGCGTACCTCTTTTCGGACATGGGCAGGACGACCGCCAGCTCGCCGCCCGAGCGGGCCAGCACGCGGCGGGCGACCAGCCGGTCGGCCCCTTCGGCCAACGGAGAGAGGACGACCAGGCGGACCTCCCCTCCCCCGTCGCGCGCGCCGCGTTCGATCTCGTCGAGCGCGGCGTCGACCGCGAGGGCCAGCCGCGCCTCGTCGCCGAGCCGGCGATGCCCGGTGACGCCGACGACAAGGCGTCCGGGAGCTTTCCCCTTCGCGCGCGTTCGCACTCCTCGCGGCATTCCCGGCTCTAGGCCTTTTTCAGCCGGTAGATCTCGAAGCCGGCCGAGGCCAGCAGGTCCGGGATCTCGCGGACGGCCTCCCGGTCGTAGTCGCGGATCTTGTCGTCCAGCTCGTCCCAGGGGACGAGATAGGGGCTGGTCTTCTTGCCCGGGTCGCGCGGGCCGGGCCCGAAGCCGCCGAGCAGCTTCTCGGCCACCCAGCGCTCGTGCTCCATGCGGGCCATGGTCTCGATCTCGCCGGCGTCAAACCGGACGGCCTTGGCCTTGCCGGCCCGCGCCGGCGCGAAATCGCAGCCCACGGCCTTGAGCTTGGCCGGGATGTGGTCGGCCTGGCGCCGGTTTGACTCCTTGAGCCCCTCGTCCAGAACGTCCCACGCGGCCATGGCCGGATCGTCCGCGGCGCGCTTGTCCGCGTTGTCGCGGCGGTAGCGCTCGTGGATGGCCCGGGCCAGCGCCTCGCGGGCGCTGCCGAGCAGGACGTCGCGGACGACCAGCCGCGAGAAGGCCTCGGCCTCGACGTGGAGCTCGAGTTGCTCCGGCGACGGCAGGGCCGCCTGCTCGAAGCTCTGGCGGCCGGCCAGCTGGCTCATCTCGATGACGGCCAGCATGGAGCGGATGCCGTGGCGGTACTCCGGGACCTTGATCATGGCCCGCAACACGCCCGGGTCGATGCGGCAGATCCGGCCGGCGTCGAAGATCTGCGGCGCGTTCTTCTCCAGCTGGAGACGCAGGATCTGGGCCCGCCGGACCATGAACAGGCGCTCGTCGTCGTCGACGGGATTGGGGCCCTTGATATTGACGAAGCCCCGTAGCCGGCTGACGAAGTCCGGGCCCTTGACCGCCTTGAACGCGGCCGCGTCCTCGGCGCAGCAGAACTGGGCGTAAGTGGAGGCCGTGCCGCCGGCGAAGACGAAGATGGCCCGGCCGATGGGATGGACGTCGCGGCCGTCGCTGAAGGCCCCGTCCTGCATCGGGGCCAGGAAATACTTGAGCCAACCCAGGCGGCCGCCGAACGAGGCGTCGAACTCGTCGAAAAAGACGATCGGCATCTTGCCGCCCAAGGCCGCGTCCCGGACCTTGTGGAAGGCGGCCACCAGCTCGTCCGGGGCGTTGAACTGGGACATGTTGAATTCGAGCTTCTGCAGCCGGCCCGGCGCGACGCTCTCGGCCACCTCGGTGACGCCGAACGATTTGCCCGACCCGGGCGCGCCGAACACGGCGATCGACAGCGGCCGCGAGACGGCCGGGCTGGCGATGTACTCGCAGACGAGATTCTTGATGCCCCGGAAGCTCTCGATCTCGGAGCGGTCGAAGGTCCGCAGGTTCCGAAACCGCCCGCTGGGGACGCGGTCGAGGAGCGGGTCCTTACCCTTGACGACGAAGTTGACGGCGACCGTCTCCAGGTCGGCCCGGGCCAGGTCGTCGAGGATGCGCCAGAAGCCCGGGTCGGCCGGCTCGGCCGCGGCCGGCGGCGGCACGGGCACCTCGGCGATGGTCCCGTCCTGCGGCTCGGCCGGGCGGAAAAGATCGGCCCCGGGATAGGCGATCCGGTCCGCGTCGCCGCCGAAACCGCCCTGCCAGAGCCGGCGGGCGGCCACGAGGCCCTTGCGCACGCCATCCTTGAGCCCGTCCAGGCCGCGCCCGGCCAGGGCCGCGGCCAGCCCGGCGGTAAACGCGCTGCCGGTCCCGATCATTTCGCCGGGCCAGGCCTCGCCGGCCCCGTCCTCACCGGTCGCGGGATCGTAGAAGAGCCACGACGCGACGACGCCGTTCGACCTCGAATCCGGTCGCGGGATCGTAGAAGAGCCACGACGCGACGACGCCGTTCGACCTCGAATAGGCGATGGCCCCGTCCACGCCGAAGCGGACGACGACCGCGGCGCAGCCGTTGAGCGGCAGAAGGGACGGGTTGGAGGCCATCTGCCAGACGAAGTCCGTGGCCGTTCGCTCCCAGGACAGGCGGCGGCTGATCTTGACGCCCTCCCGCCGCAGGTCGTCGGCCGCGAGGACCAGGACCAGACGGTCGCCGTGGGCCTTGCGGAGCCTTTCGAACAGAAGCCCGCCAGCCAGGGGCCGGCTCATCTTGACGACGTACAGGGCCTTGTCGTTCTTGGGGAACGGCGGCCACAGCGCTTCGTGATCGCGGAAGCCGTTGCCGGCGTCGTCGAGGACGACGATGTCCGCCACGCCGGCCGCGCCCTTGAACGGATAGGCCGAGGGCCGGTCCCCTTCGGGCCCGGTGAACCCCTTGTAGGCCTTGACCCGGAGCACGGACGCCTTCTCGTCTTTCTTCCCGCCGGCCAGCGGGAACCGCCCCAGCTCGACGTAGGCGTGGACCAACTCATCCGCAGGGACCGCCCGGACGTCCTTGGGCGCCGGGCCGGCGACATCGGCGCCGGTCGCCGCCCGGACGAATTCGGCCACCAGCCAGGCCCCGCCCGGCCGGGCCTCGCGGCGCACGGCCGGGTAGGTCCGCCAATTGCGGGGATGGACGGGCTCGCCCTTGGCCGCTCCCCGCGGCGGCGTCTCGACCTCGAACCAGTCGACCGACAGGTCGCCGGCGACGACGATGCGGGCCTGGGATGGCGCGGTCTTGCGGGTCGCGGTCATGGCGGGCTCCTTTCGGGCTCGACGTCCGGGCGTCGGCGCGCCGGGCTGCCGTCCTGCGTGTTAATCCGGAGAGTATATCCGGACGGCGCCTTAATTCAACGCTTTTCGAGGCGGGCCGCCGCGGACCTCGACGCCGGCTTGCCGTAGAGCAGGCGCAGCTCCTTCGTCCACAGCACGCTCGCGGCCGGCAGCTTCCGGCCGAGATACACGTGCGGTTCCTCGACGACAAGCCCGCCGCATTCGATCGGATCCGCGCCCGCCGGCCGGTCCCACCACAGGCCGATGGCCCGGACATAGTCCTGGGGCCAGTCCCGCAGCGGCTTGAATTCCATCGGCCAGGCCACGGCCTTGATGAAGTTGCTCGCCCCGTAGCTGAAGCGGATGCTCACGGGATGGTCGTCGGGAACGCGGACCAGGGTGATGTAGCGGTCGCGGTCGCCGCGCCAGCGGAGCCAGTTGCGGACCTGCCGCCGGCCGGACTTCCAATCGACCAGGGGAATGAGGAAGGCGTCCTTGACGAGGCGCGGCCGATCGGACCTGTGGAGCTTGACGGCCAGCATGGCGGGAATGATGCGGCCGGCAGGCCGCGTTGTCAAGGCCGGAGGCGGCTTGACACCCGGGGCGGCCGCAGGCGACGCAGTCCCATCCGCCGCCGGCGGCCTCGGCGGGAAGCTCCGGCCAGCCGAGACAGAGCGGGCAGCGGACGCGCAAGCCCGGCGGCGCCGGCGCCGCCCGCCGGAATAGCCCGCGCTTCTCGGGCGGCCCGGGCCGGGCGTTACCGGGCGTGCTCGGCGGACGGGCCATCGAGTTCCGCGGCGACCCGCGCCGGCCGAGCCACGCCGCCGTCCACGAGACTGTTGCGGCCGTGCTGGACCGCCTCGGCTTCGGAACGGACATGACCCCGCTGCCGAACTCGGAGCCGCGCCCCGCCTGGCTGCCGACGGCCGGGGTGACCTTCGACCCCGCCCCGTTCCAGCTGAACCGGGCCAAGACGGTCCGCCAGCTCCAGGCCCGGACGATCCAGGCGGACGCCGTCCAGGGACTGCGGACCATCGTCTACAGCCTGGCCGCCGCCGACGTGGACATCACCATGGACGTCTACGCCACCAACTACGAGTCGCCCATCTCGCGCCTGGCCATCAGCGACGCGGGCTCGAGCGACGACCGGGCCGTCTATGAGGCCTACCTCCGCTACGCCAAGCAGTGGCTGCCGAGCGAGCACGGCCACTTCCGCCACATCGAATACGTCCCCAAGGGCCTGCACCTGGTGTTCGTCGGCGGGACGAGCCAGATCGGCCTGACCTACGTCTCGCGGATGGAGGGCGAGACCGGACCCAAGACCACCTGGGAGCGCCGCTACGCCGTCCGCATCCCCAACCCCCTGGGCGGCAACGACGGCGAGCTGGCCTTCGTCTTCTCGGTCGGCCTGGCCGGCTACGAGGCCTGTCAGGCCCGGGCCTTCGCCCGGCTGGCGCCCTGGTTCGACGCCGTCGTGACCAGCGCGGGGGTCCGCCGTCCGTCGCGGGCGCAGGCGTTCCTGATGGCCCTGCCCGGCGTCCTCGGCCGGGCGGCCATCGCCGCGGGCCTGGGCTGGCTCGGCTGGGACATGCTGGTCCGCCACATGGCCCCCTGGCGCCTGGTCCTGGCCGCCGCGGTGGTGGGCCTGGCGGCCGGCGACCTGGGGAGCTATCTCTTCAGCAGGACCTATCGTTTCCTGCTGGCCTCGCTGCGGCCGGCCATCACGGACCTGCACCCGGTCGCCAGCGTGCGGCGCTTCGTTTCCGACCTCTGGTTCCACGTCTTCACGGCGCCTTATACGAACATCGGCCTGCTCGGCCGGGCGCTCGTCGTGACCGTTTCCTACGCCTTGCGCTACCTGACGCTGCCGGCCCTGGCCGGCTGGTGGCTCATGTTCTCGAAGAAGGCGACCGTGGTGCCCCCGGCGTGGCTGCGCGAGCATTGGCTGGCGATCGGCCTGGCCGCGGCGGCGCTCTTCGGCGTGGCCGCCAGCCAGTTCACCCGGGCGCTGGTCAAGGCCCGCTACTTGAAGACGCCGAAGAGGCGAGAGGAAGAGCCCGGCGCCTGAAAGGCCCGGTCAGCGCCGGCACCAGGTCGGCGCGGACGTCCAGGCCTTCCCGTCCCAGTAGCGGACGCCCTCGGCCAGCCGCCGGTAGTAGGCATCGTCGAGGACGCTCGAGAGCCGGCCGGCCTTGAGCATCTCGGCGTGGTCATACTCGTAGCCGTGGCCGCCATAGACCTGGACGCAGGAGAGGTCGAAGCCGAACTCGTAGAACAGGCTGTTGCCGTAGACGGCCTGGAGCCGGTCGTTGCCGAGGACGGCCGCGTAGTGGAGCCCTTCGACGACGATGCCCCGGGCCGCCGAGACGTCCGTGTAGGGCACGGTCAGGTAGGCCAGCTGGGAGCCCGGCCCGATCTCCGGGCAGGCGTATTGGCCGCTCTGGGGCGAGCCGCCGCGGATGTCCCGGGGATCGAAGACGGCCAGGCAGCCGCCCTCGTATTCGTTGTTGACGCCGACGACGATCATCTCGTCGCGGCCGTCGGCGTTGATGTCCTTGAAGACCGGGTAGCGCAGGTAGCCGGCGTTCCAGTACTCGCCGATCATGCGGCCGGCGCCGTCGAGCACCGCCAGCTGGCAGGGCCAAGTGGGCTTGTGATAGGCCAGGACCAGGACCTCGAGGCGGCCGTCGCCGTTCACATCGTGGCAGTAGAACCCGGCCACCCGGTAGTCCGGGGAGAAGGTCCGGCCGCCGCAGGTGAGCTCGCGGCCGGCCTTGAAGCTCCAGCGCACCCGCCCGTCGGGGCCGAGACAGTAGAGCTGGCCCAGGCCGGTCTGCTCCCAGCTGGTCCGGGGGGCGAACAGGACCTCGTTGCGCCCGTCGGCGTCGAGGTCCCGGATGTCGATGGCCGGCAGGCGGTCGTCGGGCTGGTCGCGCAGGGTCCGGAAGTGCTGTTTGAAGTAGGGCCCGTCCATCAGCCCCTCGAGCCCGGTGTCGAAGCGGCCGAGCTCGCGCCGGTCCTTGTCCAGGATGACCAGGCTCTGGTCCTCGACCGTGAAGTCCGCCGCCTGGCGCGGGACCCGCCGGCTCAAGAACAGGGCGGCGCCCGCAGCCACGACAAGGAGCGCCGCCACCCCCCACTTGACCCACCCCGGGACGCCCCGGGCCCTGTCATGGACGTGGTTGGAGCTGGTGAACGTGCCCCGGAACCAGGCGTCCAGCTCGTCCTTATAGGCGAAGACCGGGGAGCGGGCCTCGGCCCCCTCCGCCCGGTGGACGGGCATGCCCCTCTGGTCCTCCCAGCGGTGGCAGGTCCGGATGTCGCAGCCCAGGTAGGCGGCGATCTCCTTCCAGGAGCGCAGGAGGTTGTCCTTGGAGAGTTCGCCTGTCAAGTTCCGACTGCCCTGTAACCTTAATGAAAGACAGTATTTTACCTATATCAGGGGGGGAGTCAAGCGAGGGGAAAATGGCCCTGACCTAAACCGCTATCTGATTATGAGAATGGCCAGAGAGCATAAATATTAATGCTAGTGAGAATATTTTGGCTTCCCTCTCCTCTTTATATAGATAGAATATCTAATCAAGGAATATCCTTCATTGATGGGCCCGAGTCGCCTCAAGGACAAAGAGTTCCAGAGAATCATCGATGTCTATTCGAGTTATATGAATCTCCAAATTCAACGGTTCAACCTCGCAAAATATGGGCTAGATCCAGAGGACATTCTGCAAGAAGTCAGGGTCCGAATATGGAAGCTTCTGTGTAGCAATAAGTTGATACTCAGCCCTTCAGCATATATTAGGAGGATTATCAACTCGGCAGTTATTGATCAGCTCCGAAAACGGCGGCGAGATGATACCCTTTTCCTCCACGAAAAACAAAAACGTATTGCTGAGAATGGTTTTCCCTATTGCCGAGAAGCTATTCAGCAAAGGGCTTTTGAACAAACCGTCGGGAAAGCTATTGAACAGCTAATGGAATCTCGAAGACAAGTCGTCAAGCTATATTTGCTAAACTTAAATATCCAAGAAATCTCCACTTATATGAACTGGAGTCTGGACAAGACACGAAATCTCCTTTATCGCGGTTTTTCCGATCTGCGAAAAATGCTCAGAGATGTGGAAATCAAGAATGACAATTGATAAGTCTGACCTTAAAGATGTTTATCGGTCCTATCTCGGCGCGCATCAACAAAATAAGCGCCACAATTGCCCTTCTTCAAAAGACATAGCTGCGTCCTTCGAGTCCTCAGCTCCAATAAGGTTGAAGAAGAAGATTGTAGATCATTTGTCAGAATGTGCTTTGTGCTATGAGGAATTCCTTCTGCTCCTGAAGCATCAGGAAGTACATTGGGAAGATCCGCAGCTTAGCCGGCAAAGGAATGTACTAAGAAAAGGACCGTGGTATGGACCTTCTTGGCAAGGTATTGCAGTAATAGTGAGCTTAACCTTTATCCTTACCACGTTCTTCCTAATCAAACACACAGATAATCCTCCCACTAGGCAAGTAGAGATGACTGGAGTCTCATTAATCACGCCTGAAAAGGATAGTATTCTATCCATGCCATTCCTCTTTAAGTGGCAGAGCAAGGGAGACAATGATTATTTTATCCTGAATCTCTACGAAGAAACCCTAAAGCCAATCTGGACTAGTATGGATATTAAAAAAAATTTTGTATCTCTTCCCACAGAGGTTGTGACGAAATTAGTCCCTGGCCGCTTTTATTATTGGATGATCACATCTTATTTTAGAGGTGAAGTATCAGGAGAATCAAAATTGGGCCGATTTCTTGCTGGCCGTTAAGGTAGATTCGGCAATTGTTCGAAGAGGCCTGGATACGAGGGCCAACCCTGCAAAATAAACCCTGCCCAATAATAGGGATGTGCCAAACTCGAGCGCACCATCTCACGCTTGGCCTTTCCTAAGGCCTCCCCCACAGATTTGCCCTCAGTTAGTGACCGATAAAATGCTACCATCAGTACTCGTGTGGCCTCATCATCAACCGACCATAGCGATGCAAGAACCGAACGCGCGCCCGCAAAAAAGAAAGGGCGGGCTATATCCAATATTCCTTCAGATCCTTCGACAATCCCCTTTCCAGTTTGGCAAGCCGATAACACGACTAAATCAGCATTGAATTTTAGCCCATAAATCTCTCTCGCCTGTAAATAGCCATCTTCCTCAAAGCCATTCTCACGCGATAGGACTAGGGCTGAGCGCAATGGATAGTGCTCATTTAGGAGGCTATGACATGCGAAGTGTATAATTCGATAGTCCTCAAGCTGTCCGGCCTTAACATTCGCTTCAGTAGCCCGGTCTTCCACAAGAGTATCCACCAGATTCTGTGGGAAGACGCTAGAGACATCTTGAATTTCCCTACGGCTGAACGGCAGGCGGGAAAGCCAAGGGGTCTCTTCTAACTCATATGCTTGAGCAGGATTATCGCTGGACAAATGAGTTCGATTCCCTCGGCTTTTCATGGAATCATAGTTTACGCCCCCAACGGCTAAGAGCAGTTTGTGCGGAATTGGCCCTTTCGTTGGCCGCATTTCGTTAAGGGCAACAAATGACGAAGCCGAAGGGCAATAAACGAAGGCATGTTCCTCCACTAAATATTTATTAGGACTCGCGTCAAGATTAACCAGGGTTTCAAATGGAAGATAATGTAAGATTCGGTCAGGCACTGTGATTATCATATTGGCATTTCTTGCGGTTTCGAGCGGGATGAGCACTCGAGTAATTCTCTTAGATGCTTCCATCATATGCATCGGGTCTATTGTCCGATCTGCAATGGCTTGAAGGAAAGGTCTCAGCATCTCTTCAACAGCCCTTCGAGATGGCAGCACATGAATGGCAGCCGACTGTGCAGAGATAGTGATTAGGTATGATTCCTCCTCCCCGAGGAAGTATTCGAGCATCTTCGCCTTAAGGGTCGCCAACAAAGGTTGAACCCTGCTAACACGACAAATCGGGAGTTGTGCGTATTGACTTTGAGTTATTGAGTTCGCCTTGCTGTTTTGTATCAGACGAACGAACGTCTCCTCTTCCATCTTCACTTCAATGCGAAGAGCCTCCATAGTCTGTAAAGACATATTGCGGATTTTCATTTTCGCTTTTAGGCAATCTAAATTTAATGAAATCGCTTTTAGCCGTTCTTTTAATATTGCGTCCTCGGTAGGCGGAAAGGCATTAGCGGAATTGAGGCTCTCCAGAAAAGCTCTTGCGCGCATTTGTTCAACAACGGCAAAGACCTCGTCCAACCTTTCCAGAGACGGAGCTTTAGAGTAACTATGGACAAGCAGCCGAATAGCCTTTTCATAAGGAAGTAATCTATTCTGGGAAAATTCGATCATCTCAATTTCTGAAACCGGAATTTTCTCCCTCATGCTTTCCGTCAATTCGATAGCCCGTCGATACGCCAATAATGCCGCCCCCTCGTCTCCAAGCAACTCAAAACATTGTCCTATTCCTGCATACGATCCGAGCGCTGAAGACTCGGCGGACCCATCGGGGACTGATGCCAGAGACGACCGATAAATTTCTAGAGCCTTCATTGCGTTTTTCTCAGCCAGATATGAAGCTGCTATGTTTGACAGAGTCTGTTGTCTAGCCGGATTACCCGTCTCAATTTCCCTTATAGCTAAAGCCCTTATGTAAAAGCCCCTAGCTTTCTCATGGTTCTTGAGCTCATTCTGTACCAAGCCCATATTATTTAGGGCCGCAAACAAGATTGTCGGGTGTGCTACTCCATCTCCTAAGTTCAGAACATCCTGGAACATCTTAAACGCAGCTATGAGGTCTTCACGACAATGCTCTTGAAGTCCCTTCACCAAGAAGACGGATCCAATGTTGAGCATTCCCCTCGCAATTGATTGGCGGTCTTTTGAGACCTGCGCCAGGCCTAATGACTTCGTAAGATAGAAATGGGCTCGATCATAATCACCTAATTCTCTGAGCGTAATCCCTAGATTATTAAAGCATTCAGCTTCCGTGCCCTGGTCCCAATTATCTTTAAGTACAACTAAGGCCTTTTCATAACAAGCAATCGCTTCAGAAAGACTATTGTGCCATTGATAGTAAACCCCGATATTATTCAGGCAACGTGCCTGTTCAACTTTATTGTGGATAAGAATCGCGATATCCAAACCTTTTTTACTATTTACTAAAAAGAGGTCAAATTGCCTTAGATCCAAATAAGCCAGGGCTTGCTGGCGGAGGCATTTCATTGTGAGATCAGAAATGCCCGCTTCTCGGCTAATGTGACACGCCTGTTCAAAACACGAAACCGCACGTATTAAAAGGCCGGATTTCCGATCATCTTTTCCAAGCTCATAAAGCCTTGCCACATTCAAGCATGAAATGCAAAGGTCCCTGGCCTTTGCGTCAGAGGCCAAAGTGAAAGCCTTGGCGGCTTTCTCAAATTGCTCTACAGCTGCACTCATTTCACCAAGATTCCATTTCGCAAGACCTATAAAGAGCAAGCACTTGCCATGACAATAGGGCGCCCGGTCATAGCTCATGAATGTAAGGGCATGTTTAAGAACTCGGGTTGATTCAACGAAATCCCCTTGTGCTTTAAGGATCATCCCCTGTCTAAACAAATCCTGGAATGACTCGATGTCGTTTAGTGCCGGCGATGTAAAGAGCTGAATTGGTCCCACAAAGAGGCCTAAGAAAAGGAGGAATATGGTGCGCATAACGGAACCCTTTCTGTTTTCTTCGACTTATGCCTTACTTGGGCCATTATAAGAACGCTATAGAGCTTTATCAAACGTCATTGCCATCCCCCTCCCCTCCCCTTATAATCCCCTCATCCCCAGTCCTCAGGAGGCCCGCATGCGCAAAGACGAGATCGTAGCCCTCACAGGAGAGAAGGACGCTTGTCCGTCGGATAAATTCTCACGGCGGAAGTTCTTCGGGGCGGCGGCCGCGGCGGCGGCCGGGTCGGTGCTGGCCCCGGGGCTGATCGGCCAGGAGAAGGCCCAGAGCGAGAAGCCGCCGGCGGCGCCGGCCCCGGACATCAAGACCAACATCGACGAGGTACGGGCGATCCCCCGGGTGGCCGCGTCCCTGCCGGGGAGGTACCCGGGCAAGGTGGTCAGGGTCAAGACCGGCGCCAATCCCGTCGGCCAGCCCATCGACGGGGCCCGGGTGCGCCGGGAGGTCGAGGCCGGGATGGCTGAGCTGACCGGGGAAAAGGACATGGCCAAGGCCTGGGGCCAGTTCGTCGGGCCCAAGGACGTCGTCGGCATCAAGGTCAACCCCATCGGGGAGAAGCTGCTCTCGACCAAGCCCGAGGTCGTGGACGCGATCGTCGCCGGGCTGCTGGCCGCGGGGGTCAAGAAAGAGAACATCGTCATCTGGGACCGGCGGCTGTTCCAGCTGACCGAGGCCGGCTTCACCCCGGAGCGCTTCCCGGGGATCCGCATCTGGGGCACGGAGATGAAGGGCCCCAACGGCGAGTTCTACGACGCCAAGGGCGAGCTCTGGGCCAAGGACAACATCGACCGCGAGGCCCTGCCCTACGTGGCCGAGGTCGAGATGAAGTACGACAAGGAGCTGATGGGCTACATGCTCAACGAGGGCAAGAGCTCCTACTTCGCCAAGGTGGTCACCTCGACCGTGACCAAGATCGTCAACGTCCCCATCCTCAAGAACGCCGGGGCCACCGTGACCTGCTGCCTCAAGAACCTGTCCTACGGGGCGATCAGCAACACCTCGCGGCTGCACAAGCTGTGGATGAAGTCGGTCGTCGAGCCGGTGGCCTTCCCGGCCCTGCGGGACAAGGTCGTCCTCAACGTCGTCGACGGGCTCCAGGCCTGCTACGACGGCGGCCCGGGGGCCAACCCCAAGTTCATCTACGACGCCAACCTGATGCTCTTCGGCACCGACCCGGTGGCCGTGGACGCGGT
>JAEAME010001014.1_pt1 | contig 22468 bp, 19 predicted proteins | sample 8958731 | NCBI WGS metagenome assembly JAEAME01 (sample SAMN16933194, study PRJNA681113) | bioreactor sludge metagenome | isolation source: anerobic bioreactor sludge (Control) | place: India:Bengaluru | collected 2018-10-24 | reverse complement strand
ATGAAGGCTTTGCAGAATGAGCGTTTTGATGAGGCCCGGGAATTGATTCTCAAGAAAAAGGGAATCAACAAAACCGATGAATATAATCAAAGCCCGCTTCATCTGGCCCTGGATAAAGGCCGTCCGGATCTGGCGCGCCTGCTCATTGAAGCCGGAGCCAATGTAAATGTTAAAAACAAGATGATATTAAAAACACCCATCGAAATAGCAGCATACTCGGGCGATCTGGAGATGGTCAAATTGCTGCTCGCGAAGGGCGCGCTGCCTGATGCCGATAACGATGAGTCTCCTCCTGTATTCAAAGCGATTATGAACGGTCATGAAGAGATTGCCCGCCTGCTCATTGAATCGGGATGTGATATCAGGCGTGTCTATGTTCAGGGGGATGTACAATTTACCGTAGGTGATCTTGCAGCCGCGGCGAAGAAACCCGCCTTAGTGGAACTGATCCGAAAGCGCGGTGGTGTATTCACAAAATTATCTGAAAAAAATTATTCGAATTCCTCGAATTCTTCCGCGGAATAAAAAAGGTGTGCTTCTTTTATCTGTTCCTTGTCCATACTGTCATCCAGTATGGAATCTTCAGCCTTTTTTCTGAAAAGCTTTGCGCGTTCTTCAAGCTCATTGAGTTTTTCAATAAGGCCATTTTCCTCAATGATTGTTTTAACGGTCCGGAAAAGATCTTCGTTCCCGTAAACTAACATGCCTTCCTGGAGAATTTTAATGGCAACCATATGTTTGAAATCGTCAAAGCCCGCCTGGTCCCTGATAAGGGCGATCCTCTTTATTTTGTAATCAACCTCTTCGTTTATAGAGGGATTGATGAGCATTCTGTATTTTTTCTGGTGTATGATTTTGTCGAGTTTGTTTATGGAGTCGTCAGGCAGGGTATCATCAACAACGGCAACAAGATCAATATCAGAACCCTTTACGAGTTTCCCCGTGCTTTTTTCCGGCCTGGGCACATCGTGTGCCATATCATAGACAATATCTCCGGCAATGATGAAACAAATTTGGTGTTTCCGGGAAACATCGTCTTCGAATTCCTCCATAATTTCAGAAACCATTTTTCGGGCAAGCTCAAACTTGAATCTGCTGATTTCATGAATGTGTCCGGTTATTTCCTCACACCTTTTTTCAAGAGGACCGGGATCGTCCACAAGGCCTATAACCGAATAGGTAAGAAATTCTCTGAGGATTGAGGGAGAAAGACGGGCATAGCCTTCAACGTGACGGTCAAGCCTCATATATCTTTTCCCTAACGTACGGACCTTCAGTTGCGGAGAGGTCTTGCACGCCTTCCAGATAAGCAGGCTATCTTCATCTATTTCCGATAAAATTTCAAAACCTGTACAGGGCTCTTTTGTTTTGATGAGATGAACAATATTGTCCTGTACAGGGTCGGGCATGCTTTTATCCCTCAAGGTTTATGTCAGGTCCTCAATGATTATTTTCTTCTCTTTCAGCGCGCCCTTATTGGCGAGCAGGTCCCGAGCTGCTATCCTGTCGAGTACATACGTGAGGGTGTCTCTGCTGTCGATATATTTCTGTCCGTAGGAAATAGGCACCTCGGGTGTTGTTTTTTCCAAAAGTGACCGGGTAACGGATTCAATCTTCCTCTCGCCGTTGGCCAGAAGGATGACATTTCTTGCCTGATACACAAGCTCCGCGCCCATTGATATGGCGTAGTTTGGGCAGTCTTTCACTGAAGGAAAATGCCCGTCTATTACAGAATTCTTAATAGTATTCTCGTCTAATTTGATAAGCATGACCGAGCTTCCCCTAAATGGTACGCCTGATTCATGAAAGGCAACATGTCCGCGCCCACCCACGCCAATTACCTGCAGGTCGATACCGCCCGCTTTTTTGATTTTCCGCGTGTATTTGTCAAGGATGTCCTTCTTTATCCAGGTAAGATACTTCGATCTGGCATTTGGTCTAATGGCAATGGACTTCCCGGCATCCGTACCTTTATATGCCCAGTCCTTCGGATATTTTTTGAGTTCGCTGATTAATGTTTTCTGATCAATTAAGGATCCAAAGGGTACATTTGTCTCAATGAATTTCTTTTTCAGAAGGCCGAAAAACTCCTGGATCATAAAATAGCAATAGCTCTCAGGGTGTGTAACGCGCTGCTGGATATTTTCTCCGGGCAGACCGACATACTCATCGAGATTAAAGCTTCTAATCCGGCTGCTGTCAAATTCACCGTCATTAGCCGCCCTTGCCAGGTGCTTGTACATGCCTGTTGGCGAGTTTCCCGTGGCGAGTCCTAAAACAATCTCTTTCTTTTTCCCTGATAGATCGATAATCACTTTTTTGACAATGTCCACGGCAACCTTGCTCATATGATCAAAATCATTTGTCACAAATACGTTAATCGACATACTTCCCCTCCACAAATTATTTTACAAAAGCAACCGGTTTCATATTTTTCAGCCCAGAATGCTTTTTATCTTATCGGCAATTTCCTTACAGTGTTTTTCTGTCACGCTGTCCGACGGCCCCTCGACCATTACCCTACACATATTCTGTGTACCGGAGTACCGGACAAGCACACGACCCTCTTCACCCAACTCCTTCTCAATTCGCTCTATCACCTTCATAGCCTCGGGTACCGTTGAGATGTCCGGTTTGCTCTTCACATCCACGTTGATAAGCTTCTGGGGATAGATATCCATCATCTTCGCAAGCTCTGACAGGGGTTTGCCTGTTTTAACCATAGCGGCGAGTAATTGGAGGGCGGTAATGATACCATCTCCGGTCGTATGGTGGTCAAGAAATATCATGTGACCCGATTCTTCCCCACCTATGACGCCGCCCATCTTTATCATATCTTCCAGGACGTAACGATCACCCACTTTAGAGGCATGGTACTTGAACCCGTATTTTTTACAGGCAACTCTTAATCCGAGATTGCTCATGACAGTGCTCACAAGGAGGTCATTTTTTAATTTACCCTGTTCCTTGAGCATCTTCGAGCATATGAGCAGAATCTGATCGCCTGTTATTTCCTGTCCTTTTTCATCGACGGCAATAAGACGGTCGCCATCGCCATCGAAGGCAAGGCCAATGGTTGCGCCGCTTTCAATGACCTTTTTCCGCAGGTCCTGCGTATGTTGTGAACCGCATTTGTCGTTAATGTTGATGCCGTTTGGCGTATTGTGGATCACTTCAATATCCGCGCCCAGTTCCCAGAAGGTATCAGGGGCAATTTTGTATGTTGCGCCATTGGCGGTATCGAGGACGATCTTCATTCCTTCAATGGATAGATCGCGGGGGAATGTATTCTTTAGAAAAACAATGTAGCGGCCATTGACGTCTTGCAGACGAAATGCCTGTCCCATGTCCTTGACTGGCGGTACCAGGCCGTGAAGGGTGTTGCTCAGCATCAGATCCTCGATGGCTTCCTCCTGCTCATCGGAGAGCTTAAAACCGCTGCCGGAAAAAAGCTTTATACCGTTGTCCTGATATGGGTTGTGCGAAGCGGAAATAACAACACCGGCGTCGGCACGCATGCTCTGCGCCACAAAGGCGATCCCCGGGGTAGGCAATACACCGAGTAAATAAGGGTTGCCGCCCATTGAGGTTATCCCCGATTCCAGTGAACTCTCAAGCATGTAGCCGGAGATACGTGTGTCTTTGCCGATAACTATCCTCGGACGGTCATGTTCCTTTTTCAAAATATAAACAACTGCCTGTCCTATGGCAAAAGCAATTTCCGCATTCATCGGATAGCGGTTTGCTTCTCCTCTCACCCCATCAGTACCGAAAAGTTTACCCATAATATTGCCTCCTTTATTTTAAAAAATTATTTACAGAATATACTGAACGACGGCATGATTGTTTTTGACGTTTCACAGAAAGCATCAACAATCCTCTGAAGCCACGCCGTGCCCTTGCCGGAAATATCGGCTGGAAGACCCTGTATGACATCGATGTAACTTGCTCCGCCCACGCCCCTCGCTTTTTCAAAGACAGAAAGGAAAGCGTCACGGTATTTCTCAGCGAGGCTATCCTTCATTTCTTTTGTGAAGAGCGCTTCTATTTCAGTAAATTTGCCGGAAAATTCATTCCTTCCGGCCGTTTCCTGTGCTGCTTCTGGAGTATGTTCAGAAGATACTTTCGCCTTTTCTGCCAGCACCTGCAGGCGTTTCATCCGTTCTTTCTTCGCGAGAGACAACTTGTCAAGCAGACCGGCGAAAACAAGCAGGCCGAATTCCTGAGAATCAAAAAAGGGACGCCTCACGTGCAGATACCATTGCTCAAGAGCCATCAGATTTGCCATATAAATAATATTGTTTTCCACCACGCGGCGAATGCCCGGATATGCTTTGGGTTTGTAACTAATGGTCTTTCCGGGACGTGTTTCCCCGACAATCAGTTTATCATCTTCGGGAAAATCGTTTCTCAACACCGAATTGGCGGCAACTACATTGCCGTATCCAATGCGGGAAGGTCCCACAAGACCCCCCTGTCCACCGAGAAAGATTGCCCGCTGATTAAGCATGACTCCTCGCGGCACATCACCGATCAGCGATGCCGTGGTTTTATCACCGTCCGGCGTGAAATTAAAGTGGATATAAGAGCTGCCCACCTCGCTGTGGTCCTTACGGCTCGTCCCACCGGCCATGAGACAGTCGCAGAAATTGATGAGACTGCCGAGGGTCACAAAAGGGAAAAGAATTGTCTGCTTTATGCCGACACAGTGCGCGCCATTGGCCTCTTCTTCGAGGATGCACCCCTCACGGACCTGCGCCCCTGATCCCATATTCGCCTTTTCAAGAAAGACAGACTTGTTGAAGTATCCGCCTTTTAATTCAACCTTTGGGCCGAGCTGGCAGTCATCTAATGTAACCGGAGCCTCGTAACCAAGTTTGCATCCTGATGATATTATTGTTTTCTTGCCGTATATTCGGCACCCCGGATGAATTTTAATACCGCTTCCGGATATATGATCTACATCAATCTCATCTCCTATATCTATGGAAGCAGGATTGGAAATATCGACACCTTTCTTCATTAACTGCATTATTTTTTCATGACTTACCGGTTGATCCATATCTTTCCTCCATTACTCAAGCACTCAGAAACAGTTTATATACAAGGACAGCAATGACCTACAATTGCTTGATGAAAAACAAGGTAGTCCCCTATCCACGAATTCATACTTGCCTGATGATAAACTTCAGTAAAATACCACTTTTTTGGTTTGCTGGCAATTGATTATTGTTGTCTTTCTTATGTCAAAGGAAGGAATCGTTTATATTAGTTTCAATGGTCGCAAGGTTGGCCTCCATTGATAGGTTTATCCGGCAATTATTACGTAAATTGATAGGGTGGATTTCACCAGGTAGATTGAGTAGCGATACCACTTCAACGTAGAAAATTTCTTCGAAAAATTTCTATTTCTTGCAATAATCCTCTGTTTTGTCTAAAATTGAAACATTGAACAAAATGAAAAACTTTAAAAAACTCAATGAGAGGGCGCAGGAAGATTTACGTGAGCGCGTCAAGGAACTCTCATGCCTTTATGACATTGCGCGCCTTGCCGCCCGGACGGATATCGGAGTTGATGAAATGCTCAACGGTATCACAGAATGCCTTCCTCCGGCATGGTTATATCCTGAAAAAGTATGCGCGAGAATTGTTTTTGACAGTCGCTCATATTCATCCTCCAATTTCCAGCATGGAAAATATTGTCAGCAGACACCAATTGTTATTAATGGCAGACGTCGGGGACACATAGAAATCACTTATCCAGATGATAAGCTTGAACATAAAAATAATCCTTTTCTTGAGGAAGAACAACATCTCCTTGACGCTGTGGGGAGGGAAGTTACCGCTATAATCGTGCGGAGAGAAGCAGAGCAGGATAAATTGAGGCTTGAAGAACAGCTCAGACATGCTGACAGGCTGGCAACTGTCGGTCAGCTTGCCGCCGGGGTTGCTCATGAATTGAATGAGCCTCTTGGACATATACTTGGTTTTGCTCAACTTATACAAAAATGCCCTGATCTTCCATCGCAGGTACAGACGGATATCAGCAAAATATTATCTACAGCGCTCCACGCCCGGGAAATTGTTAAAAAACTTTTGATTTTTGCCCGTCAGGTACCACCGCAAAAGACAAAAGTGAATTTGAACGACATTGTAAAAGAAGGGCTTAATTTTTTCGAATCCCGGTGCATCAGCGAAGGAATAAAAATCGCTTGTACACTCTCGCCTGATATCCCGGATATTGATGCTGATCCCTCGCAAATGAACCAGGTGCTTATTAATTTAGTCGTCAATGCGCTGCATTCAATGCCGAGTGGCGGAAAATTAATGATTTCTACTTATAAAAAACAGACTAAGGTCTGCCTTACCATAGAAGACACAGGAGCAGGTATGGATAAGGATGTTCTTAAAAAAATATTTACTCCTTTTTTTACAACAAAAGATATTGGACTGGGCACAGGACTGGGATTACCGGTGGCACATGGAATCGTTACTTCACATGGGGGCTCGATAAAAGTTGAAAGCAGAGTTGGCAAAGGCACAATATGCAGGATTGAACTGCCTGTAAAAAAGGGAAAATCTTTTTGATAAAAAAACAAATGATCAACCCTTCAGATAGTAAAGATCATATCCTGGTAGTAGATGACTCTCTGGAAACATTGGAAGTGCTGCAGCGTAATCTGGTAAGCGCGGGGCATAAGGTTTTTACAGCATTGAATGTCACCGAAGCTATCAAGGTCCTTGACGCTACTCCTATAGACCTTGTCGTTACAGACCTTAAGATGCCCGGATTGAGTGGCGTGCATCTTGTAAGACATATCCGTGAGAACTTCAATGATATGGAGGTAATGATAATCACAGGGTACCCGAGTGTAAAGGGTGCCGTAGAGGCGATAAAGACGGGAGCGGAAGAATATCTGGCAAAGCCTTTTACAGATGAAGAACTTCTCTCAGCTGTTTCTCGCACACTCCAGAAGCTCCACACCCGTAGGGCGGCCCGCAAATCTCCGGCTAAAAAAATCTCTGTCTCGTACGGCCTCATCGGTGAATCGCCGGAAATGGCCAGAATCATGGATTTTATCGCGAAAGCCGCTTTGACATCGGCCACAGTACTGATCTCCGGGGAAAGCGGTACGGGTAAAGAGCTTGTTGCCAGGGCAATTCATTACGGCAGCAAAAGGGCGTCAGCACCGTTTGTCCCTGTCAATTGCGGGGCAATTCCCGAAGAATTGCTTGAAAGTGAACTCTTTGGACATATCAAAGGCGCCTTTACCGGAGCCACAGAAACGCGTGCCGGTTTCTTTCAGACAGCAGACAGAGGGACTATTTTTCTCGACGAGATAAGTGAAACGAGCCTGAATATGCAGATCAAGTTGTTGCGCGTGCTCCAGGACAAAGAAGTCTGCATGGTCGGTTCGAGCCGCACAAGAAAAGTTGATGTAAGAATTCTCGCATCCACGAATAAAGACCTGCATGCCCTTGTCAAAAAAGGATTGTTTCGGGAGGATCTTTTTTACCGAATCAATGTAATTACAATTGATTTACCGCCCTTGCGGGAGCGGGGAAATGACATACTTCTCTTGATCAATCATTTCTCCAAAAAATTCTCTGAAGAACTGGAACGTCCTGTCCCCCTGTTTTCCGATCGTGCATTGCAGGTGCTCCGGAAGTATCACTGGCCCGGAAATGTGAGGGAACTCCAAAACATTTTGCAGCGTCTCATTGTTCTGAGTGATGAGAATATGATTGAGGTACCGGATCTTCCTCAACTTATTCGATTTTCCGCTTCACGCGACGAAGATGTCAACCGGACTCTTGCCGAAATGGAGGCTCATTACATCCGTAAAGTTCTCGCATCAGTCGGGGGAAATCGAACGCAGGCAGCAGCCATTCTCGGAATAGATCGGAAGACACTGCGGAAAAAACTTGCGTACAACGCACCATCCATAAAGACCTAGTCTTTTCGTGAAAGTTGCCGGGGAAATTCTCCCCGCTGGTCCACATGTCCCCAATTTCTCACAATCAGTAATAAAATATTTTTCCTTATCATGCTTTCCCGATTGTCCGTTAAGTATGCAGATAAACAATCATTTTGGTGAACGGTTTCATCTCGTCATCGACATGTTGGAAATTGGCATATCTATTGCTTTACACATTTATATACTTGATTCTAATCAGCAGAGGAGAATCTATATGAAAAATTCTATTGCAAGAAATAAAGCAGGTGACGCCTCGCATCCGGCAGAAAACAACCGAAGTGGCTTATGCGCATTCTGTTTCATTGCTCCGCAGTGCATTCTCGTTAACTCCAGCAAAGTATCGATACTGGAGTGTGAGGAGTTCAGAGCGTACGGGCCTGTTCAGGAAACGGAAATGACCGGTATGACTCCCTCTAAGAGCAATCCTGTTGAAGAATCTCAATCTGAGAAATCGGAGCATCTGGATAATAAAGGCCTCTGCAATGACTGTAAAATCTACAACTCCTGTCCCTTTCCAAAAAACAGGGGCGACGTATGGTGCTGTGAAGAATATAGATGATCGGAGAATCATAGAAACGTGCAGTTAATGCCGAAAGATACGAATGCCCTTCTACCCACAGATATTCTATTTCAGACTGTCTATTGGAGTCGCGTAAAATCAGAGCTCGGATGGAAGCCTCACGCCTTTGATCTTGCCTCCGGATCGACAGGTGATGTTCTCGTATTGATAAAGACCTTCGCTGACGATGTCACAGTTGCATACGTTCCGCAAGGCCCGGAACATAGTCCTGAGCCCGACCGGTATGGGTCTTTTCTGGAGGAATTATCCGGTGCATTGAGGGGACAACTTGACCCCGATGTCTCTTTTATTCGGTACGATCTCCCATGGAAATCACAGTATTCATTAATTGAAGACCATAATTCACATACACGCTCGTGGAAAGGACACCCCGAGGCCCGGATACGGGAATTACGCATGAATTTCGGGACGAGGTTATGGAACCTGCGGAAGGCGCCTCTTGATCTGACTGTTGCAGATGCCATAGTGGTCGACCTCACAGGAACGGAAGAACACATTCTTGCGAAAATGAAATCAAAAACGCGATATAACATCCGCCTTGCAAAAAGGAGGGGGGTAAATGTTTTCGAAGCTTCAACAAAAATGTTGCCGGTTTTCTATGATCTCTATGTACAAACAGCAACACGAAATGGTTTTCCTGCATCAGACTTTACCTATTTCTCAGCCCTGTTCTCACATGCGTGCAGGCACGAATCATCCGGGATCCATTTTCTTCTTGCTCAACTGGATAAAGAGATACTTGCGGGAGCCATTATCGCTATTTCCGGTGGTACGTCAACATATCTATTCGGGGCATCTTCAAACCGCAACCGGAATCTTATGGGGTCGTACGCAGTCCAATGGGCAGCCATACAATTAGCCCGGGCAAACGGTTGTCACACCTATGACATGGGAGCTGTGCCACCGGCTGCAGATTCAGGACATCCTTTCTACGGCATGTACAGGTTCAAAGCAGGATTTGGCGGCAGAATCATCCATCGGAGCGGATCTTGGGATTTTCCTATTGATGACTGCCGCTATATGAACTTCAGAAATACCGAGGTACTTAATATGGACTCACCCTAGCCCGCGTTGAAATATAATAAATCGGTTGTGTAGCACGGGATTGTTGTCAGAAATTCATATACACTTGCAAGAAGCTATTTTTATTGGTTATAAAAAATATTAAGAAGAAGGAGAAAGAATGTATGGAAGAAAACGGTTATAATCCATTCAAGAATGCTCAGGCACAGTTTGACAAGGTAGCGGCAATTATCGGCCTGGATGAGGCTACATGCGATCTGTTACGACAGCCCATTCGGGAACACCACGTGCTGATTCCGGTGCGGATGGATGACGGCAGCACAAAGATATTCAAAGGATTCCGCGTCATGCATAATGACGCCAGAGGCCCGGCAAAAGGCGGTATCCGGTTTCATCCGCAGGAGACGGCCGATACAGTTCGTGCACTTGCCATGTGGATGACCTGGAAGTGCGCTGTTGTCGATATTCCGCTTGGAGGAGGCAAGGGAGGAGTTATATGTGATCCGCATAATCTAAGCGAAATGGAGCAGGAGCGACTGTGCAGGGGATGGATACGGCAGCTCGCAAAGGAAATGGGCCCCTGTATCGACGTGCCTGCCCCTGATGTGATGACAAATGCTAAGCACATGTTGTGGATGCTGGATGAATTCGAAACAATTCACGGCGGAAAATTCCCGGGTTTTATTACCGGGAAACCAATCGGTATGGGCGGTTCGCTCGGACGCACTGAGGCTACCGGATTCGGTACCATCTACATCCTGCGTGAGGCGCTGAAAGACCTGCAAATCAGGCCGGAAGAGACAAACATCAGCGTTCAGGGATTTGGCAACGTTGCGCAGTACGCCGCCAAGATGTTCACAGAACTGGGAGGAAAAGTGATAGCGGTTGCGTGCTGGGATAATGAGGATAAAGTATCGTATACTTACAGAAAAAAAGATGGCTTATCAATGGATATGTTGCTGGGTATTACCGATTCTTTTGGATGCATCAATAAGAAACAGGCAATTGCCGTCGGATGCGAGGTACTCCCTGGGGATCAATGGCTCGAACAGGATGTAGATATCCTTATGCCGGCTGCAATGGAAAACCAGATCACGCCCAGAAACGTGGACAAGATAAGCAAACGGGTTAAAATACTACTCGAAGGCGCCAACGGACCCACTACCCCGGATGCAGATGAAATTATCAAAGAACGCGGTATTTTCCTGCTTCCTGATTTTCTGGCGAACGCCGGTGGAGTTACCTGCAGCTACTTCGAGCAGGTGCAATCGAATTCGAATTATTACTGGGGAAAAGAAGAGGTCCTTGAAAAACTCGATACAAAAATGACTGCTGCTTATCGCGCAGTGCATGAACTTGCGGTTAAGAAAAACCTTTATATGCGCGATGCGGCCTATGTGATAGCAATCAACCGTGTGGCACAGGCAGTTAAGATGAGAGGCTGGGCATAGAACAACAGTCTCCGAGAAAGGGACACCCATCGATGAATGACAGAGAAGATCCGAAAGAAAGCTCGCTTGAGGTCTTGAAAGAAAGAGCCAAGGAACTGGACTGCCTTTACAGGATTGACGAAGTATTGAAGAACGGCCGGTTGACGCTCGCCGAGATGTTCGAACGTGTTATACTCATATTGCCTGCCGGCTTCAGATTCCCCGATGTTTGCCGCGTTGAGATTGTTTACGAGAATCACAGGTATCAGTCTTCTGATTTTATGCGATCCCAGATATCGGACGAAGTAGATATCAAAGCGGACGGAAAGATCGTGGGGAGGATCGAAGTAGTCTACGCAACTGAAGTCCCGCAAACCGAAGAAGGCTATTTTCTCGAGAAAGAAAAGAGACTAATTAAAACAATCGCGGACAGAATCGAACAAACCATTTTTTACAGAAGGGCTGAGCGCATAATACGCGAGTGGGGCATTCCCGGAGAAAACGGAGAAACAAAACACGCAACAGTGGCTGACTGGATAGCAATAATAAGTCTCCTGCAGAAAACAGATCAGGACATGCTTCTTCACATATGCAGAAGGATGATCAACCATCTGTGCTCGCGTGGAGTGAAAGAGGCAGAGCAGGAGTTATGCAAACTCAATTTTGGCTCGAAGGTGATTTTAAGCACGGGAGAGGTCAATTTTCCGACTCAAAAACTCCCTTTGGGAGATCTCGCAAAAATAAGTGAAAAGGCATTTTCCATCGCAGCAAAGTATATGAGCGACGGCGAAATATCAATGAGGCTCATGAAGTGGATACAGGAGACCAAAACATATTCGCTTATCAAGACCCTTGACCGTATAGATGTTTCCCTTGGAGATGTGGTGGAGGCGATCAGCAGGTATACAAACAGTTCCGGCGCAGTTGATATGTTGGATCCCTCTGCGGAAAGATGGCTCAGAGTGGCTTTAATCAGGCGTTTCCTGTCAGATAAACCGGGATTCATAGGAATTGCCCAGCAGTACCTTGACATCCGAGACTTCTATCAAATTGTGCAGACGCTTGTATATCCCTCAGGAAGTCATGGAAAGATTGGCGGGAAAGGAGCGGGATTGTTTCTGGCCAAAGAAATCCTGGACCGGGAAAGCGAAAACGCACCTTTACTCAACCACGTTAAGGTTCCGAAAACCTGGTATATTGCGACGGATGAAATGAGAGAATTCCTCCATTACAATAATCTTCAAGGCCTGAACGAACAGAGGTACCGTGATCTTGATGAGATCAGGATTGATTATCCCAATATTATTCAAATGATGAAGAATGCGCAATTTCCGGCAGGAGTTATCAAAAGCCTTGCGATGGCTCTTGACGATTTCGGGCACAGTCCGCTTATCGTGAGAAGTTCCAGTCTTCTCGAAGATCAGAGCGGGGCTGCCTTTTCAGGCAAATATAAAAGCCTGTTTCTGGCAAACCAGGGGACAAAAAAGGACTGTCTTGAGGACCTGAAGAATGCGATCATTGAGATTTATGCGTCTATGTACAGCCCTGATTCAATTAAGTACCGTGCTGAGAGAGGATTACTTGACTATCCTGAAGAAATGGGTATCATGATTCAGGAAGTTGTCGGAACGAAAATAGGGCCTTATTTCCTGCCGCTCTATGGCGGTGTTGCTTTCAGTAATAATGAATTTCGCTGGTCCCCGAGAATGAAACGTAATGACGGGCTCATCCGCATCGTGCCGGGTATGGGTACGCGGGCTGTAGATCGGATAGGCGACGATTTTCCTGTCCTTATGTCTCCCGGTCAGCCGGGACTTCGCGTCAATACCGCTCCGGAGGAAATTAAGCGATACTCACCCGCTAAAATAGATGTAATCAATCTCGAAAAGAATACCTTTGAGACAATCGGTATACAATCCTTTTTGAGAGAATTCGGCCATCTAGTGCCGGATGCTCAGAACATGGTCTCTGTGTACAGAAACGATTATGTTAACACACCTTCTGCTTTTGACATAGATTTTGAAAAAGACGATCTCGTAGTGACCTTTGAGGGGCTTGTGTCTAAGACTCCTTTTGTCAAAAAGATACATAAGATGTTGAAGCTTTTAGAGGAAAAACTGAACACACCGGTGGACATTGAATTTGCGTCCGACGGAAAGGATTTTTATCTGTTGCAATGCAGGCCGCAAAGCTCACGTGAAGACAGCGCCCCCTCAGCCATACCGAAGGATATTGATTACAAGCACATTTTGTTTTCCGCAAAACGATATGTTTCGAATGGGAGTATCGATAATATATCGCATATCGTGTATGTCGATCCTGAGGAGTATGATTCTTTGCGGAGACTCGATGACCTTGAAGACGTGGGTAGATCCGTCGGTTTACTTAATTCCATGCTTCCCAAGCGCCGTTTCGTTCTGATGGGACCGGGTCGATGGGGAAGCCGGGGTGACATAAAGCTTGGAGTAAAGGTCAGCTATTCAGATATAAGTAATACCGCAGCTCTCATTGAAATCGCGCGATCAAAATCCAATTATGTACCCGAGCTTTCATTTGGTACACACTTTTTTCAAGACCTTGTGGAAGCAAATATCCGTTATCTACCCTTGTATCCCGATGAGGAGGGTATTGAGTTCAACGAGATATTCCTGAGAAAATCGAAAAATGTATTCTCTAAAATACTTCCGGATCTTTCGCGTCTCGAAGAGGTGATACATGTTATAGACGTGGCGGATGCGGCAGAAGGGAATCTGCTTCATATCGCAATGAACGCGGAGCTGGAAGAAGCGCTCGGTTATTTTGCGCCCCATACGGGGGAAAAAGAATCTCCCCTTGACCATGTATTGCGAATGATAAATACACAAAAAGATGTCGAAATCAGGTTTGATGACAGCTTTTGGCGTTGGCGGTCTTATATGGCCGAACGGCTGGCGGCCGGGCTTGACCCCGATCGGTTCGGCATAAAGGCTGTCTACTTGTTTGGGAGCACCAATAGCGGTACTGCAGGCCCGGGAAGTGACATAGACCTCATCATACATTTCCAAGGGAGTGAGGAGCAACGAAAAGACCTTCTTAATTGGATGGAGGGATGGAGCCTTTGCCTGTCAGAGGCAAATTATCTCAAGACAGGGTATTCTTCGAACGGACTTCTTGACATACACATTATAACGGATGAAGATATTGCAAAAAGAACTTCTTATGCAGTCAAGATAGGAGCCATAACTGATCCGGCACATATGTTAAAACTCAAATCAAGCAGATAGACCCTGTGTCTCAGGAGGGCTGAAAGAGGGATATGAGAATACTCCATGCGGCAGATCTCCACGGTAATGTTGCTCACTACCGGGAGCTTCTCTCCGTCGCAGTGACACAAAAAGCAGATTGTCTCGTAATTGGAGGAGATCTCTTTCCCGGAGAAAAGTCTCTCAATCTTATCTTCAATGCGCAAAAACAGTTTCTTACCGACTATCTCAAGCCCCTTCTCGAACAATTCAGAGAAGCAAATCCGGAAAAGACAACCTACCTTATGATGGGCAACGATGACCTCGCGGTGAACATGGGATACCTGGAAGACATGGAAGCCGAAGGTATATTGAAACTTCTGCACATGCGTATACACGCTGTTTCAGAAAATCTGTTCATAGCCGGATATGGCTGTGTACCTCCCACCGCTTTCATGATGAAAGATTGGGAGCGCCTTGATGCAGATCGCTCAATGGTTCCGGACCGTTCGTATCAAGCCTGCAGCAGTGGACCAAACGGCATTGAAGTTGTCGATGCCCGCGAATGGTTCCTTTCACACGACACGATCGAGGAAGAACTGGAAAAACTGGCGCAACTTTCGAAGCCGGTACATACGATATACGTAACTCATTCACCGCCATGCGACACCAAACTGGACGTGACACAAAAGGGGCGTCACGTGGGCAGTATGTCTTTAAGGAAGTTTATTGAAAAACATAAGCCTCCGCTTACTCTGCACGGTCATATACATGAGTCGCATCGCGTGACGAATGAAATAAAGGACTGTGTTGGAGACACGGTTTGTATTAATCCAGGGCAATCGGACCGCATTTTCCATGCAGTTATCATTGATATCGTAGAGAACAAAACGCGAAGAATTGTAAGCTATCCGGGAGAAAAAGAGCTAATTTGAATTGCGCAATGGTGGTCTCTGGCTTGACAAATGATGAAATATATATTAATATTTTTCATGATTTGCATGATAATATGTAATTTATTTCGTACCTGTCCTAAGAGACTTGCCTTTAAAACAATACTCTAAAAATTGATTTAAGTTTCATCATCTGTGTCAGACATGTCAGATGCTTCTTTTGCTTTTTAGAAGCACGATGAAGGCACGCCTGAAGAATGTCAATTTTCTGAGAAGGAAGACTTTATGGGTTCTCACAGCAAAGAGATTTGCGAACAAATAAATATTGCGGATAGTATTTTTTCCATTAAAGATGAAAATTTCTTCGAACACGTAAGATATTGTTCTGACAGCGGTGAGATATCAATAGATTGGCATGACTTTATACAGAAAAAGAACATTTTTAATTGCGGGAAAAGGTATGGTGGCAAATAGTTCAGCAAATATAGAAGATGTAACGGAAGCGGGAATAAGAAAAGGTCTTTCCGGCCTCTTTGAAATTAATGATTTACAGATTCGAGAGATTTCTACTCTCGAGGATGTCGGAGATATATACAACTTTTTTTCAGAATCAGATATCGATACAGCCGAAGGGATGGAAGCGAAAGTTAGATTGAGCAAAGAAAAAAACATTGGGGATGAAGAAAATGAAAAGTTGCCCTTGGAAATAACAGATAACGTTGTCCAGGCCTATCTAAAAGATATGAAAAACGCACCGCTTCTCACGTCTTCCGAAGAATACCGAATACTGAAAAAGATTGAAAAAGCTGAAGAAAAGATAAAGAACATCTTATTTGATTTGCCCCAGGCAGTAAACGAACTCATTAGGATAGGTGAGCGATTAAAGGAAGGGAGCGTAAATATATTGGACGTCATTAACAATATTGATGCAATGAACTGTACGAAAGAAGACAAAGATAAGTACAAGAGAAAAACTATATCTTTAATTAATAAAATAAAACATCTTCATGAGAAAAAGGAAGGAACGCTGAACATAATGTGGGGACCCGACAAATCAGCAAGAAATAAACTTGCCGGAGATTTGCAGATGATCGAGAATAAAAGAGAAGAAGTCCTGCTCAACATGAAGCTCAGTAAAAAAGTTCTCAAAGCAATAGCCGGGAGGATCATGCAGCAGATGAAGATCATGGGTGATGGCGAGACAAACATCATAAGACATAAGTTAGCAGAAATCAGCAAAATTGAAAGTGGAATGGAAGTTATTAAGAACAGGCTCATTCAGGCAAATTTAAAACTTGTTATAAATGTTGCGAAGAAGTTTCAAAACCGGGGGCTTTCATTACTTGATCTTATCCAGGAAGGCAACATAGGGCTCATAAAAGCTGCTGAAAAATACGATTACCAGAAAGGTTATAAGTTCTCTACATACTCGATATGGTGGATCAGACAGGCTATAACACGGGCAATTGCAGATTGCGCGCGTACAATCAGGGTACCGGTCCATGCGCTTTCGGCTAAGAATAAAATCAATAAAATTTCTGAATCTCTTTTCCGGGAATTAAGAAAAGAACCGAGCCTTGAAGAAATTGCATATAAAGCAGAACTCCCTCTGGAAAAAGTCACAAAAATCATGAAGCTTCCCGTTGGAGCCGTATCAATAGAAACACCGATAGGAGATGATACATCCACGCTTGGTGATTTTATCCCGGACCTGAATGCTTCTTCTCCTCTAGGGGAATTTATCAACATCTCTCTTAAGGAAGAGATAGATAAGGTTTTATCAACTCTTACTCCGAGAGAAGAGAAAGTTATCAGGATGCGGTTTGGTATTGGCGAGAAAGACGTTTTTACTTTAGAAGAGGTAGGAGATGTCTTCGGGCTTACCCGTGAACGTGTCCGTCAGATTGAGGTGAAGGCATTGAGAAGGCTTCAACACCCGACAAGGCGAAGGAGACTGGAAAGCTTCCAGTAATGAACAGACTGTAAAGGGCATAATTTTTTCTTGTGACACTGGCTCATACGAATGTATCGCTGATTTTTCAGCGATAATACAACAATAGAAGAGGAGACAAACAATGGGAGACAGAGGTGGAAAGAAAAATAAAGACAAGCAGCAGAAACAAAAGAGCATGAAGCATGAAAAAAAACTAAAAGAAAAAAAGGTAAAGAACGAAAAAACATGAAAAAGTAAAATGAGCTGTTTGTAGCTAAGCTCAGGCATCAAAAGATACGGGAACCCTTATCTTTGATGATTGCGACAGTTCTCGTAACGGAGTTTCTTATAGTATGAAAAGAGGAGGATAATATGAAAAGAAATTATCCAACAGAAACTATTGATAAATGGGGAGCAGCGCTCATTCGGATCTATGAGTTACAAGGGATAGCGGACTTCGAAAAATATCAATATAGTATAGTAAAGATTCTTCGTCTGAGAGCAAATCAGAAAATAGGAGAAAAACTCCTCCAATATGCGAAGGACATCTCAAAACCCAAGGGTGTGCTCTTGGATGCGCTCACAGCAATTATGCTCGGCAATTCTATAAATACCGGTTCGAGGGTGCTTGCGGTGAATGCCCTGCGAGTGCTTGTGCCAAAAAAATCACTTTACGACGGATATACAGGAGAGGAAGTTAATCGGGCAATGAAGGATATCATTAATTCTCCACAGCTATCAGTATTTCATAATGCCGTTAAAAATGCCCTGAAATCTATAAGTAAGGAGATGCAAAACAATAAATTACAGCGTGTGTTGTTCTCTAATGTCACAAAGGAGATGAATCTTTAAACAAACTCTTTATCGATTAGTCAGATTCTGTATGTTCCATCTGAATGATAGAAAGTATGGTCAGGGGACGTAACACTGAGCATGGAGAATACCAAAGGTTACGTTAAGGTGGAAAGTTAAACAACATTTGGCAATGAAAACCGCAGTTCTTCAAGAAGGCGATCAATTGACGGCTATCATATAAGAGCTGCGGTTATCTGTTGAATGTCTTTCAATCATGAATATTAACGCTTTCTTATAGATGATCATAAAAGGGGAGGACAGGGTAATGTGTCACTACAGTAATGTTCGGCAAGGGGTACGCAAAGTACGGATTTTTCGAGAAGAAGAGGATGAATTCTGTTTTTACCCCAAAGGTCGCGTGCAATGTGATCACCGTCGGAATCGATGGGGAAGGCGAGCAGACACAGTCGATTTTCAGGGTTATTCGGTTGATTTGGAAAATTCTGAGAGAACACAAAGTAAATTAGTACTGAAATTTTTGTAAAAAGTTGTTTCTCAGCCACAGATAACAGACATGCCGGTTGCTTTTTCATTTTGGCATAAGCATGATAAAAGGCATATTTAATGGATGACTGGTTGATTCAAGGAAGACAATTATGAGTTCTGGAAACAAAGAAGAAGCGCTTGAGCAATTAAATACAGTAACGAGGATTGTTTCACTTGTAGATAATGGGCTATTTGAACGATTTAGTTATTATTCCGGGGATGAAGAAATAGCGGTTGAGTTATACGATGATAAGGGTGTCCTTATTCGTCGATCGGGAACGGTTCCGGACGGTAAGGTGAAAGAGTATTATGCAAATGGTGTGGTCAGAAGAATAATGCATTTTAAAGGCGGGCAAACTCATGGCAAGCGTATCGATTATTATCCGAGCGGAGAAATTCTCGAGGAAAGCGGTTTTAGACACGGCAAACTGCACGGCCCGAGTAAAATATATCGCCGCGATGGCACTTTGTGGATAAATGAAGTATACTATAACGGTATACTGCATGGAGCTTGGACAAGTTACCATGATAATGGTAGTCCTGAGACAAAAGCGCAATATACAGACGGTAACTTGAACGGATCGTACATAAAATATGACAGATATGGTTGTCTGCAGGAGAGAGGGGTATTCAATGCAGGGAAAAAAGAAGGCGATTACATCCTGTATCATGAAAACGGTCAACCGGCAAGGATTGAGAGGCATGTGGATGGGAAGCTCATTTGTTGGGAAGAACTTGATGAGGATGGAAACACAATTATAACGACAAAACGAGAAGAACATGACGGGAGGAGGTGACGTATGGAAAAGAGAGAAATCTATATCACCCAGCATGACATGGAAAGACTGCGTGCGCTTATTGAGATTTACAATGGGAAGGATACGTCGTACGTTGACCGTCTTGAAGAGGAGCTTGACAGTGCACGGATAGTGGAACCGACAAATATTCCTCATGACGTTGTTACCATGAATTCAGTTGTCCGCATCAAGGATCTGGATACCGACGAAGAAAAGACGTTTGCCCTTGTTTTTCCCGGCAAAACCGATACAACAGAAAAGGCCATTTCCATACTGGCACCAATAGGGACCGCATTAATCGGCTACAGGGAAGGTGACGTAATTGAATGGGAGGTTCCGGCAGGAAGAAAAAGATTCCAGGTCATGGAGATCGTCTATCAACCGGAACGACTCGGCAACTACGATCTATAAAATAACATTATACAGGATATGTTTCCTGAAAGGTTTGAGTTGATTGTTTTAAAAGTCCCAACGCCGCCTGCTAAATGCCCTTTTATTGATACGGAAGCATTTTCCGCTCTTCTACCGTTCCACGGATTTTGTAAATCCAGATCCTGTCTATGCCAAAAGACGTAATAAATAATTTATTAGTCCCGGATTTGATTGTAAGATTAACTTTGCCTAGGATTTTTCCTTCATCTCTTCCGGGGATCGGTATATTTGTTAATTGTTCTTTTTATACAAGTGTTTTTTCAATTCCGCCCCCCTCTTTTTTCTTGACTTCGATTGAAACAATCTTTAGCATTGTTGAATAAGCAAGCAAGTTTTAGAATGTGCTGAAGTAATATATGCCTGCAAAGGGATTATTATAAGACGGAATCTGGCGGGATAGTCTGTTCATGCAGGTATTATGAATGGGATATTTAACAATTCAATTCACAGGAAGAGAGAATTAAGTATTGGGAACCGAAAGAGATTTTGAAGGAGGGTATACGATGAGAAGCAAGAGTCTGTTAAACAATATTATTTTCGCGGTTACTATGTTGTGTTTTATTGTCTCCATACCTTTATTTGCCGGCGCGCAGGCAAAGAAAGAGGCCGCTGCAGCCGCTCCGAAAACCACTGAGCAGGCAGCGAAAGCTATAACTGTGAAAACCGCTAAGGTGCCAATGCCCAGGTATGGCGGAATTCTCAAGATAACCTATAATAACGACGCGCAACAATTAGGTAATCCCGCAGCGCGGCCCTTTGATTTGACAAGTGTCAAGTTTTCGCGGCCGGCCATTGAAACTCTCCTGCGTTACGACGAAAAGGGCAACCTGGTACCGTGGCTTGCAGCCGGCTGGAAGGTTAGTAAAGACCTGCAGTCTGTAACGCTTAATCTGCGAAAAAACGTAAAGTTTCATGATGAGACGCCCTGTGATGCAGAAGCAGTGAAATGGAATTTGGAACGCTACAGAACATCCGATAATCCCGAACTGAAACCTGTAACATCAATAGAGGTCATAAATGACAATACCGTTAAACTCAACCTTGCCAAATGGGACGGTACCATTGTCGGCAATCTCGCGAGTTATGCCGGTATGATGATATCACCGACGGCATTTAAAGCAAACGGAGCTGACTGGTGCCGGACACATCCGGTAGGCACCGGACCCTTTAAGTTCGTAAGCTGGCAGAAAGATGTTTCTGTTAAATACGAGAAGTTTAATAACTACTGGCAGAAAGGCAAACCATATCTGGACGGCATTGAGTGGGTGGTGATTACGGATTCTATGTCGAGGCTTGCGGCATTTAAGCGGGAAGAAATAGATGTACTGACGAATGTGGACCCCAAAGACGTCCAGGAACTAAAGGCTTCGGGAAAATACTATGGAATATTCTGTGAGTTATCTGCGCTTGCTTTCTGTATAATGGGGGACAGCGGTCATAATGGTTCACCTTTTGCTGATCTAAGGGTGAGGCGGGCAGTAGAACATGCCATTGACAAACAGGCACTGGCTAAAACATTCACACTTGGTTTGGGTCAGATTGGGAATCAGTATGCTCCGCCGAAGTCCTGGGGTAGTAATCCGAGTGTAAAAGGCTATTCATATGATCCCGCGAAAGCGAGAAAACTCCTGGCCGAAGCGGGTTATCCGAACGGATTCAAAACGAAACTCATCTCGGTTGCTATCCCGTTCTTTGCCGACCCGGTTGTTGCTGTTCAATCGTATCTTGAAAAGGTGGGTATCATTGCAGAAGTGGAAATAGCCAATCCGGGCAAACACACAGCCACTCTCCGGGGAGGCTGGCAAAACGCCCTTATCGTACATAACGCTCCTCTTTCAGAACCGGATATCGCGAAAAATCTTTCCGTGAATTTTTCATCGCGTTCTTATCTGAAAGGTACCATGGTTGCTCCTGATGACTATGAAAACGCCGTTACCAAAGCCCTGGAAGCTGTTGACGCGAAGACCAAACAGAAGTGGACATGGGAGGCACAGAAGAAACTCATTGATACCTACGCTCTGGCCGGTTTCTATTTTACGTTACCGCGCATTACTTTCTTAAACAATAAAGCGCGCAACACCGGCATGGGTACAACCGTGGATGTGCAGTGGACACCGGAGGATGCCTGGATAGAACGGTAATAATCAAGAAAGCTGTTTATGATTTATGATCAGACTCTGATACAGGCGACCTGGTGATCTGCGCCGATATCCCGCAGGGTCGGTATTGTCTGACTGCACTCGGGAATGGCCATAGGGCATCGCGGATGGAAATTACATCCAGCTGGCGGATTAATGGGGCTTGGCACATCACCAGTGAGGATGATTCTTTCCCGTTTCTCCTCCACAAGGGGGTCCGGAATCGGCACTGCCGAGAGGAGCGCCTTGGTATACGGATGCAACGGGTTTTCGTAAAGCGCCTTCCAATCGGTAATTTCAGCAATACGCCCGAGATACATAACCGCGACGCGATCGCTGATGTGGCGGACCACAGAGAGATCGTGGGCAACAAACAGGTAGGTCAATCCCAGTTTCTCCTGCAATTCCTGGAGGAGGTTAATAACCTGCGCCTGAATGGAAACGTCGAGGGCCGAGATAGGCTCGTCACAGACAATAAATGAAGGATTGCTTGCCAGGGCCCGGGCAATACCGATACGCTGCCTCTGGCCTCCGGAGAACTCATGAGGTACACGGTCTGCCATGCCAGGATCGAGGCCAACCATTCGGAAAAGTTCGGCAAGGCGCTCAAGGTATTCTCCGTTGTTTTTTACCAGTTGATGGACCTTGAGGGGTTCGCCGACTATATTACCCGCGGTCTGACGAGGATCGAGTGAACTATA
>JAEAME010001012.1_pt1 | contig 22555 bp, 20 predicted proteins | sample 8958731 | NCBI WGS metagenome assembly JAEAME01 (sample SAMN16933194, study PRJNA681113) | bioreactor sludge metagenome | isolation source: anerobic bioreactor sludge (Control) | place: India:Bengaluru | collected 2018-10-24 | reverse complement strand
AGGTGCCGGGGTGTGCACCGAGATCATAGAATAGAGGGGATGGAAGATGAGGCAACTTGTAACCCTTGCATGTACGGAATGCAAGAACAGAAACTACACAACGACAAAAAACAAACAAAAAACACCAGACAGGCTTGAGATAAAAAAGTATTGCAGGTTTTGTAAGAGGCATACTTCTCATAGAGAGACAAAATAAAAGGCCAGTAGCTCTAACGGATAGAGCACCGGACTCCAAATCCGGGTGTTGGGGGTTCGAATCCCTCCTGGCCTGAAAAGTATGGAGATGCCATGGATGTAAAGGAAAAAATTGAGGTTGTAAAGGCTTATTTCAGGGATGTTTATCTGGAAGGAAAAAGAATCACATGGCCTTCCAGGAAAGATGCTTTGAAAGGGACCTATATTGTATTAATAACTGTTTTTGTTTCAGCCTTATTTCTTGGCATTGTAGATATAGGATTAGCTAGATTAATTCAGGCAATTTTACGTGGATAATCAGGTGGAAAAGAGATAATCCGATGGAAAAAAAATGGTATGTTGTCCACACGTATTCTGGTTACGAGCAGAAAGTAAAAGAAAACCTTGAAGAAAGCATTAAAAACGGCAAGATGGAGGAGTTTTTCGGGGATATCATTGTACCATCTGAGATTATCATGGAAAAAGTAAAGGGACAGGTAAAAAAATCACAACGTACCGTGTTCCCTGGGTATATTATCGTAAATATGGCCATGAATAACGATACCTGGTATCTGGTGAGAAACACGCCAAAAGTTACTGGTTTTGTGGGATATGACAAGATGAATCCCCCACCCCTGCCGGAACACGAAGTAAATGAGATCATTTATGCAATCCAGGAAGGCAAGGGCAAAATAAAGCCGAAGATCAGGTTCGAGAAAGGTGATGGTGTCAAAGTTACTGAAGGACCATTCGCAAATTTCACCGGTAATGTTGAAGAGATAAAACCTGAAAAAGGCAAGGTAAAGGTTTTGCTCAATATCTTTGGTAGAACAACGCCTGTTGAGCTTGATTTCATACAGATAGAAAAAATCTAAAGGAGTTAGGAAATGGCAAAAAAAGTCGTTGCTTTGGTCAAATTGCAATTGCAAGCAGGTCAGGCAACTCCCTCACCGCCAGTGGGGCCTGCGTTGGGCCAGCACGGGGTAAATATCATGGAATTTTGCAAGGCTTTCAACGAAAAGACCAAGTCCCAGGAAGGAACAGTAATTCCAGCGTTAATAACGATTTTCTCGGACAGGACTTTTACCTTTGTTACGAAGACGCCGCCTGCTACGTTTCTTATAAAGCGCGCTGCAAAGCTTGCAAAGGGTTCTAGTAACCCAAAGAAAGAGATGGCAGGAAGCATTACGAAGTCACAGGTTAAAGAAATAGCCCAGCTCAAGATGGTTGACCTTAATGCCAAAGATATTGAGGGCGCTATGAAAATCATTGAAGGTTCAGTGAGAAGTATGGGTCTGGAGGTAGTAGAAGGATAATAAAGCTTTCAGCTTACAGCACATAGCTTTCAGCAAAATCTTTTTTTGATTTTCTGCTGACAGCTGACAGCTAATCGCTGACGGCCTATATGTTTTTTATATAAGGAGTAACACATGGCAAGAATAGCAAAGAAATACGCTGAAGCAATAAAAAAAGTTGACAGGGAAAAAAGATACGATATGAATGAAGCCCTGGACCTCCTACCCCAAATGACTTTTGCAAAATTTGATGAGACCGTAGAGCTTGCACTTCGACTTGGCGTTGATCCTCGACATTCGGATCAGATGGTAAGGGGAAGCGTGGCTCTTCCGAATGGATTGGGTAAGAAGGTCAGAGTCCTTGTATTTGCCAAGGGGCAGAAAGAAAAAGAGGCTGAAGAAGCTGGTGCAGATTTTTTCGGCGCAGAAGAACTGATAGAGAAAATCCAGAAGGGCTGGCTTGACTTTGATAAGGCCATTGCAACGCCTGACATGATGGGCATGGTAAGCAAGCTTGGTAAAATTCTCGGTCCGCGAGGACTGATGCCCAATCCAAAGGTTGGAACAGTTACTTTTGACATTGCAAAAACAGTTAAAGAGATGAAGGCAGGTAGGGTAGAATTTAGGGTAGACAAGGCGGGTAACCTTCACATCCCTGTCGGTAAAATAAGTTTTGGTAAAGAAAAACTCATTGAAAATGTTAACTCACTCCTCGATGTAATAGTTCGATTGAAACCACCTTCAAGCAAAGGGACGTATGTGAAAGGCATCGCCATTTGCGCAACAATGAGCCCGGGTATAAAAATTGACCCAGCATATGTGAGAAACTTAAGCAAATAGGGAATAAGTCAGAGAAAGTAGGTGTTCCGCAAGGCGGAATTAAACGATTACGGCCTACCGAGATTTATTGCAACGTCGCTTTCCTGACTTTCCATATAAATTTTTCAGAAAGGAGGGATGAAAACCATTGGAACGACAAAAGAAGGAAAAGGTAGTTGAGGAATTAAAGACAAAGCTTGCCAGCCTCAATGCCATGTTTCTTGCTGATTACAGCGGAACAAACATGCCTCAGATGACAAAGTTGAGAAGAGAACTTCGAAACATTGACGTAGAATTCAATGTTGTGAAGAATACTCTTCTCAAAATTGCATCAGGAGGAACAAAGGCAGAGGCATTGCAGGACAAGTTTAGTGGACCGAATGCGATCATTTGTATCAATAAGGACCCTTCAAGCGCTGCCAAAGTTTTGTCCGGTCTGGCAAAAGATATTCCAAACTTGAAACTGAAGGCCGGGTTTCTTGGAAACAGGGTCATTTCGTCGGAAGAAATTCTGAAACTTGCCACGATTCCATCAAAAGAGGTTCTGGTTGGCAGGTTCCTTGGGTTGTTGCAAGGAATGCCTCAGAGGTTGCTGTATGTGCTTTCAGGCAATATGAACAAATTGATGATGACGCTGAATGCAATCAAAATTCAAAAAGAACAAGTGTGAAGGAGGTAGTACATGAGCGTTACAAAAGAAGATGTAATTCAATTTATCGAGAACATGACAGTTCTTGAACTTTCTGAATTCATAAAGACTTTAGAGGAGAAGTTTGGAGTGACTGCGGCAATGCCCATGATGGCTGCGGGCGCAGTTCCGGCAGCTGCAGGAGCAGCTCCGGCAGCTGAGGCAGTTGAAGAAAAAACCGAGTTTAACGTAATCCTTACGGGATACGAAGCTGACAAGAAGATTCAGGTCATCAAAGTTGTTAGAGCCATCACAAGCCTCGGTTTGAAAGAAGCAAAAGACCTCGTTGAGGGCGTGCCAAAACCGGTCAAAGAAGCAGTATCAAAAGACGAAGCAGCAAATATTAAGAAGCAACTAGAAGAAGTAAGCGGTCAGGTCAAAGTAGAGTAAACATGAGGGTTCAAGGGTTCGAGGATTTAAGGTGGGTCATGCGATGGCTGGCTCATCGAACACTTGAACCCTTGAACCTTGAATAATATGAGGTGAAAAACAACATGAGGGAAACCTTCAACAATAAGATTTTCAGAAAGAATTACGGCAAAATCAAGGAGATTCTTGATATCCCTAACCTCATTGAAATCCAACTTGATTCATATATTAACTTTCTCCAGAGAGATGTTGCCGCGGAAAAAAGAGCAAACATTGGTTTGCAGGCAGTATTTAAAAGCGTATTCCCGATTAAAGATTCCCATGATACAACGTCCCTTGAATTTGTGAAATATGAAATGGGTGATCCAAAAAATTCTGAAGAAGAGTGTCTTTTCAGGGGTTTAACTTACGCTGCGCCTATGAAAGTCACCATCAGGCTTGTTGTGTGGAATATTGATCCTATAACGAAAACAAAGGACATAAGGGCCGTAAAGGAACAAGATGTCTATTTTGGCGAGATTCCACTTATGACTGAAAGGGGAACTTTTATCATCAATGGCACGGAAAGGGCCATTGTCAGCCAACTTCATAGGTCACCCGGGGTGTACTTTGATGCCGATCAAGCAAAATCCCCCACAAGCGGGACTCCTGCCTATACCGCTCGGATTATTCCTTACAGAGGTTCATGGCTTGATTTCGAGTTTGACCACAAGGAGCTCGTATATGTTCGGATAGACAAGAAGAAGAAGATTCCGGTAACCCTTCTTCTGAAGGCATTGGGTTATTCAGAAAAAGAGATACTCGATTATTTTTACGAAAAAGAAAAGGTCATCTTAAAAGAAGGTAAATTCTACAAAGAGACCCCTCTTTCTCTCCTTGTTGGCCAAAAAGCCCGCTTTGATATCGTCAACACCAAGACCGATGAGGTTCTTATCAAGAAACACAAAAAGATAAGTAAGGCAGATATCAAGAAGATGGAAACTGCCCAGATCAAAGAAATACCCGTCGAAGAAGATGACATAATTGGTAAGGCAACTGCATCCGAGATTGTCGATCCGAAAACGAAAGAAACCTTGATCCCCACCAACAAGCTGATTACGAGTGAAGATCTTGATACGATCACGAAGAAGAAGGTGAAAACCTTCGAAGTACTCTTCATAGATAATCTGAATGTTAGTCCTTCATTGCGGAATACCCTTGAAACGGACAAAGTGAATGCAAAAAACGATGCCCTTCTCGAAATATATCGAAAACTTCGTCCTGGTGATCCGCCTACCATCGAATTTGCTGAAGCGCTCATCCATAATATGTTTTTCAGCCCTGAACGTTATGATCTTTCAAGGGTTGGAAGGCTTAAGATAAATCACCGATTAGCCCTTGATATACCCCTTGATGTATCGACATTGAGGAAAGAGGATATTATAGAGGTTGTAAAGCACCTCCTAAAGCTTAAGGACGCAAGAGGGGCAGGGGATGATATAGATCATTTGGGCAACAGAAGGGTCAGAACAGTAGGGGAACTTCTGGAAAACCAGTTCAGGATGGGCCTTGTAAGGATGGAAAAGGCCATTAAGGAGAGATTGACATTCCCTGAAATGGAAACCCTCATGCCTCACGACCTTGTCAATCCAAAACCGGTGGCAACTGCCGTTAAGGATTTTTTCGCATCGAGCCAGCTTTCCCAGTTTATGGATCAGACAAACCCCTTGAGCGAGATTACCCACAAGAGGCGGTTAAGCGCCCTTGGGCCTGGCGGTCTGACACGGGAAAGAGCAGGCTTCGAAGTAAGGGACGTACACCCCACCCATTATGGAAGGATATGTCCGATCGAGACTCCTGAAGGACCCAACATCGGCCTTATTGCTTCCCTTTCAACATATGCAAAGGTGAATGAATATGGATTTATTGAAGCGCCTTACCGGAAGGTTGAAAAGGGAAGGGTTACCGATGAGGTAAAATATTTGAGCGCCCTCGAAGAGGAACAATACTTCGTAGCCCAGGCGAACAGCCCCGTTGACGAACATGGGAAATTCAAAGACCCACTCATATCTGCACAGAAAGGGGGAGGATTCTTTCTTGTTAGCCCTGACCAGGTAGACTTCATGGACGTTTCTCCTAAACAGCTTGTCAGTGCATCAGCTTCCCTCATACCTTTCCTGGAGCACGATGATGCAAACAGGGCGCTTATGGGTTCGAATATGCAGAGGCAGGCAGTACCCCTTATAATTACGGAAGCCCCCATCATCGGAACGGGGATGGAAAAGGTGGTGGGAAGGGACTCCAGAGTTACCATCACCGCGAAACACAGCGGTGTAATTAAGAGTGTTGATGCGAATAGGATAATCCTTAAATATGAGGAAAAAACCAAACATGATGAGCCTGTAACAAAAATTGATGTCCATAACCTCCTAAAATTCAGGCGATCAAACCAGGATACGTGCATTAATCAGAGGGTGATCGTGAATGAAGGAGACTACGTGAAAAAAGGCGATGTCCTCGCTGACGGACCTTCAACGGACCGTGGTGAGCTTGCCCTTGGCAAAAACGTCCTTGTGGCCTTTATGCCATGGCGTGGTTATAACTATGAGGATTCAGTTCTCATTAATGAAAGGCTTGTTAAGGAAGATGTGCTTACCTCCATACACATTGAGGAGCTGGAGTGTGTGGTACGCGACACAAAGCTTGGAAAGGAAGAGGTAACCAGAGATATACCGAATGTTGGCGACGAGACCCTGAAAGATCTTGATGAAAGCGGTATAATCCGAATTGGTGCAACTGTCAAACCGAATGATATCCTTGTCGGCAAGGTTACTCCGAAAGGCGAAACCCAGCTAACACCAGAAGAAAAGCTACTCCGCGCCATATTTGGCGAAAAGGCAGGAGATGTGAAAGACACGTCATTGCGAGTTCCCCATGGCATAGAAGGAATCGTGACCGATGTGAAAGTCCTGTCGAGAAGGGGAATTGATAAGGATGACAGGAGCAGGGACATAGAAGACAAAGAAGTATCCAATATTCTCAAGGATCAGGAAGACCAGATAAAGATCATTCTTGAGAGCACGAGGGAGAAGATGAGCAGTCTTTTCCTTGGAAAGACGGCCACTGCAGATATTAAAGATGATCGTGGTAAAACAGCCATAAAGAAAGGTGAGATGTTTACCAAGGAGAAAATTGACCACATCAGTATTGATAAACTGCAAGATGTCGATTTTCATGATAATGAACTTGAAGCGAAGATATCAAAAATCCTGGATAGTAAAGAAAACCAAATTGAGATTATAAAGCTCTATTACGAAGATAAGATCAATAAAATCAAGAAAGGGGATGAACTTCCCCCGGGCGTTATAAAGACTATTAAAGTCTATGTTGCCATGAAGAGAAAGGTTGCGGTAGGAGATAAAATATCGGGCCGTCATGGAAATAAAGGAATCGTGTCGGTAATACTCCCGGAAGAAGATATGCCCTTCATGGAGGATGGCACGCCAATTGACATCGTACTCAATCCCCTGGGCGTTCCTTCGAGAATGAACGCCGGTCAGATCCTGGAAACACATCTTGGCTGGGCAGCAAAAGAGCTCGGGAAACGGATTGGCGAATTAGTGGACAACTACTATAAAGCAAGCTGTGCCCCTGATGTGATCAAGGGGCAATTGAAAAAGATATTTAACCATGGAGAGCTGAAAAGCTTTATTGATAAGCTGAGCGACGAAGAGGTTGTAACCCTTGCAAGCAATATGAAAGAAAGTGTCCACATAGCTGTTCCTGTTTTTGACGGCGCAAAAGAAAATGAAATTAAGGAACTCTTTAAAATGGCTGGATTGGCTGACAGCAGACAGACAATTCTTTACGATGGAAGGACAGGAGAGCCATTTCATCACAGAATTACTGTTGGTTACATGTATTTTCTCAAGCTGCATCACCTCGTGGATGATAAAATCCATGCCAGGTCCATTGGCCCTTATTCTCTTGTTACCCAGCAGCCTTTGGGAGGGAAAGCACAATTTGGAGGCCAGAGGCTTGGAGAAATGGAGGTATGGGCCCTTGAAGGATATGGGGCTGCATATTCACTCCAGGAATTTTTAACAATCAAATCGGACGACGTGAATGGAAGGATAAGGGCTTACGAGGCCATTGTCAAGGGAGAAGATGTCCTTGAACCGAGTCTACCCGAGTCATTCAATGTTCTTGTAAAAGAACTGCAGAGCCTGTGTATAAATGTCGATCTTGTTAAGGAAGAATAACGTTACGAGTTGCGAGTTCCGAGTTGCGGGCTATTGCCCGCAATGCAAAACCGTAACCTTTTAACGAAGGAGGCAGTAAATTGGAAGATTATTTTAAGGTATATGACAAACAGAAGGATCCGTTAAGTTACGCGGCCATCAAAATATCACTTGCTTCTCCTGAACTAATAGAGAAGTGGTCATATGGGGAGGTCAAGAAACCGGAGACTATCAATTATAGAACCTTTAAGCCTGAGAGGGACGGCCTTTTCTGCGCCAAGATATTTGGTCCTGTAAAGGACTACGAATGTATCTGCGGCAAATATAAAAGAATGAAACATCGTGGCATTATTTGTGAGAAGTGCGGTGTTGAAGTAATCCAATCAAAAGTAAGAAGGGAACGGATGGGTCATATAAAACTCGCCTGCCCGGTAGCGCATATCTGGTTTCTAAAAAGCATGCCAAGTAAAATTGGAACACTGCTTGAACTCACCATCAAAGAAGTTGAGCGGGTGCTCTATTTTGAGATGTATATTGTCATTGAGCCGGGTTCCTCGCCCTACGATTTCTGTGAACTCATATCCGAGGAAAAGTATATTGAAGCGAGAGAAAAATACGGACCTGACTTTGTTGCCGGCATAGGCGCAGAGGCGATGAGGGAATGCCTGAAGAAGATCGATGTTGAAACACTAACAAAAGAACTCAGAGATGAAATGCGGGAAACATCAAGCGATGCAAAGAAGAAAAAGCTCGCAAGACGTTTGCGAGTCGTGGATGCCTTCAAAGTCTCAAGCGTGAAGCCTGAATGGATGATTCTTGATATAATCCCCGTCCTTCCTCCTGAACTCCGTCCGCTTGTCCCCCTGGATGGCGGGAGGTTTGCCACATCTGACCTCAATGATCTTTACAGGAGGGTTATTAACAGGAACAACAGGCTCAAAAGACTTATGGAACTAAATGCGCCCGAGATCATTATCAGAAATGAAAAAAGGATGCTCCAGGAAGCAGTAGATGCTCTCTTCGATAATTCAAAAAGGGGAAGAGTTGTTACTGGCACCAGCAAGAGGCCCCTCAAGTCACTGAGCGACATGCTTCGGGGAAAACAGGGAAGGTTTCGTCAGAACCTTCTTGGAAAAAGGGTTGATTACTCAGGAAGATCGGTTATTGTAGTGGGCCCTGAGCTGAGGCTCCACCAGTGTGGCCTTCCAAAATACATGGCCCTTGAACTTTTTAAACCCTTTGTGTATAACCGGCTCATTAAGAAAGGTTTTGCAACTACTATAAAAAATGCAAAAAAGATTGTGGAAAAGGAGCGTCCGGAGGTATGGGACGTCCTCGACGAGGTGATCAAGGAACACCCTGTTCTGCTGAACAGAGCCCCCACGCTGCACCGTCTTGGCATCCAGGCTTTTGAGCCCCATCTTATTGACGGCAAGGCCATCCAGCTTCATCCCCTTGTATGTCCCGCATACAATGCTGACTTCGATGGGGACCAGATGGCAGTTCATATACCACTGTCTGTTGAGGCACAGACCGAGGCGAGGGTGCTTATGATGTCTACAAACAACATCCTTTCGCCTGCAAACGGGAAGCCCATCATCGTTCCTACGCAGGATATCGTCCTTGGCCTCTATTACCTTACCATAGAGAGAAAATACAGAAAAGGTGAAGGCAAGGTTTTTGCGGATCCGGAAGAGGTGAGGATTGCCTATGATTCAGGAGAGGTAGACCTCCACGCACGGGTTAAGGTCAGACTCAATGGCAAACTCGTGGAAACGACCACGGGGCGGATTATACTTCGCGACGTGATCGACAGCGCTTTGTCTGAGTTGGAACCGGAGAGGAGGCAGTTTGTTCTCGACGATATGTTTAGCATTATTAATAGGATAATGGACAAGAAGACCATCGGTCTTCTTGTAGACAAATGCTACCGGGATGCTGGGGAAAAATGTACAGTTATCCTTTCTGACAAGCTAAAAGACCTGGGTTTTCACTATGCTACCCTTGGCGGCATCTCCATCTGTATTGACGATATGAAGGTGCCGGACAAGAAGAAACAGCTTATCGACAGGGCGAACAAGGATGCTCTCGATGTTCAGAAACAACATGCAGAAGGCTTGATCACTGATGGCGAGCGGTACAATAAGGTCATCGATATCTGGGCGAGGGTAACAGAGGAGATTGCCAAGGAGTTGATGGATGAACTTGGCTCTGAAAAAGTGATTGGTCTTGATGGCAAACCAGTTTTGAGTCCGGGCGGAAAACCGGAGTATCAGAACAGCCTCAATCCCATCTTTATGATGGCCCACTCCGGTGCGAGAGGTAATGCCCAGCAGATTAGGCAGCTTGCAGGTATGAGGGGTCTTATGGCCAAACCCTCTGGTGAAATTATGGAAACGCCGATTACAAGCAATTTTAGGGAGGGGTTGGACGTGCTTGAGTATTTTGTGTCTACGCACGGGGCGCGAAAAGGTCTCGCAGACACCGCATTAAAGACTGCAAACTCCGGATACCTGACCAGGAGGCTTGTTGACGTATCACAGGATGTCGTAGTTTCTGAACATGATTGCGGCACCTTCGACGGTATAGAGGTGGGGTCCCTCACAGAAGGCGGCGAAATTATTGAACGGCTTGATGCAAGAATTCTTGGAAGAGTTGTTCTTGAAGACCTAAAAGATCCTGACACGGGTGAGATTATTGTCAGAAGAAACGAAGAGATTACGGAAAGTCATCTGAAGAAAATAGAAGATGCAGGCTTTGAAAAGATCAAGATCCGGTCAGTTCTCACATGCAGATCAAGGAGAGGGGTGTGCGTTCTTTGTTATGGAAGGGATCTCTCACGAGGAAGGCTTGTTAGTATCGGTGAGGCTGTGGGTATTATCGCTGCCCAGTCAATCGGAGAACCAGGTACCCAGCTCACTATGAGAACCTTCCATATCGGTGGTGCAGCATCGAGGCGGGTAGAGCAGTCAACCCTCGAGGCCCGTAATGACGGGTACGTGAAGCTTCTCAACGTGAAAACCATCCTGAATAGAGAGGGTGTTCCTGTGGTGATGAACAGGAACGGAGAAATTGCTATCGAGGACGAGACGGGCAGAGAACGTGAAAAATACCACGTTATATACGGTGCAAAACTCAAGATCCAAGAAGGTCAGCGAGTGAAGAGCGGCCATGTCCTCGCGGAGTGGGATCCCTACACAATTCCTATCCTCTCTGAGGTGTCCGGAAAGGTGAAGTTTGGCGACATCATCGAAGGTGAAACCATGCAGGAAAGTAAAGATGAGCTGACTGGCTTGTCCTATAAGGTTATTATGGAACCGAAAGACCCTGATAAAAGACCAAGGATATCTATCAAGGATGACAAGGGTAAGACCATGAGTGCACCGGACAGTACGAGTTCTGCTCGTTATATACTCCCTGTTGGCGCACACATCGTTGTGAATGAGGGGGATGATATCCATGCAGGAGATGTTGTCTCAAAAATGCCAAGGGAGACCACAAAGACCAAAGACATCACCGGAGGTCTTCCCAGGGTGGCAGAACTTTTCGAAGCAAGACGCCCGAAAGAGAACGCAATTGTCAGCGAAGTTGACGGTTTTGTATCATTTGGTAAGATGTCAAAAGGCAAACGGGAAATCATTGTCGCACCTGAATATGGAGACCCCAAGAAATACAGCATTCCAAGGGGCAAGCACATTATCGTTCATGAAGGCGACTATGTAAAGGCCGGTGAACCGCTCATGGACGGGCCTGTGAATCCTCATGACGTTCTCCATATTCTAGGCATCAAGGACCTTGCCAGATATCTGGTAGACGAGATCCAGGAGGTCTACCAGCTCCAGGGTGTTAAGATTAATGACAAGCATATCGAGGTTATCGTCAGACAAATGCTGAAGCGTGTCAGGATAAAAGACGTGGGTGATACGAACTTTATCATGGACGAGGCGGTGGAATGGTGGATTTTTGAAGAGGAAAACAAACGGGTAATGGAAGCGGGTGGAAGGCGTGCTGAGGCTGAAGCCCTATTTCTTGGTGTGACGAAGGCTTCCCTGATTACGGATAGCTTTATCTCCGCTGCAAGCTTCCAGGATACGACAAAGGTTTTAACTCAGGCAGCAATTGAAGGCCGTGTTGACTACCTGAGGGGTCTCAAAGAAAACGTTATCATGGGTCGTATCATACCTGCCGGGACAGGTTTCCTGAAATACAGGAGTTATGATATGGTAACAAAGGATAAAATAATACCGGAGGCAATTGAGCAGGCGCCGGAATCAGAGCAGGCAGTCTAGTTCCTGAGCCTGCGTTCTGCAATTGCAGCTTCTTCGCTTTTAGGGAAGAGTTCTATAACTTTCTTTAGAACAGTTGTAGAACTCTTTTTGTCTTTTACGGCGTTAAAGGCATCTGCCTGTGCAAGAAGTGCCCTTGGTACCTTCTCGCTTTTTGGATATTTATCAACAAGCTCTTGAAACGAGAGTATGGCCTTCTCATAGTTCTTAACACTCATATAACTTTCACCAATCCAGTATAATCCATTAGGAGCCAGAGGAGTTCCAGGATGTGCCTCTACGAATGCAGAAAACTTCTTGATAGCTTCTTCGTAAGATTTCTTTTGAAAGGCCTCAAAGGCATCCTTATAGGCAGTTTCATAATCCTTATTGGACGTTACTCCCGTTGCAGGACGCTGGGTAATAGTAGGACCACCAGGAGAAACGGTACCGGATTTTTTCAAAGAATTGATCTCTTTTTTCAACTCATCAAAGTATGTCCGTATCTGATATTCCAATTCATCTAATTTTCCAAAGATAATCTTGATCTTTTCGTTTTTGTCGTCTACTGCTGACGAGAGGTTAATAAGTTGTTTTCGGATATTCTCATCCTCTTTTGCAAGTTCAGAAAAGCGACGGTCATTTTCGTATCTCATCCTGCTCAGTTCTGAATCTGTAGCCGAGATATTCCTTGCCAATCGGGTTGTCTCTTCACTGGTAGCACAGTTTGTGAGAGAAAATATCGCAAGGAATGATATGGCCAATATCTGAAAAGTTGTTATTGCGACTCTTTTCTGCATATCTTACCCCTTATCTATGGCAAAATGGGCGCGGCGGTTTTTTACCCAGGCATCTTCCGTATGGCCAGGATCTGCCGGCATCTCTTTGCCGAAGGATATCGTTCGAATTTTTTTCTCATCAACGCCCAATTTTATGAGATGACTCTTCACGACGTCAGCCCTTTTTTGGCCAAGGGCAAGGTTGTACTCAACAGTGCCTCTTTCGTCGCAATGGCCTTCAACAACAATGCGTGTCCCGCTATTAGCCTTAAGCCATTCGCTCACTTCCTTAATTTTTGCCAAATCCTCGGGTTGAACTGCATGACTGTCATATTCAAAATAAATATCGCTCACAGGAATATCCATTTTCTTTTCCAGGAGAGCCCTTTCCCTTTCAAGACGTTCTCTCTCTGCCCGCGATCGTGCCAGCTCTTCCTCGCTTATCCTCGCCTCGCGTTCTTTCCTTTTCAGGGCCTCTTCCTGTTCAAGTCTTGCCTGCTCTTCTGCAGACAAGGGTTTGTACCCTGTCTGGGCCGGCTTGGATGCACATCCGTAAAATGCAAGCATTACAACTGTCAATAAAATTGCTAAATACTTCATTCTATGCCTCCTACTTCGGTTTCGAGTTTATAATTTCCTGTTTCGGGTTGTAACCTGCAACTCGAAACCCGGAACTCGAAACATGTTTTTAAGGAATAAACTTTGGTTGTTCAGTGTCTTTGTTTATAAGTTTTAACATTCTTTTATTTTCACCATTGTACAACATTATATATATATTATATTGATCACCTTTTTTTGACGAATAAATGATATACCTGCCGCATGGTGAAAAATGCGGTGAATCATTGATGCCTCCGCTGGTGAGCACTCTCTGATTGGATCCGTCCACGTTCATGGTGCATATTTCAAAAGAACCATTAATTTTAGCCACAAAGGCTATCAGGTCCCCTTTTGGGGAAAAGGATGGTGATGTGTTGTAATTGCCTGAATAGGTGAGCCTTTTCACTTCGCCCGATGAAAGATCCCTTATAAACACCTGTGGACTCCCATACATATCTGAAACAAAGGCCATTTTTGTTCCGTCAGGGGAAAAAGAGGGTGAGGCGAGTATTCCCTCTTTCGTGAATATGGCCTTTTTTTGACGGTTGGCAGCATCAAAGGTATATATTGTGGATTGATTGCCGGAGGTTTTTGCATAGCCAAGGGTAGACTTCCCGAACCAGGTAGTACCAAGCTTCATACCCTCTTCACGCTCAGAGTGGATGTCTTTGCCTGTTTCCATATCCATAATAAACAGGTTCGGTTTTCCTTCTTTGTATGATGTATATGCCAGGTATCTGCCATCCGGAGAGACAGATGGTGACACGGTAATATTATGAAAATTAGTTATTTGTCTGATACTGTGACCATCGACGCCGGAGATATAAACATCCTTGTTTCTTTTGCTTCCGGAGACAAAAACAACCCGGGAGCTCATAATACCTTTCTCACCGGTTACTGCAAGAAGAATATCATCAGCAAGGCGGTGCACCAACCTTCTCCAATCCTCCGGCCTTGATTTGTATCGTTTTGCGAGGAGGAGCGAACCGTCGAGAGTATCATAGAGATAAGATTCTAGAGCTAGTTCGCCCGTAGTGATCGTAAACCTTGATTTGCAGAGAAGTTCAATTCCTAGTGAACGCCAGTTCGTGAACGTTATATCTTTCTTTTCTATTCCTTCCTCAGTAAGCTCGCGGTCCAGGAGAGAGTTGGGAGCTACAATAAAAAAGCCTGACATATCAAGGTCCTGATTGAGGAGTTCGCTCATATCCGTTCTGAGCCTATCGGGCCTGTCACTTTGAAAGGATGGTACACCTATGGTGATTTTCTTATACGTTTTACCGTACACATCAAGATACACCTTAGACTCGGCTGCGTCTGCAAAGAAAATAATGAGAAACAATAAAATCATCAAACATTTAAATTTTGTCATGTTCTTTCCACCTATCAATAATTTCAATTAAGGCTTTTACTTGCGGTAGAAGGCTTTTCCCCTTCCTGCTGACCAAGTAAAATGATCTCTTCAGATCCTCCATTCCTTTCACGCGCATGGTAATAATGTGTCCCTGAGATGTAGCTCCCTTCGCTGCCATTTTTGACACACAAGATATACCCATGCCGCTCCTGACTGCTTCTTTAATTGCCTCTGTGTCAGTGAGTTCCGCGACAACCTGTAAGTCTGTCATTGGATTTATGCCTGCTTTTTTTAGGGCAGAATAGAAAAAATTTCTCGTTCCCGATCCTTGTTCGCGCATAATGAAGGGATATTTTTTTACGTCATCCAGCGTAACAGAGGCAGGGTAATTGCGGGGTGCGATGATGACAATTGTATCTTCGAAGAGCTTTCTGAACTCCAGTTTTTTCGAATTATCTCTGGCGCCCACAAATCCTACATCGATCTGACCCTGCTCCATCTTGTCCATGATGTCCTTTGAGTCAGAAACGATAAGCTTGATCCGGATGCCACTGTACTGTTCGCGAAAAATATTGAGCACGTGGGGAAGAATATAAATGCCTGGTATGGTGCTTGCGCCGACGATAACTGTGCCTTTTTTTAGACCCTTGAAAGCCTCCAGGGCGTCAATTGTCTCTTTTCTCAACGCCATGAAATCTTTCCCGTATTTGAAGAGTATTTCACCTGCCCGTGTGAGGGCAACCTGCCTTTTCGTCCTGTCGATCAGCTTTACGCCAAAATACCCCTCAAGGTCGACAATCTGCTTACTCACCGTGGGCTGGGTAATGTAAAGTTCTTCTGCTGCTTTTGTAAAGCTATTAAGTTCTGCAATCTTTACAAAAGTTTCCAAGTGACGCAAGTCCATTATGAAAAGCATAGTATATCTATGCCTGCCATTCAAGAAAAATAACCCATAGTGAAAACGGGCAATGGGCAAGGGGCAATGGGCGAGGGGCGAGGGGCGAGGGGCGAGGGAAAAAAGGAAGTGGCATCACGCGTTACCGATCACGGATTAAGGCTTTTTGTACTCGTTGCCTTTTCGCCTCATATACCGCAATGGCAAAGCTTGTTGCGACGTTCAGCGATGGAAAAGCAGGAGATGTGGATATTCTGAGGATTTGATCGCAGGTTTCCCGTGTAAGCCTCCTCAGGCCGCTTTCATTTCCAAAGATAAGACAAACAGGTCCCGTTAGGTTTGCCTCCCAGAGGGGAACTGACCCTCTCTCGTCAAGGCCATAACAGAAGAAACCGGATTTCTTCATGTCAGTCATATATCTTGCAAGGTTTACCACTCTCACCACGGGAACACGTTCTGCGCCTCCCCGTGACACAGATGTCACCGTTTTGGTAATACCGCATGCCCTGTCCTTTGGGATGATAATTCCTTTGATTTCAAGACATGCAGCGCTCCTCATAATATTTCCGAGGTTTTGAGGATCGTAAATGCCGTCAAAAGCGCAAACAACCGGGCCGGAATGAGATGAGACATCCTTGAGAAAAATATCCGGATTGGCATAGGTGATTTCATCTTGCTCCAAATATATGTGTGATGTTGAATCTTTGAATTTTCTTGCATAGGCTTCGCGAGGAATGATCCTGAACGGAACGCCCAGTCGCTTTGCTTCCTCAATAACATCATGGGAGGCATGCTCGAAGCCCTGTTCTATCCAGAGTCTGCGAATCCTGTCTCTGTGTTCCTCCATCGAGGTTATAATGTTATTGCTTTCCCTTGGACGCTGCATCAATGATATCCCTGCCAATTTTCTCGAGGAGGGCGCCCGGGTTTGGGTTATCCCTTACTGCCCTTCCGAGAACAATGTATGTGGCGCCGCGCCTGATCGCCTCTACAGGACCGATGGTTCTCTTCTGATCATCCTTTTTTTCCTCTATCCTTACTCCGGGCGTTACAATGACAAAGTCCTTGCCGCACAGTTCCCTGATTAGTTCAATTTCACTGCCACCCGCCACAACCCCATCCATGCCGGCGTCCTTTGCGAGACGCGCGAGATTCCTTGTGAGGACATCTACGGAGATTTGAATTCCCATCCGCTCTAATTCGGTGTTATCAAGGCTTGTCAGGATGGTAACCCCAATCAGCATGGGGCGATGGATGTTGAGCGATTTTACCGCATTCTGTACAGCCTGTCTGGTTTCATTCATCATGGTAAAACCACCCATTGTATGGACGTTCAGCATGTCTACACCAAGCTTTGCGGCCTCTATGGAAGCCTTGGACACGGTGTTCGGTATATCATGATATTTTAGATCGAGGAAGACCTTGGAATTCTTCATCTTGATGAAATCAACGATTTTTGGACCGCAGTGGGTGAAAAGCTGTTTTCCAACCTTGAACATCCCCACATGGTCCTTGAATTCCAGGACAAGTTTCTGAGCCTCTTCAAAGTGTTCTACATCGAGTGCAAAGATAAAATGTTCCTTGGGATCCATACAACCTCCTACATTGATTTGACAAACGATAGGCCATCCATTAATCTTCTGCTGTGGAAAAGGAAAGGGTATCCGACATTCTTCTTCTCTGTGTGGCCGCCATCTGGGGGATGAATTTCGTCGCCATGAAATTTCTTCTTGCCCATATATCTCCGGTAAACCTTGTCCTCTTCAGGTTCTTCATCGGGAGCATTCTCTTATTTCTTTTACTCTTTTTTTTCGGAGATGTAAAGATACCGCTCAGGGATTTCTTCTACCTTTGTTTGCTTGGTATTATCGGGATAACAATATACCAATTCTTTTTCACCTATGCGCTGAAATACACCTCTGTAACGAATGTGAGCATCATTATAAATACTGCTCCCCTCTATGGTGGAATCCTCAGCAGTCTCTTTGGATTTGAGAAATTTAAGAGAAAAAGGATTCTCTGTATTATTATGGGTTTTTTTGGCGTTTTTATTATTATTACGAAAGGGACATTCTTGCTTGAGCCGGGCGATGCTACCGGAAATATTCTTGCAGTGGTTTCAAGTTTTCTTTGGGCACTCTATACAATCCTTTCCAAGCCACTTCTTGATCGGCACTCACCGCTCAAGGTTACAACCTACAGCATGATAACGGGATCTGTCCTCCTCATTCCCTTTGTACCGTTTTACCTGGATTTCCATGAGCTTATGAGGCTTTCCTTCTCCGGATGGGCAATATTGTCCTTTACAGTTGTATTTTCTATCGTTATTGCATTTTTTCTCTGGTACCGGGGGGTAAAAAAGATTGGCCCTTCACGAACCATTATTTATCAATACTCAATACCTGTTTTTGCTGCATTTTTTGCCTATCTTCTCATCCACGAACGGCTCTATTTTTCTCAACTTGTTGGCGCTGCCATTGTTTTTTTCAGCCTCTGGCTGGCGAGAAGGAACTGACCAAATAACGCGGGACGACCGTCCCACATAAGCGGGACCAGGACGAGTGACGAGAGGGAACTGTGACGCGCAATGGGTGACGCGTGATCGGTTAGTCTAAATTCAGATATGTTCTGAAATTATCGTGTCGGGTTTTCCTTTCGCAAACCGTCGAGAAGCAAGGAAGCTTGGTCTTTTGTGTCAGCAAAAGTTCCTTAGCTGAACGCGAGCGAAAGTCGCCGCTGGAGGGACTGAGCGTGTTTGCGGGGAATGCCCGACACGATAAACCAGCTCTCAATAATCTATCCCCTTGATCGCTGTAACACCTTGCTGATATATGTGCTTAACTTCTTTCATCTCAGTCACAACATCGGCAAATTTTATGATCTCTTCCGGCGCATCACGCCCCGTGATAATAACGTGAAGCCCTTCTGCTTTTTTCGCGAGGAATGCCGTAACTCTTTCCATGGTAAGGAGACCAAGGTTCATCACTACAGAGAGTTCATCAAGGATTAAAATGTCGTATTTCTTTTCCTGGAGGGTTTCTTCCATGTAAAACCAGGCTTCTTCTGCCATGGCGATGTGGGGTCTGGGGTCATCACCTCTGAAGACAAATCCCATGCCAAGCGGTTGGATATCAATATTTTTATTGACTGAAGGACATACCTCCTGTTCGCCGGATTTCCCCTTTTCCTTGATGAACTGTATCATAAGAGTCTTCATGCCGTAACCGCTGGCACGAAGGGCAATGCCAAGGGACGCAGTAGTTTTGCCCTTGCCATTTCCCGTAAATACTATGATCATTCCTTTCTTCTTCATATACAACCCCCATTTATTACAGCCTATAGCTGATGGCTACCAGCTGATAGCCAGAAACCGGTGAAAAGTTGAAGGTAAAAATAATTTTCTCTTCTTGCCTTTTATTGCTTTTTTCTGCCCGTCCGGCCTTTCCCGCTCTTCACACCTTTCTCATCCCTTTATCGATCCAAGGGGAGTGATCTTTGCCACAAGTTTTGAAATACCTGCATTGTGAACCACGTTGACAACTTTTGATACATCCTTGTATGCTTCCGGCGCTTCTTCTGCTAAGGTCTCCCTGCTTGCAGCCCTGACAAAAACTCCCCTTGTTTCCATCTCCTTGTAAATCGAGCGGCCTTTTGCTGCCTTGATCGCCTGAGACCTGCTCATAACCCTTCCGGCGCCGTGACAGGTGCTGCCGAAGGTTTCCTCCATTGCCTTCTCGGTTCCGCAAAGCACATAGGAAGCCCTGCCCATATCACCCGGAATTAAAACGGGCTGACCTACCGATCTGTACCGTGACGGCACTGCCGGATCGCCGGGTGCAAACGACCTTGTTGCGCCTTTCCGGTGAACACATACCTCGGTTAGTTTCTTCTTCACCGTGTGTTTTTCAATCTTCGCGATGTTGTGACACACATCGTACACAAGGGAGAGCCCGAGCTTGCTCTGGCTTGTCCTGTAAATCCCCTCGAAGGTTTCACGGACCCAATGGGTGATCATCTGCCTGTTCGCAAAGGCATAGTTTGCTGCACCCGCCATGGCGGAGAGATACCTCTGCCCCTCATTGGCTTGGATAGGCGCACAGCATAGCTGCCTGTCCAGGAGAGAGATGCCATACTTTCCTGAGGCCTTGATCATCTCCCGGATACTGTCATCACAAATCTGATAGCCAAGGCCTCGGGAGCCGGTATGAATCATGATGGTGACCTGGCCCTCGAACAACCCGAAGCTTTCTGCTGCTTGTGTGTCATAGACCTCTTGGATAAATCCTACTTCTACAAAATGGTTGCCGCTTCCCACGGTTCCAAGCTGGTCTTTCCCCCTTTCGTATGCCCTGTCGGATACAGCATCCGGGTCTGCATGATCGAGACGTCCTCCATCCTCGATGAATGTAAGGTCTTCCTGTGAGCCAAAACCATTCTCAATGGCCCATTCTGCTCCCTTCTTAAGAACCCTTTTTAGCTCATCCTTTGAGAGCTTAAAATCTTTTCGGTGGGAACCGAGGCCACTCGGAATATTTACGTAAAGACTGTCTATAATTTCCCTAATCCTGTTTCTTGCTTCATCCACGCTCAACACGGAGCGTATAAGTCGAACTCCTCAATTTATGTCGTACCCCACACCACCGGGAGACACCACCCCCTCCTTCAGATCGAAGGCGGCTACTCCCCCGATCGGAAATCCATAGCCCCAGTGAATATCGGGCATGGCCATGGAGGCATGGACAATGCCGGGAAGCGTGGCAACATTCTCTACCTGCTTCATACTCTCGTCTGTTCCAAGGACCTTGAGGAGCTCTTCATCGATATAAACAATCCCGGCCACCCTCATGGCATCATGTTTTTCAATCATGAACCGAAAATCGTCAATCTTCTGAAGATAGGATTTTTTTTGTTCGTTCATAATACCCTCTTTTTTATAGTATACATTACTTAATAGTTCTGAACGATCAGATATCCAGAAAGATAGTGGCTTTCAGCAGATCGCCCTGCTGCCGTATGGCGAATTTGTGATAGGTGACAGCCTTTATTTCTTTTTTTACAGGATGCTTTACGGGATTGAAGGTTTCGCCCCTGACAATGACCACAAGCCTCCCCCTGTCTTCTGAAACGGAGAATCTGCCCGGGAGAAATTTCTCGGTATCCCAGAGGTAGAGAAGTTCGTTCAGAAAAACTACCAACGACTCTTCTTCGTCGTCCATGGTGAACTCTCTCGCAAACCGCGACTCAATCGTATCGGGATCGGTAATGAGGGAAAAGAGCGCTTCTCCTGCATGAGCGAAAAGCCCAGACAGGTCTCTTCCATATATTTCGAGACCCATATCGGCCTCATGTTCGATTATGTTGAAACGGATTTCCTGAGTATTTATCATCGCGACACCATTCCAACAACTATCATTAATAATATAGCACATTATTTTTAATAAGCCGCGTGCGGTCTTCAGGCTGCCCCGCTCGTGCAAAAAAATTAAAATTTTTTAATTTTTTTCTTGACAGGCCGATATTCTATTGATATAAGAATTAAAAAATTTTAATAAAAGGAGGTGGTATGGGCTTTTTAACACACAAAAATACTGAGAAGGAGGAAAGAATGAAGAAGTTTATAGTTATTGCAGTCGCAGTACTTCTTGCAATTCCTGCAATAAGCTTCGCAGGAAGCGCTACAAGCAGATGGGATTTAACGCTTGGCGGCTATGTTAATTTCGATATGGGCTGGGCTGATGTAGGAACAAATGCGGATTATGCCTTAGCTCCGAGGGATTCATATGGAGCTTGGGAGTCCAGGGCAGCTGAATACTCCAGCGAGTATGCAGCCGGTGCAGCAGGCAGGCTCTGGTGGATCGTTAAGGGTCCTGACGCATGGGGCGCCAAGACAGGCGCTTATGTCGAAGGTGACTTCAGGGGTCAGACCGGTGACTATGGCGAGTTCAACCTCAGGCATGCATTTATGAAACTCGACTGGGCGAACGACAGCCTGCAGATTGGTCGTCAGTGGCAGCGGTGGGGCGCCCACTTCCCATTTGGTGGATACCTGCTTTCATTCTCCGGCCTTGGACCATCTCTGAAGGGCCAGAGAAATGAGGCCATCGTATGGGATCACAAGTTTGCCAAGGACTGGGGATGGTACCTTGGCGTATACCACAACTCGAACAACGATATGGGTGTACGCGCGCTTGACGACTTTGCCAACAGCCCGTATCCGTTTTTTGAGTTTGGCATCAAGTACGCATCCGCCAGCTGCGGAAGAATCGGAAACCAGATCATGATGTTTGACATCGGCGGTTTTGTGGGGTGGGAACGAAATATCTGGTCCGTTACCGACGTCACGGTCCCCAGCAACCAGTACTCTGATGATACCGCGCAGGCGTGGGGCGTAGCGGCGAAGTACTATATCCCCATTATCCCCGAGAGAAAGGGTAACAAGGCAGGCGCTTTTGGTATCGGCGGTAACGCCTTTGTGGGCCAGAACCTTGGATGGTACGGCGGTATTGGAGGATACACGGTGGATCCCGGTTTGCCTGGTATCATCGATCCGAAACTATCTTATCCGCATCAGTGGGGCGGATGGTTCCAGATTGATTACTGGTTTAGCAACGCACTTTCTATCCACGGCTGGTATTCCCATGCCAAGAACAATTTCAGCAGTCGTGCAGCGGATTTTGGTTTAGTTCCAGCAGGGCTGCCGAAGCAGAATCAGCAGTATATCGTCAATTTGTCCTATGACGTGAACCCAGCCATGAGGTTCGGTGTTGAATACGCGCACATTCGCACGAAGTACGCAAACTACGAGGTAAGCAACATTGGAACCATTGCCGAGCCTATACCCGCGATTACAGGGGACAAGAAAGGAACCTTGAACACGATCAGGATCGGTGCGTGGTATTTCTTCTAAGAAAAGCATAACATGAAACACTGGGGAGGCTTTGGCCTCCCTTTTTTTGTTTCCCGTTGTTTTCGGTATTCAAAAAAATTTTGATGAGATTCTCTTCTTATTGACAGGGTGGGCGGGTTTTGTTATGCTCTTCACCAGTTTATTGCCGGAGTGGTGGAACTGGAAGACGCGCCGGACTCAAAATCCGGTG
>JAEAME010001004.1_pt1 | contig 22594 bp, 19 predicted proteins | sample 8958731 | NCBI WGS metagenome assembly JAEAME01 (sample SAMN16933194, study PRJNA681113) | bioreactor sludge metagenome | isolation source: anerobic bioreactor sludge (Control) | place: India:Bengaluru | collected 2018-10-24 | reverse complement strand
ACAGGAGGATGTACGATTTCATTCACGACAATCCCAGCATGGAGATACATCCAGCCTCGTACGTTGAAAATCCGGACGTGATCGCCGGCAACGACAATATGACAGCCGTCAATACAATACTCGAGCTGGACCTGACCGGGCAGTGCAACGCGGAGCACATGGCCGGATCGCAATTCAGCGGCACAGGCGGTCAGCTCGATTTCGTCCGCGGTGCTTTCAACTCCCGCGGGGGTAAGTCCATACAGGCCTTCACTTCTACCGCGCGCAAGGGCGCTGTTTCTCGTATCGTGCCGCTGCTTAAATCAGGCACAGCGGTGTCCATACCGCGCATGGACGTCCAGTACCTGGTTACCGAGTTCGGCTCGGTCAACCTCAAGGGCAAGTCCACCCGGGAACGGGCGCTGGGCATCATCAACCTGGCCCACCCCGATTTCAGGGAACGCCTGCTCAAGGCCGCGGAGGACATGTACCTGCTTTAGATCGTAGCATTGACAGATCAGACAGAATTTGTAATAGTCTATTTTTATTTCATTCGTTGCAGAACGCCACTGTCATTGAGAGGAGATGCTGATGAAATCGAAAAAAATGCGCGCCCTGGTCATTACACTGAGCGTTATCCTGGCCGTCATACTGATCGGCGTTGTCGCCTTCCAGGTCTTTTTCAGGCTGCCGCTGCCGGCCTATACCGGGACCCTCCAGGTAGACGGCCTGAAGGCACCGGTCGAGGTGAGGACGGACGATCACGGCATCCCTCACATCTTCGCTCAGAGCAACGAGGACCTCTTCTTCGCGCAGGGATATATAACCGCGCGCGAGAGAATGTTCGAGATGGACCTGACGCGCCTGGCGGGCAGGGGAGAGCTTTCCACCCTTTTCGGCGAGCGCATGATCGAGACGGACAAATACTTCAAGACGCTCGGCTTTTACCGCGCCGCCGAAGCGGAATATGTCAACATCAGCCCTGATACGAAAGCAGCCGTCGATTCATATACCAGTGGTGTGAATGCCTACATAAACAGCGTGAAATACCTTCCCGCCGAATACACCATACTGGGCGGCAAGCCGCAGGCCTGGAAGCCGGCCGACAGCATGGTGGGCGGACTGCTTATGTCATACCGCCTTAACTCGCCGCGCGGCATCAAGCCCGCTCTCTACCAGATTTATCAAAAGGCCGGCCCCGATATGCTGAAGAAGTTGCTGCCCTATATACCCGAGGGGGCGCCGTATATCTCATCCTCAGACAGCGATGCGCCGGGTTACGCGCAGACCGCTCTTCCCGATATCGAGGCGGCAGCACCTTCCGGCATGTACGGTGAGATCGAGTGCCCTGTGCCGTTAAGGATGCGCGCCTCCAACTGGATGATCTTCTCCGGCTCGCGCACCACCACCGGCAAGCCCGTCTTCACGGGCAGCCCCGACCTGGAGGCATCCATACCATCGCTCTTCTACCTGGTGCACCTCAAAGGCGGCGACTACGACGTGATCGGAGGCTCCATACCGGGCCTGCCCGGCGTTCATGCGCTGGGTTTCAACGGCCGCATGGCCTGGAGCATTACCGTCGGCAACGGCGACAACCTCGATTACTTCACTGAGACACTGAATCCGGCTAACCCCGACCAGTACCTGACCGAGGACGGTTACAGGGACTTCCAGATCATCGACGAGACGATCAAGGTCAAGGGGAAAGACGGCCTCCGGGATGAGAATCTCAAGGTCAAGGTTTCCAGGCATGGCCCTGTCGTCTCGGATATCATGCAGGGGCTGCCGCCCAACTGCACCATGCTGTGGCCCGGCCTGATGGGACATGACGGGACCGTGGAGGGACTGCTGGGGCTGAACCGCGCCGGAAACTTCGACGAGTTCCGCCAGACACTCGGCAAGGTACGCGGCGGGAGCGTCCACCTCGGCTACGCCGACGTGGACGGCAACATCGGTTACCAGTACATCACCACCTTCCCCATCAGAAAATCCGGCGACAATCCCATACCGGTGCCGGGCGACAAGGGGCAGTACGACTGGACGGGCTTCATCCCCTTCGAAGACCACCCATACGAGCTCAACCCGGCCAAGGGCTATCTGGCGTCCTTCAACCAGATGCCGGAGCCGGGAGATTACTACGGCACAGCCTACTTCCTCTTTGAAAGGCCCTTCCGCTTCGAGGAGATGGCCAATGCCAGGGACAAGTTCACCGTCGACGACATCCGGCACATGCAGAACGACGTGGGATCGCACCTTGCCAGGCGCTGGGTGCCGGAGATACAGAGGGTTTGCGGCGGCGACCCGTCTCTGGCTGAATACGTTGCCATCTTCAAGGACTGGGATTACGCAATAACCACGGACAGCCCCCAGGCCACGCTCTTCAATTCGTTCAGCACCTACCTCATCAAAAACACGCTGTACAACAAGCTGGGGACTCAGATCGTGGATGAGCTTTTCAAGGACCTTCACGTTTCCATACCCACTCAGTGGCTGATCAGGTACATGGGAGACAACAACAACGAGATATGGGACGATACCTCCACCGCTGCGGTTAAGGAAACTCGCGACGATATGGTGCTCAAGAGCATGAAGGACGCCGTATCCGAGCTCTCGGCGAGGCTGGGTGGCGAACCCCGGAACTGGGCCTGGGGCAAGGTGCACAAGATGACAATCAAGCACCCCCTGGGCGGCGTGCTTCCCTTCCTCAACCTCAGCCCGCTGACCTATGCCGGCGACGATTTCACCATTCATGCCGGGTGGTGGGAGCGGGCGCACCCCTACGATATGTACAGCGGCGCCGCCATCAGGATCGTGGTTGACATGTCCGACCTGAGCACCATGACCATCATGAGCCCTCCCGGCCAGTCGGGAATGTATCTCAGCCCCTATTACAGCGACCTGGCTGAGACCTGGTCCGTGGGCGGCCAGGTACCCGCGCACTACACGGATGCGCAACAGCTCAAACAGGTGCTGACACTGGAGCCGGCCGGGCAGAAGTAGACCGTAGTGCGGTCGGTCAACTTAATCAGGACAGCGGCATGCGCAGGACCATTTTGGCCAGGTCCCATGCATGCTCGTAAAGGTGCAGCCCTTTGCTGAAAGCGTGTATCTCGCCGTCCTGCACGCCGATCTCGCCCGCCATATATTCTTTCAGCGTTTGCAGGCCGCCCAGGTTGGTGGGCATGCCGCCCCACAGGTCCCACGAGCGGAAGTAGAGTATGAAATGCAGGGCGCCGTCCTGTACGCGCGTATCAACCAGACGCAGGCAGGGCGGATCGGCCTGGTAGAGGCTCTTTTCATTGCCCACGCACATGCACATCTGGTTGGTGTCGAAGCCCTTCTTGTAGCGCTGTATCACCTCTTCGATCTGGGGCGACAGGAACTCGCCGTAGGTGTATTCCTCGTTCTCCTGCCTGTCCGGCGTCATCAGGTAAGACATGTATTCCTCGATCACATCATCCGTGGTCGGCAATGGCACGCCGGGCGGCACATCCGGGCTGAGCGGGCGTATGCCGGGGTTGCTGATATTGATGGCCACCAGCTCGATCTCCCTGCGGCGCATGCCCTCGAAGCTGCCCTGCTCGATTTTATACTCGCGGCCTTTGGTCAGAGCCTTCTGCAGGCACTGGTACCAGGCGTCGCCCAGGCTCAAAGCATCAATGACGGTCAGTTTCATTTTATCCGTAGCATCATAAGCAAGCGGCACGATGTCTGTCAAGGCGCTGGAAATTGACATCGGACGCTTTCAGACATCATAATTTATGCTTGCCATGATCAAAGCCGTCTTCTTCGATTTCTTCAACACCCTGGCCTACTTCGACCCCCCGCGTGAGGAGACCTACTCCAGCATCGCCAACGACCTGGGCCTGAAGGTCACGCCGGCCATGATAACCGCCGCTCTGCCCGAAGCCGACGCCTACTGGCGTGCCGAGAACTTCAAAAAGCCCGTGCGCCAGCGTGAGCAGGAGGATAAGATCGCTGTTTACAAAGAATACGGCGTGAGGATACTGGCAGGTGCGGGCGCCACACCGGAGCAGGCCTTGCAGATGCTGGCCACGGCCTTCAGCAGGGGCTGGGTCTTTAAATCGTTCCCCGATTCCCTGCCCGCGCTTAAGCTGGTCAAGCAGAGAAAGCTAATCACCGGCCTCATTTCCAACGTGGGGCAGGAGATAGATACTTACTGCCGGGAGCTCGGCTTTGAACCCTACCTAGATTACAAGGTCACCTCCTTCGAGGTCGGCTTCGACAAGCCCAGGCCGGAGATCTTTCAGCTGGCGCTGGACAGGGCGGGCGTCGGGGCGGATGAGTCCATCTTCGTAGGCGACGTCTATGAGCAGGATATCGTGGGGGCCAGGGGTGTGGGCATGAAGCCCGTACTGATCAGCCGCAACGGCGCTGCATCATACGATTGTATCGTTGTCTCGGACCTTTCGCAGGTGTTGGACCACATTTAAACCGCTTCTTCACAGTCCCCGCAAATACTCCGGACGCAACAGCGCTGGATCTTTTTTCGACAGTATCGCATCGAGCTGGGCCAGCACTTTCTTTTTATCGCCCGGCATGCTGCCGCGTATGGCGAAGTAATTGGAGGCATGCATCGAGCTGAAGAAGCAGTCCGAGAACTCGGCCTGCTCGACAATCGCCCTCAGCTCCTTGAGGGAATCGAAGGGCGTTATTAGCTCGAAATTACCCTGCTCCCACTCCTGGTAAAGCGGTGTGCCGGGTATCAGTGTCAGGGTAAGCGCGCCCGTATAGTCGGGGTCCATCTCCGTCAGGATGCGGGCCGTCTCCGTGGCATGCCGCCGGCTGCCCTGCACACCCCCCAGGCCGAGTATCACGGTCACCGAAAGCAGTATGCCCGCCTCCCTGACCTTCGCCGCCGCCTCCACCATCTCGGCGTGTGTGGCCCCTTTTTTAATTCTTTTAAGCACCTCGTCGTCGCCGCTTTCCACGCCCATATACAGGATGCCCAGCTTGAGCTCCTTTAGCGCCTTCAGCTCGGCCGTGCTGCGCCTAAGCACGTCCTGCGGCGTAGCATAACTGGCAATGCGTTCCAGTGAGGGGAATTTCCCGTTCAGGTACCGCAGCGCTTCCAGCAGCCTGGGATAGGGATAGACCAGCGCGTCCCCGTCCTGCAAAAATAGTCGCCTGCCGTCCCAGCGCCGCAGTATGGCATATACGATATCAGGCTGGCCGGGCACAGCCACGCGGGATTTCATATAAAGGGACATGGCGTCGATCTCGCCCTTCACCTCTTGCAGGTCGCGTATGCCCAGGTTGGTGAAGGAGAAGGCGCAGAAAGTGCAGGTGTTGTTGGAGCAGCCCGAGGTGAGCGGCAGGTAGTAGCTGGCGTGCTCGCTGGGCGGTCTGATTATCTCCGGCCGTTGGAACTTCATATCCCGCTTATACCTCAGTGCAATTTAGCCACGTAGCTGTTGAGCGGCACACCCAGCGACCTGGCTACAGGACCGCACTTGGCCTTGAGGCAAAAAAATATCCTCCCCTGCGGGGGCAGCTCATCGAGCGTCTCATAATAACCCATGCCCTTGGCAAAAATAAAATCCGCCGCGGCGAAAGCCTGTTTAAACTCCTCGGATGCCAGCTCGAACAGCACTCCCGGCGTGGCGGTACCCGTGGTGATGACCTCACCGGCCTCTTTCACCAGGCCGGCCCTGCGTATGTCTTCGATAGTGACATCGTTCTGCACGGGCTGCTCCTTCACCACATAGATGGTCCTGGCATACTTGCGCATCAGATTGAGCAGCGGCATGTCGAAAAATACTTCCCCGCTGTTGTCGGCTAAATACAGCACCAGGCCGGAGCTTTTCACCCGGCCCTCCAGCAGCGCCGAATCGTCTATGGCTAACTGCAGCCTGTTTTCCAGGAACTCCTTCTCCAGCTCCTCGATCGGCCTGAAGAAATCCATGGAGTTGCCCTGCGCCGCCAGCCCGAGATAGTCCACGAAATCCTCTTTATATCTGTCTTTTATCAGGGCGAACAGCTTGCGGGCTTCGCGAATCTCTTTATCTTTGAAATTGCGATAAGGGTCCTGGTTTGCCGTCACCTTTTTAATCAGGTGGTGCATGGGCGTGGCGACTTCGATCGATATGATGCCGGGCCTTAACCTGTCCCTGATCAGCTCCCGGGCCGCGCGCTCGGACTCCTCTCTCAGGCCGGCATGATCGGTGGCAAAGCCGGAGGCCTGGCGGGCCAGCCTCATCAGGCAATCATGACATTCGGTGGATACCTTCATAATCGGGTGCCTTTATTAATCACATTGATTACGCCCGCTCTGTGCGGCAATCCGGTGTACTGGCAATAAAACGCAAGATTGCTTCGCTTTGCTCGCAATAACCGAAAGGTAACCCGTCATTGCGAGCCGTACTTCCCACCGTCATTGCGAGCCCGAAGGGCGCGGCAATCTTATTAACCGGCTTGCTGTCATAGGATTGCTTCGTCGCAACGACGTCTTGAAAATGAAGGCAGGGTCAAAATTGCTTGCGTGTCCTGAGGATCAGTATCAGGGTGACGATGACCAGCAATGTGCCGACACCGATTACGATCCAGACCCAGAAAGGCGTCTCCTGCGTTTTGGGGGCGGGCTCGGGAGCGGCGGGCGTTTCCTCGGTGCGGAAGCTGAAGGTCGCGCTCCAGTCGCTGGTTATCGGCTGGCCGTTGACTTCGGTAGCCCGCACCCTCCAGAAGTAATTGGTGTCGTAGTCCAGTGTGCCGCTGTATTCGTAGCCCGTTGAGGAGGTGCTTACCTGTTTCAGTACCTGAGTGAACTCCGGATCCTCCGACAGATGGAACTCATAGCGGTTGGCCTCTTTCCAGGGCGACCATGAGAAGGATAAAGGTCGGACCTTGCAGGAAACGCACCCATTATCGGGCGCCAGCAGCTGCACGCCGTAATAAGGAGAATGGACGATGAATCCAGGCTTTACCGTGAAGCTGCGTGTCTCCGACCACGGGCTGACTGCGATCTGCCCCGTGGCTGAGCGGTAGGATTGAACGTGCCAGTAATAGGTTGCGCCGGCCTCGGGCAGGGCGGCCGGTGAAAGCCACATGCCTGGCTTGGTCATGCTAAACTCGTCCATTGTGACCCGTATGCTCCCGGCTATGTCAATGTTGGTTGCATTTGATACGCTGGGATCGATCCGCAGCGTGAATTCGGCATCCTTGGCTATTTCTATCTCGTATTCCGTAGACAGGCACAGTTGCTCCCAGGACAGGTCGATCTGCTGGTTGCGGCCGGTCACGGGGTCGGCGCCCACCAGCGCCCCGTCGGAGGGTGTGCGCAGCGCAGGCCCCTTCTTGGCCAGGCAGTCCGTATATACCCACAACATGCCCCTTCTCTCAGCGGGATTGTAGCCGGGGTCCTGCATATAGCGACCCCGGAGAACGGCAGACAGGGCGGCGATAAAGGCGTTGATATCACCCGTGAAAGCAATATCAAGATAGTCCAGGCTGAATCCTGACTGGTTGTCGATCGCCCATAGAGAAGAATTTGTATTGGGTGAGCAACAGCCGCATATCTTGAGAGAGCTTGGTTCCAGCGTGAAATGAACGAAGTTCTGCGAAGGCGGCTGGTAAATGTCGAGACAGTCCCAGTAAACTCCCGGTTTGGGCATGCCGCTCCACGACTCCAGCGTACGGCAGACACCACTGTTGGACGGCAGGTCGCCTGGCGCGGGCGCCAGCGAAGTGGAGATATTGTCATGCGCGGCATACAGCGCAGGCTGATCAAGCCCCGTGAAAGCCATCACGATTCCGAAGTATCCTCGCCGATGGGGAGGGTCGCCCGCGGCCTGGCTGTACCCGTCTTCCCACCAGTCGGGTCCATCGGCGCCGTTGGACGGGTCCATCATATCGTTGTCGCTCCAGCGCGTGAACGAAGGGGCGGTATTGCGATAGACCGTACCCGTTACATTGTCGCCCACGGCAGCGTAGATAAAACGATTATTCTCGAAATCGGTATCGAATATGACATGAACATTGCCCGTGACCGGCATGGAGTCCATATATCGGTAGAAATTCACCCCGCTGTCCGCCGAGTAAGCTATGGATGTGCCGTCCTGCGTGTAGTACTGATTGGCCCCCACCAGGACTTTGCCGTTGCGCGCGGTGATGGTATGGGGGGTAACATTGCTGTCTGTGCCCTGGATGTTGGTGGACCAGGCGGTGCCGGTATACACCAGCCTCTGAACCATACCGGTCGGTCCGGCGACGTAAATTACCCTGCTCGACTCAAATGTGAAATCCTCCACCAGGTAGCGGGGGGTGACGGCAACCCAGTAGTCCCCGTAATCGGGAGACCAGGCCATTAATCCCGATCCGGATATTGAAGTAGGGGCGAACCTGGAAGCCCAGGCCACCACACCGCCGTCCGATGAGTCCGTGCATGAGTTTACAGTTCTCAGTATAGGCAGGTCGGTCTGCGGCACACGGCAGCAGGCCGAGGTCGTGTGCAGCATGACCCTTTCCCAGTAGGTCCCCATCGGCGCGATGGCCGGCAGGGGTGCAGCCACGCCCGGACTGACCGTGGCACGCCATACGCTGTCGAATTCATTGCAGCCCCAGCCTATGTTCCTGTGCACTGAGGCCAGATACAACGTGGTGCAATCAGCCGATACGGCCACATCGTTAAACCAGTCGATGGTGGTGTCGATCAGAGCAAGCTGGTTCCAGGTATCGCCGTTGTTGCGGCTGATGGAGAATGCCGATTCATCGTTGGGTATCAGCGTGGAGATCCAGGGGGCGGCGGCTCCCAATGGGGGAACCATGTCCGGGGAATTCCACCAGGTAGCATTATCTGCGATGATACCCGACCCCGTTGCAGCATAGCCCAGCGAGCCCTCGGGATTCCAGGCCACCAGCGCGGCGCCCACACCCGTCAGGTTATCGCTGCAAACGGTTATATTATCGCTGCCGCAATTGCCCTGGTTGCCGGCGCCGGTGGGAGGCTTAAGGGACACATACCCGCAGGACCCCGCGCATGCGCAGGGCGTGTCCATTAACAGCGTGGGAACCATGGCATTGCAGGGTGAGCCGAATGCAAATCCGGCCAGCAGCTTGCCGCTGGCATAGGTCCCGAAAAAGGCGATGCTGTAGACCTGCCTGTTGGCCGTCGTGGAATTGTAAAGAGCGGCGGTGGTCCCGTTATCGATCCTGAATACGCCTGTGGCATTGGTCGCATCGGGATAAGGTGCGTAGAGGCTGACGAAGGCACGCCTGAGCGCGGGCGACATGCCGCTGTAATCCGAAGGTAGGCTCAGATCCGCCACAGCAAGGTTATCGTAGGAAGGGGAGGCGTCGGTCGTGGTTGCGACTTCCACACCCCCTGCGGGGAAAACATATGACAGCATGGAGTTGCTGCTTATATCGCGCAGGCCTATGTTGTAGCTGGTGCGGTTGATATCGGCGTAGATCATGACAACGGAGCTGTCGCCATTGTATGTTGGGGAGAACTTCAATGCGAAATAATCGATATTCGCCACGGGGTTCATCTGCTGTGCCCATGAGCCGAAATCACGGCCCTTCATGATAAACAGCCTGCCGTTCCCTGCTCCGCTGCGCGTGCCGACCGCGTAATCGCGGCCGTTGCCGTAATCCATCGAGATATCGATGGCGCCGATGGCTTCGCCAGCAGCCGGCGCCGGATTATTGGTATTGTTCCACACAGCACCGCCGTCTGTCGTCACCCAGAGCTCGACCGGTCCGGCGGCCAGTGTACCGGCCGTAACTACCCATATCTTGGCATCATCAGGTGCGACCGCTACGTGGTAAACATGTTTATCCGCCGACCAGCCCGCACTTTCCGCTAGCCTTTGATACGCCGCTGTATTCCAGTATATGCCGCTGTTGGCCGTCGTATACAGGACGCCCAGCGGGCCGGGATCGTTGGCGGCGGCAACAGTCCTGTTGTCCACCGTAACCGCGGCCAGCAGAGTCCTGCCGTCATTTGCCACGGCCAGGTCCCGTATCTCGCTGCCTGTGAAGGTATTGTTGATATAAGGATTGAGAATGTCGTTTCTGTTATTGACCGAATTGGGTGTATTGACCGTGTCCCAGCGCATGACGCCGCTATCGGCATCCGACCGGTACGGGCTCAACAGGGCCGAAGGCGGCAGGGCTATGGCTGCAGCCAGCAATATGGATAGAATGAGCGACTTGCCGGGTTTATTTCTTATCATACGCTGTTGGCCGATCTCCGGTATCCACGACCAGGCAAAACGTGTACTATAATAGCACAAGCCGATAGTTAAATAAATTATTAAGGACATATTTAAATATGCCTGAAAAACTGAAACACCTGCTTGATCTGGGCAAGAATGAGCCGGTGGCAGCCTTCCTGGGTATGCGGTTGCTGGAGCTGTCGCCCGGCTATGCCCGCGTATCCATGCCGATGAAGCCCGAATATATCAACTTCAACGGCACCATCTTCGGCGGCATTATCTCGGCGGTGGCGGACCAGGCTTTCGCCTACGCCACCAACTCGGTGATAAATCCCAATGTGGCATCGCAATTCAATATCCACTTCATAGCCGCTGTCGGCGTGAAGGACGAGCTGACGGCGGAGTGCCGGGTGGTTAAAAGCGGCAAGCGGGTTTGCATTTCCGAGATCAGGGTTACCAATCAGGAGGGCAAGCTGGTCGCCACGGCCACCGGCACCACTATCCCTTTGGTCTGAATGCCTTCAGGGGGCTTGCACTATCTGAGGGCAACATCATATTATTACAAGGGACGTACCTTCAGNGTGCGCCCGCCGAAAATCGGTGATATGTGTAGGGGCGTACCTTCAGGTGCGCCCGCCGAAAATCGGTGATATGTGTAGGGGCGTACCTTCAGGTGCGCCCGAGGAGAACAGCACGGGCGGGTCTGAGAACCCGCTTCTGCGGATGATAATGGGCAGCCATGCGAAAAGTAAAAATATTGTTCACCGAAATACATAAACCGGAGTATCACGACAAGAATCCCTTCCGCGAAGGTTTCGAGTGGGGCAAGAAGGTGGTGCTGGACCTGTGCGTGGACATCGACCTGGACGAGATGTTCAACATCTACATCGAGCAGCCGGAGAAGCGCGTCAGGAACGGAAGGGTCATCAAGTTCAGCGAATTCGCCATGGAATACCTGGAGCAGGAGCAGCAGAAACAGCGCCGCGCGCAGAGCGGCGGCGATATCTCCGACGAAGTAAAAACGAATTCTTAAACGGGGGGCAGTAAAAGATGGAAGACTTCGAGAAACTGGGAGCGTTCTATATCGGCAGGGAATACGACCTTGCCAATAAGAAATCGGGCGAGCAGCTCATACTCTACGATTCCAAGGACCTGGTGACGCACGGTGTCTGCGTGGGCATGACCGGCAGCGGCAAGACCGGCCTTTGCATCTCCATTCTGGAGGAGGCGGCCCTGGACGGCATACCCGCCATTATCATCGACCCCAAAGGCGACATGCCTAACATGCTGCTGACCTTCCCGCAGCTCAGGACGGAAGACTTTCTGCCCTGGATCAACGAGGACGATGCGCGCCGCAAGGGCCTTTCTCCACAGGATTTCGCGGCCAAGCAGGCTGAGACATGGAAGAAAGGTCTGGAATCCTGGGGTGAGAGCGGCGACCGCATCGCCAGGCTCCGGCAGGCGGCCGATTTCGTTATCTATACTCCAGGCAGCACGGCGGGCATCCCCGTCTCAATCTTGAAATCCTTTGCTGCTCCACCGGCGGCTTTGCTGGATGACAACGAGCTGTTGAGGGACAGGATCAACTCCACCGCGACCAGCCTGCTGGGGTTGATCGGCAAAGAGGCCGACCCCATCAAGAGCCGCGAGCATATTCTTATTTCGACCATACTGGACAACGCCTGGAGGCAGGGCATCGACCTCGACCTGGCCGCCCTCATACACGAGGTGCAAACACCTGCTGTCAACAAAATAGGCGTGATGGACCTTGATTCGTTCTACCCGGCCAAGGACCGGTTCGAGCTGGCCATGCTGATCAACAATCTGCTGGCCGCCCCCGGCTTCAGTGCCTGGATGGAGGGCGAGGCACTCGATATCGGGCAGATACTCTACAGCCCGTCGGGCAAGCCGCGCATGGCCATCTTCTCCATAGCACATCTCGGTGATGCTGAGCGCATGTTCTTCGTCTCCCTTCTGCTCAACCAGTTTTTAGCCTGGATGCGCCAGCAGCCGGGCACCACCAGCCTGCGCGCCATGCTGTACATGGACGAGATCTTCGGATATTTCCCGCCTGTGGCCAATCCCCCCTCGAAGCAGCCTCTGCTGACACTGCTCAAGCAGGCCAGGGCCTTCGGCGTGGGTATACTGCTGGCCACGCAGAACCCGGTCGACCTCGACTACAAAGGGCTTTCCAACACCGGAACCTGGCTGCTGGGCCGGCTGCAGACCGAGCGCGACAAGGCCCGCGTGCTGGAAGGGCTGGAGGGCGCGGCTGCCACCCAGGGCGCTAAATTCAACCGTCAGGCTATGGAGCAGACGCTGGCGGGCCTGGGCAACCGCATCTTCCTCATGAACAACGTCCACGATGATGAGCCCACCATCTTCGAGACCCGCTGGGCCATGTCCTACTTACGGGGGCCTCTCACCAGGAACCAGATCAAAACTTTAATGGACCCCATCAAGCAACAGATGCCCAAAGCGCCGGCCGCCGCGGCTGCCGCGCCATCTTTCGCAGCTGCTTCACCCGGTGGGGCCGCGGCTGCGCCGGCCCCGGCCAGGCAGACGATGGCACAGTCGGGCAGGCCCGTGATACCTCCCGACGTGGCGCAGTACTTCGTGCCCGCACGGGGCAGCCAGACCGGCAGCACCGTTTATTACAAGCCGTCCGTGCTCGGTGTGGCGCAGGTGCATTTCATAGATGCCAAGTCCGGTGTGGACATGGCGGATGACACCGCCGCCGTCACCGATATCACCGATGATCCCATCCCCGTGAACTGGGACAGCGCCCGCGATGCAGGCTTCAGTATCTCGGACCTGGAGAAGGCGCCGCGCGAGGGCGCCCAGTTCGGGACCCTACCGGCCATTGCCGGCAAGTCTCGCAGCTACGATACCTGGAGCAAGGAGTTCGCTACCTGGCTCTACGGCAGCAAAAAATACGAGCTGTTCAAAAGCCAGACCTATAAGCAGGTTTCCAGGCCCGGCGAATCGGAGCGTGACTTCAGGATCAGGCTCGGCCAGAGCGCCAGGGAGCAGCGCGACGACATGGTGGATAAGCTCAAGCAGAAATACCAGACCAAGATCAATGCCCTGGAAGAGAAGCTGAGGATCGCGCAGCAGGCCGTGGACCGCGAGGCCCAGCAGCAGAAGCAGCAGCAGATGCAGACCGTGATTAACGTTGGCAGCACGCTGCTGGGCGCATTCCTGGGCAAGGGCATCGGCGCCGGCACCGTGGGCAGAGCTTCCACCACTGTGAAAAGCGCAGGCCGTATTTTCAAGGAAAAGGACGACGTAAACCGCGCCAGGGATACGGTGGCGACGCGTCAACAGGCGCTGGATCAGCTGGAGAACGAGTTCAAGGCCGAGATGGACGAGCTTGCCGCCAGGATAGATCCCGCCAGCGAGGAACTGCAGAAGATATCGCTGCGCCCGGCCAAGAAAGACATCTCGGTCAAGCTGGTCGGCCTGGCCTGGCTGCCCTACTGGCGCGCGCAGGACGGCACGATTTCTGAAGCCTGGTAATCAGCGCAGTTGAATGATGCCCCATCGGGGATGGACTTATACGGCGATCTTTAATCTATGCCGCAGGTAGAGCCCGGCCGCCAGACCGAACAGCAGCCCGCCCAGGTGCCCCTGCCAGGATATAAAGGAGAAGGGCAGCAAGATCACGAAGCCGATCACTATGGCGACCCACAGCGGCATGGGCACAGGTATGGGGAAGATGAATACGCTCACCTTCGGCGCCACGATGGCCAGCGCCCCGCCCAGTGCGAAGACCGCTCCCGAGGCGCCGATGGTCGCGGCGTAGGGCGGCGACAGCCACAGCACGAACAGCCCACCGACGATGCCGCCCAGGAAGTAGACAATCAGGAAATTGCGCAGGCCCGCTATGCGGTTGAGGAAGCTGCCGAAAAAGTACAGCGTCAGCATGTTGGTCAGCAGGTGCCAGAAGTCCGCCTGCGTGAACATATACGTGATGATCGTCCATGGCCGCTCCAGCAGTCCGCTCCAGGAACCGTACAGCGCCAGGTAGGGGATGATGTTTCCACCGGTAAAGGCCGCGATGTTAACACCAAGGTAGACCAGCACATTGAGGATTATGATTACGATTACGGGGATCAGTTCCCCCTCACGCGTCCGGTAGCCTGCAGATGACATTTTTCCTTATCCCGCTTCCAAATAGGTTTATATTTTAGTTTAACACGCCCGCATATATTTCATCAGGCCGGTGCATAGTAGGTCGTGCCGTCCAGGTTATATCTTTTAACCTTGCCCCGCTCCAGCAGGTAGACCAGGTGCGCGATGGTCTCACCCATGGCGAACCACTGCTGTACAATGGGGAAATCCTTCCACTCCTTGGCCTCGATCTTCCAGGTGATATACGGCGCGACCTGATATGCGGTCTTGTCGCCCTTTCTGAGGGCGTCCATAGCCTCTTCCAGCCTCACTCTGTGATGCTCCTTCAGCTCCTGTATGCGCTTTCTGTGCTCATGCCAGGAACTGCGGTGCGCCGGCAGCACCATCTCAACCTCCAGGGTATCGGCTTTTTCAAGGCTCTCCAGATAAGAGCCCAGCGCATCGCCCATCTCGGGCCAGTGAGCGATATTGGGTGTGATATCGAATAGAATGTGGTCGCCGGAGAACAGTATCTTTTTACCTTCGTCGTAAAGGCACATGTGCCCCGGAGAGTGGCCGGGGGTCTCCACGCACCTGAGGGCATAGCCACCGACTTCGATAACCTGTCCATCTCTTACCTCCGTGATATCCACCAGGCGGCTGGGGCTGTAGAGATAGCCGGGATGCTTGGCCATCGACTCCTTTAGCACTTGCAGGGGAAAACCGTTGGCTGTGTAATAGTCCAAAAGGTCGGCCCAGTGTCGAGGACCTTTGACGATTCTCGTCTCGACATCGCCGAAATAACAGACAGAGCTTTCCGTGGCCAGGTCTCCCGTCAGTCCGAAGTGGTCCGCATGCAAATGAGTCACAAACAGGTCGGTCCGGTTGAGGTCGACCTCCAGCTTCTTCAACGCGGGCATCATCACTTCCTTGCATTCGGGACGGTTCATGCCCGTATCTATGATGAGATTCCTGTCGGCCCCCTTTATGACGTAGCAGTTGACCGATTTCAGCGGATTTTTAGGCAGCGGCAGCTCGATTTTATAAAGGCCGGGCAAAATATCTTCTATCATTTCAAACCTTTTCAAATATAATCGCTTAATTATACTTGTATCCGGCCAAATTGGCATTATCCCCTTGGCCGGCTGGAGTCGCAACACTCTCGTGCCGGCGGCGGCCGATACATGTATAATACGGAGCAGGCGGATAGCAAGCGGAGGGTATTAAAGATGTGGAAATGGACGACCGTCGCGCTCATACTGGTTTCACTGGCATTGATTCTGACTCTTCCGTCAGCCTGCTTCTTCTTGAAAAAGTCCTCGGGATCGAGCAGCTCCGTAGCCGTCAGCTCCGAGCCACTCACCAGCAACTGGAGCATGACCAGACAGAGCATCGATCCCTCATTCCCATCAATGTTCCCCGGCGCTGTAGTGGATCAGATAATCCCTAAAAGTACGACCTGGACCGTCAGCCTGAGCGGCTCCCAGCTTAAGATTACGTACGGCGGCAGAAACACCTGGTTTAATCCTCTGGGCATGACGGCAAACGTGAAAAGTCCCACCATAGCGGAGGGTAGCGATAAAAAGTCAGTCACCATCAGCGGGGGCGGCACCATCTCCGGCAGCCGGCTGCCGGGCGCGCTGGCGCTAATAGGCCTGGCGGCGGGCAATATCTCCAACATCAAGGTCACTTACACCGACAGCATTGAGGTCACGCTGACGGGAGATAATAAGATCAGCGCCGTCATCACCTACAGCGCCGACGGGAGCTATACCGGCTCCAAGGGTCCGGACAGCTTCGATAACTCCGCCACGGTCAGATATACGGGGACACGAAAATAGCCGCGCGGTTCCGGGCGGCTCCGGCTTTACTCTGAGTTGAGAAAAAACCTAACGGACCTCGACGAAACAGGTGCTGACGCCGTAGCTGCTCGTTGAATAAGGCCCGTCGCCGTGGGTTACCCGGAAGGTAGTATCCTGATAAGGCCAGTACTCTTCCACGCCGAACGACTGCACTATATCCCGCATATCGGGCGCTCCGGCCAGGTCGCCGGTGAAATTATTATCTATGAACACATTCTGGGCATCAAGCACATTCCAGTACACGTAGACGGGCTCGCCCTTCTTGATTTTTTGGGGGTATACCATGAACGTCCTGCACCTGTTGAACATGGTGAACGGCTCTCGCTGGCCTTTGGACAAAGCTGTGACGTCAACACTCTGTGATACAGAGCCTGCGGCATTCTTCGCGGTGACGGTATAAGTATAGGTGCCGGGTACGTCGGGGATAACTACACTACCGATCCTGCCCTTGGGTATGGTAATCGTGGTCTTGCCACCCCAGTCAATTACGTATTCGTCGGCATTGGCCGCTTTCCATAGCAGGAAAACGCTGTCACCTGCAGTGACCATAGTAGTGTCGGCGCGCAGGTCTCCGCCTTGTTCAAAATACGGCTTTTGCGCAGCAAATCCCGCCATCTCACCTGAGGGCTGCGCGGGAGCGCCCGCCGAGGGCGCGTTGCCTGAGCCTGATTGGGGCAGTTCGCCCATGGAGGACGGCTGGCCGCCGGGCTGACCCGGCAGGTTGAAGTGGCCTATATTGGGGGATACGGGCTGCCCGGCCGGCAGGGATCCGGAGGGCTGGCTGAATCCGCCCAGGCTGCCGGATTGTCCTCCGGGCTGCAGGGAGGGCAGGTTTCCCGAGCTTCCGGGCTGTGCGCCCGGCAGCGCCTGTAAATCTGAAGGGTTCTGAGCCAGGTTCGCATTATCTCCGGACGACTGGCCTCCGGCCAGCTTCACGCAGCCGGCCATTATCAGGGTTATTGCCACAACCGCAATAATAAGTAGTCTCATTTCAGCGTCCTCCTGCCCTTATTCAACCGTTATCGTATAGCGCAGGTCGAGGGAATCCGAGGCCCCGGTCACCCTCAACTTATAGATAATCGTGCCGGAGGGCACGATATCGAGGTTGCCCGACAACGCCATATTCTTCTTTACGTACTCGTTATAGTCGTCCAGCAGGTCCACCCGGCTGGCGGATATCGTGTTCCAGTACAGTCGCACGGTCTGTCCCGGCAGCGCGGGATTGGGCAGTGCATAGAAAATGCCCTGGAGTCCGCCGGCGCCGCTCCCTTTGGCTGCATCGGCGGGGACGATGGACTGCAGCGACCCCAGCGTTTGAGTGCCTCCCTGCTGGTACGGTTGCAGCCACCACGGCAGCGTCGCTGAAGCCTCTGCGCCCGACTTATTATCCGACGGAGGAAGAATACCGGTAAAACCCTCCATGGTGAACTTAACCGTAACTGGTAATACGGTCTCACTAAAGTTGTTTCTGGCGCTCAAAGTATAAACGGTGGTTTTGGATGGCCTGACCTTCATTGTGCCCGCGGCGGCCACCGCGCCGATACCCTGGTCGATCGATACGGAATCTGCGTATTTCACGCTCCATGAAAGCTCGGCATCCAGTCCCGGGCCGATGGTCGAGGGGGTCGCCGTAAAGATCACCTCCGGTTTTACGGCTATCTGACCCCCGGAGGGTGGCAGCGCCCCACCGCCCTGTACGGGCGGCTTCTCCACCGCAACCCCACCGCTCTGTCCGACGGCCACGACGGCTGCCTTGTCCGTTTTGCCGTATCGGTTGGTGGCCGTCAGCGTAAAGGTGGTAGGCGCAGTCACGGTCACCAGCTTCGATCCCGTCGCCTCCACAGCTCCCAGACCCGGCTCAATGGTTATGGCTGAGGCATCGCTCACCTCCCAGCTCAGCATCACCTGCTGCCCCATCTCCACAGACTCCGGGGAAGCCTGAAACAAATGGACCTTGGGCAGTTTGTCCGCCGCACCACCACCAAGCTTGATACATCCCGTAGCCAGCAGGGTAAGGACAACAAGAACCACCAGCAATTTTCTCATTGCATACCTCCAGGCCCTTCAATTTTCCCTGTCAATTGCCTTTGCGCCTATGATATAAGAATCCCCTCTTTTAGACAAGCCTCCATCGGTGCAGGATATTTTTGCCGTAATGTCTATTGACACCCCTTTGCCGGTTCTGTTATGATACGGCAATAGGTTTCCGATAACCGCTAAAAAATGACCTTTGAAACGCAGGACGTAGAGAGAAAGACCCTTTCCATCCTCAAGGTGCTGGCGGGTGAGGATGAGCCGATGGGCTCCATCGTCATCGCGCGCAAGCTCAAGGACCTGGGCATCGACCTGGGGGAGAGGGCGGTTCGCTATCACCTGAGGATGATGGACGAGCAGGGATTGACCAGCCTGGCCGGGCGGCGCGACGGTCGCGTAATCACGCCTCTGGGTCGCAGGGAGCTGAAGCAGGGGATGGTCAGGGACAAGGTGGGCTTCGCCCTGTCGCGCATCGAGCTGCTGGCCTTCCGCACCACCTTCGACCTGGAAAAACGAACGGGCATGGTGCCGGTCAACATCACCGTATTCAGGAGGTCGGATTTCCAGAAGGCGCTGCGCATCATGAAGCAGGTGATGGATTCGCGCCTGACCGTGAGCAGGCTGGTATCGGTGGGCCGCGCCGGAGAGAAGATCGGCGACTTCATCGTTCCGGCGGAAAGCGTTGGGCTGGCCACGGTCTGCAGCATAGTGGTCAACGGCACGTTGCTTAAGGCCGGCATACCCATGGACTCCAAGTTCGGCGGACTGCTGCAGATGCAGAACGGCGAGCCGCTGCGCTTCGTGGAGCTGATACATTACGCTGGATGCTCGCTCGACCCTTCGGAGATCTTCATCAAGGCCGGCATGACCTCTGTTTCACATACGGTCAAGACGGGCAGCGGCAACATACTGGCCAATTTCCGCGAGATACCTTCCATCTGCCGTCCCATAGCGCATGACGTCGTATCCAGGCTGGCCAGGGCCGGCATTAACGGCGTCCTGTTGTTCGGGTCGGTCAGCGAGGCGGTCTGCGAGGTGACGGTGGAGTTGAACCGCGTGGGCATCGTCCTGCTGGGCGGCCTCAATCCGGTGGCGGCGGTGGAGGAGTCCGGCATACAGGTTGAATCACATGCCATGAGCACGGTGGTTGATTATAAAGAACTTACCGGTTTCGAGGAGTTGCTTAAATGAAGGAGATCAAGGTCATTCCCTGTCTTGATATACGCGAGGGCAGGGTGGTCAAGGGCGTCAAATTCGTGGACATCAGGGATGCCCGCGACCCGGTAGAGGCTGCGGAAGCCTATTGCCGTGAGGGGGCCGACGAGCTGGTCTTCCTCGACATTTACGCCAGCGTGGAGAACAGAAAGACGCGCCTGGACTGGGTGCGCAGGGTTGTCGAGAAAGTCACTATACCGTTCGCCGTGGGCGGCGGCATCGGCAGCCTGGACGATATGAAGCTGTTGATCGATTCCGGCGTGGACAAGGTGTCCATCAACACCGCCGCGGTCACCAATCCCGACCTGATCAAGCAGGCGGCGCGCGAGTTCGGCAAGGAGCGCCTGGTGGTCGCCGTCGACGGGCTCAAGAATCCCGCCGGCAGCGGACGTCCCAGGCTGGAGGTGGTGATCAAGAGCGGCAACGAGCCGACGGGTCTGGACATCGTGGACTGGGCGCGCAAGATCGAGAAGCTGGGCGCGGGCGAGATACTGCTCACCAGCAAGGACGCCGACGGCACCAAGGAAGGCTACGATATCGAGATGACTCGCGCTGTGGCGGAGGCCGTATCGCTGCCTGTGACGGCCTCGGGTGGCGCTGGCACGCTTGAGCACCTGTATAAAGCAGTGGTGGACGGCAAGGCGTCGGCGGTGCTGGCGGCTTCCATCTTCCATTTCCGCGAGATCTCCATCAGGGAAGCCAAGGAATATCTGAAGAACAAGGGGATACCGGTTAAACCGCTGCCCAAATAGACGATAAATTCAATGTATTTCAATTCAGAGGAGGAAGTATGTCTCAAATCAATCCGTTCGAAATCGTGAGGAAGCAGGTCGATAAGTGCTCGCGCATCCTCAAACTGGACAAAGATGTCACGGAAGTGTTGAAAAACCCCATGCGTGAGCTGCACATATCCCTGCCGGTCCGCATGGACAACGGCACGGTCAAAGTATTCCAGGGCTACCGCGTACAGTACAACGATGCCAAGGGACCGACCAAGGGCGGCATCCGCTTCCACCCGGATGAGACCGTCGACACCGTGCGCGCGCTGGCTGCCTGGATGACCTGGAAGTGCGCCCTGATGGACCTGCCGCTGGGCGGCGGCAAGGGCGGCATCATCTGCAATCCCAAGGAGCTGTCCGAGAGTGAGCTTGAGCGCCTCAGCAGGGCCTATGCCCGCGCCGTCTATCAGTTCATCGGCCCCGAGAGGGACGTGCCGGCGCCGGATGTCTACACCACCCCCCAGATCATGGCCTGGATCATGGACGAGTACTCATCCATGGCCGGAAAGGCGCAGTTCGGCGTCATTACCGGCAAACCGCTGGCGCTGGGCGGGTCCAAGGGTCGCGGCGACGCCACCGCCATGGGCGGCATGTACTGTATACGCGAGGCCGCCAAAGAGCTTAAGATCGACCTGTCCAAAGCCACCATCGCCGTGCAGGGCTTCGGCAATGCCGGGTATTATGCGGCCAGGCTGGCCAAGCAGATGTTCGGTTCCAGGATAGTTGCCGTCTGCGACAGCCAGGGCGGGTGCTACTGCAAGACGGGCATCGACGCCGACGAGGCGCAGAAGGTAAAGACCAAGACAACCTCGGTCTGCAACCTCAAGGCCGGCGACCGCATCACCAGCGAGGATATACTTGAGCTCGGCGTCGACATCCTCATCCCCTCAGCTATGGAGAACGTTATCACCGAGAAGAACGCGGCCAATATCAAGGCCAAGGTCGTGGTCGAGCTGGCCAACGGCCCCACCACACCTGAAGCCGACGACATACTCTACAAGAAGGGCGTCCACATCATTCCCGACTTTCTGGCCAACGCCGGCGGTGTGACCGTGTCCTACTTCGAGATGGTTCAGAACTTCAACATGTACTATTGGACCGAGAAAGAGGTCTACGAAAGGCTGGACGAGAAGATGACCACCGCCTACCATTCCGTCTATGACACCCACAAGGAATACAAGATCAACATGCGCCAGGCGGCCTACGTAAGGGCTGTGGAGCGCGTCGTGGAAGCGATGAAGCTGCGCGGCTGGGTATAAATTCCAATTCAAGATCACGTGTAATAAAAAAGGGGCGGCTTTGAAGCCGCCCCTTTCTTTTGTCTGCTACTTTACTTAGTTAGTGTTGTAGCTGCGCTCACTGTAGCTCGGTCTGCCGTTCTGCTGTTTCTTGGCTTTGCGGCAAGTCGGACAGCGCTTCGGTTCGTTGGTATAACCCTTGGTGGCGAAGAACTCTTGTTCTCCCGAAGTGAAGGTAAAGGTGGTACCACAATCGGCGCACTTGATCGATTTGTCTTGAAAACTCATCGGATGCCCTCCTTAATAAATTTAGTCAGTATTCGGGCCATCCAATGCTTGAAATTGATCCGGTGGGATATAAGAAGCTTGTAATAACCAAAACTTGAACTATATTAAAAGAATACACCGAATTAGAACTTATGTAAAAAAATGGTGTCGACAAGTAGTGGGCCATCATGACTTGACGACATATATCTATAGATCGGATTGAGTCTTTTGGAATTAAATACCGATAAGATTATGATGCCCAAACTCTTTCGATGGGACACACATTTACGGAATTGTCAATATCGCTGGTCATTTGGTTGGCAGACAGGTAGAAATAATGATCTAATATGTATGACAAAACAAATACATAAGCAATTATACGAACCTGAACTTACGATACTTCTAAGCCCGGTATGCTCAAATAGGTTATTGAGCATCGTCGCTTTTCTCATAAAATATGTTTTAATGAGAATTGATCAGAATATGACAGTTAGAGTGTAGCTTTATGGCAAGGCCAGCATATTATTTCGCAATCTGAAGGAGTATCAAGATGTCGACCACTGATACTGTGTGCTTCCCAGGCACCTATCCCTTCTCTTCCCCTATTGCCCCAATTCAATGGTCTATTGCATCGATTTCTATCATGGTCATGTGTAAAACGGGTACACTCACATTTAGCCTGCGATCTTTTCCACGCTTGTTCAATAGTCAAATCAGTGAATCCAGCCATAACCATTATCCTCCATTAATTTGACCCCTTGCTGCCAATTGCTTCAAATAAAATTGCGAACGCAATAAGCGCTACTCCTGCTTGCATCATGCCGTCTATTTTTATCCATAAACCGACAGCAAATAAGATTGCACCTATAAATCCAAGAACCACTCCCAAGACAATCATCCATAACCTCCATCTTAAATATCACTTAAGTCTA
>JAEAME010001009.1_pt1 | contig 22595 bp, 11 predicted proteins | sample 8958731 | NCBI WGS metagenome assembly JAEAME01 (sample SAMN16933194, study PRJNA681113) | bioreactor sludge metagenome | isolation source: anerobic bioreactor sludge (Control) | place: India:Bengaluru | collected 2018-10-24 | reverse complement strand
AGGCTAATTCCAGATCAAAAGAAATTAATGGAATTTCTAGGTTAAGATTTATTGGCAGAATGATTTCATCGCCTTTGAAAGTCGCCTGAAATAAAATCGGCTTTTCAACAAAGCTCTTATTGAATAATCCAGCATTAAGAGAATACCAATTGACATCGACGTCTCCTCTTACAAAGCCGATATAGTTTTGATCAAAATATTGTGTTACAACTGAATCATAAAAGACCGTTTCTGGAGTAAAAACCCATTCTCCGGCGTGCGAATCAGCCAGTGGCGGTAATTCGACTGCCTGTCGGAGCGTGTTGGCAGCATCGTACATATTGATTTTGCCATCCAGAGTTACATCAGCCGCTTTGGTATTAATCGCATCTGGCAAGTCTAACTTTATGGCTAACCTGGCAATTAGAGCAGCATCGTAAGACGTGATTCCAGCCCCCATGCCGCTACCTCTCGTTTTTTGAATATGCGCGGTGTGGTCATGCTTGCCTCTGACAAAAATCTGATAATCACCAGAAGTATCTGTTGAATCTGCAGTCAAATCATCTGCCCAAATAATGGCTTCCGGAATGGGATTGGCAGACTGATAATATGTCACTCTGCCTGAGATGCCAAACGGCACCTGTTGGCTGGCAAAGAGATAGACCTTGCCATTCCACTTTTGAAAATCACTGTTAAATGGCGCAGCGATTAAATAATCATCTAAACCGTCATTATCAAAATCGCCTGCCGAGGCGACAGTGTAGCCAATTCCTTCCGAACTTCTTTCACAGTAATCCGGGATGGTGCCGAGCGGAACATTCATGCTCCAGCCGTTAGCTTTTCCTTTAATCAAATAAGCTTTACCATCTACTGGCCCACTATCGTCTTTGTAAGTTCCGACTAAAAAATCATCAAATCCATCATCATCGACATCGCCCGCCATTGCTAATCCCCAGCCAGCCTGATCTGTAGTCTGTTCTCCAACAAATGAGGCATTTGAGTTCATCAAAGAAATTTCATTGATACCCCAACCACCTTTTTTTCCAAAAAGAACACAGACCTTGCCGGTTTGAAAACCATAATCACTGTTGAGAATAGCGGAAACAAGTACGTCTGAAATTCCATCACCATTGAGATCGCCGTTGCCAGCAACCCGCCAGCCAATCCCTTCTTTCGCATAATGATTATTCCCATAAATCAATACATCGGCGTCGTTAAGATTAAAATCCTTGCCCCAATCCACTGATCTTCGGCCATAGAGGATGAATACATAACTACCTCCAAAAGCGCCAATCGCAAAATCAGGAATTCCATCAGCATTCACATCTCCAAGTCCAGCTACAGAATAGCCGGTTTCAGCGCCTTCCAGCTCGTATTGAAACGAAGCGTCGGCATATTGCAAATAGTCAGTTTTTAGCCAGGGAGATGGTCGGCCCAGGATGAGATATACCTTGCCCTGGTTTTCAAATTTGTCATCTTTGAAAGGCGACCCCACTAGAAAATCATCATAGCCATCGCCATTTAAATCACCAATATAAGCCACTGATAATCCAGTCAGGTTCTGACCATCTTCTCCTTCATAAATGACATTGCTGGATTCGTACAATCGAAAATATTTTCCCCAATTAGCTTCTTTCTTTCCGAAGACGATATATACTCTTCCCGACATCCAGGGCACTTTGTCGTTACCGGCTGGAGCCCCAATGATTATATCGTCGAAGCCATCGCCATTTAAATCGTCGTTGCAGGCGACCGAGTAGCCAGCCGCATCATAAGCTTGTTGTCCCATAAATCTTGCGTCAGCGTTGCCTACCGAATCATCAAGTGTCCATCGCAGATGAGCATTCCCCAGAAATAAATAGGCAGCACCGGCATCGCTTCCCATCACCGCATTATGAAAAGTACCGATTAAGAAATCATCGAAGCCATCGCCATTTACATCGCCGGCACCGGCCAGGGCATAGCCAATCCGTTCGATATATCCCCTGCCATAAAACGATACAGTCGGACTCATCGTCCCAAAATTTGATTTTGATAAAGAGACCTGACCATAACCAACTGACATCAGGTTGCACAATATAGCAGCCGTGAGTGCAGCAAATCTCCATAATTTCATACATTTCCCCAAGATGATGAACCAAAAAATGCTTTGCAGATTTTGCAATTTAGTTTTCCATATATACCTTCATGGGAAGGCAATTGAGTAACTTTTTTAAAGATCATTTTTTGATGGTTTGAACTAAAAACTCAGCTACAGCACCGATCAATTCAAAGAATTGGCGAGGTGATTTGATGGTGGGCAGATTAAAATCAATATTTTCTCGTTTCAAAATACGCCAAAGCTGCCTTGGTCTGAGGTAAAATTTTGTGTGCGCTAATTTTTGCAGCTTAGCAAGCTCTTCCATCGTTCTCCCTTTGGGAATATAAAATGCCTGGGTATTGCTTAAGCCGGCGGCGGTGTTGATGTTTGACCAATCACCGGAAACTTGAAGTCCCTCTGCAATCGCCATGTTCAGTAGTTCGGTGCCGGGATATGGTACAGCCAGATTAAATTTAGCAATATCCAGCGGCAGCCGCCGGGCAAAATCAATCGTTGCTAATGAATCTTCTCTTGTTTCGGTTGGCAATCCCAGCATGAATGATCCGCGACTTTTGATTCCGGCACGGTGCGCCATGTTTACCGCCTTTTCAATCGTTTCGATTTTCACGCTTTTTCCAATCAAATCCAACAATCGCTGGGTGCCAGTCTCAATACCGAAGCTAATATATTCACAGCCAGCCTCTCGCATGAGTTCAAGCAGCGGTTCATCAACAGCGTCTGCGCGAGTCTGGCAAAGCCATTTTGCCTGTTTATGGTAACCTCTCTCCATTAGCAGACGACAAATTTCCCTCGTACGATCTTTTCGCACGACAAAATTATCATCAGCAAAACTAAAAAATTTCGCACCATAATTATTGACCACATTATCGACCTCTGCGATTACCCGCTGCGCGCTATTGAAACGATATTTAAAACCAGAGATGCTTCGCGCCGAACAAAATACGCACTTGTAAGGACAGCCTCGTGAGGTCAGAATCCATTCGATTACATAGCTATCATGGTGGTCAGTCAATATTTTCCAGTTAACCGGAGGAAAGACATCCAGATCTTTTTCATAAGCCCGATTTTCTGTATGATGATAACTGCCATTCCAACGATGAGAAATCCCTTCAATTTTTGTCACATCGCCATTCTGTTCCAAAGCCTGGAGATATTCCAGGAAGGTAAATTCACCCTCCCCTCTTACCACGAGATCGACATTGGGGTCCCGCAATGTTTCTTCGGGCAGCACGGTAGGATGGATGTTTCCCATCACCACTTTTATTTCGGGATTGATTTTTTTAATATCAGCAGCGATTTCATGGGCACGCGCCATGCCTGGCGTAGTGCAAGTGAAGCCAATAACACCGGGATGAAATTCATTAATGACCTCCTGAATTCGGCTCTCCGTAAGCCACGCGATTTGTTCATCAAATAATCGGACCTCATATCCCTGTTTCTCCAAAAAACTTCCCAGGAAAACAATGCTCAACGGAACTGAAGGAGTCAACAGCATACTCACTAATTTGCCATACTTCTTTTCTTTATCAATCGCCGGGTTAACCAGTAACACATTTCTATAATTCATTTCCGCTCCTATTCAGTGCGCTATTTTCAAATTTTAATCGAATCACAGTTCAAATAAATATCCTCCGGCCTACTTTTAGGTGACAAAGAAGACCGGAGGAATAAAACAAAGTCATGCTTAATCGAAGCTCAAAGCTATCTCAATAAAACCATCTTTTTAACTTCGGTGAAAGCGCCAGATGTCATTCGATAATAATAGATGCCAGAGGTAACAGGCACATTATTATTATCCAGTCCATTCCAGATAATTGAATGATAGCCAGCTTTTTTAACCTCATCCACCAGCGCTTTCACTTCCTGTCCCATAATATTGTAGATTTTAATTTTTACCAGCGTCTGGTCCGGAAGCTGATATTCAATCTGTGTAGTTGGATTGAATGGATTGGGATAATTCTGACACAATTGATATTCTTGCGGTCGATTCACCTCAATCGTAATGGGATCGTGTTGTGTTTTTTCGCCAGCGATCGAAACATCTTCCAATTTATAGGAATAGGTTTCACCGACCTCGATCGTTCTATCGATATAGCGATATTTCTTCGTACCGTCAGACTTGATCAACTGCGGATTAATCGGTTGATATTCTTGCTCGCCCGTTGCTTTTCTTAAAATATTGAATCCAGCGTGAGCAACCTCCACCGTTGTTTCCCATTCCAATCCGACGTTTTTACGTTCAACAATTTGACCTGAAAAAGACGCCAGTTGAACCGGAGTTTTTAGAAAAATTCTCCACTCTCGCTCGACAGTGTCATGGCCGTCAGTAACCTTAGCTTTAATGAAATGAGTGCCAATATTGTTGTCAGCAACATAAAAATCATAACTGTTTTTCGAGGCTACGAGGACATCATTGTCATACCAGCTATAGGTTAATTCGTCATAATCTGGATCAGTGACCTGGATTACAAATCGAAATGTTTCGCCGACATTTTTATGTCCAACGAGATCTGCGTTGAATGGCTCATAATAGGTAACCTGCGGCAAACGATTGACATTTTCGACAGTAATAGTAACGGGCTCATCATCAAATCCGTTTCGACTATCCCTAGCCATGAAATGAATCACATGTTTTCCAGCTTGAAAATAAGTTGGAGTCCAGTTAAATTGTTTAGTACCCAGGGAATCGAATAATGCTCCTTGAGGCAAATTTCGAACTCCATATTGAATTGGCTCATTGTCGCCATCAACAGCATTGAGCTTGAAACTGACATTTTGATTCTCTCGAATTGAAACAGCAGCAATGGGATCGTAGATCGGGAATTTATTCGTAACACCAGTCGCCTGAAATTCTATAGGCGATCCAGTCAAATTGTTATTGATCGCCCATACTTTATAACTGGTTCCAGTGAGATTCCCTAATTGAAATCGAGCTGAGGCGACTCCATTTTCATTCGCATATACGGTGCGATCCAAAACAATACCGTTTCCCTGTATCATCACAAATGATATTGGAACGTTCTGGCTTCCAGCCGGGTTGCCGTGCTGGTCCAGAATCGTGACGGAAAATGGATAAACCAACTCTCGTTCAATCGTGCCTTGTTGACTGTTTCCGGAATATTCTTTCATGGAAGCAGCGGCTGCAGCGACTGCATAGGCTTTGATCTTCAGTCCGTCTCCGACCAATCCCGGGGCGGCTACCATAATCTCGATTTCACCCACGCTGGTTCCTAAATCAATGGTGAGCGATGCAACTCCATCGGGACCGCTGACAACCGAACTGGTGCCAGATATCCTGGCATCGCCCTTATTGATGCCAAAGTTCACGGTGTATCCACTGACGGCATTATCAAAAATATCAGTTATTTTCACTTGAATGCCACTAATTTTGCCGCCAACTGCTCCGGTTTTTCCTTCACCAGCCCAATGCACAATTTTGGCAGCGTCACCAGCTATTCCCTGGGCTGTAAATCCAACTGGAGATCCCGACAAGCCCGTTGCTGCTGCTGAAACGACATTGGACCCAGCCGTTCTTCCCAGTGTAAACGAGCCGCCAGCGCGTCCAAATGGATCTGTTTTCATATTGACGCTTCCACTTCCATTAAAGTTACCGCCACCATATTCAGCTTTAAATTGCGTCTCATAATTGCAGATTGGATAATCATTAGCATCCACAATTTTCACAACCAGTAGCTCATTCAGCGGTAGCCCGGCAGTTCCAGATTGCATATCACCGCTATCTTTTTTCAGTTTGGCGGCTGTGCCCTGACGTCCGGTAGCGATATATCGCACATTGCCGGAGTTGACTAATCCTTCAGAAACTGCTCGCACGCGATTAACTTCTATAGAAGGACCCAGCACCCAATAGACTGAAGCAACGCCATTTTGATCAGTATAGACATAAGAAGATTCATCTGTCTTATGTTCCCAGATATAGCCACCGCCTTCGAACGCTTCAAAATGAACCGGATGCCCAACAATAGGATTGCCATTAACATCTACTATCACAGCTTTAACAGGCTCCTTCAAAGCGGTGCCGAAATTTCCAACCTGATCTGTACCAGAAACATAACTAATTTGATTGGCTTTGAGAGCAGTAAACTTTACCGCCGCGGTATCCTCTAAATTAATTCCGTCAGTAATATCTCGAATTTTGATTACTTTCACTTCCGCTTTTTTCGACGCCAAATATCCTTCTACCCGACCATTGACATCCGATGGATTCCAGAAGCCAGATTGGACATTATTGCTGCCAGTGACACTTAAAAATCCCACGACTTTATTAGTGATTTTATTTCCCCAATCATCCTGCAAAATTACAGAAATCGTTGATTTGGCTTCGCCATCGGCTGCAACCGGGCTGGTAGCGCTGACGACTGATTTTTTAACGCTGACTGAACCTTCTTTGGTATCAACAACAAACGTACACGGGGACCCAGTCAGCTCAACCTGATTCCAGGATCGTGCTCTGACGATATTTTGAAGACCTGCTACTGGACCGGGATAATAATACACCTGGGAAATCCCATTTGCATTAGTGGAAACCGCTTTGATCGAATCGGTTAATCCGTCAAACGTGCCATTGCCCTGGGGGATCTCCCACTGCACTGGATGGTCAGACACTGGATTTCCATTTCTGTCCTTGACTTTTACCATGAAGGGTTGCGCTAATGCCTGTCTGACCATGCTTCGCGCTTGACCATTTCCTGATACCAGCTCCAATTTGTGGGCAGCACTACTTGAGCCGGAAGCATAAAAAGTCATTGGCGAGTTGGTCAAATGCGTTTGTGATCCAACTTTGTATGATATAACTTCCACCGTATTATTGTTTTGTCCTGAGGTTTTTCCAACCGTCAGCAACACCTGCGCCTTGCCGTTGCTATCAGTAGTTTTGGTGACAGTCTTTTTAGTGGAATCACCATCTAAATAGCCTCCACCTGATTTCACTGTGAAAATCACCTGACGACCTGCATATGGATTCCTGTAAGCATCCCCAACCATTACCACAAATGGATTCTCTATTGGACTTCCTACCACGGTTCGCTGATAATTTCCACTGATCTCAATCAACTCAGTAGCTTCACCGATAGTGGACGAAGCCGTATAACGAAGTGGTGAACCAGTTAACGCTTTTCCATTATAGACCGCTCGCGCCTCAACAATATTATTATTTGTTCCTGGCGTCGGTCCCAGGGTAAATGCTGCCTTCGCCTCTTTCGTTGTTGTATCTGATTTTACAACAGCAACAGAATCACCAGCGATCTTGCCACCACCCTGAACAACTTTAAAGGTAATGTCATAACTGGGAATTGCTTTCCCTCGCGAATCCACAACTTTTGCAGAGAGTGGTTTAGCAAGAACCGCGCCGACCATTCCAGTCTGATTATTGCCATCGACATATTTCAACTCGGCTAATTCTGCAACCTGAACTGTGTAGCTGATTGGTGAACCAGTAAGTCCAGTCGCTGTCGCTTTTGCTGTAGAACTGACGGCTGGCTTTATGCCACAATAAAACGCCACTCTGGCAATCCCATAGTCATCGGTCAATACTTGACTTTGGTTTAAACTATATCCATTGAATGTACCAGGATTGTCACCCACTGCCGATGAGAAGGTTACTGGATAGCCACCAACCGGGTTGCCATAGTTATCTTTTATATAGACCGATAAAGAATCATCCAGCGCTGTTCCAGCAGAGCCAGTATGATTGGTCGCGCTTTTAGACTGAATCGACGTCACCAATCCAGCAGAAGCAGTAAAGGTAACGGGCGAGCCTCCCAACGTAGTGGAGGATTCCGCAGTTACTTTATTAGACACTCCAGCGACAGTGCCTAAAGTGAGATATACCTGTGCTTTTCCTTCTGGATCTGTTGTTACAGACTTTGTTCGGTCAGTAGTTCCATCTAAATAGCCATCACCTGCCGTGACTTTAAATTGAACTTTATACCCATAAATTGGATTTCCATATTGATCAGCTACCTTAACAACAAACGGCTTACTTAACTTCATTCCAGCAGCACCAGTCTGGCTATTTCCGCTGACAGCAAATAAAGTGTCTGCAACATCCGGAGTAGCCGTGGCATTGAATTCTACTGGAGTCATGGCAGCTCCGCCAGTATTTGATGTCGCTTGAACTGTGTTAACACCTGCTACATACCCCAGCACCAGACGAACCGAGGCAATCCCGTCGCTACTGGTCAGAATGTCCATGGAGGGACCTCCTCCCGATTCAATAGTGACATCAGACGACAATACCTCCCCATTAAAGCCAAGCGCTGTTGGCACGAGACTACCGCCGCCAGCCATAACCTGAAATTTTACATTATGATTTAATACTGGATTCCCTGCACTATCTACAATTTTCACTTTCAACGGGTTGGTCAGTGTCGTTCCAACTTTTGCCGATTGAGAATTCCCGCTATCATATTGCATCGTCTTTGCAATACCAGATGTGGCAGTCGCCGTAAAAGTAATCGACGACAGGCTTCCATAGCTGACGACAACTTTATTGCTGGCAGATTCGGTTCCCAGGGTCAAATAAGTAGCAGCTTTCCCATTACTATCTGATTTTATTTTATGAACTGTCGTCCCGTTTGTCAAAAAGCCATCACCTTCAGTCACGGTAAAAGTGATCTCATAATTGGCTGCCGCGTTATTGTATTTATCTTTAAGTGAGACCTCGAACGGTTGTGCCAGTTTCTGCCCACCAGTGCCGGTCTGGCTGGTCGCAGTAGAAGCGACCATACTTGTTGGGGTATCAGCGTTTCCAGCAATAGTAAATACGATTGGTGAATTGGTCAGCGTATAACCTGGAGACATAGCTTCGACACGGTTCTCGCCAGCTACGGTTCCAAGTGTAAATTGCGCCCGTGCTTGACCGTAAGAATCGGTTGTATATTGTTGAATGCTTTCCAGACCGGATGGCACATAAGTATAATTATTTGAGATTAAAATTTTATCAATTTTGGTACCCGCGCCGACTCGCTGGGTAATGGTAAGCTTGTGATTACCTTTGGTCAGGGTAAAACTTGCTACATCGCCATTGTTGGCTCGGTCAGTAACTACCCTCCAATTCCATGGACCGGGTTCATATTCCTGGTAATCCCACACACCATTAGATGGAGGAGGATCACCTTCAACAGAAATTGTGGGCTTATTATCTATTTGAACAAATAACGATAGTCGTTGATTACTGGACAGCGCCATTCTGCACCAAACCACATAGGTACCGGCTTCTTTAGCGTAAAAATTATATTCTGCCTTTCCCTGCAAAGGATCTCCACCATTGGGCACTATATACTGGCTGTTGGAAGCGCCAGCATCTACTCCTATTTCCATAGGACTTTCTAAGGTCGTAGCTTTTTCAGCTTCGATTCGAACATAATTATCTACAGCTTGAAGATCAACCTTGCCCCCACCCTGGGTAACGGTAAAATCAACATTCACCCCTGAAATGGGATTGCTACTTTTATCAGTAATTCTTACGATGAGAGAATCGCTTAGCGCTTTTCCTACTATGCCAGTCGGAGGATCGATGGGCTTGACTTTTTGTATAATCGAGGGCGCACCAACTGTATTCAAAGTAATAAAACGATCCACATTATTAGCGAGATTGCCATGAAGCTCGATTCCCATGTAATAGTCTGTTCCATTGCTGTATGTCTTATCAGGATCATTCAGGCGGCCATAGAACTTTTCATTTACATAATAATCAAAATGATGGCCGGTACCATCGCTGGTCACCGCGACCTTAAAGACATCGCCCGGAACTGGTTTGCTCAGGCCAGTAGCGGTGTAAGTACCCAGAGAATTTTCTGGAGTGCCCGCTTTTTGTGTAAATAAATACAGTACCGGACTATCTCCCACCAGCGTTCTGATCCATGCTAAGTAGCCATTGGCTGTGGTATAATTATCTGAATCCAACAACAAAGCTAAGGCCCCTTTATCGATACCATCAGAAGTAGCATTGGGAGACCAGGTTATAGAAGCTGCAATTGGGTTTACATTTGCCTTGAAAACCGCTAAGTGTCCCCACGAACTTGTTGTAGATGTATTATCCAACTCACCATTTTGAATTACATAAACTGGATTCGCACTCCACATTTGCGTAAGTGTCGAAGAATTGCTGAAATCATCTGTTTTCTGTAATGCTGTGCCAGCACTGGTCGTCCCATCAACCACATTAGATAATGAAGAATAATTGTATTCTTCATCCGCAGTCTTGATGCCAAAATAGTATCGTTTATTACTTTCAAGCCCCATCACTGCAAAACTTTCAGTTGACGACGGCGCTTTCGGTTTTTCAATATTGGCTGCCTGTGTGGCGCTACTCCAATTGCTTTCAGTTAATACTGAAGTTGAATAACGGACATCATAATAAGAAGCTTGATCGGTAAGGCTATCATCGCCAGGCGCCGTCCAGGAAAGTGTAACAGATGAACCTGTCGTTGAGGCAACAGATAAATCACTGATTCGACGCGGTGCAGTTAAATCGCCAACAATCCGAACATCGAAATTATCAATGTTATTCTCTAAGCTTGTAGAGCCATCCAAGCTTCCTCGTAACATAACCCCAGCATAAAGTTCAGCTTCATTGCCTCGCCTTTTATTATAATCAGAAACAGTTCCCACAAAAGTACCATCAACGTAACAATGGAAATGATGAGCCACTGCGTCAGATGAAAGAACGACTGTGAAAACCTGTCCCGCTGTGGGCTGTATAATTGTCGTCTCTGCGATATCCTCATCGGGACTACCATTCACCACTGTCCACAAGTTCAGCGTTCCATCCGCTTTTACTCTTACCAAGTATCCATTGGCAGTTGTCGTGGCATTGTTTAAGCGCAATGCCAGGCCAGCATTTTCAATACCTTCCGCTGTAGCATTTATCCCCCAGCGGATAGTAACTTCACCAGGATTGTAAACTGCTTTGTAAACGGCCATCATATTCCAGCGATTTTCAACAGAGCTATTCTTCAACTCTCGTTGTCCCGACGATACAGTTTCCAGGGTAAATTCCGGATCATATTCCCAGGCAACCCCGATTGCCGAACGATTGAAATTATCGATGATGATATTGTCCTCTAGCTTAATCACATTCATAATAGCACTCCAGAATAATTGTGCCATTTGATTGTAGCCAGTATCATTGGGGTGAATACCATCGTACATGTATTCGGTTGCCCAATTGGAATTACTATTGAACAGTTCATTATTGCCAATATAATACATAAAGTATCCAGCATCAAGCTTTTCAACCGCAACCTGTTTGATCTGTTTATTTAATTCACTGGCCAGGCTATCTTTGCTGGCACTATCCGATCGAGGTAAAAGGCTGGACAAGCAAATTGCAATATCGTTGTCAACAGCATAAATATTATCACAGATACTGCTTATTTTATCTGCAATCGTCCCAATGGGGACTGTCCCCAGATCATTTGTGCCAATATTCAACAATACAAAATCCGGAGCTGCGGTTGTCACCCAGCTTGTTACATTATTATTTACATAATCAACGGTCGCTCCTTCGTGTCCTTCATGTTGCGGATCAGAAAATGAGCCATTGGACAGACTACCAACGAAGTCTGTGGTTACATACTCATCTGTCAACAGTGTTTTCAAATCGTCCCGATAACCTCCCGGCGTAGTTGATCCGGTAACGCCGCTCGTAATCGAATCTCCGAGCGGCATTATTTTGTAGGTTTGTCCCCAACTCGCCCTAACTGTTGCCATTAACAATATGCTAACCATAATCGCCATAACCGCAGTATTGAAACTATACGGTTTTTTCATTGCAAACCTCCTCGTTAAAAGATACAGCGCCCCTGCGATTTAATATATTTATTAAAAATAGGGACATCTTTTGATTTACATTTTTAATTCAAGAATTCTGATTTTCAATTCTGTTATAAATTTGACCAACTCTGATAACAAGCAAATTCTATACCGTTTTCGCTGATCAATTAAGCGCCTGAATGAACATTCGTTTTCAATAACTTAGAACTAGTTAGGCTTCATTTAAAAATACAAAATTGTCTTACTACGAAACAATGTCTAACATTCAATCATCAAAGTTGAGCGCACCTTTATTTGCCTAAGACCAAATTTTTCTATATTTATAGATTCGATTTGAAGATGAAAGTCAAATATTGCAAGTGCCAGATCCAAAAGCAGGATATGATACATACTATCAATTTTGAATAACTAATTTGTAATTTGGGGGAAGAAAGAATAAACAATTGTTAATGGCGATGATGAAGATGATTTAATGGAAAACTTAATTTGTGAATCGATGATTTAATATTCTGATCATTTCTTCTTTGAGAATTTTACTATCAAAAAATAATTTCACTCTCAGCTACAGATTCTCTTTAATTCCCAATATCTTATAAATCACAGCTTCTGTATTTTTATTTTTGAATGCTCGAATCGGCTCCAGATCGAATTTTCTTTCAGCGATCCTTTTTTCAAATTTATTATGAGCAATGAAAACACTGTTTTCTGGAATCCCCAATGTTAATCCCTCTGCATGTTTAAATTCTATATCCCATCGGCCAAGAGCTTTGATCATAACATTGGAATCCAAAATATTAATGACTTTCACATTTTCTGCCCGTTCTCTTAACGAGAGGAAACGTCTCTGGTTCATGGTTAATCCCAGATATTCTTCTGACAATTGAAAAACTTTAGCATTGGGTGACAGCTCTGAAGCCAGATACTCGATCATGTTTTCAAAATTCTGGTTAGTTTCGATCAAAATTTTCACTGACTCAACCTTGCTTCCAATTATTGGGATGTCAGGGACTTTCCAGATAATATAGCCAAAGAACAGAAACAACAATGCAGCTAATGAAAGAGCTAACTTTTCCAATCGGGGTTTAATATGAATATCAAAAACAAGCTGATATTTGACGAACGTTTTGAATAGTAAAATACCTAATACGATAGCAGCGGCAAAAGCGGCTTCCAAAAAATAAGCATCATGATAAAAATTTATCACACTAAATAATCCCAATGAAACGAAAAACCAGGTGATTACCAGTCGTAGCTCCCGGTTAGTAAAAAATAAAAAAACGAAAGTCGCGAAGACTAAAAATATCCCTATAGTCTTGACTTTTAAGGCTAAAAACGTGACCAATATGCTGGTCGGAATTGCGAAGATTAAATTGATCTTTGCACTCGTCCTGGGAAAAAGCATGTGAATTGGGAAGTTGGTCATCCAAAATATGCTGATGATAGATAAAATAATTAATCCAGGCAGACGATCCGTTAATAAATTACCATAGAAAAAGAACCGCTCTCCAACATAATTGGCGTATCCTGCCAAGCTAAATGGCTGGTTCAAAATCGTCGCATGGCTGGAATTTTTTGTTAATGGAATGAGTATATTGGGCAAAACTGCCATTATGAAAATTAAAATCCGCTGCCCAAATTTAAATGTAGATTCCTGCCACCTCGTTATAAAAAATACTGTCACCATCGCTGTTAAAATCAACGCAGTGGTTTGACGGTTGGTCGCTGGAATCAAAAATAGAAACCCCAATAATATGGTTTTGAAATTGTTTTCATAAAGTCCTTTCATGAAAAAATAGAAAGCCATCATTTCGAAAAAGAATCCAAATGGAACGACCACATGATAGGTGCCATAAAGCAGCGACTGAAAAGCCAGATGAAAAACAGCGACACTTAAGAGCCCTGCCAATCGACTCCGGCTTAACATGACGGCGATTTTATACATAAAGACAATGGTCGTGATAACCATGATCCCATTGATCAATTGGAAATAACTTGGCTCTGTGCCAAAAATTTTTACCAGTAACATAATATAGAGCGATTCAAAAGGACGATAATAACCGCCGACGCCGTTATAAAAATTGAACTCATCGAACCAGGGTCGGGGATCGAAGGCATGGAAGATGCTCTCTTTGAAATCCATGGCCCAGAGCAAGGTCCCCGCGTCATCGTAACGGAAATAGAGATTGACTCCGATTAATGGGATATAAACTGAGAGCAGCACAACGAGCAATAAATAGGGATCGATATTTTCAAGAAAGTTGAATGAGAAATTTCCCTGCTCTTTATTTTTTAAAGCTACCATAGATTCATTATGTTAGAAAATTTATTAACGAAATTTGTTTTATACAAACAACCCTTTCAAAGCTTTGCATCCTTGGAAAGGGTTCGTATGTGCCAGATAATATTAGAAAATTATACCTATCATCCTCTCCTATAAAACTCATTAATTTTATCAGCAACATAAAACACATCGTCATCGGTTAATTCAGGATACATGGGCAAGGATAGAATTTCATCAGCATACTTTTCTGTTACAGGCAATGTTCCCGGCTTGATGTTCAAATCTTTATAAGCTGACTGCAAATGAACTGGAACAGGGTAATGAATCAGGGTTTGAATTCCATTGTTTAATAAATATTGCTGAAGCTCATCCCGGCGCTGGCAACGGATGACGAACAGATGATAAATATGATAAGCATATTCTTTTTCAATCGGTTTGACAATCGATTTGCCCAGGTTCTGAAAATAAATTTGGGCAAGCTGGCGACGGCGTTCGTTCCATCGATTCAGGTGCGCTAATTTTTTTCTCAAAAAAGCAGCCTGCAATTCATCCAATCGGCTGTTGAAACCTTTTATATCGTGGTAGTATCGTTTTCGCTGACCGTAGTTTCGCAGCATCCAGACCCGATCGGCCAGCGCTGGATCATTGGTTACGACCATGCCGCCATCGCCATAAGCTCCTAAGTTTTTCGAGGGATAAAAACTGAAACAGCCCAGATCGGCTATAGCGCCAACCTTTTTACCATGATATTCAGCGCCATGCGCCTGGCAGGCATCTTCGATCACTTTGAGATTATGCTTTTTAGCAATTTCCAAGATGGGGCGCATATCCGCTGATTGACCGAAGAGATGGACTGGCAAAATCACGCGAGTCCTCTCGGTGATTTTTGCTTCGATCAAATTCTGATTTATATTATAAGAATCAGGATCAATATCGACCAAAACTGGCGTCGCCTGTGCGAATGAAATTGCAGAGATAGTTGGCACAGCCGTGTTCGCCACTGTAATCACTTCATCGCCAGGCTGAACGTCGCAGGCCAATAATGCCAGGTGCAGCGCCTCGGTTCCGGAGCCGACGCCAATTCCAAACTTTGCCCCACCATACGAGGCAAATTCTTGCTCGAACAGTTCAACTTGTTTACCCAGAATAAACCAGCTCGAGTCAAACACCTGATCGAAAGCTTCCTGGATTTCTTCTTTAATATTCTGGTATTGAGTTTTTACTTCTGAAAATGGGATCATGTTTTCTGTTTATAGTAAATTAGTTTTAAAATAAATTTCGATAGTTGAGTAGCGATCTATGCCTTGAAAAGGAATGGTGGAATAATGGAATAACGAAATCCCAAGCTCATCATTGAGTCCGATTTCCCAACATTCCATCATTCCACAATTCCATTATTCCAATACGCCTTCTCGCACCGTTTCATGCCTCACTTCGGACGTTCCACTCTTTCGCGGCTTCGGCTTGTAAGAATACTGCTTCTTCACCTGAATCTTCCACCATAGCCTGATCATATCGATGCCGACCCGAATGATTCGTCCTAAATTAAAAAATTCAGATTTGCCACTGGGACGGAAATGATGTGTTACCGCTACTTCATCGAATACGTAGCCGGCATCAGTCATTTTCTTAATCATTTCTACACAAATCAAGCCGCTATTTGATTCCAACTCTATATTATCGAAAATCTCTCGCTTCATCAATCGAAAATCACAATCCACGTCTCGGATTTTAAATCCGAACAGCCATTTGGTAAAATAGTGATAAACTTTCCCGATCCAAACTCGATAGTACCGATCCGATCGTTTGGTTTTCCAGCCATTCACAATGTCAACTTTGCCATTCATTTTATCGTACAGCCGCGTCATCTCGCTGACATCATATTGGGCGTCCCCATCAGTATAGAAAATTAGAGTCTTTTTGCACTCTTTAAAACCGGTTCTCAACGCGCCACCATAGCCTCTATTTTGTTCATGATGTACCACCCTGACTCTGGGATATGTTTTTTCGAGATGATCTAAAACATCGACCGTCAGCTTTTTGCTGCCATCATTGACCAAAATGATCTCATAATCATCGGTTAATTTTTCAGCTGTGGTAATAGCCTGGGCAACCAGGCTCCCAATTGTCGCCCAATCGTTATACACCGGGAAAAATATTGATAGACTATTGTTCATTTACCCCCACCGTTTTTTTTCATTTTGTCATTCCAGATATAATTTTCATTCACTTCAACATTCAATATTCTATATCCATCATTCATTATTTTTTAGCTGAATTGGATTAATTTTTTAATCTCAACTACCAAAACGCTAAGGCAAAAAAAGTATTTACTTAACAAATCCTGTCTCAATGAAACATGGTTTGTCTTAGAAGAATTTTGTGCCCTGGCGGTTCAATTATTAAACGATCTATTAATTCTACTTAGTCAAATTTGATATTTTGTGCAATGTGGAATGCGTTGACTGTGTCAACGCATGAATTCACACAGTGAATTCACTCCAAAATTTGCCTCATTTTGGTTAATACGCCTCTAAAATGTGAATTTGAATAAGTAGTATCAAAACAAAGCATAAATAAACGGTGCCAACGCTGATCCTTCGGTAAAGATAATCAAAAAACCCAACAACAGCAGGAATACCACAATCGGCGTCAGCCACCATTTTTTTCGTGCCTTCAAAAACGCCCATAACTCGCTGACGATTGCAATCTTACTCATGACTTACCTCCACAGCATCTTTTATTGGAATTAATTTTTGTTCGACCAAATAATGATAAATCGCTTCACCCGTCACCTGGTGCCCACTCACATCGAAATGAATCCCTTCGGCATCCCATTGGATTTGTTGGCCACTTTGTTTGAAATCGGAAAACAAATCCAGGCACGGGATCGAATGTAACTGGCAATATTGTAGCAGATCATTTTGAATGATGTTATCTTTCGCTTCCAGTTTCAATTGATGGGCGTACGGAAAAATAACGACCACCAATTTAATGTTATTTTGTGCCAGGGTTTCGTGCATTTCCAGTATCGTATCTTTCAAGCTTCGCCAACCTTCTCCATTCACCAACGCATTATGCCACATCATCGAGGCGGGAAATAATTGGGGATACCGGCGTTGTAAGGATTTCACCGCTTCTCTAAACATTACATAGAGCTTGAAGCGATTAAAAAATTTTCGCGAGAACAAATCTTTGGTCGATTCGATCTCTCCAGAGACATTTACCACCGCGCCCTTGACATCTTCACTGACAAACATTTTGGGACTGCTATCGTTCAAACAAAGTCCCAACAAAACCATATCATATTTAATTTTTCCTTGCAACTCTTTTAAAAGTGCGCGTTCTTGCCAGATATTGTAACCACCGACTCCAGCGTTATAAACGATATAATTTTCTTGAGGAAAATTCTGACGAATCATCGCTTGCAACACTTTGCCATAAACCTGGTTCAAATCTTTAATATTCGCCCCAAACGTGATGGAGTCGCCAATATTCAAAATCACCTTGCTCTGATCCAGCTCTGACGTTGTCCAATCCAACTCGTGGAAGCCGAGCGCATTGGTGATGGTATCTCCCTCTAAATTGACATAATGCGGTTTGAAAACAAATTCCAAGTCTTTGTTCGGCGAATTCATCACAATATTATCCGCCTCGCCTATCACCTGGTGCCGCTGTCCCTTGCCGAGCTTGACCATGATATTGGCGCCAACTTCACCCAGCACCAAAAGGATGATAAACACAAAAATCATCAATGAAAAATTTATCAGTATTTTTTTTAATTTGGATTTCATTCTCGCACCTAAAATGATTTTAAAAAACAAAGAATTCCTTTTTCATCTCACGTTTCACTTCGCTCAATTAAAACTGTCTCAAATACTGCTCTTTTGGAACTGATGTTTTTGCTCGAAGCTGCCAATATGATTTTGCTTCTTTATCAAACTTTCGATGGAGTGGATCATATCTGACTATTTTCATAATGAATGAAATTGGAGTAAATAACAGATAAAAAATCAAACCCAAAATTATTCTGGTATTGATCCAGCCCAGGATATGGGCAATAAAAATAGCGGCTCGATAAACAGGTTGAATCAAAATCGGGATTAATAGCGTCGTCAGAAAAACGATTCCGGCTGCTCCCCAAAACCAGAGATTCTGAGGCGTGTGTCCTTTAAAAAAATGAATCAGACCGATTATTCCCAGAAAAATAGACAATGCGACGCCAAATGTTCTTAACTGTTTTTTAGTTATTTCTTTTTTATTCATTTTTGAATCCTACATCCTACAATTGCCTTTAATAAGAGCTTAAACGCAAAGTTCGTGAAGAGGCTTAAAAAAACTTAGCGATCTTAGCGCCTCCTTGGCGTCCTTTGCGTTAAAAATAAAATTAGTTAATTAAGGCGATATGATCAATCCAGTTCGAACTCCTTTTTCCAATCGATATCACCTTTCAACTCCGGCTGCTGCTTTTTATCCAACAGAAAGCTCCCCATGATCAAATAATCCATCTCAGTTCTCATAAAGCAAGTATAGGCTTCCTGCGGCGAACAAACAATCGGCTCGCCGCGAACATTGAACGAAGTATTGATAATCACGGGGCAGCCAGTCAGGTCATAAAACGCCTTGATCATTTCATAATACAAGCCGTTATTTTTTTTGTCAACGGTCTGAATACGCGCAGAATAATCCACATGCGTAATCGCCGGGATGACTGATCGTGGTACTTTCAATTTTTCGATGCCGAACAAATCTTTATTTTCTGGCTGTGAGTTGACCCGCTTATCCTCACGAACCGGCGCGACCAGCAGCATATAAGGACTCTCGCGATCGATTTCAAAGTAGTCGGAAACATGCTCAACCAAAACTGTCGGCGCAAACGGTCGGAACGATTCCCGAAATTTGATTTTCAAATTCATTACCGATTGCATGTTTTTCGATCGGGAATCTCCGATGATGCTGCGACTGCCCAGCGCACGCGGACCGAATTCCATTCGTCCCTGGAACCAGCCGATTACTTTTTCTGAGTTGATCAATTCTGCTGTGCGACTTGGAATTGCTGCACGATCCACTCGTTCATAAGGAACGTTGTGCTGTTTGAGAAAGGCTTCGATTTCTGCATCTGAAAAATCAGGTCCCAAATAAGAGGCGCTTTGAAAGTCATTCATCCCATCGGCAACTCGTTTATTTTCCAGATACTGGTACCAGGTAAACAGTGCTGCTCCCACGGCTCCGCCAGCATCACCAGCGGCCGGTTGAATCCAGATATTTTGAAAAGGACCTTCTCTCAAAATCCGCCCATTGGCGACACAGTTCAAAGCACAGCCGCCCGCCAAAACCAGGTTCTTTTGCCCGCTTTGTTGATGGACATAGCGAGCCATGCGTAGCATAATCTCCTCAGTCACATCCTGAACTGAACGAGCGAGATCCATCTCCCGCTGGGTGAGTCTCGACTCTGGTTTTCGAGCTGGACCGCCGAACAGTTTATCGAACTTCTTATTGGTCATGGTGAGACCGACGCAGTAGTTAAAATATTTCATATTCATGCGGAACGAGCCGTCTTCCTTCAAATCCAACAATTCATTCATTATCACATCGACATATTTAGGCTCGCCGTAGGGCGCCAGTCCCATGACCTTGTATTCACCTGAATTCACCTTGAATCCGGTGTAATAAGTGAATGCCGAATATAACAGACCCAGCGAATGCGGGAAATCCAGGTTGCCCCGGATTTCGATCTGGTTTTCTTTGCCCACGCCGAACGTCGTAGTATTCCATTCGCCCACGCCGTCGATGGTCAGAAAAGCTGCCTCCTGATAGGGCGAAGGGAAGAAAGCAGATGCAGCATGAGATTCATGATGCTCTGGAAAAATCACCTCGCCTTCATAGCCCAGGTCTTTCTTCAATAGCTCCTTGGTCCATAGCTTCTGTTTCAGCCATATCGGCATAGCTTTGATAAACGAACTTATTCCTTTAGGCGCATACGCCAGATAGCTTTCTAACAATCGCTCAAATTTTATAAAAGGCTTATCATAAAATGCTACGTAATCCAACTCTTTAGCCGTGATTCCCCCAGCTTTCAAACAGTACTGAATGGCATTGAATGGAAAATTGAAATCATGTTTTTTTCGAGTGAATCTTTCTTCCTGCGCTGCGGCAAATAGTTCTCCATCTTTCACCAGACAAGCCGCGCTATCATGATAATAAGCTGAAATTCCTAAAATGTACATATTCTCTTTCCTGTTTTCAAAAATTAATTTATGGAGTATTGTTACTGATCCATCGTTCCACAATTCCATTATTCCATCATTCCAACAAGCTGCTAATTCAATAATCCACCGCTCCACCATTTTCAATTCTTATAACTGATCAACGTTTCAGCCCGAAAAGTAATCCGTTGTTTGATCACCGTTGTACCAGGACAATATTTTTTCATCTGGCGATAGGATAACAGATTGATATCCTCCCATTTATGCTCGTACCATAATCCCAAATTGAATTTCTGGAATAGCCATCGCTGAATGGCTTTTGGCACGAATTGATAAAGCGGCAGCCGATAATGAAATTCAAATGGAAAATATTTGTTGGGACAGGTCACATAAAATTTCTGGCTCACCCGTCGAATTTCATCGGCAAATTTCTGTTGATGGCTGTTGGCGCCAACATGCTCGATCACGGCATTGGAAAACGATATTTTCACACCTTTATCTTTGAAAGGCAAGGCACGTGCATCGGCGACCAGGCACTGAACTTCTGGATATTTTCGTTTCAAGTCATGCAACATGACCAGATCAATATCCAATGCGATGATCTTATCTTTATTTTCATAAAGCGATTCTAAAAACAATCCATTCCCCGCTCCTACATTCACGATAACATCATCAGCTTCCGGTTTCAGCTCTTTTATAAAATGTTGATATTTTTTATCTCTCGATTTTTCTCTAAACTTTTCCATCAAGCTCCACACGTCCCAAAGCTCCGGTTTATATTGAATATTTTTTCTTATGATCGAAATATATTGAACAGTAGCGCGTTGAGCGTAAAGCGTGGCGCACAACGCTCAACGCCCTACGCCCCATGATCAGCGACTTTCAAAATAGATGTTATCAAAATACGCATCCTGTTGCAGCAATTGGATTTCAAATTCTTTCACATTGATTTTATGATTATTATTTTCGATTTTCACCGTTTCATTGAAGTCCACCAACACCAATGCTTCCGGAGAAAAGCTGACTTTAATTTCGTATTGCTGACCCTGTTGAAATTCGGTTCTGCAAGAAGTGCTATCAACGGTAAATCCTCTCACCACTTTTTTGATATACCCCGCACCATAGCCATGGGTCTTTTCAATCTGGAAAAAAGTGTCTTCGGTTTGTTTTAATTTCACGATCAAGCGACCCCCAGTCGGGTAATTTTGTATCGCTTGAAAATCAAGCTGAAAATCACCCCGATCTGATTCTGGCAAAGGATGCGAAAAGCTTTCGCCAACATCATCGCCCGTCGCGACCATTAGCCTTTTGCCAATCGTATCAAATTTATGGCTGCCAATTCCGCCTTCTTCCCATATATTTTTCCAAATATAAGCATTTAAATTGTCAAAATCAAACTGATCCTCAAATTTCAATAAAAATTGATACTCGATCTGATAATTTTGCAGCTCATTCGGCCGTCGGGCACGATCGCGAAGGGTCCCAATCGTCAAAGTATAATGTCCACCTTTTTGATGGAGGCTGGTTTTCAACTTTACGGTCTTTCCATCCTGATCCAGTGAAACTGATTTGACCGTTACGCCATTCATTATTTGAAAATTGCTAATTTCCGAGGCGCTGCTCATATCCAGCGGCTCGTTAAATTTAAGTTCAACAGCACCTGGGTTCTGAATATTCACTGCAATTAGCCTGGGCGGTTCATTATCGATTTCGGTTTTAATTGTCAAACATAGCGGCTCATTGCTTTTATTACCCTGATCGTCAAGGGAATAAATATGATACTGATAGGTCGAATTATCTACCAGATTTTCAGATGAAAATTTATTGTAAAAGGTCCGTTCAACCAGCTTTTGATTTTCAAATATTTCATATCCCGAAGCAATATCCCCATCGCTGGCAATTTTAGGGGCTTCCCATTCAAAATAAGCTGAAGTCATTGTTAGTTTTTGTGTGACGAAACCTGGCGGCTGCAATGGAGGCACATCATCAGATTGCTCCGAGAAAACCAACAGCACTGCCTCATTAGTTTGCAATGACAATTCTTCGGCATATTTTCCTGTAACGATTTCAGGTGTATAAACTGGCGTCGTTAAATTTAAATCATCGCTCTTTTCGAGCATTTCTAATTGATTCTGATTAGGAATCATCGGGCTGTTCAGTCCTTTCCAGGTCTTAAAACAATTCCCATCCTCTTCACTGATAGCAAATTTTCTAATATAATATTTTTGATCAG
>JAEAME010000999.1_pt1 | contig 22606 bp, 20 predicted proteins | sample 8958731 | NCBI WGS metagenome assembly JAEAME01 (sample SAMN16933194, study PRJNA681113) | bioreactor sludge metagenome | isolation source: anerobic bioreactor sludge (Control) | place: India:Bengaluru | collected 2018-10-24 | reverse complement strand
TTTGCAGGAGATCATCCGCGTAAGAATGGTAAATGGCAAATCTTTCTGTCTGCCGCAATGGGCCTTCATCCCATCGAATTCCCAGCCATGTAAGATCATCAAGAATCGATGTTTCGTAGGAAACATGCGACCTTTCCAGGTCCGTATCTTCTATCCGGAGGACAAACATTCCTCCTTCTTTTTTCACAAAGAGGTAGTTTAACAGAGCGACTTTTGCGTTGCCCACATGGAGATGGCCTGTGGGGCTCGGAGCAAACCGCACCTTAACCATTATAAAGACCTGCCTACCCTGATAAACATCGACGCACCCAGTTTTAGTTCCCCGTTTATGTTTTTGATTTATGTCTTTTCAAGGAGCGCGACAGCCTGTGCCGCGATTCCTTCTTTTCTCCCGGTAAACCCCAATCCTTCAGTTGTCTTTCCTTTTATGCTCATGAATGTCTTGTCTATTTCAAGTACTTCCGCCAACCTTGTCACTATTTTTTCCCTATAGAGCAAAATCTTCGGTTCTTCGGCAATAACAACGGCATCCACATTGACAATCCTATATCCTTTCTTCTTCACAAGTTCCCTTACATGGGTAAGTATCTTAACGCTTTCTATACCCTCGGTGTTCTTATCGCTATCCGGGAAATAAATGCCTATATCCCCTTCGGAAATTGCTCCAAGGATCGCGTCACATATGGCATGGATCAGCACATCGCCATCAGAATGCCCGAGGAGACCTTTGTCAAAAGGAATCTCCACCCCACCCAGAATCAGCCTTCTTCCCGCGACAAGACGATGGACATCATAACCTGTGCCTATTCTCATACAGCGCCCTTAAGCTGAGAAAGAATACCGCGGGCAACAACAAGGTCTTCCGGCGTTGTTATTTTTATATTATAAGGGGAACCTTCTATGACTTTTACTTTTTTATTCATATGTTCGACAAATGTCGCGTCATCGTATCCATAGAGCTTTTTTGTCATACCCTCCCGATATGCTTTCATAATAAGATCATGTTTAAATGTCTGGGGGGTCTGTACATTCCAGAGAGCGTCCCGCGCGAGTGTTTTCGTAACAAATCCTTCCTTTGAGATAATCTTGATCGTATCCTTTACCGGCAGGGCAGGTATAACCGCGTCAAAAACCTCCATCAATGAAATTCCTTTTTCGATAAAGGAAGGGGAAATCAATGGCCTGGCTCCATCGTGTATTACCACTATATCACAGGGATGTTCAATGGCCTCAAGACCATTTTTTACGGAATCCTGTCTGAGTCTCCCGCCGATTACCAGTTTCATGAGTTTATTGAACCGGTATGTTTCAAGGATTTTTTCCTGAATAAGAGGCAAATCCTTCTGGTTTACCACAAGGTAAACTCCATCTATGGATTTGCAATTCTCAAATACCTGTAAGGTATGTGCGATAATCGGTTTTTTATCTATAAGTAAAAACTGCTTATTGGTAGCGGCACCCATCCTCTTACCCGCGCCGCCTGCGAGTATGATGGCCAGAGTTCTCATGATGCTAACTTACCTGTTCTTCAACACGCTGATATTCATCGGGCAGATAAAATTCTTTTTCCGCGTTTTCTTTCAATCGTGCGAAGATCATTCTTCCCGATGTTGTTTGAAGTACGCTCGTCACGACAACATCAACAGGCTTACCGAGAAGTTTTTTTGCTTCATCGACAACAACCATTGTCCCGTCATCGAGATACCCGATTCCCTGACCGTGCTCTTTTCCTTCCTTGAGAATTTTTATATTCATCTGTTCACCCGGAAGCATTGTCGGCCGAAGTGAAGTGGCAAGCTGGTTGATGTTGAGAACTTCAATACCCTGAAGTTCCGCTACTTTGTTCAGGTTGTAATCGTTGGTTACAATTTTTCCCGACATCCTTTTCGCCAGGGCGATGAGTTTTGTATCAACGTCCTTGAGCTTTGGAAAATCATAATCAACTATTTTTACTTTGAGAAAGGTCTGTTTCTGAAGCCTGTGCAGCACATCAAGACCTCTCCTCCCTCGTGTCCTTTTCACGGGGTCCTGATGGTCAGCGATATGCTGGATTTCATAGAGCACAAATTGTGGGATGATGAAAGTGCCCTCCACAAAACCCGTTTCACATATGTCCACAATTCTTCCGTCGATAATTGTGCTCGTATCAATTATTTTGGCTCCTTCGTTGTCCTGCAATTTATCAAAGAGGGGGACTTTCGAAAGGTCGAGGGTCCTGCTTTTTTCCATTCCAATCCTGAAACCAAGATAACCCATAACCACATAGATAAGAATGTAAATCGGCACGGTAATGGGTATATCTTTTATGAGGGCGAGAAGGAGGTTCGAGATAAAAAGGTTTGCCACCAGGAGACTGATGGTGATCCCTAAAAAACTTCCGATAATAATTTTTAAAGACACATCTTTCAGTTTCTCTTCAGTTTTGAGGATTACGTACCCCAGAAGGAGCCCGCTGACAGCGCCGAATAAAGCCCATACTGTGCTGCCAAAACTCTCTCTGAAAATGAAATAACCCGCAAGAGTTGTGACAATAACGAGAATTATTTGAAAAATGATATTCAAATATCAACCTTTGTGATGGTTATTATTTCCCTTACCGTTATTTCCCTTATTATTTCCTTTATGATTATGGTTATTATCGTTATTTGAAAAAATCTTTTCTATTTCCCGCTCTATTTTCATTTCTTCCTTAGAAAGAGAAATGGAAAGCTCTTTTGTGATCAGCCCTCTCGCTATTTCGAACATCTTTTTTTCACCGAAAGAAAGTTCTTTCCAATGCCGCAGGTTATAGAGTTCCTTCAGTACCATGGCGACTTCGTAAATGGAACCGCTTTTTATCCTTTCCATGTACTCTTTATACCTTCTGTTCCATGGTGAGTTATCATAGGTAATATTTTTATCTTTCAGAATGCTATACACCTTCGTGACATCGCAGGATTCAATAACACATCTGAGCCCGGCATTTTTTGCTCCATCCGTGGGAATCATGATTGTCATATCTGTGTCGAGGATCCGGATTATATAAAAAGATTGTTTTTGTCCGGAAAATTCTTTCTCTTCTATTGATTCAATCTTTCCAACACCATGGCCTGGGTATACTGCAACTTCTCCTATTTGAAACATCATGCCTCCAATCGAACGATTGTCTTTCTATGGCAAAGCAATTATATATTACCATATATCTATAATGAATTTCAATAAGTAATTGTTATTACGAAACTTTTTGCTAATAAACAAAGGATGTTATAAAATAAAAGACAGGCTATGAAACTCTATCTTATTTCTCAGGATACTTTCTGTTGTTCCTCGATAATCTTAAACTTTATATCATTGATCACTCTAAAAAGCCCCTTTGAATGTGCTATGTCAAGGGCGGTTTTACCGTCTTTGTTAACAGCTTTCAGATCGGCGCCATGCGTAATAAGAAAATTAATCATTACGGCAGATTTACGCTCAATAGCAGACATGAGGGCTGTGTTACCTTCGTCATCGAGTGCGTTTATATCGGCGCCATAATCAATAAGAAGCAGTGCCATATCCATATTATCATTTTTACAGGCGAACAAAAGGGGAGTATCCCCCTTCAAGTCCTTTACATTCACATCAGCGCCGCTGGTGACAAGGAGTCTAATGGTTGCCAGTTGTTTGGACTGACAGGCGAATATAAGGGGTGTTGCGCCAAACTTGTTTTGAGCGTTTATATCGGCATTGTTCTCAATCAATAACCTTGCCGTGTCAGTAAAGCCATGCATGCACGCGTGCATGAGCGGTGTATTACCGTTTCCATCCCTGCTGTTTACATCAGCGCCTTTATCTATAAAACGGACGGCATTTTGCCGGTCTCCCCCTTTACTCATTTTAAAAAGCGCTTCGGTCAGCTCATTCATAAAAACACTTTCCTTATTATTTTTAATTATATACAATATCTACTAAAAAGTAAAATACTAATATTTATAAAAGGTAATAATAAAAAGGAGATACATAATTCTTTTGTAAAAATCATTGATGCCGCACACGTTTTCCTTTATAATCAACTACAAACTTTTTCGGAGGGAATCCTGATGGTAAAAACAAGGTTCGCGCCGAGCCCTACGGGAAATCTTCACATCGGCGGGGCAAGGACAGCCCTTTTCAGCTATCTTTACGCGAAACATAACAGCGGCATCATGGTTCTCAGAATCGAAGACACCGATACTGAACGATCAAAACAGGAATATGTCGAGGACATCCTGCAGGGGCTTTCATGGCTCGGGATCGGTTGGGACGAGGGCCCGTTTTTTCAAAAAGAGAGAATCGAAATTTATAGACAACATGCTTACAAACTCCTTAAAACAGGTCACGCCTATAAATGCTACTGTAGTCCTGAAATGCTGGAGGAAAAAAGAAATACTGCCCTCAGAGAAGGGAAGAAGCCGACTTACGACAGGACATGCAGAAACCTGCCGGAAAACAATGATAATAAGGACAGACCGTTTGTCATACGATTCAAAAACCCTGTGAATGGGGAAGTGAGTTTCAATGATCTTGTGAGAGGGAAAATTACCTTCAATTGTGAAGAACTGGACGACCTTATCATCCTGAGAAGCGATAATACTCCAACCTATAACTTTACGGTAGTCATCGATGATGCCCTCATGGGGATTACCCACATCATCAGGGGTGATGACCATATAAATAACACACCCCGTCAAATTCTCATATATGAGGCACTGGGTTATCCTGTGCCCGAGTTTGCCCATGTCCCTCTTATTCACGGCAAGGATAAGACGCGCCTCAGTAAAAGACATGGCGCGACGTCGCTTCTTGAATACAGGAATAACGGGTTTCTCCCGGAAGCTCTCATGAATTATCTGGCAAGGCTTGGTTGGGCCCACGGTGACGAGGAAATCTTTTCCCATAGTGATCTCGTAGAAAAATTTGACCTCACCAGGGTGGGCAAATCCCCGGCTATCTTTGACATTGACAAACTTTCCTGGCTTAACAGTCACTATATAAAATCTCTACCCGTTGAGGAAATCGCAGAGAGATTAATTCCTTTCATAGAAGCCCTCAGTATAAGCATAGGAGATAAATCCATGCTTGTCCCGGTGGTTGTTAACCTGAGAGACAGGGCAAAAACCTTGAAAGAAATGGCGCAGATGGCAGAATTCTTTTTCCGAGACGACTTTTCGTATGATGAGGCCGCGCGCGACAAATTCCTGACGTCTGCCTCAAAACCCATACTCGAAGATTTCTATGGAGGATTCATTGACCTCCCTCCATTGGATGAAGGTAGACAGAAAGAACTCATTGAGGAGCTTTCCCGGAAATACAATACAAAATTGAACAACATAATCCAGCCCATCCGGGTCGCTCTTTCCGGGAAAACGGTAACGCCGGGTATTTTTGAAGTTATGGGTATTCTTGGTAAAGAACAGGTAGCAAAAAGGGTAAAGAGAGCGATTGAATCAATCCGTTGACATCGGGAGAAAAAAAGTTTTTAGCTTATTATTGAGAGGTTACGATTGAAATTATCAAGATTGGAAATCATCGGTTTTAAATCATTCCTGAACCGGACTGTGTTTCAGTTCGGAGAAGGGGTGACGTCTATTGTGGGGCCCAATGGGTGCGGTAAGAGCAATATTGTTGACGCCATAGTATGGGCGCTGGGGGAACGAGGTACGAAAAGCCTCAGGGTAAAAGACATGGGAGATGTTATCTTCCATGGAAGCAACGGCAAAAGACCGGTGAATATCGCAGAGGTTTCGCTGGAGCTCACTGATGGCGATAAGGACCTTGTCGTAAAAAGAAGAATCTATCGTGACGGCACAAACGAATACTTTCTGAACGGAAACCCTGTGAGGCTCAAAGATGTGCAGGATGTTTTTCTTGGGACAGGCATCGGTCTAAATTCGTATGCCATCATAGAACAGGGTAAGATCGAGAGCTTCATTCAGATGAAACCGCTGGAACGAAGAATTGTTATTGAAGAAACAAGCGGTATTACGCGGTTTGAAGAGAAAAAACGTGATGCCATGTCACGATTGGAAGAAACAACGATTAATCTTGAACGCGTTGACGATATTTACGCGGAAGTAACGACCTCTTTCGAAAAAACCGAGCAGGAATGGCAGCGATGGAAAGCGTATCAGGAATTGGCGGACAAACTCCATGAGATTGATAAGCAGATATTGCTTGACGGTTATTCAAAAATAGTGAAAAGAATAGGTAAAATTCAGGAAAAGCAAGGAGAACTGGAAGCGGAAATCGGGAAAAAAGAAGAGGAAAAATCGGGGCTGAAAAAAGAATACGACGCGAAAGACTCTGAATTCACGTTAACGGATAATATTGTAAGGCAACTTGAAGTTGACATAAAAGGCAAAGAAAAGGATATGGAGAACCGCCTCCTTGAAATAGAGTACGTTAAAGAAGAATCACACAGGCTTGAAGCTCAATGCGGCGCTTACAGAGAAAATGAGACAAAAATCAACATGCAGATCGAGGAACACCAGAAGGGAATAGAAAAGCTCTCTGAAGAATTCCTTGTTCACAAAAGCGAACTGGAAAAAGGAGAAGCGGAGGAGCTGACATTACGTGAGGAAACAGAAAAAGCGAAGACAACAAGAGAAGGGTATGAAAAAAGGCTCGAAGAAGAAAGGACCGGTCTTTTTGTTGCCATGAGCAGGCTTACGGATATAAAGAACAGGATTTCAGACATCGAAAGGGCACAGAAGGAAAAACAGAAAAGGGAAGAGCGGGAAGCTGTGGAAAAAAGAGAACTTAGAGAAGCCCTTTCACAATTAGAAATACAGCAAAAAGAACTGATAAATACTCTCGAAAAAGAAAAGGAAGAGAATAATTCCATAATAACGAAAGAGACTGCGCGCCTGGATGAACGCGAGACAATACGAAAAAAGATCGATGAAGAACGGAACATTGTTGAACAGTTAAAAAACGAAAAGAGGATCAAAGAAGAGTTTTTAAAACAACTGGGCGGACTCATAGAAAGCGCTGAGTCCGCCCAGATCAATATCAACAAACTGATAAACATGATAAAGGTAGAAGAGACAAAGGAAAAAGCCCTTGAAAGGTTTTTTTCCGATGAGCTGGAATACTTTGTACTTACCGAGACCTCACCACGTGCTATATCTGAAATCGTTCAGAGGCAGGAAGGCAACTATATCTTTTTCCCTCAAAGGGGCATGTTCAGATTGGGCGGTCAGGAGGTTGAAGTTAATGTGCAATGGATCGGGAGCGTTGACGAGGCGCTCTCACGGATTGAAAAAGGTGAAGAGGGAATTTTTATAAATGATGCGGTATATGTCGATTCAAGGGGTGTCATTCTCACCGGGAAAGGCAAAAAGCGGATAGACCTGAAACAATTTAAGGAAAAACTGAAGCTGGAAAAGGAACTAAAAACAATAGACGATACCCTCCAGGAGCATCGAAACACAATACAGGACATACGGGGAAAATTTGCCGAGTATGATACTCAGTATCAGATAATAAAAAAAGAAAGAGATGAAAAAGGAAAGAAGATAAATACATTAGAAAAAGAAATTTTGCTTGTGCAGGCCCAATTGACCTCAACCGCTGAAAAACTGAAGATTCTGGAAACAAAAATTGATCTTTCCGAAGAAACATCGTCGGCAGAAATGGAACAGTTGATCGAGGAAAAGGAAAAAAGTGAAGTGGAGAGGACAGAAAAAGAATCAAGGATGGAGTCGCTTAAGACTGATCTTGATAACCTTAAAAAAGACCACGAAGGTGTTTTATCAAAATGGCACGAAATTACTATCGCTATTGAGAGAAAGAAAAATACCCTGAAAACCCTTGAAGAAGATAAAGAGAGAAAGTCGTTGAGTATTAGAAAACTCGCAGAGGAAATAGAGACCGGAAAGAGCAAAGTAGAAGAAACACTGAAAAAAATCACTGAATGCGCAGGCAAGGTTGAAGGTCTTGAAAAGGCTTACGACGATCTTAAAAAAGAACAGGAAAAACTGCTCGGAAGATTTGAAGAATTAAAAAACATGCTCGGCAATCTCCACATGGAAAAACATACGCTGCAGGAAGCAATTGAAGAAAAAACAAAGGAAATTGAAAAAACCAGGTCCAAAAGAGAGAACACGGACAAGGATATCGCCATTTTTACAGAGAAGCAGTCAACCGTACTGGAAAAACTGAGGACAACCTACAATATAGAAAACCCTGATGAAATTACCGTTCAAATAAACGCTCATGTAGAAGAGGAAAGAGAGAAAGTCGCGTCTGAAATAGCGGCTATGGGAGAAATAAATTTCCGTGCTGAAAAGGAATATCTCGAATTACAGGAACGTTTGGCTTTTCTTGAAAAACAAAAGGAAGACCTGCGCAATGCCGTTGAATCTCTGAAAAAGACAATCACAAAAATAGATATGCTTACCAAAGAGCTCTTCGCTGAGACATTTGACAAGGTAAATGAAGCGTTTAAACGNTCTGATATTATTTATGGTATCACCATGGAAGAACAGGGCATATCAAAAACAGTTTCCGTCAAATTGTAACCATAATATTCCTTTTTTGTTGCCCTCATTCTCTTAACATGATAATAAGATTAATATTATTGGTTGTTGATTAATTGCTATGCGCACGACACCGCTTGAAAAGATTATCCAATACACACTTAAAAACAGGGAGTTGTTTAATCAGGCGGTAACGCACAGCTCTGTTTTTAATGAAAGAAAAGAATTGAGACGTTCCGACAACGAGCAGCTTGAGTACCTCGGAGATGCCATTCTCAACACCGTTATCAGTATATTTCTTTATAAACGCTATAAAAACAGGGACGAAGGATTTTTAAGCAACGCACGTTCCAGCCTCGTCAAGAGAGAGACTCTGACTGAGGTTGCGAAAAAAATCCATCTCGGAAAACATATGAGTTACGGAAACGGCGAAAGCGTTGTACCGGAAGAATCGAAGGTGCTTTCCAATATGCTCGAGGCGCTTATCGGAGCAATATATCTCGACGGCGGCATGAGGAAGGTAACAAAAGTCATAAGGAACCTTTTTTTACCTTATTTCAACGAAGAAAAATTGATGGAAAAAAACCCCAAGAACACGCTCCAGGAATACTCCCAGAAAAAGTGGGGCTATCTGCCGAAATATAAATTTTCACGAAAAACAAAAGATGGTTTTGCAGTCTACGTTTTTGTCGGAAAGGAATTCAAGGCAAAAGGCACCGGAAAAAGCAAGAAAGAAGCGGAACAGCAGGCGGCAAAACATCTTCTCAATGTTCTCGTGGAAAACGAGAAGGAATAGAAAAACCGTACCTATAAATCTATTTCACTACAATGCCAATTTGATTTCAAGCAGAAAGTAATGATTTCGGCAACTGATAACCCAAAAAAAAGAAGCTGTTGTGCTTTTTTACGAAAGATAATTAGATCCCCAGTGTGACGGAGAGGACCTCTTCAAGACTGGATATGCCCTGTTCGACTTTCTTGATCCCTGATTCATAAAGCGTTGCCATGCCAAGCTTCCTGGCCAGTTCCCGCAACTGATGATATGAGACGCCGTGAACCATGGTCTCCTTCAGTTCCTGAGATGTCGGCATAACCTCGGCAATGAGCGTCCTCCCTTTATATCCGGTATGCCCGCATGCCGGACAACCCTTCGGCCTGTAAATGACATCCGCCTTGAGCTTCACATTACCCAGTTCTTTCAACGTCGGTTTGTACGCTTCCTTGCATTCCGGGCAAAGTTTCCGGACGAGTCTCTGGCCCACAACAACAAGGAGTGTCGGGGCAAGCAGATATGGCTCCACGCCGATATCAATAAGCCTTGTTACCGCTGAAGGCGCGTCATTCGTATGGAGCGTGCTCAACACGAGGTGGCCCGTCAGTGCCGAACGGACACAGATCTCCGCTGTCTCCAGGTCCCTCACCTCGCCGACAAGCATAATATCAGGGTCCTGACGGAGAAAACTCCTCAGCGCGTTGGCAAAGGTAAGGCCGATCTCGGGTTTTACCTGCACCTGATTTATTCCGTCGAGCCTGTATTCCACAGGGTCTTCAACGGTGAGGATGTTTTTTTCTGAGGACTTGATCTCCTGAAGGATCGCGTACAGAGTCGTCGATTTACCGCTCCCCGTAGGCCCCGTGAGAAAGATGAGGCCGTATGGACAGTACATGGCCTGCCTCAGTTTCTCAAGGTCATCGGGTTCAAAGCCCATCTCATTAAGTTCTAGAATAACACCGCTTCTATCGAGGATCCTCATGACGACTTTTTCGCCATACAGCGTAGGGATAATAGATACCCGGATGTCGATGCTCCTGTCTTCAAGCTTAACCGTGAAAGCCCCGTCCTGGGGGAGACGCCTCTCGGCAATGTCGAGTCTTGAAAGTATTTTGATGCGCGAAACAATTGCGAGAAAAAGGTGTTTTGGCGGCGGCGGTATTTCGTAGAGTTTTCCGTCCACGCGGTACCGGAGAGAAAAGCGGTCATCAAAGGGCTCGATATGGATGTCGGAAGCCCGCTTGTTGATGGCCTGCCAGATCATGAGGTCCACAAGCTTCACAACAGGGGCCGCTTTCGCGCGTGAAATGATATTATCGATACTCAACGATTCATCATCGCCGCCGTCAGACCTGAGATCGGTCTTGCCGATGGTATGGGCACGGGGTTTAGCAATATCTTTCCTGCCCATCTCAAGACCGCCATAAAATTCTTCGATAGTTCTGACGATGTCCGATTTTGTCGCCACTACGGGGTTTATTTCCAGACTGCTTATTTTGCGAAGCTCATCGATAAGCATAAAGTCAAGAGGATTGAACATGACAACAGTGAGTGTATTGCCGTCACGTGAAAGCGGAATAATGGTATTGCGAAGAGCAAACTGCTTGGATATCAGTTTGTCCAGATTCTGATCTTCCGCTGGTCTGATAGCGCCTGTCTTTGATGATAGAAGGGGTACTTTGAATTGTCCTGATATGGCGAAGGCAACATCGTCTTCGCTTACGAGTCCCTTTCTGACGAGCATCTCACCGAGATGGCCACCCTCGTCTGCCTGCACCTCAAGCGCTTTTTCGAGCTGTTCTTTGGAAATGAGCCGCTGCTCAAGGAGAAATCCCGCAAGGCGGGAATCGGGAGAATCCTTCTTCATCACCTTTCTATTGTAGAAAATAAATGAACTTATGGCAATAAATAAAAATCTATATAACCATTGTTAATGAAGCTGTCCAGAGATGGAAGACACAGGCACAAAACCCATGCAGCTTATTTCTATATTGTTTTTTTGATACGTGATTTCAGATAGGTGATTATTCGGTGAGTAAAACTAATTTTGGTATTTTCGGGTATCGGTTGAGGGGGAGGAGGTTTAATCACCTGCGGCAACGCTATATCTTCCGCGACACCATCCTCATCCTGAATAAGCTTATCGATTTTCTGCCAGTCAACCTTATCAGAGATTCCCCGTGCTTCAATAACCTTTGATACATACTCTCTTATTGATTTATGTTTTTTGTATATATCGGTCCTTACTTCAAGATATATCTTTCCATTATCGCTGACAGCGAGTTTGACCGGTTCATAGATGATCTCGCCTTCGGTTTTAATGTCGACCATTGGATAGAACTGTTCAATATGTTCAGGGAGCATCCTGATACAGCCGTGGCTCATATACCGGTAAACACTTCCCGGCCAGATTGTGGCATGAATGAGTGTGGCAGGGATTGATGTTTCAATGGCATATTTCCCGAGAGGGTTTTTCGGCCCCGGAGGCACTGTTTCTTCGATCTCTTTGCCTTTTATGGCATTTTCAAGCTGGATCGATGGCGGTACGTACCATGTGGGATTTTTTCTCTTATTTTTTACATAAAATTTGCCTGTTGGTGTTCTCCAATCTGAGATCTCGCTTTTTGCGGGAACACCGAGACCAACAGGAAAATAGGTAATATTGCCATCCTTAAAAAAGTAAAGGGTCCTGTCCGGTATATTAATGATGATACCTTTGTCCAGTGTTTTCGGAACAATCCTTCTCGTATTGAGTTTCAGGACAGTCCCTTCCGCGAGAGGTTCTTTAATATTGATGTTGTTATCTCTGGCTATGGTTTTCCAGAAAACACCGTACTTCGCCCCGACAAGATACAGATTTTCTTTTTTCTGAACAATGTGTGTTATTTCATCGCCGACGACAATGTCAGCGCCGAAAGCACTCCAGGCGGGAAGGCAGAGAAAAGAAATAAATACTGTCTTTAAAAAAGTTTTCATCATCGAGTCGCTGCTAATTTTATTATAAGTTATTGAAATTGACAACAAAAATCAGAAGGCTGCTGATCAGTCAAATTACTGAGAAACAGCGGATTATGATAAATAATTCTTGAAAAGACCTTTTTTTACATGCATAAATATATTAATGGCACTTATGGTTTCTCCGGATCAGGGAAAATCTTTCCATATCCTGGGAGTCATCCACAGGGATAATAACAACAAAAGGATTATTGGAGAGTGGCTGAGCAAGATAAGACCTCAGGCGGTAACTCTTGAATTTTCTCAGTACGGGCTTACGTTCAGGAAAGAAAGAGGGCCTCAGTACAGAAAAAAGGTTGAATCGGTCCTCATTCAGATGAGACGGGACGGGGAAGCGTGTAACGAAGAAGCACTCTCTTTTCTCAATGCCTATATCGATATCCCTTCTGAATATGAAGCCGCGTCTCTGTATTGCGATGAAAATGGCGCTTCTCTGCACCTTGTTGATATGGATTTGTTTTCCTACGCAAAACTCAAAAAAACAGATGAAATGTTCAATAAAAAAAATATCAGGAGCATTGCTCGAACAAAGGATATCTGTTCAACTAATAATGAGCGGATTTTGGCGAGACTCTTTTTCTCATCAGGCATACAGACGATCCCCTACACAGAAGAAATGCGGGTTCGCGACAGATATATGAGCAGGAGGATCAGCAGGGTATTACAGGATCATAAAGGCGGGCGCGTGGCCCATATCACCGGCTGGCAGCATTTAAAAGACCCTTATCATTTCTTTACCCCTTTTCACCCTGTCAAGGTTTTCCCCTATGATTAAGCTCTTTGTTTTTGATCTCGGTAACGTCATCCTTCCCTTTGAACACAGACAGATTGCGACAAAGTTGCACGAAGTATCAAGAATACAGGATCGCTTCACCCCTGACGATCTTTTCAAATTCCTCTTTGATAAGGATCGAGGCCTTGTAAATCCTTACGAAGAAGGCCTCATGTCATCAATGGACTTTTTCGCGAAACTGAGGGAAAAATATAAATTGGAACTGGAATTTGATGAATTCAAGGATATATGGAACATTATTTTTCAGGAGGACCCCGAGGTAAACGAGATAATCGCGTACTTGAAGAATAAAGGTTATCCGGTCTTTCTCTTGAGCAATACTAACGAACTGCACTTTTCTTACATCACGGAACGCTATCCAATTGTGCATTCTCTCGATGAGTGGATCCTCTCTTATGAGGTGGGCGCGAAAAAACCGAAGCAGAAAATATATGACACCATTTTCGAGAAAACTGACGCGTCAAGGGAAGAAACCCTTTATATTGACGATATCCAGGCCTATGCGGAAGCCGCGAAAGCTTATGGTCTCCAGGGCCTCCACTTCAAAAACGCGAAAGATATATGGGAATTATTGAAGGAAAATAGTATATAAAAACAACAAAACAGATTTAAGTGCTAAGTTTTAGGTTTTAAGTAATGAAATATTTATTCATATAATACATTACGGCCTTGATTTAACCTGAGACTTGGAGCTTGAAATATAAAATGGAGTTCTTTATGCTACAATTCCCCAACATCGATCCGGTCATCTTCAGGATAGGCCCTTTAAGTATGAGGTGGTATGGCCTCATGTACGTATTCGGCTTTGCCTCTTCATACCTTCTTGTCCTCTATCAATTGAAGAAAAAATTCTTCAAGATTGACCGGGTGGTCATTGACGATCTTTTTTTCTATCTCATACTTGGACTCATCATAGGGGCGCGGCTTGGTTATGTCATATTCTATAACCTTGGATTTTACCTTCAAAACCCTCTTGAGATTTTTGTTGTCTGGCGTGGCGGCATGTCCTTTCACGGAGGCCTCATCGGGGCTTTTATCGCAGGATTGATAATAATCAAGAAGAAGAAACTGAATCTTTTTCAGACGGCGGACCTCATTATTCCCACATGTCCCGTCGGTATAGGTTTTGGAAGATTTGGAAATTTCATTAATGGTGAATTGTTCGGGAAACCGGCTGATGTCCCCTGGGCCATGGTCTTTCCGGAAGGAGGTACACTGCCAAGACATCCGTCACAGCTCTACGAGATGTTTTTTGAAGGAATCCTGTTGTTTCTTATCCTCTGGATTTTTAAGGACAGGAAGAAAAGGGACGGAGACGTATTCGCGCTCTTTCTAGTTCTATACGGCGCGTTCAGGATATTCTGCGAACTATTCAGAGAGCCAGACAGCCAGCTCGGCTATATCTTCGGCTTTTTCAGCATGGGGCAGGTACTGAGTCTCTGCATGATCCTGATTGGAATTTTTTTAAAATACTTCTATCTGCCGAAAACATCAAAAAAATAGGTGGCCAATCAATCCGGTAACTTCTCGCCTTTCCTAATTAGAGATTAAAATTTAGAAATATATTCAAAAATGAAAAAGAAGCAAATTAAACAGGTTATCAAAAGTAACTTGACAAAATGGAATTAATACATATGCTTTAATAACGTTGCTGAATAGTTTGTAAGGGCGACAAATTTATTGAAGGAGCATAACATGTTTGAGGTATCGGAAAAAGCCGGAGAAGTAATCAAGCAGTTTATCGAAGGGAGAGAAGGTCCGCATTCCGTAAGGATTACCCTGAATGAGGGCGGGTGATCGGGTCCCGCGCTGGGCATGGCTCTGGATGGGCCACAAGACAACGATGAAACCTTTAATGAGAAAGGTGTAACCTTCCTTATTAACAAAGAATTATATGATGATGTAAAACCGATCAGTGTCGATTTCGTTGAATCCGCAATGGGGGCCGGTTTTTCATTGAAATCTGCCCTTTCAGAGAGGGGCGGAGGCTGCGGAAGCGGTTCCTGCAGTAGTTGCTGATGGTCCGATAACATTCAGGGCAGGTCAATCAATTGGCCCGCCCTGTTTTCTCCCCTCAATTTTCCTAAATCAAGACATATCCCAAAAGAACGATGTTCAGCGCCGGGGCTTACTGAACGGGTAATATTTTCTTGACACCTCTATTTTTTTGTAGGGAGGAAACGGGATAAAATCTTTACGACCTTGACGGTTTGTGAACAATGAACAGAGGGAGAATGAAGGATCAGATTTATCAGCGCCGGGTATTAATGAATTCCTTTAGTTTCTCCGCGCTGGTGATTGGCTCACAGCAGGTATCTTTGATACAGGGAATTACGATTCCCTTATCATCATTGCCATGGACAATACACGAATAAGGGCGGTAGGTGAAGAGAGCTGATCTGGCAAGCTCAGAATCAGGCAGAGCCTGAATATCAAGCTTGAGCATACGGTAAAAGGCATCGAGGCCGCAGAAAAAATATGCCCCGTGTACCCCCATAAGCTGGGCGTCGGTCGAGAAGGTATTAAGCGAGGTTTCCGCGTATTGACGATATTCCTCCTTGTTCAGGATAGAAGCAAGTTTGAGGAGTACGATGACGGCAAGGGCATTAGCTGACGGCCGGGGGATATCATCAACATTTTTGAGTCTCAGGCCGATGACTTCTTCATCTGTGTCAAAAAAACCGCCCCCTTCGCCACCCCGGAAACGTTCAAGACAGGTTGCCATGAATCCATCGGCGAGGGAAAGATATTCACCGTTTGCTGTTACTTCATAGGCTGAGATGAGAGCGTCAATGATGTAGATGTAGTCATCGAGGAGAGCGCTCACCCCCTGCGAGTGGAGTAGCCTGCCGTCTTTCACATTCAGTTGCAGTATCTGCTCAAGGGACTGTATGGCAAATTCCTTGATCTTTTCATCACCGAAAGCCCTGTATGCCTTCAGATATGCCGATATTATCATGCCGTTGAGGGAGGTATAGAGCGCGGCATCGACAAAAGGTTTCTGTCTTGCGCCCCGCGCGGCAAGCAGCTTAAGACGGGCGTTTTCGAGTCTTTCTTTTACTATGTCGGTACTTATATTAAGTTGCCGGCTGATATCGTCGACACTCGTATTGACGGAAAGGACAAACTTATTGTTGTCATGATGCATGGCATTTCTCTCGTTCATAAAATAAAGCGAGAAAGCGGCATACTCATCAGCAGTCAGGATACTCCTCACTTCTTTATCAGTCCAGGTAAAATATCCTCCCTCATCATCAGGGCTCACGTCGGCATCCATGCTTGCGTAGAAACCGCCGTCGGGACGCGACAGCTCGCTGCGGGTAAAGAATATGATATTTTCAGCGATCTTTTTGAAAAACTCTTCGCCGAATATGCTGTATGCGTCGACATAGTTTCTTAAGAGCCAGGCATTGTCCTCAGCCATCTTTTCAAAATGGGGAATGGTCCATGCCTCATCGGTGGAATACCGGTGAAAACCGCCGCCGAGCTGATCGTGAAAACCGCCGCTTGCCATGGCAATGAGTGTTTTTTTGAGGGCGTATTCAATGTCCTCATCTTTTTGAAAGAAGTGTTTATTGAGAAGAAATTCGATTGCCCCCGACATGGGGAATTTCGGGAAACTGCCGAATCCGCCATGAGCTTTATCAAAACCCTTCAGAATAGTCTTCACCGCTTCGCTGACAAGCACCTCTGTGGCCTTGCCTTTTCTCGGTGACTGCTGTTTGAGGAAGTCGTGGAATTTTCGGCTGTTTTCATATACATCATCTTTCCTGTTTTTGTAAAAATCGCTCATGGCTTTGAGAAGCGTTTTAAATCCCGGTTTACCAAAACTGTCCATGACAGGAAAATATGTGCCACCATAAAAAGGGATTTTTTCCGGTGTCAGGAATATGTTCAAGGGCCATCCGCCGTTTACACCCATAACCGTAACTGCCTGCTGATAACGCCTGTCCACGTCTGGACGTTCATCCCTGTCGAGTTTAATGGCCACGTACCGGTCGTTGAGAAGCTGTGCGACCTCATCGTCCTCAAATGATTCCTTTGCCATGACATGGCACCAGTGACACCAGATAGCGCCGGAACTCAAGAATACAGGTTTGTCTTCATTCCGCGCCTTTTCAAAGGCCTCCTCAGACCATGGGTACCAGTCAATCTTCTGGTTCGCGGCATGTTTCAGATAAGCTGATTTTTCCTGTGCCAGTCTATTCATATCTCATCACTCCCGCATAGCTATGCCCAAGTAATATCATCATTACAAATTCATTTGTCAATTCATATGGTTTATATAGATTTATCCCGTATTGTCCATCGGGCCAGCATCTGTGTCGGGATATCTTTAGCAAACACGTTCAATACCTTCCAGTGGTTTTATGCCAAGTCTAATTCAAAAATAGAATGAAGATGACGAGGAGGAGTGAGCCGGAGCGTACATTTTAGTACGTGAGGACTCACGACGATGAGGAAGCTTTATTATGTGAATGAATTAGAATTGGCATCAGCCGGAAAAGGAGCAGAGAGGCTCTGCTTCCAGTATATCGCTGGTCAACTCATAAGCCCGTGCCCGGCAACCACCGCATATTTTAAGGTATTTACATCCCCCGCATTTGCCTTTGTAGACTGAAAGATCGCGAAGATTTCTGAAAACAGGCGACTCTTCCCATACTTTACGAACACCCACCTCTTTCACATCGCCTGAGGGAAATTCGAGATAACCACATGGCTGGGCCATACCCCTGTGGGAGATAAACAAAAAGCTCTTCCCGGCCAGGCAGCCGGCGCTTTTCGGCGTATCGCCTTTTTCTTTCACTATACGGTAGTAATGAGGCGCGCAGGTTACTTTCATTTCAATCTCGTTTCTTTTTTCAACGCTGTAGAGCCATTCGAGGACGTCTTCGTACATCTTCGCGTCAAGCTCTTCGCCTTTCAGTCCCTCGCCACGCCCCACAGGGACAAGGAGAAATACATGCCATGCCACAGCACCAATTGATCGGGCGAGTGTGTAGATGGCTTCAAGATCTTTAACATTGAGGCGGGTTACCGTTGTATTTATTTGAAAGGGAAGGCCAATTTCAGTTAATAGTACGGCGGCTTTCATGACAGCATCATATGAGCCTTTGACACCACGGAAGGTGTCATGGGAGGCCTTATCCTTACCGTCAAGGCTCAGGCTTACCCGTTTAATGCCGCCGTCTTTCAGCTTTTGGGCCTTTTTTTTCGTAAGGAGCGTGCCGTTTATAGCGATGACAAGGCGGAGGCCTTTTTCATTGCCGTAATTGATAATATCAAAGATATCATCACGCATGAGCGGTTCTCCCCCGGTCAGGATTACCGTCGGAGATGAAAAAGAGAGAATATCATCTATGATACGTTTGCATTCGTCAGTTGTGAGCTCGCTCGTGTGAGGACCGGTAGACGCGGAAGCCCTGCAATGGAGACAATTGAGGTTACAGTTTCTCGTGAGCTCCCAGGCGACCATCCTCAGAGGGAATTCTCTTTCGCCCATTTTCCTATGTCCTTCGCGAAGTAGGTGATGATGATGTCGGCGCCGGCCCGCTTTATGCCTGTTGTCCCTTCCAGGACAGTACGCTTGAAATCTATATGCCCTTTTTCCGCGGCGAGCTTAATCATGGTGTACTCACCGCTTACTGAATAAGCGGCAAGGGGAATATTGAAGGTTTCCCTCGCGCGGGCAAGAACATCAAGATAAAAGAAAGCTGGTTTTACCATGATAATATCAGCGCCTTCTTCAATGTCGAGAGCGATTTCCCGAAGCGCTTCCCGTTCATTCGGAGGGTCCATCTGGTAGCCTCTTCTGTCGCCGAACTGCGGGGCCGATTCAGCGGCATCCCTGAAAGGGTTGTAGAGCGATGAAGCGTATTTGGCGGCATAGCTCATAATGGGGATAGTGTAGTCGCCATGGAGATCGAGCATCTCCCGGACGGCCTTCACCCTGCCGTCCATCATGTCCGACGGGGCAACCATATCAGCGCCGGCCATGACATGAGCAAGGGCGCTTCGAGAAAGGAGCTTCAATGTTTCGTCATTATCGACAATACCGTCCTTCACGATGCCGCAATGGCCGTGGCTTGTGTATTCACATAGGCAGACATCGGTAATCACGAGAATGTCATCGCTGAAACGCTTTTTGATAGCCCGGACAGCCTGAGGGATAATGCCGTTTTTATCGACGGCGCCGCTTCCCGTTTCATCTTTCTTTACCGGTATGCCGAAGAGGAGTATGGCCGGAATGAAGAGTTTTGCCACTTCATCGACCTCCTTGAGCAGTCCCGCCGGCGAGAACTGATATATACCGGGCATGGAAGGGATGGGTACTTTTTTCTCGCTCATCTCTTTCACGAAAACAGGATAGACGAGGTGGTTGACGGATAGCTCCGTCTCCCGCACCATAGCCCTTAACTTTTCATTCTTTCTCAGCCTTCTCGGTCTGTAAATTGGAAAACCCATATTTTCCTCCGGAAAATCAATTTAGAATTGAGAATGAAAAATGTAGAATTCAAGACCATCTTATCTAAAACCCTTCACTTTGCATTTCTCATTTTACATTTTACATTATCTTAGAGATCTCCTCATCAGTCAAATAACACTGGGGATCATCTGCCCAGATATCACCGCTCACCGCTTCAGCTCTCACCCGGAAATTTCCGCCGCACACGTTGAGCCATCTGCATCCCGCGCATCGTCCTTTTACGAATTTCTTTTTCTCTTTCAGTTTTGCCATCAGTTCATTGGATGTATCAATCCAGATTTCACTGAAAGGTCTTTCACGGACATTGCCGAAGCTGTAATGCCTCCAGAACTGATCAGCATGGACGTTGCCTTCCTCGTCGACACAGGCAATTCCCACGCCGGAGGAATTGCCTTCATTCATCATGAGCAGTTCATATACCTCCGCGGCTCTCCGGGGATTTTCTCTTAAAAGCCTCAGATAAATATAAGGTCCGTCAGCGTGATTATCCACAGTGAGGACTTCAATCGGTTTGCCTCTGTTGAAGGACTCTTTTGTCCTGTCCATGATGTAATCGACGACACGCCGCGATTCTTCATGGATTAAATCATCGGCGACGAGATTCGACCCTCTTCCCGCGTAAACAAGATGGTAGAAACAGACCCGCTCGATACCTTCCTTTTTGATGAGATTAAATATCCCGGGGACCTCATTGAAATTACGTTTGTTCATGGTGAAACGAAGCCCTGTTTTGATGCCCACCTGTTTCGCGTTTCTGATGCCGGTCAGGGCTTTTTCGTATGCACCTTCGACACACCGGAAGGTGTCATTGACGCTCCCTATGCCGTCAATACTTACCCCGATGTAGGAGAGCGAGAATCGCGCGAAGACGCGGGCCTTTTCTTCGGTAATGAGCGTGCCGTTCGTTGAGATAACAGCCCTCATACCTTTCTGTGTGGCGTATCCGATCAGTTCCGGCAGGTCCTCTCTCAGAAGAGGCTCCCCTCCCGAGAAAAGAATGACAGGGGCGCCGAAGCCGGCAAGGTCGTCAATAAGCTTTTTGCCTTCGCCGGTTGAGAGTTCATTGCCTTGATATGTTTCTCCTTTTGCCTGAGCGTAACAATGAACGCATTTGAGATTACAGCGTTTCGTCATATTCCAGACCACAACGGGTTTCTTGTCTTTCGAGAACTGGAGAAGATGTGACGGAAGCCTGCCGGATTCGCGCCCGTACCTGAGCGGATCAGAGGCTTCAACGGCCTCGCAGTATAGTTTTGAAACGCCAATCATAACTTTATTCTGCCTGTAAAAAAATGAATCTATTACAGGCCATAGGCAATACGCCGCTCGTTGAATTGGTGAATATCAACAAAAACCCAGCGGTAAAAGTTCTCTGCAAGCTTGAAGGATGCAATCCGGGAGGCTCTGTAAAAGACCGCCCCGCGCTCTATATGATAAACAAGGCTGAAGAGCGCGGTGAACTTACCAAAGATAAAGTAATTCTGGAACCTACTTCAGGCAACACAGGAATTGCCATTGCAATGATCGGCGCGGCGAAAGGGTATAAGGTTGATCTCTGCATGCCTGAATGCGTCAGCACCGAGAGACGACTGATTCTCCAGGGTCTTGGCTCGGAAGTGTTTCTAACCCCCGCCAAGGAAAATATCGACGGCGCCATCAAGAAGGCCCACACGCTCCTTGAACAGGAACCTGAAAAATACTATATGCCGAACCAGTATGAAAACCCGGACAATATCCTGGCCCATTTTGAAACAACAGGTCCTGAAATATATAAACAGACCAACGGTGAAGTGGATTATTTCGTGGCTGGAATGGGCACGACCGGCACGCTCATGGGGACCGGGAGCTATCTGAAGTCGGTAAAACAAGCTGTGAAGATTGTTGGTGTTGAACCCGTCACGGGTCACACGATTCAGGGACTGAAGAATATGACGGAATCAATAGTGCCCGGTATCTATAAACCAACCAGCCTTGATGAGAAATATATGGTGGAAGATGGCGAGGCCTTTGAGATGACGAGGCTTTTGGCCCAGCATGAGGGTATATTTGTGGGGACGTCAAGTGGCGCTGCCGTGGCCATTGCGTTGAAGATTGCAGCAAAGATTGATCATGGAACTATCGTGGCGCTGCTGCCAGACAGGGGCGACCGGTATCTGAGTACTATGCAGTTTCGTTCAATATGCGCCAAATGCCCTCCTTAATCAATACCAAACTGTCTTCTTCGACTCACCTTTGTTGTCTTCCTCGTCGCGCTCCTCGACGTACTTCTATGTACGCCTTCGTCGGCTCCTCGTCGTCGCCTCGGTGCGCCTTCGAATACAGCTTGGTATAAATTAAGTTTAACGCTGAAAAACAGGGTCTTGCTTAACCTTCAGCCACTCCAGCCGGTTTGTCGTTTTATTTCAGCCGACAAACCGGAGTAAAAGATCACGATAGTCTATTTTGAATTGTTTAGTCTGTGCAATCTGGACAGTATTGCGTTTTTGTCCTCGCCCGAACGAAAAAATCAGCTGGAGCGTAGCGAGTGGCTGCGTTGACTTTGTTAGCGGATTTTTTCTTTACATGCTTCCAGACAGGCTTTATGCCACAGGCCAGAAATACCTTTTAGGGAATAAAGCTCATCTCCGCCATGATAAAAACTAACGTCCTCAATAATGGCTTCCATGTCCGCAAAGCTGAGTTTGGCATCTTGGATTGGGTGATGATGTTTCCATGCGTTTTTAAAATGTTCAAGATCATTGCGGCTTTTTATTCGGACTGTCGTTCCAATAGGAAATTCTGCTTTATAGAGACCATTATTTTTTCCCATTTGTATTCCTTACACTAACATATAATCTACTGCAACCAGTGATTTTCAAAATAGTAGTATTTACAGATGAATATGTCAATTCTTGGTTTAGAGAGCATGGTGTCGGGTTATCCTTAAGCAAACCGTCGTGCAGGCTGAGGAAGCTTGGTCTTTTGCGTAGCAAAAGTTCCGAAGCCGAACGCGAGCGAATGAAACCGCTGGAGAGTAATGAACGTGTTTGCGAAGGATAATCCGGCACCATGCTCACAAG